>Ga0214917_10006722_pt1 | contig 11859 bp, 12 predicted proteins | sample LL_1208_BB_MetaG_FD_177983 | JGI IMG/M metagenome (GOLD analysis project Ga0214917, IMG submission 177983) | Freshwater microbial communities from Lake Lanier, Atlanta, Georgia, United States - LL_1208_BB | ecosystem: Environmental > Aquatic > Freshwater > Lake | place: USA: Georgia | collected...
CCGCCCTCCTCCTCTCCGGCATCCTCAAGGGTCAGGAAAACGGCATCATCCGCACCGCCACCAAACTTGGCTGGAAGCTGGAGCGTCGCGGCCGCCTCGGGCGTTGGTTCTGCCTCCAGTTTTCGGCCAGATAACTTTCTCTTTTCGTAAACGTAATCGTAAGCGAAAACGAAAAACCGTATATTCAGATCTGTGGCCTCCAAATTGATCCTCATCACCGGCTGCTCCAAAGGTTTAGGCCTCGCTCTCGTGCGCTCCTTCACCGCACTTGGCCATACCGTCGTCGGTTGCTCCCGCAGTACCAAGGCCATGACTGACCTCCAGAAAGAGTTCGGCTCACCGCACTCCTTCACCTCCGTGGATGTGGCGGATGCCTCGGCGGTGGAAGCGTGGGCTAACCAGGTCTTGCATAAGCACGGCGCGCCCGATCTTCTCCTCAACAACGCCGCCGTCATCCATCCCAACGCCCCGTTTTGGAAAGTTCCGGCCGATCGCTTCAACCAGGTGATCGACGTGAATGTAAAGGGGCTGGCGAATGTCCTTCGCGCCTTTCTGCCGGCGATGGTGAAGCTTAGGAAGGGCGTCATCGTAAACTTCAGCTCCGGCTGGGGCCGCTCCACCTCGCCGAAGGTTTCCGGTTACTGCGCGAGCAAATACGCGGTCGAAGGCTTGACCGCTTCCCTCGCCCAGGAACTGCCCGCCGGTATGGCCGCCGTGGCCCTCAATCCCGGCATCATCAACACGGAAATGCTCCAGGACTGTTTCGGGAAAGAGTCCGCCTCTCAGTATCCCGATGCCAGACAGTGGGCCAAAAGCGCCGTCCCTTTTCTTCTTAAAATCGGGCCCAAAGACAACGGCCAGCCCCTTACGGTCCCCGGCATTCCCACGGATTGAATTTAGGTAGGGCGGCGTCTCCGCACGCCGCCTCATGGAAGTGCTGATATTCGTTTCTTAAACGAGGCGGGTTGGGACAGCCCGCCCTACCTAATCTTCATCGATATTTTAATCCAGCCACTCCCTTCACCAACAATCCTCCGCGTCTCTGCGCCTCTGCGGTAATCCTGTTTTACCGCGGCATTCGCTGAGATTTTTTACAAATCTCAAAACCAAAACCTCAAACTTACTTAAACGTAAACGTGTCCTTCCCAAATGAAAAATTGTTTGTTTTTGCCTACATTTTGTGCCTACTCTGCCTGCATGTTTAGATCCAAAAGAAAATCCCAATACACTATCCGGGATGTACCCCAGGCCACGGATCATCGGCTCCGCGAGACCGCCGCCTTGGAAGATATCAGTCTCAATCAGGCCACCCTCCGGGCCATTCAGAGGGGGTTGGGCACCGGAGAACAACCCCTCAAATACCGCTCGGTGCGTGACCTCCTTCCCTCAGCCACGGCCGTGGATACCTCCGGTTGGGCCACCGTCCTGTCCGAAATGGACCGTGTGAATCCCGAGGAGTGGAAGTAAGCCGGTGCGGCTGCTGTTGGATAGCAACCGCTTCATCGCCTACTGCTCCGGCGATTCCGAAGTCATCGATCGGCTGGACGCCGCCATCCAGATCTGGGTTCCTTTTGTCGTTTTGGCGGAGATCCGCGTGGGGGCCCGGCTCCTCAAGCGCGGGGATGAGCAAGCCCAGTTGCTAATCAAGTTCCTTCAGCAGCCCGGGGTCTTCACCGCACACTCCACCGATGCCACCACCCATCACTACGCGATCCTGTACGCCCAGCTGCGCCAACAGGGTACCCCCATCCCGGTTCACGATATCTGGATCGCCGCCCTAGCCTTGGAACACAGCCTCGTCCTCTACACCCACGACGCCCATTTCTCCCACCTCCCGCAAATCCCCACCGTCCGCTGATTCCAAATCCTTCATAATTTTATACCCTTCAATCTTCAAACACTCGTTAACGTTCACGTTCACGTTCACGAAATCTTAGGTCTTCTTTGCTAGTACCTGAGAACTTCGCGTAGCGCTGCCGCGATCCGCACCGCCGTTGGACGATGCGCCGCCCAAAGATTTGGATGGTACGGAATCGGCGTATCCTTCGCGTTGAGCCGTTTCGGCGGCGCATCCAGCAGCTCAAAACCCTCCGAGGCCACCCTCGCCACCACCTCGGCGGAGGCGCCTCCCCAGGGCCACGACTCCCCCACCGCTAACAGCCTCCCCGTCCGCGCCACACTTCCCAACAGGGTGTCCGTGTCCAACGGCTTCACCGTCCGCAAATCCACCACCTCCACCTCGTGCCCCTCCTCCGCCAGTTCATCGGCCGCCGCCAGCGCCTCGTGGACCATCGCGCTATAAGCCACGCAGGTCACATCCCGCCCCGGTCGGGCAATCCGCGCCCGGAACGCCGGCAACGCTTCCCCCGGCAAAGCATCAGCTTTCAGGTGGTAGTAGAGCAGTTTGTGCTCACAGAAGACCACGGGATCCTGCATCCCGATCGCCTCCAGCAGCATCGTGTAGGCGTCCTCCACCGTGGCCGGGGTCATCACCACCAGGCCCGGATAGTGCGAGTAAATCGTCTCCATCGATTGACTGTGGAACGGGCCGCTCCCCGGCGTCCCGCCCGAGGGTAGCCGCAACACCATCGGACACGGCTTGCCCGTCCGCCAGTAGGTCGTAGCCGCATGGTTGAGCATCTGGTTCAGCCCCACCGTCGAGAAATCGGCAAACTGCATCTCCACCACCGGCTTCATCCCCTCCAGCGCCGCCCCCACCGCCAAGCCCACCATCGCATCCTCGGAAATCGGCGAATCCATCACCCGACCCGGAAATTTTTCCGCAAGATTCCTCGTCGCCTTAAAAGCGCCACCGAAGCGACCGATATCCTGCCCGTAAAGAAAGACGTTTGGATCGTCCTGCAGCGCCTTCTCTTGGGCGGCGCGGATCGCCTCCAGATACGTGACGCTCATTCCTCGGTCACTTCCTCGACCGAGCCGGGGGTGACCGTCGCCTGCCACTGCTCCTCGAAGGGATCCGGCACTGGTTCTCCGGAAACCTGCGCCACCGCCTTCTCCACCTCGTCTCGTGCCTCTTCTCGCCAATCGTTCCACTCTTTACTGCGGCCCCTTTTTTTCATCAGCTCCTCCATCACCTGCAGACAGTCCCGTCCGCGGGAGGAATCCTTCACCTGCGGATCCACATAAAACGCGTCGTCATGCTCGCCATGGCCGCAAAGGCGCAGCAATCGCCCCACCACCAGTTGGGGTCCGGCTCCTTCCCTCGCCCGCTGGATCGCCCGGCCCAGCATCTCCAGGCACGCCTCGGGATCCGTCGCGTCGAGCCCATGCCCCTCGACTCCGTACCCGCGGGCCCGGTCCAGCAGGTCGGTGCAGGCAAACTGCCGGGAATTGGGTGTGGAATAGGCGTAGCCGTTGTCCGCCACCATCACCACCAGGGGCAGCTTCTCCACTGCCGCGAGGTTCAGCCCTTCATGAAACGATCCCGTAGAGGTGGCCCCGTCACCAATGCAGGCAAGTCCCACCCGCTGCTTTTCCCCCCGCATCCGCTTGGCCAGCAGAACGCCGGCCGCCGCGGAAATCATGGCCCCGAGATGACTGATCATCGGAAGAATGCCCAGCTCGAGATCGCCACGGTGGATGTTGCCGTCACGTCCACGCATCGGCCCGAGTCGCGACCCCAAATAGGTGCGCACCGCATCCACCAAAGGCTCCCCAAAGGCCAGCCGACCCGCCATGTCCCGGATCAGAGGAGCGTAAACGTCCCCTTTCCGCAAATTCAGCCCGCCGGCCGCGCTCAAAGCTTCCTGACCCCGCCCCAGATAGACCCCTCCCACAATCCGGCCCGCGCGGTAGAGACTGCCCAGCTTGTCCTCCACTAGCCGGGCGCGAAGCATGCTCCGTCCCAGCTTTTCCGTGGGATCCTGTTTCCGGGAAACCTTCGAACATTCCAGCGCCGCCGCCGATCGAGTGGCCATTCCCGGATTTTACCCCGCTCCCTCCGCCCGCCAAGCCCGCCATCCTGGATGCTTCAACGGTCCAAGATTACTTAAACTTAATCTTAAAACTTAAACTAAACTCCCCAATCCCCGTACATTTTCTCCAATGCCTTCCGCACCGCCGCCTCGGTCCGCGGCTCCGCACTCACCCCCTGCAAAACCGGCAGTTTTCCCAAAAGACCCACCAGCCGGTGCGCCAGAGATTCCATGATCTTCTTCTGAAACCTTCCCCTTGCCCCGACCCCTCCCCCCAGCAGCGCCCGGACCTTGGCCGCCGGCACCCTCCAGGCCTTCACCGGCGTCTCCGCCACCACCGTGGCAGAACGCGGCTTCCCGGTCAGAATGGATAACTCCCCGATCAACTGTCCCGCTCCCGGCCGGGCCAACACCAACGGCTCCCGACCGCGCATTCTTTTCTCCACCCGCACTCGCCCGGCAAGAAGAATCAGCAAATCCCGGGCCGGATCCCCTTCCGCCACCATCACCTCGCCCCGGCCAAACGACAACATCCTTCCCGAAGGAAAGATGCTTTTCCATTTGCCCGCTCCGGACCCCATCCCAACACTCTACCTCCAGTTGACCTTGCCCTTCCAGCCCTCTCCATGACCGCCCCCTCCATCGCCGGCACCCGCGAAAAAAACCTGCTCCTCGCTCTGGGATTTTGCGGCCTGGACGTGGTGCTGATGGCCGGCGCCGCCTGGTACGCGGACTCTCTCGCCATCCTCAGTGACCTGCTGAAGGAAAGCACCGATTTCCTCGCCGTCCTTGCCTCTTTTCTGACCGTCTTGGCCCTACGGCGGGCCCCCGACCACCGCTTTGCCTATGGCATCGGCAAGCTCGAGAACCTAGTCAGCCTCTTCATCGGCCTCGTCATGGTGGGCTGCTCCCTTTTCCTGCTCACCCAGGTGGTCAACCACTTTCACCATCCGGTCCCCACCAGCGGCACGTTGCCGGGCATCGTGATCTTCGCGGTGTACGCCCTGATCGGCTTCGGTATCTGCACCCGTAACCGCTGGATCCTTCGTCATCAACACTCCCCGATCATCGAATCCCAGGCCCGCCTCTGGTTTTCCAAAGCCTGCTTCGACTCCTTCATGGCCACCGCCCTGATCCTGGAGCTGCTTTTCCGCACCCAGCCCTGGAGCCTCTACCTCGATCCCCTTGCTTCCCTCCTCGGGGTCGGCTTCATGCTCCATGCCGCCTACGCCATCAGCTCCTCCTCCGTGGACGACCTGATGGATGCAGCTCTCGAGGAAACCACCCAGCTCCAGATCCTCAACCAACTCGTCCGGCACATCGATGACTACGACCGACTCCACAAAGTGCGCAGCCGCCGCTCCGGCTCCCAAATCTTCGTGGAGGTGTTCCTCGAATTCTCCCCCAAGCTCCACATGGCCGAGGCGCAGGAGCGCATCTACCGCCTCCGTTCCTCGATCCGTGCCGCGATCCCCGGGGCCGAGGTCTCCATCCTCCCCCATACTCCATAATCCAAGGTGGGGCGGGGTCGATAACCCCGCCTGCGTTGAGACTTCGGATAGGAAACGATCAAATCAGGCGGCCTCATCGAGGCCGCCCCACCGAATCTGGAAATTTCGTTCACGCAACTCGTTCACGTGAACGAACAACTATCATTTCTTGGCTTTTTTCTTGGACGTTCTTCCGCGCGTCAGCCATCCCGAATGGAAATAATCCTCCAACCCGTCCTCCAAGCTGTATTTCGGCTCGATCTTTAGGTCCCACTTGGTTGCCGCCATGTCCGCCTCGGTATGCGGCTGATAGAACGGATAGGGGCAGTCGAAATACTCCGGTTTCAGCTTTGTCTTCAGCACCTGGTTCAACCCAGCAATCATCTCGTTGAAGGTGCGGGGCTGGCCCGACCCCGCATTCCACACCCCGCTCTTGCCTGACTTCAGCGCCGCGATCGTCATCGCTACAATGTCCTTTACGTAGACAAAGTCCCGCTTCTGTTCCCCATATTTGAAAATCCGCGGTCTTTTGCCGGCCAGCATCTGCCCGGCCAGATGCCAGGCCATGCTTGCCGGCACGCCCTTGTGTCCTTCCCGCGGTCCGTAGACGTTGAAATACCGCAGCCCCGCAATCTGCCACCCCGGCTCCGCTTCTTTCACCGTCCGCGCAAGGTTTTCCAGCTGCACCTTGGAGAAAGCGTAGGCGTTGGCCGGGGCCAACGGATCGCCGACCCGGTTTACTCCCGCCCGGATCCCGTAGGTCGCCGCACTGGAAGCATAGACAATCGGCGTTTTTTCGGGACGCAGATAATCCAGCAGGCGGCGGAACCCCTCAACATTGTCATGGGTCTGGATTTTCTGGTCCTGGAGGGTGGTGTCCGTGATCGAGGCCAAATGAAACATCGCCTCCGGTCTGCGCCCCCGAAACTCCGCCTCCCAGTCCATTCGGGAGACATCCCCTGCCACAAAGTCCCCCCGGTATCCTTCCAGATTGGGAAACGATCCGCTCCGGAAATCGTCGATCACCGTCAGCGAAGCTGAGGAAAACTCCTCCTGCAGCCGAAGAACAAGGTTGGAACCAATAAATCCAGCCCCTCCGGTTATCCAAATCGACTTCATCTTTTTAAGGTTATATAGATAAAAAGTTATTCCCAAATAAAAAAATAGCCGCTAAAGAAAACGAAAGCTTTGACAAATGTCGGCCGGATAACCATGTTCAACAACAAGTTAAAGATTTTTATGGGAACAAAAAAATACCTTCGAAAGACCTTTTTCTTCACGATTTCTTGGTCATTATTCACAACTTGTTGGTCCCAGGAAAAGGCCTCTGAACCAGGCTCCCCCATGTTTGGCGAGGATGTGGTCACCCTTTCCGCCGAAACCGCGGGTCTTTTCTCCATCGGGAACTCCAACAACTACCGCTACCTCCCCCAACTGATCACCGTGGGATGGCAGTTGGACGAGATTGGTAATGAGGATTGGACCAGGGGTAACACGGAATTTCTCTTTAGCGGGATGTACGCACCCGTCATCCATGGCCCCAACCCATGGTTTACCGGGGGCCTCTTCGGCCCCCGCTACAACTTTATCCAGGAAGGTTGGCCCGTGATCCCTTACCTTGAATCCCGCGTCGGCTTCATGTTCACCAACGCCACGGGCGCAGCCGACTCCCAGGGCCAGGACTTCTGTTTCAGCTTCACCATCGGTGCTGGTATTCGGATCCCGGTGACCGAGCGCCTTTCCGTCAACCTCGGCGCCCTTTATCAGCACATCTCCAACGGCGGCCTCTCGGAACCCGAGACGGAAAACGTCGGCCTCGACTCCATCGGCCCCACCCTTTCCGTCAGCTGGGCATTTTAAGCTAGGTAGGCCACTTCCGATGGAAGTGGCACCGCTTTTATCAAAAGCGGCCTACCTCGCTTATGGTTCCAATCCCCTAGTTCCCCATCGGTAGGCCACTTCTGACAGAAGTGGCACCGCTTTTATCAAAAGCGGCCTACCTCGCTTATGGTTCCAATCCCCTAGTTCCCCATCGGTAGGCCACTTCCGATGGAAGTGGCTAGGTTCCCTCTTCAAGGTCCTTCCTTGTCCACCGAAATGGCCAATCCTCCGCTTTCTCAACCAAACCTTTTCGCACCGGATTCATATTCACGTAATTCCACTTTCCACCGGCGCTCTCATGTCCTCGCAACCGGTGGTCAAAAAATCCTTTTTGAAAAATCACCCCGCTCTCCTTGGAAATCCACCTTTTCCATGCGCGAACCTCTTTTTCTAGCTCTCTTTGTTCGGAAACCATCAGGATCGCATGCAAATGATCAGGCATTAAAACTAGGATCTCAAAACACCACACCCCTTGGTTTTGCCGAAAAACCACGGATTCTCTAATTATATCGGCAACTTCAGGGTGGCAGAGTTGGTTGACATCTTTGGATTTGCAGCAGACGGTGATGAAAAATTCCGGAGATTCAACCCAATCAGGAGTTTCATGCCGTAACCTTGGTTTTCGGAAAGGTGCATCCATATAGGATTAAACTCGCCTTTTTGGAAAAGGATGCGGTCTTTTTTCGCCCCTTTTATCAAAAGGGGCCTACCCAACTTGATTTTCCAACTAAGCGGTTGCCCATCGGTAGGCCACTTCCGATGGAAGTGGCACCCCTTTTATCAATCCCCCCGTGTAAGCAGAAAACCATCCTCCGCGGAGCGGGATTCGTGGATGGGCTGGGGCGAAGTCTTAGGGGGCCAAAAGCGGCCTACCTGTCTTATGATTCCAATTCCCCAATTCCCCATCGGTAGGCCACTTCTGACAGAAGTGGCGCCGCTTTTATCAAAAGCGGCCTACCTAGTTGACGCCTTAAACTCCCTGCCTTTCCCCCAACTTATTCACACACTGGCTCCGGACTTAAAACTCGCTGATGGCGAGGCATATAGATTTGGATTATTGTATAGTTTTATGCCGTTCTTCCAAACTTGTTCACCTATCACCTAGACCCGCCTTTTTATGCTCGAAACGCGTGATCTTCATAAATCCTACCAGAGTGGCGATGCCAAGGTGCAGGCCCTTGGGGGCGTTAGCCTAAAAATCTTCCCTGGAGAGATCATCGCGATTACCGGACCCAGCGGCTGCGGAAAAAGCACCCTGCTCCACATCCTCGGAGCCCTCGACACGCCCACCTCCGGTCAGGTCTACCTCGAGGGCCATCCTCTCCATTCCCTCAACGACGACAAGCTCACTTCCCTCCGCCAGCTCAGGATCGGATTCGTTTTTCAATTTTTTCACCTTCTCCCCACCCTCACCGTCGAGGAAAACGTTCTCCTTCCCCTCCTCCTTTCCGGTCGGGTCGATGGGGTTGGCAAAGCCCGGGCCCGCGACCTCCTCGAAGCCGTTGCTCTGGCCGACCGCATGCATCATCGCCCCCACCAACTCTCCGGCGGTCAAATGCAACGCGCAGCACTCGCTCGCGCCCTTGTTCACCGCCCTTCCGTCCTCCTCGCCGACGAGCCCACCGGAAATCTTGACTCCGCCTCCAGCGCCGCCGTCGTCAACCTCCTCACCTCCCTCGCCCGCCGGGAAAAAACTTCTGTCGTCCTCGTCACCCACAGCGAGGAGGTGGCCAAGGCTGCCGACCGCCGCATCCGCCTCGTCGACGGCCGCATCCATTCCTAAGCCTTTCCTTGAACTGGTCCCCCTCCCTCCGCGTCTTCCTTGCCCACGGCGGTCGCGACTTCCTCGCCCACAAGACCCTCACCCTCCTGAATATCGCCGCCCTCGCCGTTGGGGTCGGCGCCATCGTCGCCATCCAAACGGTCAACGAAACCGCCCTCCGCTCCTTTCGCGCTTCTCTCGACCTCGTCGCCGGCCGGCCCGACTTCACCGTCGAGGGCCAGGGCTTTCGCCTTCCCGAATCCTTGCTGCCCATCGTCCGGGCCGATCCCGCCGTTCGCGAGGCCACGCCCGTGCTCCAGGTCGTCGCCTCCCTGCCCGCCCATCCGGGCGAATTCCTCCATCTCGTCGGCGTCGACCCCTTCTCCAACGGTGAACTCGTCACCTACCGGCTTGAAGATGCGCTGAAAAATCCCGCAGATGCCATCGCCTTCGTCTCCGAACCCGACACCATCGCCGTCACCCGCCCACTCGCCGACCGTTTGGGCCTGAAGATCGGCGACACCCTCCGCGCCGTCCATGGCGGACGCGAAACCACCCTCCGCGTCCGCTTCTTGCTCGAGCCTTCGGACGAACTGGTCGGCGCCGACGATCACCTCGCCCTCGCCGACATCGCCACCGTCCAGTCCCGCTTCCAGCTCGGCGGCCAGATCGACCGCATCGAAACCCTTCTCCGCGCTGGCTCTCCCGCCGAAAAAGAAAACCTCCGCCAAGCTCTCACGGAACGGATCCAATCCCGCCTCCCCGCCCACGCACGCGCCGGGTCCCCGGAACGGCGCGGCCGCGAGGTCGAAAGAATGCTTGGTGCCTTCCAGCTTAACCTCACCGCTCTCTCCCTCATCGCCCTCGTCGTCGGCATGTTTCTCGTCACCAACACCGTCGCGGCCAACGTCGCGCGCCGTCGGTCGGAGTTCGGCCTCCTCCGTGCCCTTGGCCTCGGTCGACGCGCACTCACCATCCTCATCGTCGCCGAATCCCTCCTCCTTGCGCTTGCCGGCTCCATCCTCGGTGTCTGGGCCGGGCTGGAAGTCGCCCGCCGCCTCCTCGGCACCGTCGCCTCCACCGTCACCTCCCACTACGTCCTGCTCAGCATGCGTGATGTCATGGTCACCCCGGCCAGCCTGTTCGGCGCCGTGGTTGCCGGGCTCGTCGCCGCCGCCCTTGCCGCCTGGTGGCCCGCCCGCGAGGCCGCCCGCGTCCCACCCGTCGATGCCCTCCAGTTCGGCCATATCTCCGACCGCGCTGTCTCCCGCACCCACCGCTTTGTTCTCCCCGCCTTGGTCAGTCTTGCCGCCGCCGGCCTCTTTTCCCTTACCGCTCTTCACGGCGGCTTCCCGCAAACTGGCTTCCTGGCCGCCTTGGGTGTCCTGTTGGCCGCCGCCTTTACCGCCCCGCTCGTCGCCCATGCTCTGGCCCGGGTACGGCCAGCAAGGATTCCGGCATGGATCCTGGGCCGCTCCTTTTTCCTCCGCGGCCTGCATCGTCACGGCCTCGCCGCCGCCGCCCTTGCCGTGTCCATTGGCATGGCCTTGGGCGTAGCCATTATGGTTCACAGTTTCCGCGTCACCGTCGACCGCTGGATCGGCGAAAGCATCCGGGCCGACCTCTTCATCGCCCCCTCCACCAATCTCGTGGCCGGTTCACTCGAACCCCTCGATCCCGAGGCCGAGACCATCGCCACCGCCCTCCCCGGAATTCGCGCGGTTGGCAGCTATCGGGAGATCCGCCTCTTTCTCGACGGCGCCCCCGCCAAACTGGCCGCCTGCAAACTCAAGGTCCTCAAAACCTGCAATCCGCTTCCGATCCTCTCCTCCCTGCCCGGAGACCCCTACGAACTCTGCCAGAATGGGGAGTACGCTTTTGTTTCCGAGAACTTTGCCCGACGCCGCCATCTCCGGCCCGGCGACACCGTCTCCCTGCCCACCCCGAATGGCCTCCGCCCTATCCAGGTGGCAGCCATTTTTCGTGACTACACCACCGAATCCGGTCTGATCCTTCTCGACCGTGCCATCTACCAAAAGATCACGGGCGACCTGAACCTGACCAGCCTGGCCCTTCATCTGGAGCCCGGCACCTCGGTTGCACCCCTGATCGATTCCCTCCGCGCCCAACTCCGCCCACGGGGCGAGTTCCTCATCTACTCCCAGTCCGCCCTCCGGGATGAGGCCCTGCGGATCTTTGACCGCTCCTTTGCCGTCACCGAGCTTCTCCGCACCCTGGCGATCGGTGTGGCCGCTTTGGGGGTCACTCTCTCTCTCACCGCTCTCGTGGCCGAGCGCACCCGCGAGATCGGCATGCTCCGCGCCACCGGGGCCCGACGGGGACAGGTTCTGCGCACCATCATGGCCGAAGCCGGTTATCTCGGCGCCACCGGTGTTTCTTTGGGTGCCGTTACCGGTTTCGCCGTCGCCCTCGTTCTTATGCGTGTCATTAACCGTGCTTTTTTTGGGTGGACGATTGACTGGCACACGCCGTGGCCGCTGCTGGGCTCCATCCTCGTCTTCGTCTTTCTTGTCTGTCTTCTGGCCGGTCTGCCCCCTGCCCTCAAGGCCTCGCGGTTGTCCCCCGCGGAAGCTCTCCGGTCGGAGTAAGCCCGGCCATTTTTCCGGCTTTTTCCACCGAAAAGGTTCTCCGCCTGGAATTTAACCACTGCCTCCGCTTACCTGGCAATGCGGGTGGCCGTCGGATTCCCTTGAAGCGGGCCGCTTCCTCCCACATTTTTGAGCCCCAGATGACGCTTTCCCGGGACATGCGGACGTTGTCGATTTGCGTC
>Ga0214917_10006723_pt1 | contig 11858 bp, 13 predicted proteins | sample LL_1208_BB_MetaG_FD_177983 | JGI IMG/M metagenome (GOLD analysis project Ga0214917, IMG submission 177983) | Freshwater microbial communities from Lake Lanier, Atlanta, Georgia, United States - LL_1208_BB | ecosystem: Environmental > Aquatic > Freshwater > Lake | place: USA: Georgia | collected...
GAACCCACACCCGCCTTCGCTCCGACCGCCGCGGTCTCTCCCTGGTCGATCAACCCGGCGGGGCGTGCATCTTCCTCGAGGGACGGGACTGCAAAATCCAACCGGTCAAACCGGAGCAGTGCCGCGGTTTTCCCAACGCCTGGAACTTCCCCGGATGGCGAGAAGTCTGCCACGCCACCGAGATTTAACCCGTTCCCTACTCCCCGCTTGCCCCCACACAACGGAAAACAGGCCTCTCCCCCTCCCTCAGCTCCAGCCACGCGAACGACCGGGGGGCCCCCTTGTTCGCCAAACCGGCTGAGCCTGGGTTTAAAAAGCGCGTTCCCTCGATTTCCTGATCTCGCGGAACATGCGTGTGCCCATGCAAAAGAAACTTCACGCCAGCCGGTGCTGATCTCGGGGGGATATGCAAAAGGTGAAAGCAGTGACCCATTCGTTCGAGATTCAAACTCATCGGCCAGCTCGGCTCGCTATCCTGATTCCCTTTCACCAGCTGGGTCGGTTTCCCAAGGGCACGAATGGCGTCCCAAGTCCCTTTTTCACAAACATCCCCCAAATGCCAGATCTCGTCCGCTGCCCCGATCGACTGCATCACAAACGGCACAAGACGGTCATGGGTGTCCGCAATCACCGCGATCCGCATCGCCGCGGACACCTCAACGAACCGGGGCGACTCCCCAGACGGGGCGAACTTTTCCTGCCGCCTTCCCGGCCGACGACGCCACCCCCGCCAGAAAGAGGCCGGTGAAAAGCAGGTCGGAAATCAGGGAACTCCTCAAAAAAGTCCATGTCGGGGGATAACCCGGAATTCCCGTAGTCAAGGCCTGGAGCCAACCGGCCCAACTTTTCTCGTAAATCGGAATCGTCCACCACGCACCGCTGTTCGTGACCCCGTAAAAAAGCAGGGTCGACACCAGCGATCCCCCCAACCAACCCCTCCAGGATAACCGTCCCGCCAACCGTTCGCCCAAGGCCCAAATCAGGAGGTAAGAAAACGCAGCCAGCACGGTCCCGCTTGTGACTGGAGCCAGCCCATAGTGCAGGTTCAGAAAAATGTCGGATGCAAGCAAAGCGAGCAAAGGCCCTGCCCAACTCCAGGGTCGCGGGAAGTAGAGGGACCCGCACAAAGCCAAGGCGGCCAATGGCGAAAAATTTTCAGGTCCGCCGACCCACGGCCGCACGCACCGGAACAAAGACACCCCTGCCAGGAGAAGGATAGCCCAACGCATGGGCCGATCATGAACCCTTTCAGAAATCTTGGCAAACCTTCGGGTCCAACCTTGACCCCGCTCCTGTCTCTCTTCACCCTTGCCCAATGGGTAAACAGTACAACGCCGTTCTGAAGAAACGCCGCCGGCTCCGTTATCTGAAGCGCAAAAAACTCAAAACGAAAGCCGGCAGTAAAACCGCCAAACCGGCTGCGGGATGAGCCCCTCCGCGCGGCTCCGGACGGATCCCGCGCCCCGCTACCTCCTGGTCGACGGCCACAGTGTCATCTTTGCCTGGCCCCACCTTCGGGCCCTTCACGCGGAAAAGCCCTCCGCCGCACGCCAAGAGCTGATCCGCCACCTGTCGGAACTGCATGACTCCGGCCGCTGGCTTGTCACCCTCGTCTTCGACGGTCAGGCAGGCGGGAAAGAGGAAAAATCGGGCAACTCGCTGGCCATCCTGTATGCCGCCTCTGGCCAAACGGCCGACAGCCTGATTGAAAGAATCGTCCAAGGCCACGCTGGCAAAGGGGAGATTGGCGTGGTCACCGCCGACCATGCCGAAATGACCACCATCGAGTCCCTCGGTGCCTTCGGGTTCTCCCCAGGATGGCTGGAAGCGGAGCTGAAAGCCGCTGGGCTCGAGGTGCGGGACTCCCTCAACCAGTACCGCAGAAAGAAACTCACATGAATTCACACCCCTGCCAGTAACTCCCGAACAAAATCCTCAAATCGCCTTGGGAAATGAGGCACGGGGAGTGATGGTTGCACCCGTACGACCTATGACGATCGCAGGAAAAATCAGTCTGGGAGGCTCCGTCGCCCTCTCCTTGGCCACCGCCGCTCTGGCCTTCATGGTGATGGGCACGAAAACCCGTTTCTCCCACCAGCTGGGCGCCGTTGAATCCTCCCTGCGCGAAGGCAAATTTGCGGCCCTCGGCCTGCCCTACACGGGAAACTTCATGGAAAATGAGGCGGAACCCGCCGCAACCGTTGCCCAAGCCGGACAAAAGTGGGCTTTGACCGGGGATGATCTCAAGGCCGCGAAGGTGGCCGAGGAAAGTGCAAAAAAAGATCTCGCCGAAGCCCAGGCGAAAGCCCAGGAGCTCAGCCTGAACGCCGAAAAGCTTTCCAAAGACCTCACCTCGGTCAAAAGCGACCTCGATTCCACCAACTCAAAACTCAAGACAACGGCAGAGCAGCTGCAGTCGTACACCGATGAGCTGAAAGGCAAAAAGCCGGCCGAGCTGTTCTCCGAACTGAATGACCTGGCCGAGAAAGCCAAAGTGGCCGATTCGGAAAACAAGCTCCTCGCCACTGCCAAATTGAAGGCGGAGGAGGAGCTGAAAAAACTGCGCACGGAAACCGAAATGACGAGACCCGGCAGCACAAAATCGATTGCCCTTTCCGGAAAAATCGTCGCCGTCAACCCGACTTGGAATTTCGTCATTATCGACCTTGGGAAGAATGACCAAGTCGTGGAGGGCCTGACGATGGTGATCTACCGCGGGGAAAAAATGATCGGGAAATTAAAAACCGTGACGGTGGATGCCCAGACCTCCGTCGCCGACGTGCTTCCCGGTACTCCCGCCTCTGCGATTGAAGTCGGGGATCAGGTCGTTTATTGATTCCTCTATGCTGAAGCTCGCCCCCTTCCTTCTCGCCCTAACCCTCGCCATCCTTCTCTCCTCTTGCTCCTCGGGAGGGGGAGGCAAAAACCCGGACGGAACGCCGAAAGACGAGCAGAGTGTCACGACCACACCATGGAACAAACCCGCGTCCTGGGAGGGCGGTTCCGGCATCCCTGGCGCGGGCGGCGCGAAATAAACCGGCTTAGATCGAAGCGGGGAGTCCCCCCCGCTTCGCCAACTCCTCCACGATTTGCACCGCGTTCCAGGCGGCCCCTTTCAACAGCTGATCCCCGCTGATAAAAAATGCGATCGCGTGGGGATCCCCCTCCACCTCTCGAATTCGGCCCACCAGAACCTCCAACTCCCCGGAGGCGAGACTGGGCATGGGAAAAAGATTTTTCTCCGGCTCATCCACCACGCGGATTCCGGGAGCCTTGCCCAGGACCCGTTTCGCATCGGCGAGGGGGATGGGTTTCGCAAACGTGGCCACCACGGCTTCCGAGTGGGCTCGGGGAACGGGGACCCGGACACAGGTCGGCACCATTCTTAACTTGGGCAAAGAAAAGATCTTTCGCGTTTCCTCGGCCATTTTCTGCTCCTCCTCGTTATACCCGCTTTTTCCGACCGGGCTGTTGTGGGAGAACAGGTTGAACGCAAGAACATGTGGGAACACCTCCGCCCGCAACTCCTTTCCCGCGGCAAAGTCACGCACCTGCTGATCCAGCTCCGCCATCGCTTTCGCTCCTGCCCCGCTGGCCGATTGGTATGTTGCAACGACGACGCTCTCCAACCCCGCAATACGGTGGAGGGGAGCCAAAGCCACCGCCAAAATGGCAGCCGAGCAGTTGGGATTCGCGATCAATCCGGGCTTCGCACCCAATAAATCCCCGTTCACCTCGGGAACTACCAAGGGAACTTGCGGATCCATCCGGTAGGCCGAGGAGTTGTCCACCACCACGGCTCCGGCCTTCCTGGCAACGGGAACAAACGCACGGGAGCGGGTTGCACCGGCGCTGAAAAACGCCACATCGACACCCGTAAAAGCGTCCGCCTCCAGCTTGCGGACTTTGTGCTTCGTCCCCGTAAACTCAACCTCCATCCCCACCGATTTTTCGCTGGCCAACGGGATCAGCCCCGATACGGGGAAGCGTCTCCTTTCCAGCACACGCAGAATCTCCTGGCCCACCGCGCCAGTCACACCCACGACTGCCACCCGATATTCCTTTTTCGACATCGGTTGATCCTACCCTTCAGCCCTCCCTCTCTTCAAACCCTGCCTCGAACCTCTGCCAAAAAAAATGATGACACATCCCTCGCTTGACCCCTCCCTACTTCATCCTAAGGGTAATGCTAGTTCTTTCCCTTGGTGGAATCAGGGAAGGCCGTGTGAACCGGCCACAGTTGCGCTGCGGTATCGGGTGACAAATCCCCATGCGAAAGCACGCCAATCCGGAACTCCCGCGAAAGCGGGACGGAAGGGTGAAGGCGGGGAGGAGGTTCGCAACCCGGAGTCCGAACATCTGCCCGCCAAGGCTCATCGCACCCCTTTCGCAAGAAAGGGGACAACCCTCATCGCAAAAATGAAGGGCGAGAGTCCGGATGCCCGCATCCCGTGCGGTTCGTTCTGGCCTTCGCCGGAACGGAGTCCACTTGTTTCACTCATCACTCAGAGGATATTGGCGGATCCGATATCTGGCATTATGTCTCCTCGGAATTTCATGCTCTACCTCGCTTCACGGTGCCACCGTGAGTGTCACGATCGAATTTTCAGACCACACCTCGCGCACCTACACTCTTTCAAAAAACGGAGAGTTTGGATCTGGCCTGGAAACCATGGGCTACCTGATCAACTCACTGGGCGGTGGGCTTCAGTTTTTGGATGATCCCGATTGGACCCGAAACACCTCATCGGCCACGCCCTGGATTCAATGGTGGAGATACAGTTTTGGTCTCGCCCTGTATGGTCTCGGTCTCGGCACGCAGCAAGATTCCGGTTTTGATTCAGGGTACTGGGCACTGTACACGGCCACAACGGACAACGACCCATGGTCTTATGCGGAAGTGGGCTTGGCTGACTTGATTCCAAATGATGGTTTTCGTATCGGCCTGAAGTACTCGACCTATGATGATGTGACCGGCCCGTCCGACTCCCAGAGCAGTCAAATCCTCACTCTGCCGGCACCTCCAACGGCAGAGCCTCCGCGACTCGTATCCCTCACTACGATCGATTCGGATCGGTTCTCGATGACCTTCGCGACCACCCCTGGCTGCAGATACCAACTCGAGATGACCGAATCACTTTCGATCGTTGATTGGGAACCATGGAGTGGGATCTGGGTTGCCACCTCAAACGAGACCACCCTTACGACTCAGATCCAAAAAAATAAGCCGACATACTTTTATCGGCTGCGATTTCTTCCGTGAAAATATCCCGCGCCTTCACGCTGATCGAGCTTTTGGCCGTCATGGTCATCCTCGGGGTCCTCCTGACCCTGCTGGCCCCCGCCGCGATGGCCGTCAAACGCCAAACCACCCTCGCCACATCCTCTTCCGCCCTTCGCCAACTGAGCATTGCTGCACAAACTTACCTGGGTGAAAACAACGGTCGCTTCTTCCGATCCCGTGAAAGCCTGACCAACGGGGTCCAGTGGTGGTTTGGATTTGAGAGCTCCTCTGGCCCCAAAAAGGAAGGTCAGCGTCTTTTGGATAAATCGATGGGACCCCTGGGGCCTTACATTGCCGACTCTGCAGGAAATGTTCCGGATTTTGCCTTCACATCCATGGGAGCCAGCTTCAAACCCAAGTTCAAAAACGGATACTTCGGCTTTGGCGTGAACACGGAACTCACCGGCGGTCCCACGGGTCAGGAGACCTTGAAAATCAGACAAATCAATCAATTGGAACGGCCCGGCCAGATCGCCCTGTTTGCGACTAGCGCCCAGATCAACACCTTCCAATCTCCCGCTTCTGGAAAAAATCCGATGTTGGAGGAGTTCTATTTTTTCAACACGACCGACTGTGCCAACACCATCCACTTCCGCCATGCCGGCAACGCCATCGTCGCCTTTGCCGATGGCTCCCAACGTGAAGTCCCGGGCGACCGCTCCTCCTTCAATTCCCGCCTCCCCTCCGCCTGCGTTGGCAGACTTCCCGCCTCCATGATCCTCCCTTAATCCCTACCGCCACCACGGTCCCGAACCCTTTAGGCGGGCAGTGACCGCCTCCTGCATCGGTTTCGGAAGTGAGCTGCTCGCCAGGGTTTGCAGGGCTCCTTGGGGATCCTTCCGATAAACATCGCTGAGGGCACCCGCCGCGGCCTTCTCCTGCGTCTTGGGATCTCCCACCGTGCCCGCCCACTTTAATCCGGCGGCAGGATCCTCCTGGCCAACTTGTCTCGCCAGGGTCAGGGCCATGGTGTCCCGACTGGCGCCCGGAGACTGGGAACTGACGTAAGCGGCCACCTCGTTGGGATTGGCTTGGTACCAGTTGGAAATGACCGCATTCACGGCATGGATTTGATCCAACCCCGCGGGCAGGGATCCCGCCCAGCTGGCCGCCATTTTTGGATCCTCCTTCGACCACTGGTCCGCCACGGTCGCCACCAACCCCATCCAACTCCCGGTCTCGCGATTGCTCGCCGCATAAGCCGCCGCCCCCTGGGGATTTTGCTCCGTCCATTGGGCCACCAAATCGGAGCGAATGTTCGCCTTCAATCCATCCGTCAAACCCAGGGACTGCAACTTTTGCAAAGCCCCGTTCGGATCCGTCTGCGCCCAGCCTTGGAGCGCCTCCCGAAGGGGCCCTGCGTTGCCCGTTGCCTCGTAAAGCTGCGTGGCGTAGTTCGTGGCACCCGCCCCATCCATCTCCGCCCATCTCTGGAGAATGTCCGCCAGAGCGGCTTTTTTGATCGGCCCGTCCGGTAGCGACTCGGCCCACCGCAGCGCGCGTTTCACCTCGTCCAGGTTGGCGTGGGCTAAAGCCTCCTCCATTCCCCGCTCCCGTAATCGGGGATTCAACAAGGCACTGGCCTGCTGCAATTTTTCCTCCGAAAAAGCACCCGATGTGGCCATCGATCCGCTGTCCGCGCTGGAACTTCGAGGCACAGGGGTCTCGTCACCCTCCAAATCAACTGATTTTCGAATACGGCTTTTGGCGCCGTCCCCTGCCGAGGGCACGGAGGTCGTCAGTCGGCCTACCCCGATACCCAATCCCAACGAAATCCCCGCTACCGCCACGAGCGTTCCAAGTCCAATTCGGTTCAGGTCGGCCATATCAGAAATGAAAACTAGGCACCGACTTTCAAGCACCCCTTGCTACCCGTCGCCCCGCAGCAGTTCTTGAACTTTTTATTCGGATCCAGCGGACACGGGTCGTTCCTTCCCAACTTCGGACCCTGCCGCTTGATCGGAGCCAACACCTCCTCCACCAACGTGCTCCCTCCCCCGGACTGCATGCTCATGGAACCGTCCGACTCCACCGGTTGCGCCTGCGCCTGCATCGGCAACTCCCCCCGACCCGCTCTTTGCGGCAGCGCCGAGAGGAAGCTTTCAAAAGCCGACAAGCTGGAAGCCGAGCGGAACAGATTGTGCACCACCTCCTCCTTGATCCGTGCCATCAGCTCCCCAAACATTCCATACGCCTCGTTCTTGTACTCGATCAACGGATCCTTCTGACCGTACGCCCTCAAATTAATCGAGGTCCGCAACCCATCCATCGCATACAAATGCTCCTGCCATAACCGATCAATCGCTCCCAAGACCACAAATCTCTCCAACGCCTTCACCGCCTCTGGATTCTCAAACTTCACCTTCACCTCATACGCCTCCCTCACCTTCTCCTTCAGCAGCTTCGCCCACTCCTCCTTCCCGCCCACCTTCTGAAAATCCTCCTTTTGCAAACCCACAGGCATGGCCGAATTCGCCCAGTGAACCAGACCCTCCAGATCCACAGGGTCCGTCCCTGCCCTCGCCTCCACCTCCGACGTAATTCTCTCATCCACCGTCTCAAACACCTCAGGCCGCGGATCGGTCGAATTCAACATATCGGAACGCCACGCATAAATGACCGTCCTCTGCTGGTTCATCACGTCGTCATACTGCAACGTGTGCTTGCGAACCTGATAATTTCTCCCCTCCACCCGCTTCTGAGCCGTCTCCACCGACCGGTTCAGCCACGGATGCTGCAACCCCTCGTTCTCCTCCATCCCCAACTTCGTCATCAAACCCGCAATCTTTCGCGAATCCCCGAAGTTCCGCATCAGGTCGTCCTCAAACGAGATGAAAAACTGGCTCGACCCCGGATCCCCCTGCCGGGCACAACGTCCCCGCAACTGCCGATCGATCCGCCTCGACTCGTGCCGCTCCGTTCCCACCACATGCAACCCACCCAACTCCGCCACACCCGGCGAAAGCTTAATGTCCGTCCCTCGCCCCGCCATGTTCGTTGCAATCATCACCGCGCCACGCTCTCCCGCCCTCGCCACAATCTCCGCCTCCAACTGATGCTGCTTCGCATTCAACACGCTATGGGGAATATTCTCCCGCCTCAGCATCCGGCTGATGATTTCCGACGACTCCACCGAGGCCGTTCCCACCAACATCGGTTGACCCGCCGCGTTCCTCTTCTTGATCTCCTCAATCAAAGCATTCAGCTTCTCGCGCCGGGTTTTGAAGATCAGATCGTCCGCATCCTTCCGGATACAGTCCCGATTCGTCGGAATCACCACCACACCCAACCGATAAATATCCTTAAACTCATTCGCCTCCGTCTCCGCCGTTCCCGTCATCCCAGCCAACTTCTCATACAGGCGGAAATAGTTCTGGATCGTGATCGTCGCCAACGTCTGAGTCTCCCGATCGATCTGCACACCCTCCTTTGCCTCCACCGCCTGATGCAACCCATCGCTCCACCTCCTCCCCGGCATCAACCGTCCCGTGTACTCGTCCACGATGATCACCTTGTTCTCCTGCACCACATAGTGCACATCCTTCTCAAACACACAGTACGCCCGCAAAAGCTGGCTGATATTGTGAATTCTCTGGCTCGCCTCCTCGTACTCCGCTTGCGCCGCCGCCTTTGCCTTCAGCTTTTCTTCCGCTGAAAGCCCCGCGTTCGAATCAATATCGTGATTGGTTGTGATCAGGTCGGGTACCGAGAAAAAGTTCGGATCGTTGGGATTGAGAAACGTTCGCCCCATCTCGGACAGATCCGCCTCGCTGTTCCTCTCGTCGATCGAGAAGTACATCTCCTCCTTCGTCTTGTACAACTCGGTCCGCCTCGTGTCCTGATACATCTCCAACTCCGCATCATCCACCGCCCGCCTCGTCCCCGGATCCTCCTGAAACTTCAGCAGCAGCTTGTTCCGCGGCGAACCCATCTTCACCTTGAACAACAACCGCCCCGCCCCCTGCAGATCCCCCTTCTCAATCCGCTCCTTGGCCTGATTCGCCCAATCCGTGCACAACGCGTTCTGCCTCCTCACCAACCCCTCAATGATCGACTTGTACTTGTCAAACTGGTGGGTCGAAACCGTCACAGGACCGGAAATAATCAGTGGCGTCCTCGCCTCGTCGATCAGGATGCTGTCCACCTCGTCGATGATCGAATAAAAGTGCCCACGCTGGACCTGATCCTCTGGCGTGGTCGCCATCCCGTTGTCCCGCAAGTAATCGAAACCGAACTCCGAACTCGTTCCATACGTGATATCGCACGCGTACTGCGCCCTTCGCTCCGACTGCGTCTGCCCATGCTGCAGACACCCCACCGTCAGCCCCAACTCCCGATAAACCTCTCCCATCCAGTCCGCATCCCGCGCCGCCAGATAGTCGTTCACGGTCACGATGTGCACTCCCTTGCCCGAAAGCGCATTCAGATAGGTCGGTAACGTCGCCACCAGTGTCTTTCCCTCTCCCGTCGCCATCTCCGCAATCCGGCCCGAGTGCAGCACCATGCCGCCGATCAACTGCACATCGAACGGAATCATTTCCCACAAAATCTCCTGCCCGCGAACCCGGATTTTCCTCTTTTCCTCCGTAAAACGCCGGCAGCAGTTCTTCACCACCGCAAATGCCTCGGGCAACAGCTGGTCCAGGGATTCCCCCCTTGCCAACCGCTCCCGAAACGCCACCGTTTTTCCCCGCAGCTCATCAAACGATAATGCTCGCAGAGCTTCCTCATGCCGGTTGATCTCACCGACCAAAGGAGTCAGACGCCGAACCTCCCGCTGGTTCTGCGTTCCCAAGATTTTCTTTAAAACCCAGCCAATCATGAACTTCACATCGTAGCGAAAGTGCCTTTTTCTTCCAGCCTCAATCCTGCCCCACCCGACCAACCCCACGGCGCGGACTCCCTTTCTACTGTTTCCCGCCCCAGCCGGACTGATTAGAATTCAACCTCTGGATGAAAAAGTTCCCCGTCGATATCTCCGCAAACGGCATCCGTGCCCTCCTCAACTCCCCCGACAGCTATACCCGCCGCTTCACCGAAACCTCCCTGCGCGCCCTCCTCAACCACCCCAATATCCCCGGCACCCTTTCCAATCAGAAAAACGAATTCCCGCCCATCCCCTGGGATTTCGATCAACTCAGGGCCAAGGTCAAAGGCGAGATTTCAAAGCATGTCTACGGTTGGTACGGCGAGGCCGAGTCCGCCGCCGGCGACAGCACCCGAAAAAATGTCGAAGCTTTTTCAAAATACCGAATCACCCCCCGCTATCTCCGGTCGGACAAATCCTTCTCCTACTCCCAAACCGTGGTTCTCTCCTCCAAGGAACTCGGTGTCACCCGACTATCCAGTCCCACCCCCGTTTTCGTTGCCCCCTACGGAGCCGCAAACCTTTACGGCAAGAAATCGGACGAAATCTCCTGCGCCCAGGGCGCCACCGATGCCAATGTGGTCCACACCCTCGGCCATTTGACGAAATACACGCTGGAGAAAATCTCCCGGGCCGTTCAGGACAACGCCTACTATTTCAATCCCCGCCTCCGTAGCCCCGGCGGGGCACCACCGTTCTCCATGTTCCAGATCTATCTGACGGATGACGACGACATCAACCGATCCATCATCGAACGCGTGAAACGAACCAAACTCTCCGTCCTGATCTTCACCATCGACGCCGGCGCCGGCCACGGCGGCATCCAGATGATGGATGATTATGCCGACTTCACCTTCGCCTCAAAAATTGCCGGCAACCTTTTTGCCGATCCGATGTTCAACTACAAATGCTTCCTCCGGAACCGCTGCGTCGGCACCCGCACCCCATCCGTCCTCGCCTACGCCTCCCGCCAGACACGGATCCCCGTCGCCCAACTGGCCCGCACCTACGATCTGAAAAATGCCTTCACCTATGCCCGCGACATCCAGTTTAAGGGCATGGCGAAACAAAATTCCGACCGAAACCCGAAATCCAAGATGCACCCCTGGTCGGTCGCCCATCTCGCCCGCCTGGCCCACACCCGGCAAACCATCTCCCCCGCCTACCCCCAAATGACCCACCGGCGAGGACTCCCCCTCGTGGTGAAGGGCGTGATGAGCGTGGAAGACGCTGTCGCCGTCCAGAAATCGGGCGCCGACGGGATCTACGTCAGCAACCACGGCGGCCGTTTTGTCTTCAACGCGATCAGCCCGATCGATGTCCTGCGTGAAATTCATCGAAGGGTGAAGAAGTCCGACCCCCGCTTCGGCGTCTGGTTCGATAGCGGCATCCGTGGCGCCACCGATGTCCTGATCGCCTACTCCCAAGGGGCAGAGTTCGTCGGCATCGGCCGGCCGGTCATCTACGCCTGTGTCGACAACGGCCGGGGCGGGGTTCGCCAAATTCTCCAATCCATCCTTTACACTCTGCGGGATCAGGCCCGCCTCTGCGGCCTGACCTCCCTGGCTCAACTGCACGAAAAAGGCCGTCCTGCCACCGTCCACCGCGAAATATACCGCTAACAGAGCACAAAAGGTTGCCCGCCCAACACGGAATCGGCAGGCTCGGCTAATGTCTAAAAATCTTACCGTTGTCGAATATGTCATC
>Ga0214917_10006726_pt1 | contig 11855 bp, 11 predicted proteins | sample LL_1208_BB_MetaG_FD_177983 | JGI IMG/M metagenome (GOLD analysis project Ga0214917, IMG submission 177983) | Freshwater microbial communities from Lake Lanier, Atlanta, Georgia, United States - LL_1208_BB | ecosystem: Environmental > Aquatic > Freshwater > Lake | place: USA: Georgia | collected...
TGTATTAAAGTTAGATTGATTGAATATACTAGTCGTATATGTGGGCGGACTTTCTACACTCATTATATTATACCAATATATTTATTTTTAGGAACTTATTTATAACGGAATTAATTATGCTAATACTGAAATACTAATATTAGGTGTGCCTCCACCAATTAGAAGTGTTAAAGGACTGGTTGTGGAGGAATGATACGCAAGTATATAAAAACTTTCACCAGCGAGTAATCTAAAATTACAAGCACAACCCATAGCACTAAAATTATCTGTTGCGGCATTCATATTGCTTATCCATATTCTTCCAAGAACAGAATGAACTAAAATTATCCATCTTACTCCAACTGTATTAAAAGAAAAACCAATATTAGCAGCAACATTAACACTAATAGGATAACTATTACTATTTGTAAAAACACCAGCAGAATAAGTTATACCAGTATAAGAACCAGAATAAGTGCTATTCAACGTAGGAAAAAAAACTGTAGTATCAGTAAAACTATTAATAGATTGTGTGTTATCTCCACTTCTAAAAATATTAGGAGCGTCTAAAAATCTAATTCTTCTTGGTATAACAACGGTCTCGGTCGTCGTTCCTAAAACCACTTGATTACTTGCTGTTATTGTCGCACCGCTTCCTAATGCGGTTGATTGGTTATAACCAGCACCGTTTGATTGAGTATTAAAACCAACGAAAGTATTATTAGAACCGGTAGTGATTGCGGTTCCTTGAAATCCGGCGTTATATCCAACCGCAACATTATATGAACCAGTCGTAAGAGAATATAATGAATAATGACCTAATGCGGTGTTTTGTGTTCCTGTGCTGGAGTTTAAAGAACCACCCCCTACCGCCACATTATATCTTCCGGTTAAATTGCTAGATAATGCCCCAAATCCTATAGCAACACAATATCCATTAGTGGTTGCTGAAGTTAATGCTTGATATCCAATTGCTATTGAAAAATCGCCTTGCGTATTTGATTTTAACGCTTGATAACCTAACGCTACATTATTCACGCCAATTGTATTCGCTGATAAAGCACTAACACCAAAAGCAGTATTTGATGCTGCTGAACCACCACCTTTCCCTACGGTTAAACCGTTTATAGTAGCATCATTCGTTGTTGCTAAATTAGCAATCGTTTCTAAACCAGTTTGAGCGGTAGGGTATTTCAAGTAGTGAGCGTTTAGGTATGCTGTGTCTAACCCTCCAGCAGTTGTATTAAAGTTAGATTGATTGAATATACTAGTCGTATATGTGGGCGGACTTTCTACACTCATTATAATATACCAATATATTTATTTTTAGGAACTTTTTTTATATAGAATATATATAGTATGCCTCCTAAAAAAGATAAACCAGCAGAATTGATTGACTGGTATAAGAAGATACCAGAGAAGTTCTTATTGAAACAACACAATCCTTACTACGAAACCCACCATATTAAACTTCCTTTCCGTATGCTAATCGCTGGTGGTTCTGGTGCCGGAAAAACTCAAACACTTTTGTCCCTCATATACAATATGCCTAATACCTTTGAGAATATTTTTATTACCACTAAAAACAAAGATGAACCGCTATACAATTATCTTGAGGAAAAGTTTGAAAAGAAGGGCGGTGTTAAAATTACTGAAATAGACAAAGAAGGATTACCAGATTTAGACAAATTAGACAAGACCCAACAAAACTTGATTGTAATGGACGATTTAGTCGGTGAAAAAAACCAACGCCCTATGGAACAATTCTTTTTAAGAGCAAGAAAGAAGAATTGTAGTATGGTCTATATCTCTCAATCCTATTATGCTGTCCCCAAGATGATACGAAATAATTTAACCTACCTAGTTATCAAGCAAGTATCCAGTATGAAAAACTTGACGATGATAGCGAGGGAATATGATTTAGGATTAGATAAGAAGAAATTGACCCAGATGTATAATGATGCTACTGCTGATAAACAGAACTTTCTTTTGATTGATTTAGATGGCGACCCCAAGCAACGATTTAGGAAGGGGTTTAACGAATATTATGAAATTGAGGAATAATTCTTATTTAAATACTGGTTTTTCAAAGAAAAAAATATCCAAATATTATATATAGTATGAGTGGAACTGGTAGTTTATTAATCCGCAATCTACGCAAACCTGATGATTACTCAAAAGCAGTCAAAGCACAAGATGAATTACTCCGTATTGCTATTGCGAATGACGCTAAAATAGCAGCAGCAAGAAAAGGATTTTATCAAGGTGAAATACCGCCTTTAACGCAAGAACAACAAAAAGACCCTGCCGAATTACAAGCAGACCAAGCAAAACAAGAAGCAGATTTAATCCGCAACTTACAAAGTTTAGGATTTAGATACAAAGATATTCAACAAATCGTCGGTTCTTTAACCCCAGATATGGAGTTTAAAGTAAATCAAACCTTTCCATCTATCAAGCGTCGTCTTGAAAAGGATTATAAGATTGAATTGATTACTCCTAGTTTCTTCCTTGATTGGTTGAATAAATATTTAGACACTCTTGACCGCTCCAAAGGTTTTGTTAGTGGTGGTAGTTCAACAGCTCCATCAGCATCAAGTAAGTTTGATATTGGCGGTGGTGAAGAAGCACTTGCCGTCGTCGGTGAAGTTCCGGTGGTTGAACCATCTACAGAAGCAGTTGCGGTTGTCGGTGAAAGAGCACCTAGGGTTAGAAAAGCACAAGCGATTTATTCTAACGTTGAAGATTTTAGGAATGCTGAATTAGCAGACAAGAAACGATTTTTAAATACATATTTATTAGCGTATATGAATAGTGCCCCAGATATTAGCGAAGAAGAACAAACAAATCTAGGAGATGCGATTGATGCTGTGAATGGGGCACAAGGGAACAATAGAGCAGCACCTTATTATGAACGCAAAGGAACCGGTGGTATTTTAACCGATATTTATGCCGTATGGTCTCCGGTGGTATTTAACCGTTTAACCGAGATTGGAAGTGATTTAGTGCCTGGAAAAAAGACCGGTGAAGGGTTAATGAACCGTATGAAGAAGGCACCAAAAGGATTGAAACCACTTAAAATCGGTAAAGGTATTTTAGTAGAAGACCAACCAGTATATAGACCTATGGGTAAATATTTAATCCATTACGGTTTCCTTACCAACCAAGATATGCTAAACGTGAAATATCCAAGTGGAGGTGTAATTCCTCAATTTAAACCAACTCCAATTAGTGATATATTTAAGGATTTTATTATTGACCTTTTAGACACCGGAAAAGCGAATGCTCGTATCTACGACCAATTGCCTATTGATGAACGCAAATTATTTGAGAAGGTTGCGACTGGTGCTGGTATTTTCCATTCTCTAAAATTAAAGAAAACCATTACGGATACAGATAGAGATGAAAACGACCGTTTTAATTTATTAAAGGGAGAATATTTAGCAGGGAACAACTCGCAAAAAGTCCTACAAGAATTAAGACGATTGGTGATTAAGTTTATGAATGATGGTCGTATCCATAAAAGTCAAGGTATGAACTTCCTAATGGAATTATCTATTTAGGCAACTTTGACGAAGTTTTTTATCTTGTTATATTATATTATGCGAACCCTTATTTTGAATAGCAGTAATATTGTTGCGAATACAGATAACTCACAATTACAATATAATTTTCCAGCAGGTTCTATTGTTCTTAACCCTGGAGATAAGGTTGCTCTCGCTTCTCTCCAGATGTATTATTCAACCTTCAATATAACTGCTGCGAATGGAAACAACAAGTTTAGTTATACTTGGATTGATGGAACAACTTATCCAGTTGGAACCGGCACATCATCTACCAGCGAAACCATACCAGACGGATTTTATGACGCAGATGGTTTGAACGATTTATTACACTACCAGATGATAGCAAACGGTCATTACCTAGTTAATAACTCTACCGGTGATTATGTCTATTTTATTAATTTATCCACCAACGCAAACCGTTATGCTATTCAAGCAGATTGTTATAGAATAAACACTACACTATATTCAACAGCAAGTTATACTGCTGGAACGGCAACCACCGCTGCTGCCTCCTGGGCTGCCTTCTGGACGGCGACCACCCTTGTCCCTCAATTAGTCGTCCCATCAACGAACTTTAGATATGTAATCGGTTTTAATAACGGAAGTTTTCCAACCATTCAAACTGGTTGGACTGCTACTCAATCTTTTATTTCGTCCTTCACACCACAAATCACTCCATTATCCTCTTATGTTTTAACTTGTGATTTAGTGAATAATAATTATGCTGTCCCAAATAGTTTGATTTATTCATTCTCTCCAGAGGGCACTTTTGGAGACCAATTCACGATTGCTCCTAATCAATATGTATTTATAGACGCTCAACCTGGTAGTTATGGGTTTTTTAGAATGAGATTTTTAGACCAAGATTTAAAACCAGTCGCAATCCAAGACGACCAGATGGTTATAATGATAGTTATAGCAAGTAAAGGAGATAATATAGGATTATAATTTAGCAGTTTTTTTCTTATGAATATATATTAGGAATGTATATTCATAAACTAGGTAAATCTCACAGCGGAAGAGTAAGTATGGGTTTAGGAAGAAAACATAAGGCAGCAAGAGACCATAAGAGAATAGTAGGCGAAGGTTTAGTAGATAAAATCTACGAAGATGGGGGAATGGTTCATAAACCGACCGAGGTTTTAAGAAAGATGAACCCCTCAAAACCTCGTATCCCTAAAAAATATGTATCTCTAGATTTTTAGGCGGTCAATATTTAGGCAAAAAGAATTATACCAAGGAAAAAATTATCTTTGGTATAATATATAATGGATAACCTCGTCTTTGAAGAGAGCATTAACGCCGAAGTCCCTACAAGTGAGTTTGTAGATAAACAGTGGTTGTATGTGAATGATAACAACAACGGTTCTTACACAGGACAAATTGTGCTAGACACAACACCTTTAGCAAACAGCGGTTCCTATATAAACTGGAGCGAAGCATTCCTCGCAATTCCGCTTGTATTACAAGTTGAAGCAGGAGATGCTGCCCCTTTAAGTTCAACTCTTGCTTTAGATTGGTCGGTCGGTATGAAAAACGGTTTCTTCCAAATTATTCATTCCTTAACCGTTGAGTTCAATAACGGTTCAATCGTCCAACAAACCCCTTTCTTGAACGTATTTAGCAGTTTCAAAAACTTAACCTCTTGGTCTCAAGAAGATTTAAAAAATTGGGGTTCAGTTTGTGGTTTCTATCCAGATACTGCTAAATCGTGGATTTATAACAACAATACATCTGCTTCAAATACAGCAAATCTTTTAAATACCTCCGGTCAAGGTCTTTGTAATAACAGAAACGCTCCTTTAGTTCAAATCGCTTCTATTGGAACAACTCTTGCTACCAACACCCAATACAACTCTACTACAACTGCTACTCTTGCTTCAAACGATTTTAGAGCAAACTATAACGAAGGTTTGTATAAGCGTCAATCTTGGTTGAACTTCAACTTAACCGCATCAGCAGGAACTATTACTTCAACTTCCGCAAACCAAGTTGCCCTTTTAGCAACAACATCTGGTGTCTTAACATCAACTGGATTAAACGCAATTTTTATGTCTTACGTTCAACAAGACGCTAAAACTCGTAGTATTGTATTTGATGCGGTTGTTAGATTAAAAGATGTTTGCGATTTCTTCCAAAAGTGTCCTTTATTAAAAGGTTCAACTATGCGTATTTATATCAATACTAACCAAACCTATTTCACTTGCGACGCAATCAACGCTGAATATACTTCCGCTGCTTCCGGCGTTCAATCTGCTTCTGGTATCCTTGCTTTAACTGCTACCCCAACTATTTTAGGTGGTGGTGGAACAAATCCTGTTATGGTCGCAAGTATGGATATAGGACAAGGTATGTATCCTATGGTTCCTATTGCTGTTGCTACAACACTAACAAAAGAAAGTTTGAAAATCGGTTTATCAGTAGTAAAAACCCAATTTTCAGGTTTCACGACTGTTGTTTCTGCTCCAATTACCGCAGTCCGTTTATACGCTCCTGCCTATACTATGTCTCCTATTAGCGAACAAAGATATTTGAGTTTATCACCAACCAAGAAGATTGTATATAATGATATCTTCCAATACCAATACAGTTCAGTCGCCTCTGGTTCGTTTTCGTTCCTTGTATCCAACGGATTACCAAATATCCGCTCGGTATTGGTCTGTGCTTTCTTACCAAAAGGTTCAAACGGAACAGCACAAACATACGCCGGAACAACCACTACCGGTATTACCACTTCAACTTTATTATCTCCTTTCTCAACATCTGGTGGAACTCCTGACCCTATTTCACTAACAAACTTCCAAATCCAAGTATCCGGTAAAAACTTATTCAACAACCAAGAACAGTATGATTTTGAAGCATTCCACGAACAACTTGTCTCATCTAACCAATTGAACGGTGGTCTAACAACCAGTATGGCGAGTGGTTTAATCGGTCTTGAAGATTTCCAGTGGTTATACAGATACTACTACGGTAATGTATCACGCTCTATTCCAAGTGAAGATGGTGTCGCCAAGGCAATCCAAATCTTAGGAACAAACAACTCCCCTATTACTGTTGATTTAATGGTCTTCGTTGAGTTCCAACGTGAAATTACAGTTGATGTGAGAACTGGTGCGAGAATTGCTTAAAGAAAATCAGTTTCTGTAAAGCGTCTCTTTTGAGAAACAATTTAGGAATAATACAATAATATTTTCTTATACAATATTATAGTATGGAACTAACGAAAATCCCTGTTAGATTATCTACAGCACAAATCCGCAAATTAAAGATGGGCGGAGCAATCGGTTTGAAACCAGCAAACTTTGTAGTAGGAGATGGCGTCGCTCATTCTCTCGCCGTTATGCCCCAAAATCTACGCAAAATAGCAAACGCAAATCGCAAAAATAAAGGTATGAGATTACAATTGAAACCTGGCGAAGACCTTATGATGATGGACGGTGGTTCTATTTTAGGAGATATTAAAAGTGCCTTTAAAAAGGTCGGTTCAAAAATTGAAAAAGTCGCCACTTCAAAACCAGCGAAAGCGGTTGGTCGCAAAATCGCTTCTACCTTAATTAAGAAAGGTATTCCTATCGCCACTTCTGCTCTAGGTTCTGCGATTGGTAGTTCCGCTGCTACCATCACCGGAAACCCAGCGTTAGCACCAGTCGCCGGTAAAATTGGTTCTCAATTAGGTAGAGAAGGTGGTATGGAGTTATCTAAATATGTATCCAAGAAAACTGGGTATGGTATGCGTGTTCCTATTAGTCGCTCTGGTAAAGCACCTACTTTTGTTCGTGGTGCTACTCGCAAAATATCCGGCGAAGGTTTCCTTCCTGCTGGTGATAAATCTGGAAGTGGTATCGCAGTCGTCGCCCCTTCTCCTCCAAGTGAAGTTATCCAACTAGGAAGTCCTTATGCTAAAATCAATTCTGCTGCTATGAACCCTTTTATCGCTCCAAGTATCCAGTTGTCCGGTAAGAAGATGGGTGCTGGTTTTATGCCCTCTGGTTGATTGTATAATTAAGATGAATTAAATAGTTTATTTAGGAAATATATTTTGTTTGTATAGTTTATAATGGTAAATATAAACTATATTGCGATGGGTGGAAGGAATGAAAATAAATTGTATCCCATAATAAAAGAATTGTATGGTGAAGATTTAGTTAAAATAGAAGGTCGCTTCGCTCCCTTTGATTATGAAAGTCCTTCTCACAAAATAGAATTAAAATCAAGGGACTTGAAATACAATAAATATCCTACTACGATGGTGGGATATAATAAAATAGAATTGGCGAAACTAGAACCCCCTACGAAGAAGGTAGTATTCTTGTTTGCTTTTTTAGATGGATTGTATGAGTGGGAATATAGTGATGAAAACTTTGAGGCGATTGGAGGTATGGGGGCGGTGAAGAGTAGAACCGGATACATCAAATACAACAATACTAATTTTAATCCTAATAAACCGCACTTGTATATCCCTATTGAGAAGTTGGTGAAAAAAAGCGATTTAGGTGGTTATTCTTTAAACGAGTGTCTTGTAAATTAAAATCTTTCAATATTATATTATGCTGTCTAATATTGAAATAGAAGAGATTGCTGGTGATTTGAAACTCCCTATTGTAGGGGTCTTTAGTAAGGATAAATTGCCGGAGAAACGGTATATCGGTAGTTATTATATCAACTTACAAAACGAAGATGATGGAGGAGGAACCCACTGGGTCTTTTGCCGTATTTTTCCTAGTTATAAAGCGATTTTCTTTGATAGTTTTGGATTACCTATGCCGGAAGAAGTGAAACAATTTCTAGAACCCTTCTCTCCCATACCATATAGCAATAGACAAATCCAAGATGTGAAATCCCAATATTGCGGTTGGTTTTGTATTGCCTGTGATTATTATTTCCAATACGACGCAAAAAAGAGGGGAGATATAGAAGACCAATTTGACGACTTTTTGAATATTTTTAGTTTCAACCAATCAACCAACGACCGAATATTAAAAGAGTATTTGAATATGGATTAGAGGGGGGTTGCGTTCTTTAAGTAGGTTAGGAAATATATTTATTCCTCCAGTTTTAAGGAGAAAATCGTATAAGACGCCGACCCAGACGCCAGACGCCACAGACGCCGGGTTTTCCCAGAGTATAACTATTTTTTAACGATTTCTATTGGAATATATATAAACTTTGAAAAATCCAGCGTCTGTGGCGTCTGGCGTCTATCCAGCGTCTGTTAGCATAATATCTTCTTTTTAATAAAAAAGATATTACAACAAAGCATAAACGGTGTTATTCTTCTTCCTCCTTCTCAAGAATACGAGAATACCCAGTAATACCACCGATTATTTTGACTTCCTTTCCTTCTTTCATCTTCGTCTTCACATCAAACTCCTTCAAATCCTTATTCCATTTTATTCCAATTCTACCCAATTCTTTTATAATATCCGCCCTTTTGTAAGACGAAACACTTTCAATCTCATCAATAGAGATATTATGTTCTACTTTCGTCGCCTCAAAGTTTTCATAAAACCACTTGGCGAACTCGTTGTTTTCGGTCTTCGTCTTATTCACGGCATCTTTGAATTGTTGAGGAATAGGAGGCAACCCATCATCATAATATTTCATTCCATACTCCAAAATCAACGATACAATTTCATCACTATAATTCTGCTTGAAATTATCTCCTAATTTTGTATCGGCAATAAAATCCAAGGTTTCATAATTCTCTTCTTCAACGCAACCAGTCCGGTCAAAGTGAGAGCAAAATTGGATTTGTTTATATCGGTTATATACCGCTTCTTCATCTTTATCTATTTTTGGAATATGGTTAGAGCAAACAAACATCTTGTAAGATACTTTCAAAGAAACCGTATTCCCATACATAATATCCGTATCAATCGTCATACCATCACCAATCTTCTTCATAAGGGCAGCGTTCAATTTATGTTTCGTCCCCTCGTCCGCCCAAACAATTCTCGCCCCATTCAATTCCGGTAATTGTTTATGGGTCTTTGTATTACTTGCCTCCAGCAATTTAGGGTCAGTTTGCTTCACATACGCCGGAAATAAGTGAGTTAAAACATCAAAGAAGAAGGTTTTTCCATTATCTCCTCTCCCACCCTCCGTCCCATCAACAATATAATAAATTGATTTCTCCAAGTGAGCGTCTCCGCAAAAGGCATAACCGAGCACACCCAAATAATATTCCAAGTGGTCGTCATTCCAATTCAAAATCTTCTTCAAGGTATCCTTCAAGGTCGTCATCTTCTTATTATCAAAATCTGGAGGATAATGAATAGACAAAGTAAAACTAACATAATCATCTCTTCGTATTCCCCTATTAAACTCTCCGGTTTTCAAATCAAAGATGCCGTCAGCAAATACAATTTTTCCACCGGTATTATCCAGTTTGTCTGGAAAATTATTATCGGTTAATAAAGTGCGTAGATATTTGGTGGTCTGCCCTATATAAGAGGATTTCCCAACCGAATTAAAATATTTGGTTGCTTCATCAATATCCTTCTTAATCTCCTTTTTTTCTTCCGGTTTATCCTCCAATCTATATTCCTCCCAATATTTATTAATCAATCCCTTAATATAATACTGAATTGTTTTAGAGATTAAATATTCGTTAGCATATTTCGTCTTACACCAAATATTTTGTTTATCGGTATAATACCATAAGTTGGTTTTGCTACTATAAATCAGTTTATTTTTCAAGGCAGGATAAATCTTCTCGGCGATTTTAACTTCACCGAGTTCTAAATCTTGTAAGGTGATATCAATAGGGACAATATCGCTAGGTTTGATTTCTATTGCTTCATCAAATCCTTTCTCGCTCCACTTGATGTCTAACCCAAACTTTTTCAAGACCCTACGATTAAATCGGTTAAATAAATCGGCAACCGGAATATTCTTCTTTCGTATGACTTCTTCCAACGGCATAAATCCATCTTGAGAAGGTATAATATCGCCCAACGATATACTATAAGTCCTAACTAAATCGGCAATACAATATTCTTGAATAATCCGTTCCCAAGTTTGAGCGAAGAACGCCATTACGGAGCGGTCTTTTTCTTCCGCTGTTTTATTATTCCAATCCTCACTCTCTGCTGCTAAATCGGTTTTGATATGAGGATTGGTTTTAACAATTTTATTGCGTAATAAGACAAGGTCGGTCATAAGATTATCAATTAGGGGCATATCCGGAACTCTTATTTTGACGAACTCCTTTTTCCAGGTATAAATCCCACCGCCAAAAGCGAGACGAATGGGTAATTTCTTTGCTTGTTCGTAAGCGGTTAAGATATATCCATCTTCGGTGGTAATATCTTTGAGTTTATAATAATCGGCAATATCGTAGCGACACTTTTTAGGGTCAGCACAATATTCTTGTAATCCGCCGGTCAATTCTAATTTTTCTTTCTTTGCTAATTCCAATAATAATTGAGGTTGAGCGTTAATCATATCAAAATCTAAATAATTCTTCTTGGCGAAGGAGTGGCGACTAGGTCGGTGAAAAAGAGATAAACTCAACGAACCAAAAGGATTAACTCTCCCCCACTTGTGTTTTGGGAGATAATATTTGGTTTCAATATAATCATCGTCATAATTGTAGTTTTTAATATAGTTGGTGTAATGGGTTTGTTCGTCCGGATAAACTTTCGCAATATGTTTGCGTAGTTTAATACCCATCTGTTTATGGAGAAATCCATAAATAAGGGGCATATCTGGGTATTCTCTACACTTTAAATCTCCAACAAATATACTGTCGGTTTGTCTAGGTAAGTAGAAGGCAGATTTAGTATGGTCTAATTCGGTTTCAGTAGGAGGGCAAACAATCGTTTCGGTCTCGGTCATTCTATATTATAACAATAGATATTAATTTGTTTTTAAATCAATTTTTTCCCTAAATATTTTATTTAAAATAAAATTATCCTAAATAAAATAATCGCCTAAATATCTTCTTTGATTTTGAAAGAGAGAGTTTTGTATTCCATTAAAAAACACTCAAACACGCCAGGGGGCAACTCATCAATCATCTCCTTCATCTTGAAGATATGATGGAGGTTCTCTTTATATTTGTTCCAGGTTTCTTCGCTGATGCCGTATTTCTTCTTGGTGTAGAGAGAGTTTTTATACATCTTGGACTTGATGGGGTCTTCGTGATATTTCTTCTTCATATAGTCATTCATATACTGATTAAGGTTGGCGGTCTTTTTAGGGCGTTGTCCGGCAGTAGCGTCCATTATTTGTTTATATATTAATACAATATAATAAATTGTCTTTAAACCCTTTTATTCTCCTAAATTATCCTTAAACAAAAAA
>Ga0214917_10006727_pt1 | contig 11855 bp, 7 predicted proteins | sample LL_1208_BB_MetaG_FD_177983 | JGI IMG/M metagenome (GOLD analysis project Ga0214917, IMG submission 177983) | Freshwater microbial communities from Lake Lanier, Atlanta, Georgia, United States - LL_1208_BB | ecosystem: Environmental > Aquatic > Freshwater > Lake | place: USA: Georgia | collected...
CACTTTGAATTAGGCCATTCAGAATGTTTTGGCAATTTTGAATTTGGGAAAAACCAAAGCTTTCAAGGACGATTTGATATTTTATTACCTAATGGAAGTTTTATAAGTTGGAAAGGCGAATCAGTAAAATTTCACACCAATTTAAACCAAGAAGAATAATGTCATTTGGATTGAAGTCGACGGCATTATGCGATTTCGCGGTATAGGACGTATAGGGACATGCTTAGTACAAACCATCCAAAGGCTGGTTTTAAGGTATTCCCTTCCATTTTTTTTGATAGGCTACTTCCTAAAAAGATACCGGCTATGGCAAAAGCAGAAATGCTAAGTAGAAGTGTCCAGTCGGTTTGGTAGGTATTCAAATTGCTATTAAATCCAATGAGTGATTTAACACATATGATTAATAGGGAGGTCCCAACTGCCATTTTCATCGGCAGTTTACATAAAATAACCAAGGCTGGAATTATCAAAAAACCCCCTCCTGCTCCAACTAATCCTGTTAGAGACCCTTCCATAAAACCAAACAATATTACTAAAGGATAGTTTAAGTTAATTGCCACCAGGGAATCCATATAATCTTTCTTTCTTTCTTTTTTAATCATTCGTAAGGAAGCAACAAACATGAGCAAAGCAAACAGAATCATTAGAAACTGTCCTTTTAAAATGACAATTGACCCAATGCTTACTACAGTGTTTGGAATGCCTGGAACAATATATGCTCTGGATAAATAGACAGCCACAAGAGAAGGTAGCCCAAAAACTAAGGCTATTTTAGGATGTATTAAACCATTTTTAAAATAGGAAAAAGCACCGACGCCACTTGTTAGTCCGACGATAAATAAAGAATAGCTTGTTGCGACAATTGGGTCTTGGCCAAAGAGGTAAACCAGAATGGGAACTGTTAAAATACTACCTCCTCCGCCAATCAATCCAAGAGAAATACCTATGACAACAGAAGCAATAAAGCCTAAAATCAGCATGGGCAATGGAACTTAGTGGGGTGAGAATTGTTCAAAGTTTACGATGTTTTTCTTGAAATGGATAGACTAAATTCTTCATCTCTGAGAATGGGCTGCATATATGGTTTACTTCTATTAATGAAGAATGGGCAAAATGTAAGTGGCAGTGAAATAGTAGCTTAGACCTTTAGTAATTTGCTTGGACAGATAAAATTGGTTCGAGGAACAGGGGTTTCTGCAATGGATTTAAAGCCTCCTTCTATCTCGGTAAAATTTCTATATCCTCTGGCTTGTAAAATACTTCCGGCAATCATGCTGCGATATCCACCGGCGCAATGGAGAAAAAAGTGCTTTTCTGGATCCAAATCCTTGATCCATTCATTGATAAAGGATAATGGTTTGTTGTAGGCGTTTTCGATATGTTCTGAGAAGTATTCACTTTCCTTTCTAACGTCAATTATTATATCATTATTCACATCAAGCTCATCAGCAAATTGGGCTGCTGTAATCCGGTGTATTGTATCTATCTCCTTACCTGCTTTTAACCAGCTTTCGAAGCCTCCTTCTAAATAACCCAAGATTACGTCAAATCCAACCCTTGTCAATCGGGTTATAGCCTCTTTCTCTTTGCCAGCTTCCGTAATCAATAAGATAGGTTGGTTTACATTAGCAACCAAGGTGCCAACCCAAGGTGCAAAGTCTCCATTAATGCCGATATTAATGGATTGTGGAATAAATCCCTTGAAAAATGTTTTGCTATCTCTGGTATCAATCATTAATGCTCCTGGACCATTTTCTGCCGCCATTTCAAAAGCATCCGCACTCATTCCTACCAGTCCATTACTAAGAACGGTGTCAAAACTTTCATACCCCTTTTTATTCAGCGCCACATTCATTCCAAAATAGGGTGGGGGAGGCAAGAGTCCGTCAGTAACGGCTGCAATAAATGCCTCTTTGGAAGGTTGATTTAAAGCATAATTTACTCGCTTTTGATTGCCAAGTGTATCAACTGTTTCCTTCATCATGTTTTTACCGCATGCACTTCCGGCGCCATGAGCGGGGTAAACAATGACTTCATCGCCCAAAGGCATAATTTTGTTCATTAAGCTATCATATAATGCGCCGGCCAGTTCCTCTTGGCTCATACTGGCGGCTTTTTGGGCAAGATCAGGTCTTCCAACATCACCCAAAAAAAGGGTATCTCCTGAAAATATGCAATAATCCCTGCCCTCTTCATTTCGTAATAAAAAAGTAGTGCTTTCTAAGGTATGGCCTGGGGTGTGCAGTACTTTAATAGTAACATTCCCAACTGTCAAAATGGAACCATCTTTTTCGATGATAGCTTCAAATTCAGGTTTTGCCTTCGGTCCAAAAACAATGGGAGCACCTGTTTTTCTGCTTAAATCCAAGTGACCTGATACAAAATCAGCATGAAAATGGGTTTCAAGAATATATTTCAATTTGACTCCATCATTTTCCAACCGATCCAGGTAGGGTTGGGTTTCTCGAAGTGGATCAATAATAACGGCTTCTCCGTTCGAAACAATATAATAGGCTCCCTGTGCTAAGCAGCCCGTATAAATTTGTTCTACTTTCATAGTCAATAAATATGTTGGCAAAAGTATTCCCTTTTTCCTGCATAAACAGAAACAATTGTTACAATTTAGCTTTATTCAAAAGTAGGAATACTATCCTGTTCTATGAATTTTCGAATCAATTTCTTTTTATGTTTGCTTCATGCGATATTTTCTTTTACTTATTCTTTGTCCCTCCTTATGTTTATCCCAGGTACCCTGCCGATTTCTTTCCCAGGTTTTTCCTGTTATTTCAAAATCCTCGAATATTGTCTATGCCAATGCTCCAGCCATTCCAGCCGTATATGTGAATGAAAATGTAACTATCAACCAGGACCAAACTATGGATATTTGGTTTCCGGTTGGTGATACAATGACCAAACGTCCACTTATTTTGTTTGTGCATGGCGGAGGTTTTATTAGTGGATCAAAAGATAACGACGATATGCAATATTTGGCTGATACCTTTGCTCATTATGGATATGTAACAGCTTCCATGAACTACCGCATCAACCTCAACGCGGCCAGCACTTCCAGTGTAGAAAGAGCTATTTGGAGAGCCACTCAGGATGGCAGCGCTGCTATTCGATTTTTGAAGCACAGTGCAAATACATATGGCATCGATACTAACCGAATCTTTTTGTGGGGTAGCAGCGCTGGGACCTTTCTTGGATTGTCTTTGCTTTACTGTAGTGATCAAGAAAGACCTTCTAGTGCTAATAGTGGCTTCCTTCAGCCCGATCTTGGTTGCAAAGATTGTATCGGAAACTCCTATAACCATAGCGGCCTGCCTGATGCCTTGGTGGGGTGCTGGGGTGCTATCGCAGATACTTCTCTTATCGCTGTAAATGAATACAGGCCAAGTATCCTGTTTCATGGCGATATAGATCCCGTGGTGCCTTTCTCAGAAGGGTATCCATTCTCGGCTTTGTTTACTGCGCCATGGGTTTACGGGTCTCAGCGCATTGATCAAAGGCTTAGTCATCTTAATTTAAGCCATGAATTTTACGTAGGCCTTAATCAATTGCATGAATATTGGGGTGTTGTTAATGGTGTTTTTCCTCCGGGGCCAGTGACTGATCCTGATTACCAAGATATTATTCAAAAATCAGCTGTATTTCTATATTCTGTTATGGGTTCTCCTAATTGTGGCAATGCTGTTGGACTTACAGAATCAGTTTCTGAAAATACTAAGGCCTATTTTACTGGTAATACCTTAAGAGTACATTCTAAAGAAAACCTACCTTTAGAAGTTTACTCCATGGAGGGAGAAACAATAGTGAAAAGCTATATCCAAAAAGGAATAAGTACCATAAATTTTCCATTTCCAAGTGGTCTGTATTGTATAACCATCGGGGATAAAAAACTAAAAATCATTAATCCATAGATATACTTGGACTTTATAATTAATTGAATTGCAGTTTTTAGATAAAAACAAATTAATAACTTAACCAAGGACCTAGCCATTTTTCTACATATTCTATGCTTTGGTCTTTACGTTTAGCATAGGCTGCAACCTGATCTTTGTTTATTTTTCCTAAACCAAAATACCTGGCTTCAGGGTGAGAAAAATATAAACCACAAACAGCAGCAGTAGGATACATGGCTAAGCTTTCTGTGAGTTCTATTCCTGTTAAATTTTCTGCATTCAGAAGTCTGAATAAAGTTGGCTTTTCGGTATGATCTGGACAAGCTGGGTAGCCAGGAGCTGGTCGGATGCCTTGGTATGATTCATCTATCAGCTGGTCATTACTGAAATTTTCTGTTTTGGCATATCCCCAATACTCTGTTCGCACCTTTTTATGCATCAATTCAGCAAATGCTTCAGCCAGTCTATCCGCCAATGCCTTGATCATGATAGAAGAATAATCGTCCTGATCGTTTTCAAATTTTTCTATCCACTTTTCGATACCAAGGCCTGTAGTTAAGGCAAATCCACCTAAAAAGTCTGCTCCTTTTTCCTTTGGCGCCACAAAATCAGCCAAGGCTAAATAGGGTAAATTATCTGCTTTTTTTCCCTGCTGACGAAGGGTATGAAGGGTTTCAAAAACTTGTGTTCTGTCTTCATCTGCAAAAAGAGCAATATCGTCATCATCTACCTGGTTCGCTCTCCAAAATCCAATACTGGCCTTAGCGGTCAGCCATTTTTCATCAATAATATGTTTCAACATTGCCTGAGCATCTTCAAAAAGCTTTTGTGCTTCTTTTCCAACAAGGTCATCTGTTAATATTTTTGGAAAACGTCCTGCCAGTTCCCATGCCTGGAAAAAGGGTGTCCAATCAATATACTTTGCAATTTCTTCCAGTGGATAATTGTCAAATGATTTAACACCTAAAAAACTAGGTTGGTATAAATCATTTTCGTTCCAAGATATGGCATACTTGTTGTTTCTTGCCTCTGCTAAACTGATAAACTCTTTCTCAGCCTTATTTCGGTTGTGGTGTTCACGAAGTCTATCATAGTCCAATTTTAGGTCTAATTCAAATTTTTCTTTTCCTTCTTCCGAAAGCAAACTGCTTACAACCGGAACGCTTCTACTCGCATCCAACACATGCACCGTAGTCCCGCTGTAATGAGGCTCTATTTTCACTGCAGTGTGAACCCTTGATGTGGTTGCGCCGCCAATTAGCAAGGGGATTTTCATTCCTCTCCTTTCCATTTCTTTTGCTATTGAAACCATTTCATCCAAGGAGGGGGTTATGAGTCCGCTCAATCCTATAATATCTACCTTTTCCTGGATGGCTTTATCTAGGATTTTTTCTGCAGGTACCATGACTCCAAGATCTATTACCTCGTAGCTATTGCATCCCAAAACAACCCCAACAATGTTTTTTCCTATGTCGTGCACATCTCCTTTAACAGTGGCCATTAGTATCTTTCCCTGTACTTTTCCTGCCCCTGAAGCTTTGTCCGCATCCATGAAAGGCGTTAAGTAGGCTACAGCTTTTTTCATTACTCGGGCGCTTTTGACAACCTGAGGTAAAAACATTTTCCCTTGTCCGAATAAATCGCCTACTACATTCATACCATCCATAAGGGGGCCTTCAATGACCTGCAATGGACGACCGTATTTTTGACGTGCCTCTTCTATATCCGTATCAATAAATTCAACAATTCCTCTGATCAAGGCATGTTTCAATCGGTCTTCTACCGATGTATTTCGCCATTCATCATCTTTTTTCTCCGTCCTTGCCTTTCCACCTTTTATGCTTTCTGCAAATTCAACCAATCGTTCAGTTGCGTCGGATCTGCGGTTTAACAAAACATCTTCGGCTCTTTCTAAAAGATCTTTTGGTATCTCATCATAGACGCCAATCTGACCAGCATTGACAATGCCCATATCTAAACCTGCCCGAATGGCGTGGTATAAAAAGGCCGTATGCATAGCTTCTCTAACGGGTTCATTCCCTCGGAAACTGAAGCTTATATTACTAATTCCTCCACTAACCTTTGCTCCTTTTAAATTTTCTTTGATCCAACGTGTTGCTTGGATAAAATCAACTGCATAGTTATTGTGCTCTTCAATTCCTGTGGCTACCGTCAGAATATTTGGATCGAAAATGATGTCTGTTGCAGGAAAACCAACTTTTTCGGTTAAAATTTGATAAGCACGTTTGCAAACATCAATGCGCCTCTGATAGCTATCGGCCTGCCCTTTTTCGTCGAATGCCATCACGATGACCGCAGCGCCATACCTTCGAACTAGTTTGGCTTGTTCAATAAAATTTTCTTCTCCTTCTTTTAAGGAAATAGAATTCACAATGGCTTTCCCTTGTACACATTTTAATCCGGCTTCAATTACCTTCCATTTCGAACTATCAATCATTATTGGCACCCGAGAAATCTCCGGTTCAGAAGCAATTAAATTTAAAAAGGTAGTCATTGCCTGTTCACCATCGAGCAAACCTTCATCCATATTGATGTCAATGACTTGTGCGCCATTTTCAACTTGCTGTCTTGCAATGGCCAATCCTTCTTCGAAATTTCCTTCCAGAATGAGTTTAGCAAATTTCTTACTTCCGGTTACATTAGTTCTTTCCCCAACATTGATAAAGTTGCTTCCTTCAAAAATGGTAAGAGGCTCTAAGCCACTATAATGGGGCACTTTAGGGAGGGAAGGAAGGGGTCTGGGTTTAAATTTGGAAGCTTCGTTTGCAATGGCACGAATATGTGCAGGGGTGGTTCCACAGCATCCGCCAACAATATTTATAAAACTATTTTCTAGCCAATCACGAATATGCGAAGCTGTAATTTCAGGTGTCTCATCATATTCACCAAAGGCATTAGGCAAGCCCGCATTCGGATAGGCAGAGATCCTAAATTCCGTATTTTTTGAAAGTGTTTGAATATGTGGCCGCATTTGGGGAGCCCCCAGCGCACAATTCAAACCAATACTAAGAAGGGGGAGATGCGAAACAGAATGCAAAAAAGCTTCCACTGTTTGCCCAGAGAGTGTTCTTCCGCTGGCATCTGTTATAGTTCCGCTCACCATTATCGGAAGCTGAATGTTGTTTCTCTCAAAGTATTGATCGATGGCAAATAAGGCAGCTTTTGCATTTAGGGTGTCAAAAATGGTTTCTACCAGGAGTAAATCGCAGCCGCCCTCTATCAAAGCCTTGACTTGTTCTGAATAGGCATCAACCAATTGATCAAAGCTGATGGCCCTGTATCCTGGATTGTTTACATCAGGCGACAGGGAGGCCGTGCGATTGGTCGGACCCATAGCACCAGCAACAAAACGAGGCTTATTGGGGTCTTTGGCAGTATATTCCTCTGCCACCTCTTTGGCGATTTTTGCAGAATAAAAATTTATATCAAATACAGCACTTTCCAACTTGTAATCGGCTTGTGCTATCCATGTCCCGCTAAATGTATTCGTTTCAATAATATCTGCCCCCGCATCTAAATATTCCTTATGAATTGCCTTTATAACATCCGGTCTTGTAATTGAAAGTAAATCATTATTTCCTTTTAAGGGATGGGGGTGATCTGTAAATCGATTGCCTCTGAAATCGGACTCTTCAAGTTGGTAACGCTGAATCATGGTACCCATTGCCCCATCGAGGACAAGAATTCTTTTTTCAAGTGCTTGGTAAATAGTCATATAGAAGGTTAACTGATGGCTTATATTGAAAGGGTTTTTATGAAAACTGTTTTCTTTTTTTGAATTTTAGATTAATTCCATTGTGGAGTGTAGAATAGGAGTGGATTATTATAGCTTATGGACTCTTTATCAATCTTTTTTTTATAAACGAAACCATTTTTTCTTCGAATAATAAAGTATTCCTTAGCTATGCAATGGGCGTTTTGCTTTCCTAGGGCACTAAGCATCAAATGATAGTTTAGATTTAATTATTATCAGTTTTTTAAAAAAACAAAAAAGCCTCACCGAAGTAAATCAGCGAGGCTTTTGTTTATTAACGATTTAAGCGAACACCGACTTATCTCTTCTTCCTAAGGAAGATAGGACTTAGCACCGAATTGCTTTTCGGTTGCTACGGTTTCATAGGGCCTTTCCCTCCACCGTTCTTGATAAGTTTAAAAGAACTTCGGCAAAGGTAAGTACTTTTAGATTTAAATCAATGGGGATAAATTTTTATTTAGTACAAAAAAATTTTTTGACCTTGTAGATTTTATTGCTGCCAGAAACTTGGGCAAAGTAAATTCCTGATGCGAGGTTTTCGATTGAGAACTGTTGGGTCTCACTTTTTTCAAGGTTAAAACTTGCTACTTTTTTACCTTCCATATTCACAATTTCTAATAAACTTGGCGCTAAGGTGGAGGAGGCAATACGTACAACAAGTTTTTGGCTGAGCCAATCTACACCTATTTCCCACCCTCCAGTCATCTCTGAGTAGAACATGGCTTCGCAACTATCATGTATGGCAAATGTCTCAAAAAACTGTTTCACATTAAGTACTGCAAACTGAGCACAATCCATATGGTCAAGGGCTGGGTTGACATCCAGGGTGTCGCAATTTTGACATCCATTGCTATTAAAATATTCAATGGCCGTAACAGCATTTTGAAATGGAACTCTTGAATCACCGCGACAATACATCATGTAAGTAGGTGCTGTTGGTACAAATTTATAGGAATCATTTTCTCTAAGTGCCACTCGAAAAAAGTAATTTGTGTCATTTATGAATGAGTCGATTTGAGATTGTTTAAAAATTGTTTTTGGCACAATGGGTGCAATACTATTTATTTCACCAAAATTATGAGTGCCATCATATAATGGAGGCAGCAAGGTATCCCAAGGAGAAGCCAGAATTTCGGAAGGGTTAGTGAAAAAATTGTAGATTTGATTCCACCCAAAAACAATGTATGGCAAGTAGGCAGGCTCTGGATATGGATTATCTGAAAGCAATAAATTTACCATTACCTCGCTCATGGAATAGGCACCGCTTAGTGGCGCCGAAGCAGTAACAGTTAGTTCGTTTCCCAGTTTGTTTTGAATTAGTTCTTGCGCAGCCATGGTGGCGTGCCCGCCTTGTGAATATCCAGTGAGAAAAAGCTGATTGTTCTGGCTTACCCCTAAATCAGGTAAAGCCTCCTTAGCAGCTCGTATAATATCGACAATACAGGTGGCTTCAGTTTGTTTATGTTGGTAAGGATGCAAACCTGGTCCATCCCCCAAACCTAAATAATCTGGCAAAACAGAAACGTAGCCAAATGAAGACATAATCAAACCAATATAGGGTTCAGCACCACGAACCCGCGATGGTGCATCATCCTTGAAAGTAATTGTCCCATGAGAATATACCGCCATAGGAAAGCTGCAGCCCTGCAACCTTGGGACTACAAGCAGGCCAGAGGCATAGGTTTCTGAACTATCCCAGCTCACTGTATTGTAAAGTACCTTGTAGGTGTCTACACCCCATTTTGTTCCTACAACCGCTGCTGGAATACCAATTGAATTTAGAGTTGAATCTAATTCGACTTTCGTGTATGAGCGTAAGAAAGTTTTGGAAATTAAGTATTGTGACGAGCCCTTATAGCCAAGAAAAAGACCTAAGGATAATAAAAGTATTTTTTTCATAAAAAATTTCTACGAATTTAATCCATTTTGTTGTTGTTTTCAGATGATAAAAATTATTTATTTTATCTTCAAAATGCATACATTTTTGAATTTTGGCAGAAGGCTTTTTTAAACATTGGTTTTGCTAAATATCTACCTTAGCAAACTTTTTTGCATTATTTCACCAATAAAGTTTTGATGTCGGATAGAAAAAACCTTAAGTTGCCTAAAGAGCAATTGCTACGTGCCTGGGAAATCATGTGTACCGCCTGTGCCATGGCCGAGCTCTATGAGAGAAACTCTAGTGTTACATCCAAATATGTACATGCCACCAGTCGGGGTCATGAGGCTATTCAGATAGCTCTTGGTATGCAATTGACTCGACACGATTATCTTTCTGCTTATTACAGAGATGATTCTTTGCTCCTGGGTATTGGAATTTCGCCTAAAGAGCTGATGCTTCAACTTTTGGGTAAAAAAACAGATCCCTTCTCCGGAGGAAGAACGTATTATTCTCATCCCAGCCTTCGAAGAGCTGATATGCCCAAAATACCTATGCAATCCTCTGCTACCGGAATGCAGGCTATTCCTGCTACAGGTATAGCTATGGGTATCCAATACAAGGAACTGCAGGGATTAACAACCGAGTTTGAAGGACATTTTCCTTTGGTAGTATGCTCTCTTGGTGATGCCTCAGTTACAGAAGGGGAGGTCGCTGAGGCTTTTCAAATGGCTGTATTGAAGAAATTGCCAATTCTTTATTTGGTGCAAGACAATGAGTGGGATATCAGTGCAAGCGCATCTGAAATTCGCGCCCAAAATGCTGCTGAATATGCTCGTGGCTTCAAAGGCTTGGAAACTAGAAGTATTGATGGAACGGATTTTATTTCATCCTATAATACCCTTCAGGAAGTGATGGATTTAATACGTAAAGAACGAAGGCCGTTTTTGGTTCATGCCAAAGTCCCTTTGCTCAATCACCATACCAGCGGTGTTCGAAAAGAGTGGTATCGTGATGATCTTGAGAAAGAAGAATTGCGTGACCCTATTCCTCGTCTGCGCAAACAATTAATTGTTGATGGAGTTGAAACATCAGAATTAGAGTCCATAAAAAAAGCAGCTATACTGAAGGTAGAAACCGATTTTCAGGCTGCTTTGCTTGATCCTGACCCTTTGCCAGAAGATTTATTTACACATGATTTTGCTCCTACTCCTGTGATAGAGGAAAAAGGCAATCGGGTTCCTCAGGGAAAAGAAAAAACTGTAATGGTAGATTGCGCATTGTTTGCCGTTCAGGAAATCATGGAAAAGTATCCAGAATCATTACTCTATGGGCAAGATGTGGGAATAAGACTAGGTGGTGTTTTTCGCGAAGCTGCAACCTTAGCTCAAAAATTTGGAAATACCCGGGTATTTAATACTCCTATTCAGGAGGCATTTATTATAGGAAGTACAGTTGGAATGAGTGCTGTAGGCCTTAAGCCAATTGTTGAGGTTCAGTTTGCCGATTATATTTGGCCTGGATTAAATCAATTGTTTACAGAAGTTAGTCGTTCTTGCTATTTAAGCAATGGAAAATGGCCAGTGAGCTGCATAATTCGTGTACCAATAGGAGCTTACGGCAGCGGAGGACCTTACCACTCTTCCAGCGTAGAATCGGTACTTACCAATATCCGAGGAATAAAAATTGCCTATCCAAGTAACGGAGCCGATTTGAAGGGCTTAATGAAAGCAGCCTTTTTTGACCCCAATCCTGTAGTTATGCTAGAACATAAAGGCTTGTACTGGTCTAAAATTAAAGGAACTGAAGACGCAAAAACGATTGAACCAGATGAGGAGTATATTATTCCTTTCGGAAAAGCCAGAGTAGCGCAGTCTTGCTCTCCTTCTCCCCAATTTACCACCTGTGCTGTAATAACTTATGGAATGGGTGTTTATTGGGCTCAGAGTGCTGCAAAAAATTTCCCTGATCGCATAGAAATCATAGACCTTCGTACTTTATATCCACTGGACGAGCAGACTGTTTTTGATTCGGTGAAAAAACACGGTCGATGTATGGTCCTAACAGAAGAATCTGTTAACAATAGTTTTGCACAAAGCATTGCTGCCCGAATTCAGCAAAATTGTTTTCATAGCCTGGATGCCCCTGTTTTTACGCAAGGGTCTGAAAATTTACCAGCAATACCATTGAATTCTTTGCTGGAGAAAACGATGTTGCCAAATGCTGAAAAAGTAAGGATTCAACTAAAAGCTATCCTGGAATTTTAAGGCCAGAAATCAAATTTCTAAAGTATTAAGCT
>Ga0214917_10006728_pt1 | contig 11854 bp, 11 predicted proteins | sample LL_1208_BB_MetaG_FD_177983 | JGI IMG/M metagenome (GOLD analysis project Ga0214917, IMG submission 177983) | Freshwater microbial communities from Lake Lanier, Atlanta, Georgia, United States - LL_1208_BB | ecosystem: Environmental > Aquatic > Freshwater > Lake | place: USA: Georgia | collected...
TACATGAGGGCCTTCAAAAAGGAACCAATGCTTTTGAATTCATTGGCAATGGCCGCTCTAGTTCCCGTTTTTATATATATCTTTTCGAGGATTAGTATCACATGTGCCATTTCTTCATATGCGGCGCTTACTTTTTTTATTTCATTGCCTTGGACAGTAATTTTATTCTTAAAAAATAAAATGTAATTTAAAATTATTAAACATATGCTTATTACTCTGCTTTGTGGGATGACTCTAGGGGCGGCGTTTTAACAGAAATATAAAACACGAAAGTCTGCTCACATATCTGGCCAATGAGTAGCCCCCGCTGGCTTTGTTTAGATGCTAATAGCTTAGCATGTCTCATTACAGATTTTTACCTATACTTAATTACAATGACTAAAACTATCCAAGAAACGATCTTAACGATTGCTATTCCTACTTACAACCGAAGTCCCTATTTGCGTCAGTGTCTAGATGTACTTTTACCGCAAGTGGTGGCCGCCGCATCTGAAGTTCAGGTGTTAGTGCTGAATAACAATTCAACTGACGACACCAAGGAAGTTATTACTGAATTACTTGCAAAGTTTCCTCAATGCCTGAAAGTGATTAATAATTCGGAGAATATTGGCGCCGACGCTAACATTGCCAAGTGCTTTTCCGAAATCCATACGCAGTATGGATGGATTTTCGGCGATGACGATGTTCTCGTGCCAGGCGCTCTAGATATAATCTTGAGCTACTTGCACAAACGTAAATACGGTGTTGTCCATCTGCGCAGTTATCCCTACAAAGGTGACGCCTTGAAAGCTCGCACAGCACCTAAGGGCCGTTATGAAGAATACACATCGGACAATATAGAGGATATGCTCTATGAGGTTGCCGATATGTTTTCTTTCATTTCCGGAAATATTTTTAATAAGTCACTGGTGCCGTCCGACATCAACCCCTACGAATTCATCTGGACACGCTACAACCAGATTCAGTGGGTGTTTGGAGCTCTTTTCTCGGGTCAAGCCAACCTGCTAATTGATGATGCGCTGCTGGCCGTAAACAACGAAGGCAATAGCGGTGGTTATCCGTTCTGCAAAATTTTCGGCACAAATTATAATCTTTTTTTTGATCAGTATGAACGGCGGGGCATTCCTCGTCGTTTTTTCGATATCATTAATCGTAGGATGGCTCGCGAGTTATTTGCGCCACTTATATATTTCGCACGAACTGTTGAGAACTTCCGAAACTATACACCCGAAGACTACTTCGCGGAACTAAAACCCAACTACGGTCGCTACTGGGAATTTTGGGGTTTTATCGCCCCCATGTGCAAGTTGCCAAAGTCGTTACTGGTTCCTCACTTTTTCCTTATCCGGATGCTCAATAGACTATACCGTCTTGCACGATGAAATTTTCACTGGTTATTGCCACACTCGGCCGACTAGGCGAACTCGAGGCCCTTCTGATGAGTCTGCGCAGACAGACTCATCAAGACTTCGAAGTTATCGTAGTTGACCAAAATCCGCCAGAGTTCCTGCGTGAGGTGCGGTTGCGCCACGAGGATGTGTTCCAGCGGTTGGTGTGGCGACAGGTTGACTTCAGGGCAGCAAACATGGCTCGCAACATTGGTCTGGGCGAGGCCCGCGGTGACGTGGTTAGCTTCGCAGACGACGACTGCGAGTACCAACCCGACACCCTGGCCACAGTTGCCGAACTGTTCAACCGTTACACCGACTGCGGAGTTCTGACCGGCAAGGCCGTAGACAAGCCTAGCGGCGACGACAGCATGGGTCGCTGGCCCGACCGGGATGTGACGGTCGGAGTGCGGAACGTGCTGATGCTCTCGCTGGAGTTCACCACCTTCTTCACACGCGCCGCGCTAGCGACGGAACGCCTAGATCCGGGCTTCGGTCCCGGCACGCGTTTCGGCTCCCGCGAGGGGCCGGACTTAATGCTGCGCCTGCTTTACCGCGGCGTCGGAATGCGCTATTCGCCGCGCATCTGCCTGTTCCATCCGCACAAGTTCACCAGCCTGACGGATCCTGCCTTTCTTCGCCGAACGAGGTCCTACGAGCTGGGTTTCGGCGCACTGCTGGCCAAGCACCTGAGCCTGGCACGCTCGCCGCGTGCCATTGCCATGCTGACTTGGCACGTGGTGCTGCACGGGCTCCTGGGCCTGGCCAAGAGTCTGCTGATGCTGCGCGGCGCCAAGGTACGATTTTGGGGCCTGCTGCTGCGCTCCCGCGCCACCGGTTTCGCCGAATACCTCGCCGCCTCGCGGGGCCGAGAAGCCCTATGACGGCTACCGTGCTCGCGCCAACCCCGGCTCTCGCGCCGCTGCTAGTGGCCCCCCGACTGCTGATCGACCTTGGTCTGCTGCTGTGGCCCAAGCTGCGCGGCTCAGACTCGGCCGGCATCGTCCGGCTAGACGCGATCGGCGACTTCGTCGTATGGCTGCCCGCCGCGGAGGCGCTGGTGGCGCATCTGCGTGCCAGTCACAGTCGCGTGGTGCTTGTCGCCAATCAGTTATGGGCGCCCTGGGCGGCGCGACTGCTTCAAGTGGACGAGGTAGTGCCAGTCGACACCGGTCTCCTGGAGAAGGATCTACGCTACCGTCTGGCGGTGCTTTGGCGTATCCGCGGCCTGGAGCTGGGTACGGTCGTCTGCCCCACTTTCTCCCGCATTCCCGGAGACGGCAACGATGCAGTCGTGTTCGCCTCCGGCGCGTGCCGCCGCATCGGCAATCTCGGCTACCGCTCCCGCAGCCAAGTTGCCCGCGCGCTGCGCTCGCTGATCAACCTTGGCTATTCCCGCCTGGTGCCGGCAGACACGGCGCCGCGCGCAGATCGTCCCGTCACCGAGGCAGAGAACAACGCCGCCTTCATACGTGGCCTCGGTCTAACGCCGGCCTCCCACGTGGCCCGGCTGCCGGTGGCTGATGATATAAATCTTGCGCCGCTGGCGCTGCCTAAGGGGCCCTTCGCAGTACTGATCCCCGGCGGGTCCTTCCCCGCCAAGGCCTGGCCGGTGGAGCGTTTCGTCGAAGTCGGCCGTGCGCTCAAGGGCGGCGGATTGGAGGTGCTGGTCTCCGGTAGTTGCGGCGAACACGCGCTATGCCAGCGGCTGGCCGACGACTGCGGCGGCCGCAACATCGCCGGCCTGACGTCGCTGCCGGCGTTGGGCGAGGTGATCCGTCGCGCGCGGCTGGTGGTCGGCAATGACAGCGCGGGAATGCACATCGCCGTGGCAGTCGGCACCGATTCGTTGTGCGTGATGTGGGGCGGCAGTTTCGGCCGTTTCATTCCCTACGCGCCCGAGCTACTGCCCGAGGGCCTGATCGCCCATGCCGTGTACCACCGCATGCCCTGCTTTGGTTGCACCGGCGCCTGCCTGCTGCAACCCGTTGAAGGCAAGCTGCCCTGCATCGCCGCCGTGCCGGTCTCAACCGTCCTGTCCACTCTTAGCGAGATCCTCGCCGGTGAAGCTCCTACCGCCGCGCACAACTCTCGCTTGAGTAATTCATAAGTAAGTCTGAGAAATCGGTTTGAATCCTCTCTCCCTATGCCCGCACGCAGCCTCAGGGCTTGTCGGCGGCAAGGTCGATGAAGATTCAAACCTGAAACGCAGACTTACTTAAGACGCATAAATAGCCGACATGGAAGCACTGTATATCCTTAATCTGATGACCGCAGTCGCATTGATGTTCGCGCCCTTTTGGTGGAGCCGGCGGTTGCTAGACCAGGGCTGGCTCAATCCTGTCACGCTGATGGTGATCTGCATGATGCCCATAGACTTTTTCCGCCTGTTCGTCGGTCAGATGTACCTCGGCGATGGGCTGATTGCGCCGTCATATCAGTTCGCAGTGTTGATGACTAACCTGCAGCAGTCGATTACCATATTTCTGCTTGTCTTGGCTTCTCAGCTGAAGATCACGCGAGGCCTTCCCAGCTTAATCCCTCGGTTGGGCCAATACAGCACCGCCGACCTGCGTCGCTTATCACGCCTGTTTTTCCTGCTGTATTTAGCCGCATTCGTAATTTTGGCAATACGCACTGGTGGAGTTGGATCCTGGCTATCGGACATCCGGGGTTCGTACATCGAGAAGAGGGAAGGTAACGGTTTGTTCTACGCAGCCGCTGTGAGCTTTCTATCTATTTCCTATTTTTTTGAGGGCATCTCCAGCTCTCGCAGCCGGGGGTTCGCGCTCCGCAGCCTCATTTACTTTGGTGCGATCTATGTGTTGGGATCCAAGGGTTTCGTACTGCAGTTCTTCATTTTCTCGTTAATCATTTTCCATCGCCAGGGACAGGTGAACATAGGGCGGGTGCTACTCATTGGGCTTCCTGCCGCCTTTACGCTGCTGCTAATCAACTTTGCCTCGCAGCGCGAGGCCCTTGACTTTTCAGGCGTTGCAGAGTATTTTGACTACTATCCCAATGCTGCGATGTATTACGCGGATTACTTTCGCGGAGCGATTTCGCTTTTCCATGGTGAAGTCATCCTAACCTCGTTCTGGGAATACGTGCCGCGGTCGTTCTTTCCGGACAAGCCCTTTGTCTACGGCATCCTGAAGGTGACCGAGATCTACTACCCAGGGGGTGCGGAAAGTGGCAACACTCCTGCGTTCCAAGGCGCCGTACCGCAATTTGCTGACTTTGGCGTTCCGGGCGTCCTCTTCTTTGCGTTGTTCAATTGGGTACCGTTGGTCTATTTTGCCGGCCTACGGTACGCACTCCAGTCCCGATTTATCCTGAGTCAGGGGCCGATGACAGGTAGGACAATCGTTGTTTGCCTTCTGCTTTTCGCCCCTTCTTTCGGCTCCTTCCTGCCACTAGGTCTAGTCATCTTGCTGCTATTGTTTATCGTGGCGCTCAGCAAGTTCTTACAGATGGCAAGGCGCACACTCCTCGCGGTATAAGTTCTTCTATGTACTTGCTTAGCTTCGAACCCAAAAACTCCGTCTAACCGGTACATTGGCATGGCTCCGCGTTCGCTTTCGGTGGCTTTTTGTGGATTGTGATTTCATGCGACGTGCAGGGACAGACACTGGCATTCTTGCAGCAAGTTATCTTGAGCCGCTGGCGCGCGCGTTGTCTTACCCAGGCCGATTGCGATTTTTCGACATGCCTGCTGCCGATATTCTGCTGTCGGCGTTTGATGTCCGTCAGGCTGGTTTTGCGGCGATCGCCGCTAGTCTCTTGAGCTTGCGCAATAGTATGTAGAAGTCGATCACCCGGACAGATACAATCAATGATCCACACCGTGACTCCGCTGGAACCTAGTCTGTGCGCCTCGCCGCGCTAATGCCCTGTGCATGTCAGACAAAAATATCTACATCGCCTAGTGTGCTCACTTGAGACCGTCACCACAGGCACTGGCGGTGCCGATGCCGGTACACGTAAGTAAGTTTGTGGTATCCCCTGATAGCGGGCAGTCAGCCAAGCGGATACCCAAATCGAAATTATTCAATAATTTGAATGAAATATCCATTTATATATAGCAATTGGTGTTAAATAATTTCGGGTAAATTTTCATTTGCGTATTTTTAAAAATTCAGAGGTGGTAGTAATGAAAATCGGTATAAACGCACTTTACATTAAATGGGGCATCAACGCGGGAACAGAGACTTATTTTACAAACATAGTCAAACCATGGTATGAAAATAAAAAAATAAACATACACTTCGTGTTATATTGCAATGAAGCTCCACCATGGTGGGATGGTGAAAAAAATAACTTTAAGATAAAAATCTATCCTAAAACAAAAAGTCTAAAGAATAGAATATTCACTGAGCAAGCCATCTTTCCAATTTCCATTACAAAAAAAAATATAGATGTTTTTTTTAATCCCGGTTATGTTGGAATTGTTTTATTAAAAATTCCACAAGTTACCATCATACATGATGGATTTGCCTGGGTCTACCCAAAGGAAGTGGGTTGGTATAAAAGTATTTATTGGAGAATATTGATACCGATGGCTGCTAAAAGAGCCAAAAAGATTATCGCAGTATCTGGAAATACGAAAAATGATGTTGTAAAGTTCTGCGGCGTGGATGAAGAAAAAATTGAAGTTATTTTTGCTGGCGGTAGTCATTTTGAAAAAAAATCTACCAATTTGGAATTTCTTGAGAAAAATTTTATTTCACCTAAAAGTTTTGTTCATTGTGTTGGCTTTTTCAAAGACATTAAAAATCCGATAAGAATACTCGAGGCATATAAGCTATATAAATCAAGAAGCCCATTTTCAAAAATTAAACTCGTTTTAACAGGGCATGTCGGCGGAGCCCGTGCAGTGGAGATTTTGAAATATGCTAAATCAATTGATGGCGTTATTAATATGGGGCGAATAAGTGATCCTGAATTAGTTGAACTTTACAGCAATAGTTTGGGTTTAATCTTCCCATCTCTTTATGAGGGATTTGGAATACCGATTCTTGAGGCGCAATCTTTTAATTGTCCTGTTGTGACTTCGAATGTTTCATCTATGCCAGAGGTGGCAGGTTCAGGGGCTCTTTTGGTGGATCCACTTTCTGTGGATGAAATTGCACGTGCGATTTATAAATTGGAGCATGATGATATGAGCGAATTGGTTGCCAATGGCCATGAAAACCTAAAAAGATTTTCATGGCCAAACGCAAGCGAAGAAACATTAGAAATTTTAATGGCTGCAGGATGCCAATCGTGAAAAAATAATTACAGGAGTTTCTGGTTTTTATTGGTGCAAATCTTTTGGAGCGCTACATAAATAAAAAATACTAATTTTTTAACATTGATATTTTAGGTCGAAGAAACTTGAATTACACAAAACGTTAGGGTTAGGTTGATGTAAATATGTTTGAAAATTTTAAAATACTTTTAAAGTTATTAATCCTGATTGAGTCGTGTATTTCTCTGCCCAAAAGAATTTAATGAAGAATTCAGGTTGGCCTACTAAGAGTAAGGTGGAATCTATCATGCCGCTGTCGGTTTTGCTGCACCATCGCTGGGGTCGTTTCGAAGCTATGGACGGTCATCAGCGATGGATTATTGCTCACCATGGCTGACATACTACGCATCCTAATCACTGGTGGTTCAGGTTTCATCGGTACTAACGCCGTTGAGCATTTCGCGACTCGTCATCAGGTACTAAACCTGGACAAAGTCGCGCCAATGAACCCTGCTCACTCATCTTTCTGGCGCCAAGTCGACTTGCTGGATCCAAACTCACTGTTAGCGACGGTGGCGAACTTTGATCCGCACGTTGTACTTCATCTCGCTGCTCGAACCGACCTGGATGGTCGAACATTGGACGACTACGCGGCCAACACCGTAGGCGTGTTGAATCTCCTGGAGGCGTTGGCGGGTGCACCGTCGCTGCAAAGGGTGATTTTTGCCTCCAGCATGCTGGTCTGCCGCATCGGCTACCAACCAAATTCCGATCTCGACTTTTGTCCTGTCAATCCCTACGGTGAGAGCAAGGTACGTGGCGAGTTGCTGGTGCGCGAAAGGCCACCCTCTGTGCCTTGGGCGTTGGTGCGGCCCACGTCGATTTGGGGTCCTTGGTTCCGTGAGCCATATCGAAATTTTTTCGACTATGTGCTTAAGGGGCGCTATTTCCACATCGGAGACACGCGAGTGTTCAAGACATACGGCTACGTCGGAAACGCGATTTACCAGATACAAAGCATTCTGGACGCGCCGGCGTCAGATATTGGCGGCCGTGTCTTTTACCTAGGTGATTCGTCAGAGTATGAGATCAGCGAATGGGCGGACGCTATCGCCCGTCGGGATGGGCTGAGCATACCGCAGGTACCGCAAGCGCTGGTTCGAGGTGGAGCCTGGTTTGGGGACCTGCTCAAGGCATTTGGCCTTCGCTTTCCAATGACCAGCTTCCGGTTAAAGAATATGACAACTGAGAACCGAATTGACCTTAGCTCAACTATTGCCCTAGCACCGAATCCGCCTTTCGATCGTGACCGTTCCATAGACCTTACGATAGATTGGCTCCGTCAACATCCTTAATCTTTTTCTGTCAGCACACAAAATGTCGTCATTATTTCTCGAAAACCTACAGCAGCATCTTGCCCTCTTTTCTAGCCTTGAGTCACTCAACGAGCCGGTAGCTCGCGCAGCAGCTATCATTACTGAATCACTTAGTAACGGTGGCAAACTGTTGCTTTGCGGTAATGGGGGCTCTGCTGCTGATTGCCAGCACATTGCAGCTGAATTTACAGGGCGATTTATTAAAGACCGCCCACCTATCTCAGCGATTTCTCTAACTACCGATACTTCCGCGCTGACATGCATCGGTAACGACTATTCATTCAACGAAATCTTTAGCCGCCAGGTGTCCGCTCTGGGCCGTGCTGGCGACATACTTCTAGGAATTACAACCTCCGGCAATTCCGTTAATGTGCTGGCTGCGTTTGAGGCTGCTCATGTCTTGGGCATCCAGACTATCGGTCTGCTCGGTCGAGATGGAGGGAAGGCGATACAAGCCTGCATGCACTCAGTCGTCGTACCAAGCGATGTAACTGCACGAATTCAGGAAGCGCACATTCTTATTGGTCATACGATTTGCGGGATGGTTGAAAAGGAGTTGGGTCTCGTATGAGTAACCATTTTTTAAAAAACACACCCATACCGTCACAAAAAATTTTCAGTGAATGCCGCATTTTGATTGTCGGCGATGTCATGCTCGACCGCTATTGGTATGGTGCCGTCGACCGCATCAGCCCCGAAGCACCCGTGCCTGTCGTGCGCATCACCCGCGAAGAAAATCGTTTGGGCGGCTGCGCCAACGTGGCCTACAACGTCGCCAGCTTGGGCGCGCAGTCCAGTTTGCTGTCAGTGGTGGGTGACGATGAAGCGAGCCACTTGTTGGAAAAGCTGGTAGCCCAAACTGGCATTCAGCCTCATTTTGGTCGCAATGCCCAGCTCAACACCACCGTCAAACTGCGTGTGATTGGCCGCCAGCAACAGCTCATTCGCGTGGACTTTGAAAACACGCCCCAAGCCGAAGTGTTGGCCTCGCAAACTGATCAGTTCATGAAGTTGCTGCCCGCGCATGAGGTGGTGCTGTTCTCAGACTACGGCAAAGGTGGCTTGGCCCATGTGACCGACATGATTGCAGCAGCCCGTGCGGCAGGCAAAGCAGTGCTGATCGACCCCAAGGGCAGCGACTATTCGCGCTATCAAGGGGCCACCTGCATCACGCCCAACCGTGCCGAGATGGAACAAGTCATTGGCAAATGGTCCAGCGAGGACGAGTTGAAACAAAAAGCCCATGCTTTGCGCCAGCGTTTGCAACTCAACGCAGTGCTGCTTACCCGCAGCGAAGAAGGCATGACCTTGTTCGACGACCAAGGCGAGCTAAGTGTGTCGGCCCAAGCGCGTGAGGTGTTTGACGTCACAGGCGCAGGCGACACCGTCATCGCCACACTGGCCACGCTGGTGGCGGCGGGCCTGAGCCTGCGCGAAGCCATGCCACTGGCCAACAAATCGGGCGGCATTGTGGTGGGCAAATTTGGCACTGCCACTGTCAGCTATGAGGAATTGATGGCCTAAACGCCATTGCAGGAGAAGAACATGAAAGTCGTCGTCACGGGTGCCGCAGGTTTCATTGGCAGCAACATCATCAAGGGCTTGAACGCGCGCGGCATCACCAACATCATTGCGGTCGATGACCTGACCGAAGGCGACAAGTTTCGCAACATCGCTGATTTGAAGATTGCCGACTATCTCGACAAAGATGTGTTCTACGAATTGTTCGCCAAAAACACCTTTGGCAAAGTGGAAGCCGTCTTTCATGAAGGCGCTTGCAGCGACACGATGGAAAGTAACGGCAAGTACATGATGGACAACAACTACACCTTGTCATGTGGTTTGTTCAACGCCTGCCAACAATCTGGCACCCGCCTCTTGTACGCATCATCAGCGGCCACCTACGGCGGCAGCGACACCTTTGTGGAGTCGCCCGAGCACGAATTGCCACTCAATGTGTATGGCTACTCCAAACTCTTGTTTGACCAACGCATGCGCTTGGAATGCAACAACAACTTCAAGAAGTTCAAGCGCCAAGTGGTGGGTTTTCGTTACTTCAACGTTTACGGCCCACGCGAACAACACAAGGGACGCATGGCCAGTGTGGCATTCCACCAATTCAACCAATTCCATGCGCAAGGAAAAGTGAAGTTGTTTGGTGAATACGGCGGCTACGCGCAAGGTGCGCAAATGCGCGACTTCGTGTTCATCGAAGATGTGGTGGCGGTCAACCTATGGTTCTTGGACAATCCCGATAAGTCAGGCATCTTCAACCTCGGCTCTGGCCGCGCGCAGCCTTTCAACGATGTGGCCTTGTCCGTGGTAAATGCTATGCGCGCCCAAAAAGGCGAAGCTGCATTGGACTTGGCAAGCGCAGCTAAAGCAGGCTTGATTGAATACCTACCCTTTCCCGACGAGCTTCGCGGCAAGTACCAGTGCTTCACACAAGCCGACCTGACAAACCTACGCGCCAGCAGCTGTGACCATGTGTTTGCCGATGTGCAAACCGGTGTCACGCAATACATGGCGACCTTGAGCAAATCTTAGGCTTCTAAATAACTATTTAGAAAAAATAATTCTGTATGGTTTACAATTTAAGACAATAATTGCTTGTTTAACAAAATTAATCTGCGCGACTTAGAAATTCAGCAAGCAATAAACCTATACATAGGCCCCATTGGAAAAAATAGAATGCTAATATTTTGCCGCAATGTTGGTTTTGCAGCCTATAGCCAAAATATCGTTGCTTAATTCACAGGTTGTATTAATAAAGATAAGAAGCCTCTTCAATTGAAAAAATTCCACTTCTCAAATCTTTGGTTCCTAGGGACGATTACCGCCAAATAAGTTTTTTCAATTGAGTGAACTGTGAGAGCTTACTCAGATTCTTCCAAGCGATGGCACGCAGTGCGCCGGGCACGCTGTAGTTGCAACTGCGCATGGCGCGCCAATCTTCTTTGGATTTCTTGACGATGGCTTTAATAGATTTGTTACTGGCGCCTCCCAAGCGCATGGCGACTAGGACATCGGGGATGTACTTGGTTTTGAACTCAGGCTGGGTGAATAGTTGCAAGATACTAAGGTAATCGGCAGCGATACGGTAGCTGATATCGAATCCGCCAATCTTTGAGTACCATTCACGGCGAACATAAAGCGTTGGATGTGCTGGCATCCAGCCCCAACCCAGATCCCGCTGGTTGAACGAATTGCTTTGCCAGCGTCGAATCACCTTAGAAGTATCTTGCTGGCTGACATATTCCAGGTCGCCATATACTGCGCAGACTGTCGGGTCCTCGAAGGCCTGGGCAATTTTTGATAGCGCATCTACTGAGGCATATAAATCGTCGGCGTGCAAAAAACCGACAACATCACCCGTCGCCAATTTGATACCTTTATTTAAAGCATCGTAAATACCTTTATCACGCTCACTTTTGAATATGGCTATTTGGTTAATATGATGGTTAATCACCCCGACGGTTCCATCGGTACTCGCTCCGTCAACGATGATATGTTCGCGGTTTGCATAGGTTTGTTGCGCCATAGATGCCAGACAGTCTGGTAGTGTTTTGGCGCAATTCCAAGTTGCAGTAATGACGGAAATTTTTATGCCGGCTTCCATCTTATGGGATTTTCTCAGATAGTTGGCAGAAAACTCAAATGTAGTGATGCTAACCCCCTTACTTTTGAAAAAATTGTCAATTTAGAGGAAACTCAATCTCAAGAGCCCGCTAACTCCTGATACTGGGCCTGCCAAAAATGCGCATATCCTTGCCGGGCACGCTCAAAGCTTGGTCCACACCCACATAGCGTGGGTGAACACCTTCTTGGGTGGCCAGCACCACCGCACTGGCCGCTTCGCT
>Ga0214917_10006729_pt1 | contig 11853 bp, 8 predicted proteins | sample LL_1208_BB_MetaG_FD_177983 | JGI IMG/M metagenome (GOLD analysis project Ga0214917, IMG submission 177983) | Freshwater microbial communities from Lake Lanier, Atlanta, Georgia, United States - LL_1208_BB | ecosystem: Environmental > Aquatic > Freshwater > Lake | place: USA: Georgia | collected...
CTGTTAGTGTTGGGGCTAGTGGGAGCCACGGCCAAGAGCGGATGCCACGTGCGCGAGTTCCATGGGATTGCTTACACAGTTCACAACCCGACCGAGCGGCACAAAGAAATGGTAGCGTGGCTAGACAAAAATGCGCCCTACTGCAAGTCAACGGATTACACGGTGATCTGGAACAACCTAGCAGAGTGGGCGGGCACGGCAGACTCTACGCAACTTAGAGGCTTAGTTGTTCATGGCTACAAAGACGCACTTGAACGGGAGAAAAAATGAAAAACGATCAGGACGTAGTAAATAAACTAACGTACTCGGTTACCTTGATGGTAGCTTCCACACTTTGCCTGTCGGTACTGGGTATGGTTGGTGCTTTCCTGCTCGGTCTATGGGCTAAGGAAGTTGATAATGCTGAGATCTTCAGTATGCTTCACCCGGCTTTCCAAACCATCATCGGTGGCTTTATTGGCCTCTTGGCAGGCGTGAAGCTGGGCCAAGGCGACAAACATCACTGTAAACACTGCGGAGAATAAACATGTTTGATCTTTTATCTGGAGGCTTGCTAGGCTCCATCTTTGGTGGTGTGTTCCGCCTTGCGCCCGAGGTGCTGAAGTTCTTTGACAAGAAGAATGAGCGTTTACACGAGCTGGCTATGTTTGAACAGCAATGCCAATTAGAAACGCTACGTGGTCAGCAGAAGTTAGCCGAGATTGGCGCACAGCGCGAAGCCGCTATTGACGTAGGTGTTATGGATGCGTTTAACAACGCCATAGTATCTCAAGCTGAGATGGCCAAAGCCGCTGGTGGTTGGGCCGCTAGTCTGTCTGCTTCTGTGCGTCCAGTCGTAACTTACTGGGTTCTGTTTGTTTGGTCATTCATTCACGTTTGGTTTGCATACAACGCATGGTTAGCTGGTGCGCCAGCCATAGAAGTGTTTAAAACCATGATGACACCTGACTTCTCGGCTTTGCTGGCTGGGACAATTAATTTCTGGTTCCTCGACCGCACTTTGGCTAAACGTGGGCTATGAACTTAGAGTTAGCCGCCTCTCTGTGCCGTCAGTTTGAGGGCTACCGTGCCAAGCCGTACCTGTGTCCGGCTGGCGTGGCTACGATTGGCTATGGTTCTACGTACTACGCAGACAAACGCAAGGTAACTTTGGAAGATGCCCCGATGGACGAACCCACGGCACGGGCGCTTTTAATGATTGAGCTTGAGCATACGTACTTGCCCGGTGTTCTGCGTAACTGCCCCGGCCTAATTACTGATGTACGTAAGTGCAACGCCATCGTGGACTTTGCCTACAATTTGGGCACCGGACGCTTGCAAACATCTACGTTAAAGAGGAAAATCAATGCCAATGATTGGGAAGGGGCAAAAGAACAACTGATGCTCTGGACTAAAGGTGGCGGCAAGGTGTTGCCGGGCTTGTTAAAACGCCGCACGGCTGAGTGCGCCTTACTGGATTGACCGATGCCATTACAAAAAGTTTTATTTAAGCCGGGCGTCAACCGTGAAAATACCCGTTACACCACCGAGGGCGGTTGGTATGAGTCCGACAAAGTTCGGTTTCGTCAGGGCACGCCAGAGAAGATTGGCGGTTGGACACAGTACTCTACGTACACTTTCCTTGGTGTGTGCCGCTCATTATGGAATTGGGTAACGCTGGCCGGACAGAATTTGATTGGTCTTGGTACTAGTCTTAAGTTCTATATCAATCAAGGCGGTCAATACTACGACATTACGCCCGTACGCAAAGTTGTTAACCCCATGCTTGGCCCCGCGCCCGGACTCGGTAGCCCATTTACTGCGGTAGCAGGGTCTTATGTTATTACCGTTTACGATGCAAATCATGGCTGTAACAGTGGCGACTATGTTATTTTCAGTGGTGCTACTGGGCTAGGCACAAGTATTACTGCGGCAGTACTCAACAACGTACTTGGTTATAGCGTTACCAAAATAGATGCCAACACATACACAATTACGGTATCTGTGCAAGCTAATGCTACTGATGCAGCGGCTTCTCCCGGTGGCGGAACAGTTGCTGTGGCCACCTATCTAATTAACGTAGGTACAGAAGTTCAGACTCCATTTACTGGATGGGGCGGTGGTGGCTGGGGTCTTGGCGGTTGGGGAACTAACAAAGTCACTGGCTCACCACTACAACTTTGGACACAAAGCAACTTTGGCGAAGACTTGATTTTTGCCCCAAGTGGGGGCGTTATATATTATTGGAACGCCAATGTCCAACTACCCGGACAAGAATTTACCGTTTCAATTGCGTCTCCCGCAGTGCTTACTTTTACCGAAGCGCATGGGCTGCTTGTTAATGATGCTATCCAGCTTAATACAACGGGCGCTTTGCCTACGGGCTTATCCCCAAACATTACATACTACGTAAATACAGTACCAACCACTACAACGCTGACTTTGCGCACATCTGCGGTGGCATCAAGCGCCACTACAACACTAAGCGGGGTTTCAATTACCGGTATTGCTGGGCAGTTTGCTTGTACGGCAATGTCTCCCGCGCTGGCAATTGGGCAGTCAATTACTATTAGCGGTGCGCTTGGCGGTACAGGAACAATCACAGGTTATGCCAGCCCCACAACGTACTACATCATTGCAACCAACGGGTCTACCACGTTTACACTATCTACAACGTCGGGTGGTTCTGGTGTTGTAACCACTGCGGGTACGCCAACCGGTTTAACCTATACGCTGTCTACAGCCATCAACACATCAGGCACTCAATCGGGTGTTCAATCTTTATCGGTTAGGGGTATACCCTTAGCATCTTTATACGGCGCGTCAGATGTACCGACTGTACAGAATTTGATATTTGTGTCTGATGCCAGCCGTTTTGTGTTTGCATTTGGCGCTAATGATTATGGCAGTACGGTACAAGACCCAATGCTAATTCGTTGGTCTGACCAAGAAGACCCTGTAATGTGGACGCCAGCAATTACAAACCAAGCGGGCAGTGTTCGTCTGTCTCATGGTTCTAAAATTGTTTCAGCCATCCAAACGCGTCAAGAAATTGTGGTATTTACAGATGCGTCTGTGTATTCGCTCCAGTACTTGGGCGCTCCGTACGTTTGGGGTTCTCAACTCTTAGGTGACAACATTTCTATCATGGGCCCAAATTCTATGGCGCTTGCTTCTGGCGTTGTGTACTGGATGGGTGTTGATAAGTTCTATATGTACGATGGTAGGGTTGATACGTTGAATTGCGACCTGCGTAAGTACATTTTTCAAGATATTAATTTGAACCAGAACTATCAAATATTTGGTAGTACCAATGAAGGTTTCAATGAAGTTTGGTGGTTCTATTGTTCAGCCGACAGCACTATTATTGACAAATACGTTGTGTACAACTACTTAGAGAAAGTCTGGTATTACGGAACTATGGGCCGCACAGCATGGCTTGATTCCGGCTTGCAGAACTACCCTATTGCTGCAACATACGGCACTAATGGCGCAGGTAAGCTTGTTAATCACGAACAAGGTGTAGACGACGCAGAAAATACCGTAGCGTTACCGATTGATGCTTATATCAGTTCGTCTGAGTTTGACATTGGAGATGGGCACAACTTTGGTTTTATATGGCGCATGCTCCCCGACCTGAGTTTTACAGGGTCGGATTCTGCCACCACGCCGCAGTTGACGCTAACAGTGTACCCAATGCAGAACTCAGGCTCTGGAACAGGCACGCCCGTGGCGGCTAATGTAGACAAGCTTACTGGCGTCCAGTATCTAATTACTGAAGGCTTTACAGGGCAGGTCAATACTCGCATACGTGGTCGCCAGTTAATTATTAAAGCGTCGTCAAACACCCTTGGCACTGCATGGCAGCTTGGCGCAACCCGTATTGACATTAGACCGGACGGCAGACGATGAGCTACATCATTACGTCTGAAGCGGAGCTTAGCAGGGTTACAGCCCCTAGCTTACCTTTGGGTACGCAAGAATACAGTCGTCAGTATCAAGACCAGCTAAACAACGTTTTACGTTTGTACTTTAACCGACTAGATTCCTTGACGGCTCAGTTGGTTGTGTCTAGTGTTATTCCCGCAACCACAAATTACACAGTAGCAACGCTACCAAGTGCGGTTACTTCAGGTGTTGGCGCAAGGTCTTTTGTTACGGATGCTTTAGGCCCAACATTTGGCGCAACGGTTGTTGGCGCAGGTGCAGTTAAAGTGCCGGTGTACTCTAATGGAGTCGACTGGAAAGTTGGCTAAAGCAAGTTAAAAATGATATTATCAAACAACCCCCATTTTGAGAGGCAAAAATGAGCCTGCATAAATTTGCCGACATGGTAGCCAAGCAAGGCCGTGGCGATGACTCTTTACTAATTCACATGACGCCGGACGAAGTCCAGCGCCTACAGCAGTTTGCCCAAGCAAATGGTCGTTCGTTGACCATTAATCCTACTACGGGTTTACCCGAAGCTGGCATGCTGTCGGACTTGTTTAAGGCGGTTGCCCCTCTTGCCCTTGGCGCGTTCCTAGGCCCCGGAGCTTTTGGTATTGCCGGTCTGGGTTTGAGCGCGGGCACAGCTGGTTTAATTACTGGCGGTCTGACTACTTTGGCTACCGGCAGTTTGTCTCGCGGCCTCATGGCCGGATTGGGTGCGTATGGGGGCGCAGGTTTAGCTGAAGGTTTGGCCAACGCTGGCACTAGCGCACTTGCAGCGGACGCTACCGGCGCGGCTTCTGGTCAAATGATGTCTGACGTTTTGGCCGAGCGGGGGATATTTCCTACGTTAGAAGGTGGCGCAGTAAATCCTGAGTATGTCACCGAAGCAAATAAAGCCGTGTCAAACGCTGTCTCGCAAGGCACAAACGCTTCTACAGCAGCAAAGATGTCCGCAGGTCTTGGTTCTGTTGCAAACGACCCCCTTCAGTTTGCCAAAGATAATTTTAAATATTTAGGCGCAGCCGCAGCCCCAATCATGGCAGGCGCTATGGTTCCTACGACGACCAAGATGCCGGAGAACACCAACCCCGCATACATTCGTCAGAAGTTATACGACCCCTACACCCAGACATACAAGTCTTTAGCGCCGGTTAAGGCAAGCGAGTTTGGTGGCCGCAACTTCTCTGACGCATATACCAACCCCCAGACAGGGCAGATGGCTACATTGCAACCCCGTGCTCCTTCAGGTTTTGCTGGTGGCGGCATTGTGGCTTTGGCTGGTGGTGGTATTTCCGACCAACAAATTTTTGATTACTTTAAAACGCCCGGCTTGACTGATGCGCAGATTGCTGCGGACATGCAAAAGTACGACGTGTCTGCTGCCGACATTGCCCGTGCTACTGGTACACAAAACCAACAAGCTAACTACGAACAACGTTTTGTCAATGCAATTGCAACGCCCGGTATAACTGCGGGCAAATTTAATGAATACACTGCGGATGTTGGCTTAACAGGCCAAAACTTAGCAACAGCCCTTCAAAATTCTGGTATGTCTGTGGCTGACCAGTACGCACTTACGCACACTTTAAATGATTCTGCGGGCATAACAACAGCCCCTAAAGCCGCACAAGATTTTTACAACAACATGGGTTATATAGCCGGTGCTTTGCCCGGCGACCAAGGTGGCTTGTCAGGACTGTACGCCAACATCAACTACTCTGCAAAAGGCTTACAAGACCAAATCAACGCAGGAAAGCTAACAGTACAAGACGCGCAAAACCTCGCCCTTGCTGAAATGGATCGCGTTGGTGTTAATCAAAGAGATATTAAAAACGCAACAGGCAAAGATTTTGCTAACCTATTTAAACCAAAAGCAACAACAGTAGACACAATCGTAGGCGGCACAGGCAACGACACAATAGTGTGTCAAACAGGGTTCCATTACGATCCTGTGGCCAAAGCGTGCGTACCAAACATTAGCGCAACACAGAACACAACCTCTACAGTAACTACGCCAACAAGTTTAGTTACCACACCAGCTACTACGCTTCCCGTAGGCGTATCCGGTGTAACTGGCCCATCTATCTATGGCGGTGGCGCTACAGTTAATCCAAACGGAACCATTACAACTTCCCCCGTTATCCCCGGCATTCCGGTTGGCGGCTTTACGGGTATGACAAGTTTACGTGATGCATACACCAAAGGTGGCGGTAGTCTTGGCTACATTCCCAAAGCACCTCAAACAATGGCTGAATTTAACGAGTTGTATAACAAACAGACTGGCGACTCGTTGGCCGCATACGACTACCTCATGGGTAAAGGCGGTGGTAAGTACCCTGTGCAAAGTAAAGCGGCGTCAACAGCCGAAGGCATCATGCGCCCATATTTCTCTGCGGGTATGAAGTACAAGCCTAGGTTCTTGACAGCAGGCAAAGACGGCACAGTTACTGAAAGCAGCACAAACCCAAATGCGCCCAAAGCTGGAGACGCAAAAGCTGCTGAGTTGACCAAAGCAAAAACCATTGACATTGTTGATGATTCTGGAAACAACAGAGAAACTTACACTGCGGTATTACAAGAAGACGGAACGTACTTGGCAGGTAACGGCAAACGTTACGACGTAACAGGCAAACAACTTGCCGCTGGTGGTGGCATGATGGGCTACGCAGTAGGTGGTGGTTTGGGTTCACTCGGCTCTTACTCTGATGGTGGTCGTTTGCTCAAAGGCCCCGGAGATGGTGTGTCTGATAGCATCCCCGCAACCATTGGTGCTAAGAACCAGCCCGCACGCCTTGCCGATGGTGAGTTTGTAGTACCCGCCCGTATCGTGTCTGAATTGGGCAACGGTTCGACTGAAGCTGGCGCTAAGAAACTCTACGCCATGATGGATCGTGTGCAAAAAGCACGCGGCAAAACCACAGGCAAAAACAAAGTAGCGGCCAATAGCCGTGCTGACAAATATCTTCCCGCTTAAGGAATAGATCATGGCTGAACCACAACTCTCGCAGATAACGCAAACGACAACGTCGATCCCAGACTACGCCAAGCCGTACGTTGAAGAACTGCTGGGTAATGCCCAAGGTCTGACTGACTTCAATCAAAACCCTTACATGCAGTACATGGGGGATCGGGTAGCGCAGTTCACGCCAATGATGCAGCAGTCGTATGAAAATATGGCGTTGATGCAGACCCAACCCCAGTTGCAAGATGCAACGGCAATGGCAGGCTCCGCTGGTTTAGGTGCGCTTAATACTGGATATACGTACAACCCATTCCAAACCAAGTCATTTACTAGCCCTCAGATGGCTGAGAGCTACATGTCTCCCTACATGAAAAACGTGGTGGAGCGCCAGCAAGCAGATGCGCAGAGGCAATCAGATATTGCCGGTACTCAGCAACAGTCTAATGCTACTAGAGCGGGTGCTTTTGGTGGTGGCCGTGACGCAATCATGCGTGCTGAAGCCGCCCGTAACTTAGCTCGCCAGCAAGGAGATATTTTTGCTCAAGGACAGCAAAACGCCTATACGCAAGGTATGGGGCAGTTCAACCAAGAGCAGGGCGCTACACAAGCTGCGGCTCAGTTAAACGCACAGCAAGGTCAGTTTGGTGCGGGACTTGGACTTCAAGGTTTGCAGACAGCACTGTCTGGCGCAAATACTCTAGGTCAATTGGGCGGCATGCAGTACCAGCAGAACATGGGCATCAACGCTGCGCAGAATCAGTATGGTTTGCAACAGCAAGCGCAAACGCAGAATATTCTTAACAATCAGTATCAAGACTATTTAAACGCCCAGAACTACCCATTCAAGCAGTTGGGGTTCATGTCCGACATATTGCGGGGCTTGCCTTTAACTCAGCAGTCAGCTAACGTGTATGCGCCTCCCCCTTCAGCAGTATCTCAGATCGCAGGTCTAGGCACAGCAGCGCTGGGCGCTAGTAAACTGTTTGGCGCCAAGGGCGGAGCTACTGGCGATTTAGAACGCCGCCCTGCAGGTCTGGCGGAGTTAGCTGTCTATAACATGGGCTAAGAATATGTTTGATGTAAACCAAATCACGACAACCCTGCGCGGTATGCCTGACCGCTTGTTGCAACAATACGCCATGATGAATAAGGGTAATCCTTACATTCTGTCTTTGGCCGTTGCAGAGAGCAATCAGCGCAAGCAGTTGCGTACAGCCGCGCAAGCGCGTAACGCTATGCCTCAGCCTAAGATAGCTGATGCTGCTATTGCGGGTATGTCCGAAGCCCCTGCCGTTGACGCTATGGGTAATGTGACTGGTATGGCGGCTGGCGGTTTACCAGAAGACCAAGGTATTGCTCGCATCCCCACGCCTAACATCCAGCGCATGGCTGATGGCGGTATTGCAGGCTACGAAGACGATGAAGAAGGTATGGCCACTGGCGGTATGGGCGGCATGTTTAACTTTGCCCAGCAAAGCGAGCCTGTAGTGCGCATGTCTGGCGGCGGCCATATTCCACGTTATCAAGGCAATACAACAGACGGTAGTGTTGTTACTTCAGGCGATATGTACAAGCAACAGCTTGCACTAAGAGCCAAGTACGAAAAAGAAGCTACAGAAATGGGTGAGGGCACAAGAAGAGAGTTTAGTCCTGATGTAAAAGTTTTTGCACAGCAACTTTACAAAACAACCAGCGCCCCGCAAGTTGACTATTTAGCAAAAGAACAACAGCGGCTGTTAGAAGGAAATCTACTACGTAATAAAGCAGCGCCTGCAATCCCAGACAGATTTAAAACTCCTGAAGTAGCATCTACGCCCGCTCCAGATTTAATACTGCCTTACGGTCAGAGCAGAGCTACAAACGTACTAGGCAATGCGCCCCCACCACCCCCACCACCCCCACCCGTTGCACAGCAAGGGTTGGGTTCAACTTCAGCAGGCAAAGTTATTTCGCCAGAAGAAGCTGTGAAACAAGCGGGTAAGTTTGTAGACTACAGCCCTGCTGAAATGGAAATAGCTTACGCTCGCGACAGGCAGACCAAACAGGGCGAAGACTTGCTTCGAACTTTTGAAGAAAGCAAACCAAAAACCCCAGCTTTCGAAGGTTTGGAAAAACTGCTTGACAAGCAAGAAGCAGAAACCGGCGGAGAAAAAGAAAAAGCCGCAGGGCTGGCGCTCGTCATGGCGGGTCTTGGTATTGCTGGTGGTTCTTCACCGTTTGCTTTACAGAACTTGAAGGAAGCTATTCCTGCGGTTAAAGAATACGGCGAAGCGCTTAAAGATATTAAGAAAATGGGCCGTGAGAACATGAAGATGCGCGCTGATATTGAACAAGCGCGTCGTGCAGAAGACAGAGACGATAACAAAACACTGCTGCTTTTGAAAGAACGCATTGCTGCTAGAGAAGACAAAATTGATGAGTTGGGTATTGGTTTGCTAATGAAAGTGGCAGACACCAACGCTCGTACGGCTGGAGAAATCTGGAAAACCAGCTATGAAGGGGTTAATCGTAAAGAAACGGCGGGTATTGCCGCTGCCGCTGGCGCTAATGCAGAACTCAACAAGTATGCGCAGCTAGGTGCAGCCGACCCCAACAGCGCGCTGGCTAAGGGTTTCCAAATGTTTAAACAGGAAGCGGCGGAACCAAGGCTGTACGGGGAGTACATTAAGCTTACGCAAGACCCGTTAAATGGGGCAGCATTCTTACAAAAGTACCCAACTTTTGCTGTGTATAAAGAAGGCTACAGTGGCGGCATGCAGTTTGTTCCGCCTCCAGCTAACGCACCTATTCTCAAACCACCAAAAGGCTGATAACATAGCCATGCGCTAATAAACCGCCGTGGCGCAGGCGGCAAAAAAATTCGAGTGATTTACATGGCTAACTACATCAGACTGCCCAACGGTTCGTACTATGAAGCTAAAGAGGGGCAGTCGCCAGCCGACGCTTTCCGAGATGCTTATAAGTTTTACCCAGAAGCGTTTGGTGAAGAGCCAAGTAAACCTAAGCAAGACACTACGGGTTTTAAAGCCGCCGCAGCCGCAGGCTTTGAGAAATTAAAAGGCGAGTCAGCACTGACCGCCGCCAAGCTTGGGCTAATGGATGTAGCCGACGCAGAAAAATACCAAAAAGAAAAAGAGAAAGCCGCCGCTGAGCGCTTTACTCCTACACAAGAAGGCTGGACTGAAGCGCCTTTCCAAAAGTTTAAAGAGACCCTTGGCGGTTCTGTGCCGTACATGTTGGCTCCAGCCGCCGCAGGCATTGCGGCTTTGGCCGCTCCAGTATCAGTCCCGGTTGCTACTGGTCTGGGTTTGGCTGGCGCTGGTGCTTTGTCTGCTGGCCAGTTTACAGGCTCTAATCTTGCGCGTCAGATGGATACTGGCAAGTCGCTGGAAGAAGCAAGCCTAGGTAAAGCTGTTGCCGCAGCCGTTCCTCAAGCATTACTTGACACCGCAGCTATGGCGTTGTTGCCCGGTGTGGGCAAACTGTTCGGCTCTGTGGGTTCTAAGCTCACAACTGAACAAGCCAAAGCTATTGCATCCCAGACATTGGCAAGAACCGTAGCCGACTACACAGCAAAAACAGGTGTGGCAATGGGGCGTGAAGGCGTTACAGAAGCCGCACAACAAGTACTCGAGCGCCTGCAAGCAGGCTTAGATATTGCTGATCCAGAAGCCCGTAAAGAATATATAGAAAGCTTTATTGGTGGCGCAGTGCTTGGAGGTGCGCTTGCACCTATTGGTCGTGGATTTGAGCGTGCGGGGGCAAGGCGCCAAGCAGCGGAAGCAGACAGAGCCAAAGAACAGCAACGTCGCACAGAGCAAACGCAACAGCAACAAGCTGAAAAGCAAGCCGCTATTAAAGCTGAAGAAGACAGAAAGAACGACCCTAAGTACCCTCTTGAGGTTGACAACCGCTTAGAAGCCGTCAAAGCCCAGATAAAAGAATTTGATGCTGCAGCCAAGATTCCGGTGCAGGAAGGTGATATAGCCGCCGAAGCTGCCAAGAAAGAAGCCGAAAAAGCCAAGAAAGCTTTGCGCAACGACCCCGAGACCAAGGCGCTGATTAAAGAATGGAACGAGCTTAACAAGGCAGGACGTATTGATGCTGCCAAGGAAGCGCAACGTGTAGCTAACCTGTCGCCCGAAGAGTACGCGCTGTATCAGGCAGAACAACAGAAAGTGGCGGGTGTCAGACCCGGCAAAGTAAAAGAAGTTGGTATTGAAGACCCGTTTGCAACACCGCCAACAAACGCGGCAAGGTATGCGCAAGCACGAATTGGGTTGGCTAAACAGCAGGTGCCAGAGCAAGGGGTTAGCGGCTACGTTGACTACTTGATGACTAACCCAATCATGGCGCAGACATTGGTTGAGACACGCACACCGCTGCCCGGATTGACCCAGAAAGAACAAAAAGTTGTTTACGGTGGTTTGGAGTTACAACTAGCCCAGTTTGATAAACAACGTCAAGCACAAGGTAGAGCCGCTACTGGCGTAGCCCGACAACGCCTTGGTGTGGTAGAGGAAGAAGAACAAGCCGCCCTTGAAGCCAGCCGTGCGGCTGATGTAGAAGCCGCTGAAAAAGCCGCTTTGCTTGAGCGCATGACGCCTGAGATGCAGGCACTACAGCGTATGAAGCGTGCGCCTTCCCCAATAACGCAGAACTTAGAGTTGTTTGGAAACAAAGAAGCACCGCCAACGCCATCAGCCGCGTTTGGTCAGCTACAACAACGCTTACAGGGTATACCCTTAGAAGAAGGCACACTGCCTACAGCCGAAGATGTCGTGCCAGCAGAAGAAGCCAAGCGTGCTGTTACCCGCGCAGAAGGCAAACAATTCCGTCTATACCCACGTTCTGAGAAGTCTGGCGCCCCCATCACAGCCGAGAACCTTAAAGGCCGTATCAACCGTGCGCTGTCTGTGTTTGACTTGTCTCCAGAAGCCGAGGCGTTCTTGCGCCGTGCAGAGCAGGTAATCCCACAA
>Ga0214917_10006730_pt1 | contig 11850 bp, 6 predicted proteins | sample LL_1208_BB_MetaG_FD_177983 | JGI IMG/M metagenome (GOLD analysis project Ga0214917, IMG submission 177983) | Freshwater microbial communities from Lake Lanier, Atlanta, Georgia, United States - LL_1208_BB | ecosystem: Environmental > Aquatic > Freshwater > Lake | place: USA: Georgia | collected...
TGGTTTATGTGCTTCTGATAATCTATCACAACATGTATTACCTCATTTTCATAGCGGAAGTATTGAAGAAATTGGCAATATGCTTATTTCTAAAAATTATAGAAATTGTGGCGAAAAATTACCATTAAGGAGAAGCCATCAGGGTCATGTTGAATTAAAAAATGTTTACATTCCCCGAAATACTCCTTTTTTGTTAGCGCCTGAAATGGATAACTTTGGGGATTGGTTTTCCTGGGAATCTACAGATTTAGGAGTTGCTTCAAATTTAAATGAAATAAAGGGAAATAGTCCCAATATTCCTGTAACTACACTAAAAACTAAAGCATTAAGATCTTTCCCAATAATAGATTCTTTGCTAAAATCAACATTTGAACCAGGAGTTATCCTTCCTGATTACGAAAGAACTATAAATCTAAGATTGACACGAAGGGATTCTTTAAAAATTGATTGGCATTCTTTTTCTTTGAAGGTGAATCCAAATGTCGGGCCTTTTATGGTTAATTTACCTAAAGAAGACCTTGTAAATTCTGGAGATTCGCCAGTTTTGGTTGAGTGGGATCCAGCAAATACTTTTTTGCCACCAGTTGATGCAGATAAAGTGGATGTTTTTTTGGTGGATATTTTTAACCCAGACACCCTTATTTATCTTCAAAGAAACATTCCTAATATAGGTCGTATTTCTGTTTATTTACCTCTTCATTTACCATCTTCTACTTATAAAATTGGGATAATAGGAACAAACAAGCTTTTTTTCAATTTAAGTAAAGGCAAAATCAATTTTCAAAAAAAGAATAATTTAGTTTTAAATCCTATTTTTAAATTCCCTCTTTTTAATTGCGGAATTAAAACTGAATTTTATTGGGATTTATCTTCCCTACCTATTCATTTTTTTCCATTAACCCTGAAATTAAAAGATATTCCTGGATGGAAATTCTCATGGAATGAAAAAGTATTTTTAAAGCCTGAGCTTATTATTTGGGATGTCATTGGTTTAACTAATGTCCAAGAACCGCAGTTAAATAGTGCCATATTACAAGTAATTTCAACAAATATGGATTACCAATTTCCGATTGAATGGATGGTATTTCCCAAAAATGAAATGGCTATTGAAAATATAACACCCATTCAGCATGCTGAAGTTTTTGAATTGAATCCTGTTTTTACCTGGAAGTCCAGTGAAAAAGTAGATTGGTACCAAATGGAAATTTCAGATAATAATCGATTTAATTTTTTGTTAGATTCAATAGTTACATTAGAAAGGACAACTTTTTCTAACATAAGATTTGAGCCTGGGAAAACCTATTATTGGCGTGTAAAATACAATAATATACTTTGCGGAAGCGGGTATTCAGAAATTTTTAGTTTTAAAGTAGCAGGTTCTATTTGTAAAGTTTGGAAAAGTAATGATTCCCTTCGATTGAATCAAATTCCTTTCAGACAATCCAATTTAATTATAGATCAAAAAGGTTCATTAACTGAAATTTCTGAAATTTGGGTTAACCTTAAGGTAACCAATTGGGAGAGCCTTAAAATATTTATCAAATCTCCTTCAGGAAAAAGAATTCCATTGAATTTTCCTGCAAATTGCTTAAAAATGCTGCAGTGGCAATACCTTAAATTCACTCAAAGTAAGGATGAAAGTCCATGTTTAACCGGTGATACATTGCTAATTCCTAATTTTAACTTGTTCATGGATTTGAAAGGTGAATCATTGTATGGTTTATGGCAACTGATATTTGAAGGCGTAAATCAGTCTGGAACTATAGGAGATTGGGGTTTGAAGGGTTGTTACTTGGAAAAAGTAACAGGTACAGATAATAATCAAATGGCTATAAAGGCCTTCTCTTTTATTTTTCCAAATCCATCAAATGAAAATTCTCCAACGATTATATTTTATAAAACAGAAGAAGCCAAGGTTATCTTATGGGATATATATGGAAAAAAAATAGGAGAATGGAAAAAGGAATCTGGATTTGATAGGATGGATATCTCGAATTTAAATATATCTAAAGGTGTTTATTTTTGGGAATTAGATTACAAAAATAAAGATAAAGAAATATTAAAATGGATTTTACATTGATATAATAGAATAGAGCCATTTTTTATAATGGCTCTATTCCATACTATTTAATTATTTGAAATCAATCCGATAACTGGTTTTTGAGTTGCCACAGTGGAAGCATTACTTCCCCTGGCAATAATAGTATATTTCTTACCTCTAACCAGATTTAAATTACTTAAAGTACTCAGTGCAGCAGTTTTTCCTTTTTCTCTGATAATTATAGTAAAGCGTGTAGATCCAGGTTGCTCAAAAGCCTGAAAATTTTCTTTTCCGGTACTTCTTCCTACGTAGTCAGCTGTAACCACATTGTTAACCAAAAATTCAATTCCTGCAGAGGGTCCGTCAGTTAAAGCACTCATAAAACGGATATACGTTTTGTCAGGGTCTGGTATCGATAAGTCATCCTGAGATACAAAGAAATCATATTTTCCTCCAATACCTATAGCATGAACTGTGTAGTAAGTATTATCAGCAAGATTCAAATCGGTATTTAAATTTATCTCGGGTGTTGTGGCACCAGCTGGAATAGTTACTTTAAGTTTAGCTGTACCTGAAGGTATTACGGCATAATCTATAATAGGGAAAAGGTTTCCATAAGTCACTAAACCTGGTGCACCAACGGTTGTAAGGACTCCTGAAACAATTTTATCATTTATAGAGGCAACGACGCCAGGAACATCAGGTGCTGCATGAAATAATTTAATTCGGGCACCATTGGTGGCTGGAGTTGCATTTCTGAGGAAATCGAATTCTTCACCGCAAGAAGCCATAGTGAATAAACCTAATAACATCAGTGAATTCCATATATATTTAAATTTCATAGCTTTAAATTTTAAGGTTGAACAAACCAAAGTGGTTTAGTATGATAATCAGGTAAATCAGCACCTATTGATCTTAAGGTGGCTAAATTCCATACATATTCTGAATTATATCTTGGTCTAACTCGTTGAGCAAATTTTCCACTATTGTCAGGATAAAGACTGGTAGGGAATGAAATGCCTTTATAAATATCTGCACTGTAATTATGTCTCCGCATATCTACCCAGGTTTCAAGAGCGCCTTGACCATATAAAGCGATATATTTTTGAATCATAATATCACTCAAAGTTAAATCATTGGCAGATTTTGGTATCGCAGCACTTGCCAGGTAAGCATCTCGGTTTGCGGCGGTTACCCCAACAAAATCTAAAGCTGCACTTACACCCTGTCTAAAGGAACTATATGCTAATGTTTTATCTCCTTTTTTTAAAGCAGCCTCGGCTTTAATAAATTGTAATTCAGGATAAATTAGAATGGCATGTGGAGCATTATCACTAAAAATCCATTTTCCAGTTGCAGGAATTACACCTAAACCTCCCCATAAATTGGGAATTCTGTTTGTACGTCCCGCAATATTATTAGGATCACCAGATGCTGGAGCTACCCCTCTAAAAACATTGTCAGGACTCGCCGTAAACATGATGGGAAGTCTTGGGTCTTTGACACCAGCAAATGTTGTTCCATCCAGCAAGGAAATAATGTAAGAAGATTGAACAAAACTTCCCATATTATTTCTCAAAGTGCCGTAGAAATTAGCGTCTCCTGAATTGGTGCCAGCATGTGGAACCATAAAATTATCAGCATTATTTTGGAAAGACTTGTCTACATATTCAATCACCTTATCAGCATTAAATCCTGATTTATTCGATAAATGAATCGCATTTCTGGCAAGATTTGCATAGATAAATTTTTTCCATTTGCTAACATCTCCTTTATAGACGATATCACCTCTGGAAAGTGAAGCAGCATAACCTGTTTTATTTAGATCCTCTAAAGCTTCATTACTTAATCTGACAACTTCTGCATAGACATCTTGCTGGGAATCATAATCAAAGACATATCTGTTGGGTTCCCAAGCTTGTTTTAAAATCATTTCTCCATGTAAATCGGTTGTAGATTGCCAGCTCCATGCCCTGATTGCTTTAGCTGCTCCAACATAATCCCATTTGTTCTTGGCAATACCATCGGCTAAAATTAAATCTATGTTGGTTCCAATAGACCAATAATGAGAACGCCACTTTTCTCCACAGGCATCAGAACCAGGAGCAAAACCGTGTCTGTCCCATGCATTACCAGAAGAGACCCACCCCCAATATTGAACATACTGGCCAATATACCTTGCATCCCATGCATCCCCTCTTACCATCTGAGAAAAAATAGGTGGAAGCAGGGCAAATCCTTCTGCTACCTGAGGATTACTTGGGTCTTGATTGATGTCAAAATATGATTCGCAACTACTGCTTAAAAAGAGTAAAAAAGCGAATGGATATAAAATTCTTTTCATTTTTTTATTTTTTATAGCGTTATTCGAATTCCACCAGAAATTGTTCTAGGAAGAGAAATGGTTCCAAAATCGAATCCAAAGGCTCCTACACCTCTTGTTGTAGCTGAGTTACCATTTACATTAGGATCAGCGCCTGTGTAATTGGTTAGTAACCATAAGTCTGTGCCACTCACAAAAACTTTTGCACTCTTGAATAACTTACTACCTTTTAGCATGGTTGCTGGTACAGTATAATTGATGGATACATCCCTTAAACGAATCCAGTTGATATCTTCTTCAACAAAATCTGATTCTGGAGCTGCACTAAAGAAATCACTTCGAGTTAAAGGAGTAACCTGAATGGTATTTTTTGTGGGATTTTCAGTATTTTCTCTGCCATCACGTAATACACCATTAAAGATGTAGGGCTGTGAACGGTCCAGCAACTGGGTGCTTGATCCTCTTTGAAATAAAAATCGTTCGGTACCGTTGAACACATCCCCACCTTTTCTGATGTCTAGCAAGAAAGAAAGACTGAAATCTCCAAGTTTAAATTCATTAGTCAAACCAATGGTGAAATCTGGATTCCTGTCACCAATGGGTAAAAAGTTAGTATTAATTACAGGTAAGCCATTCGATGGATTGATTAAAATATCTCCATTTTTATTTCTTAAATAACTATAACCACCAATTGCCGTGGCACTTCCTAGACCTCTTTGGTTATAATCAAGATTTACTCCTGGATAAAAACGTGCTAAGTCAGAAACAAAGGCACTTGCACGAGCATTTCCATATAGCCAGGTATCAGAATTATAAAACTCAGCCTGATCAGCAGGAAGATTTTCAACTGAGGTAGTGAAAGTGGTAAAATTTAAGAGAACATCCCACTGAACATTCTTTTTCTTAATAGGTGTAAGAGATAATTGTACTTCAAAGCCCTGATTAGAAAAAGTTCCTCCATTTACAAGTCCAAAAATAAAACCAGTACCATAACTTAAACGTTGAGATACAATTTGGTCAAAACGGGTATTTTTAAAGTAAGCAAAATCAAGACCTATTCTGCTTTTAAACAGTTTTAATTCTGTGCCAAATTCATAACCTTGTGTTCTTTCAGGTTTTAAATCAGGATTTCCACCAAAGAAACCAAAAGCAAAACCTCCACCCGTGGTAGTTTGGGGTGCCAAAGAGGGTAATATTTTATAAGGTGGAGCATCTTTTCCTGTTTGTGATAAGGTAGCTCTTAATTTTCCATAACTTAAAATGGAAGAATTATTGAATATGGGTAATTCACTAAATATAAAGCTTAAACCCGTAGAAGGATAGAAAAAGGATCGATTTGCAGCTGGAAGCGTTGATGACCAGTCATTTCTTGCTCTTACATTGAAAAACAATATATCCTTATATCCTAAATCAAAAGTTCCTAATAAACTAAGTAATCTTTGCCTGGTAATGGTAAGTTTATTTCTTTGCGTGGTAGGATCGGTATTATTTATACTGTTATAATCTGGAATATACATTTTCTCACCCCTGACTGATGTCACTTCATAGTTTCGGTCATCCAGTGATCCACCAAATGTTAAGGTTGCTTTGAAATCACCAAACGTTTTCTTTGCCGTTGTCAGAAGATTCCCATTCATCAAAATGGAATTCTCATTAAATGATTCAATGACTCCTTTACCTGTAATACCATAAATTGATTCAGGATGTAAAAGGGTATTTCCAATCGTAGAATAAGCATCAATTCCAAACCTACCAGTTACATTTAACCATTTGAATGGGTCATACATGACACTAAAATTACCAATGGTTCTTTTGTTTCTGGTTTGGTTTTTATTTGCGTAAACATTAAATAATGGGTTATCCTGTTCCGATGTACTTTGAATTAATTGTCTTCTTGTTCCATCCGGATTTAAAAATACACTTGCATCATCATAAAAAGGCCAGGACAATAAACTAATAAGGTAGCCGTTTGCACCTCTTTGGGGTGCGGTTGTGTTTGAATTCACAAAATTTAGGGAACTACTGGTACTTAATTTATCGGATATTTTTGCCGTAGTACTTAACCGCACAGAAATTCTGTTAAAATCGTTGGTTGGTACCACACCCTTTTGGTCAGTGTAGGCAGTAGATAAACGATAACTTAATCCAGCGGTACCTCCTTCAAATCCTAAGTTGTGGGTTTGTGTGAATCCATCTCTAAAAAATGCATCTATATTATCAAATTTTGGAGTAGAAGCAGGTAATTTAGGTCCAAAGAAAAAGGAGGTGGTTGGATCTGCTGACCCATTAAATCCTCTTGCATAATCACTGTTGTATTGAGGAAACCGGTATAGGTGCTCATTTCTAAATAAGTTATCGTAACTAATTTTACCTTTTCCTGAACTTCCTTTTTTAGTTGTAATGATAATTGCTCCTGAAGAGGCATCAATCCCGTAAAGAGCGGCTGCTTCTGGTCCTTTTAAAACAGTAATAGATTCAATATCCGCAGGATTTATATCTCCAGCTCTGTTTTGATAATCATTTGCTCTGTTAGGTTGATCTGAAACCAAGGCACCCTGGTTAAAAGTACGGTTATCAATAGGTAAACCGTCAACAACGAAAAGAGGCTGATTATTTCCATCAATAGAACTGGGTCCTCTGAGTTGAACGGCAACGGAAGAACCAGCCTGTCCACTGGTAGGAGTCATGTTTAATCCTGCAACTCTTCCTTGAAGGGATACGATAAAATTATCTCTTCCTGTGTTTTGAAGCGCCTCGCCTTTAACTTCCTGAATGGAATAGGCTAGCTTCTTTTTTTCTTCCTTGATTCCAAGGGCTGTAACAACTATTTCGCCTAATGCTGTAGCTTCGGCTGTAAGTTGAACATTTAATTGAGTCTCATTGTTGATTTTGACTTCTTTTGGTTTGTAGCCAGTGTAAGAAAACCGAAGCGATTGACCCGTCGCCACCTCAATATTATAGGTGCCATCCAGATCAGAAACTGTTCCAACACTCGTTCCAATGACTAAGATAGTAACTCCAATCATTGGGCTGTTGTCTTCTGCATCAGTAATAGTTCCCTTTAATTGTCGGTTTTGGGCGGATAAACCAAAATGGCTAAGGACAAGAACCAGGATAGTAAAGACTGATTTCAGTAATGTACTTTTCATTCTGCAAGATAAAAGGTTAGTAAATAAATTTGACCCATCAAATAAAATTTGAAAGGTAGGAATAATCCGTTTCAGTTGAGTAAATTTCCAACTTTTTCAGTGTTGAATATTTACCGGGTTTTATGGGTGTTTTAAAATTTATCGCTTAATTCCATTCTTTTCATATAGTTCTTCAGGCTTTCCATAGGCCGGGTAATGGCAACTCTTCCTGAACGAACGAACTCAAAGATACCATATTTTTTAAATTCTTCTAATAATGCTTCTGTTTCAATTGCAGTACCTGTTTTTTCAAAGACTATAAATTCAGGATCAATTTCCAATATACGAACATTATATTCTCGGACAAATTTTTCAACTTTTAAGGATTCTTTAAAAATGGAAGAAGGAATTTTGTATAAGGCTATTTCCTGATAAATTATTTCATGTTTTTCATAATAAAAAGCCTTTAATATATCTACTTGCTTATCGAGCTGAGCAACCAGTTTTTTAACCATTTCCTCTGTCGTTAAAACAACAATGGTAAACCGATGAATACCCGGTAAGGACGATTTTGAGGTATTTAAACTTTCGATATTTATGTGCCTTCGGGTAAAAATGGAAACAACTCTGGATACCATCCCAGTTTGGTTTTCTGAAAAAACCGAAAGCGTATATTCTTTTTTTTCCATTTTATTTGTTCTGATTTGGTTCAAGTACAATTTCACCTACACCCGCTCCACTTGGTACCATTGGAAATACATTATCTTCTGTTTCAACAGTAACATGCAATAAATAAGGACCTGGATAATCCAGCATTTCGCGCACGGCATCTTTTAAAGATTCGACTTTATCTATTTTTTTACCTTTGATACCGAACCCTTCAGCTATTTTCAAAAAATCAGGATTTTGTAAAGCAACAGAAGAGTACCGTTTATCGTAAAATAATTGTTGCCACTGACGCACCATGCCAAGAAAATTATTATCGAGAATAACAATTTTGACAGGCATATTCCATTGATTAATCATACCTAATTCCTGAATGGTCATTTGAAAGCCGCCATCTCCTATAAAAGCTACCACCGTTTTATCTGGTTGAGCATATTGAGCCCCAAAAGCTGCTGGCAAACCATATCCCATTGTCCCTGCACCGCCAGAGGAAACCCATTGGTTGGTAGATCTGTATGTATAATATCTTGCGGCTGCCATTTGATGTTGTCCAACATCAGTAGCTATAATTGCCATACCATTGGTTTGATCTGAAATTTCCTTAACGACCATACCCATTCTCATTTTACCCTCCTTGGTAGGTGATAAATCTCTTTCAATTACTTTTTCCCACTCAATTTTTTTACATTCCTCAAATTCCTGAAGCCAGTCTTCATATTTTTTTTCCTGAATTAATGGTAATAATTCCTGAAGAACTATTTTAGCATCTCCAAGCACAGGAATAGTTGCTTTAACGTTTTTATTAATTTCGGAAGGATCTATTTCTATATGAATTACTTTGGCTTGTTTAGCATATTTCATTAAATTTCCAGTAACTCTGTCATCAAAGCGCATACCAATAGCAATCAGGACATCGCATTCATTTTGTTTGATATTAGCTCCATAATTTCCATGCATCCCTAACATTCCAACATGAAGAGGGTGGTCGTCAGGCAGTGATGATAATCCATGTAGGGTGCAGGCTACGGGTATTCCTGATTTTTCAACGAAGTTTTTGAATTCCTTTTGTGCATCAGCTATTTGAATTCCATGTCCTGCCAGAATCATTGGTTTTTTAGATTCATTTATCATTTTAGCGGCAGCCTTTACATCCTCAAAATTTATCTTAGGCAGAGGGTGGTAGCTCCTGATCTGTGTGCATTTAGTATATTCAAATTCAAAAATTTCATTCTGTGCATCTTTGGTTACATCAATGACCACTGGGCCAGGTCTGCCTGAATTGGCAATAAAGAAAGCCTTTGCAAAAATACCAGGAATTTCAGATGCATGAGTAATCTGATAGTTCCACTTTGTAACTGGCATCGTACAATTGATAACATCAGTTTCTTGAAAGGCGTCTGACCCCAACAAAGTAGAAGCTACTTGACCTGTTATACATACCAGCGGAGTGGAATCTAACATTGCGTCAGCAAGACCTGTCATTAAATTCATTGCACCTGGCCCAGAAGTTGCCATGGCAACGCCTGTTTTTCGGGTTACCCTGGAAAAACCCTCAGCGGCATGAATTGCTCCTTGTTCATGTCTTGGTAATATATGATTAATACGGTCTGTGTAGTGAAATAAAGCATCGTAAACAGGCATAATTGCTCCACCAGGATATCCAAATATGGTATCTACTGATTCAGCTATTAAACATTTTAAAATGGCTTCGGCGCCTGTAATTCTTACCTTTTCTGCACTGCCCATCGTTGAATGGTTTACAATGTCCTTTGATGTAACTTTTTCCATACGTTTAAATAACTTTTTCATCTGTTACACAACCTTCAGATGCGGAAGAAACTAATTGTGCATATTTTCTGAGATATCCAGTGCTTGCAGGAAGTGGTCTCGGTTTCAAGTTTGCTTTTCTTACTTCAAATTCTTCATCACTTACATTAGCTTCTAAAATATTATTAATGGCATCTATTGTGATTATGTCTCCATTTTTTAGAAAAGCAATATTGCCACCCACCTGAGCCTCAGGGGTTATATGGCCGACAACAAAGCCGTGGGTACCTCCTGAAAATCTTCCATCTGTGATAAGGGCAACTTTATTGCCAAATCCTTCACCCATTAGCGCTGAGGTTGGTTTGAGCATTTCTGGCATGCCCGGACCTCCTTTCGGGCCACAATACCGGATAACTATGACCGAACCTTCTTTAATTTCTTTATTTGAAATGGCGGCATTAACAGCTTCCTCACCATCAAATACTTGTGCAGGTCCCTTAAAATATTCCCCTTCTTTTCCCGTAATCTTTGCTACTGAGCCTTGTTTAGCAATGTTCCCATATAAGATTTGAATATGTCCGGTTGTTTTTATGGCTTCACTCACTGGATGAATAATTTTTTGTCCTGCCTCCAAAGGTTTGGCATTTTCCAGATTTTCACCCAGTGTTTTACCAGTTACTGTAAGGCAGTCTCCATGTAACATTCCCTCGCCAAGCATCCATTTTAAAACACCTGGTACCCCGCCTACCTGAAATAAATCCTCCATAACATATTTACCGCTTGGCTTTAAATCAGCTAAAAATGGCGTCGTATCGCTAATTTTTTGAAAATCGTCAATCGTTAAAGGAACCCTCATTGCTTTAGCTATGGCGATTAAATGCATCACTGCATTGGTCGAACCTCCTAAAACGGTAATTAACCGCATGGCATTTTCAAATGCCTTGGCTGTCATTATTTTAGAAGGAGTTAAATCGAGCTTTATCAGTTCCTTAATAGCAGAACCAACACTGAGACTGTCCTTAATTTTGTCAGGATGATCGGCAGGTAAAGATGAATTTCCGGGTAAACTCATACCCATTGCTTCAATCGCAGAAGCCATGGTATTTGCTGTGTACATTCCTCCGCAGGCACCCGGTCCTGGACATGCTTTCTGGACTATCTGTTTAAAATCTGATTCAGAAATTGTACCAGCTATTTTTTGTCCCAATGCTTCAAATGCCGAAACAACATCTAATTTTTTACTGGCATGACAACCAGGGGCTATGGTTCCACCATAAACCAATATAGAAGGTCTGTTCAATCGTGCCATGGCAATCATAGCACCCGGCATATTTTTATCGCAACCCGTTACTGCAACAATGGCGTCGTACCATTGAGCACCTGCTACTGTTTCAATAGAATCAGCAATTAAATCTCTGCTTGGTAAGGAATATCTCATGCCGGATGTACCCATTGAGATGCCATCACTTACGCCAATGGTATTAAAAATTAGTCCATAAAGTTCTTGATGTACCTGAACTCCTTCTTTTATTTTTTTTGCCAGATCATTCAAATGCATGTTGCAGGGATTTCCTTCCCATCCTGTACTTACGATACCTACTTGTGCCTTCTTCATGTCCTCTTCAGTCATTCCGATAGCAAATAACATAGCCTGAGCTGCTGGTTGGCTGACATCCTGAGTAATTGTTTTGCTGAATTTATTCCAAACCGTAGTATTCATATATTTTAATGATTTTTCTTAATGACGCAATTTAACAGCAGGGTCACTTAAGTCTTTCCAAAGTTAAGATATGCTTTGGGTTTTATGAATACTAAAATAATGATACTTACGATATGGCAAAAGGTTAATTTATATAATAAGTAATTGAAAATTAGTTGTTTAAATACATTTTACTTACAATTGACAGCTATTATTTCAGCGCTTA
>Ga0214917_10006731_pt1 | contig 11846 bp, 6 predicted proteins | sample LL_1208_BB_MetaG_FD_177983 | JGI IMG/M metagenome (GOLD analysis project Ga0214917, IMG submission 177983) | Freshwater microbial communities from Lake Lanier, Atlanta, Georgia, United States - LL_1208_BB | ecosystem: Environmental > Aquatic > Freshwater > Lake | place: USA: Georgia | collected...
TCAAAAGATCGGCAGAAGCGGGCTTCGAGATTGCAGGCCTTTCAATGGCAATGCCATTGGGAACCACCTCAATTTTGCTGGCAGGAATCCCTAATTGAATCAATTGTTTAGCAACAAATTCACTTATGGCAACAACAGCCCTAGCCCGTTGCAAATGATGCGGTAACAAAAAGCGATAGTGCAACCAGGCACGGCGGCTGTTAGGAACAAATAAAGGTGTAAGATCATGGCAGGTAATCAACTGCGGCAGGCCAGCAAGGGCATTCAACCAGTTGCAATAGGGGCTATAAACACGGTTGGGCTCGAAGGCTGCCTGATTTAAAGCAGCCTTGATATCCACACCATATTGGCTGAGTGAATAGCGATGCAACAGGCGGAGTATTCGCTGTGATGGGAGTTGATCGGGTAGGGGCTGCACCGAGCTCTTAAGAGAACATAGGGCCTGAGAACAACGATCAAGTTGAAGGCGAGAACCCTGGATTCCAGGCAAAATTCTTCTTACATAACTACTAAAACCTGAATAGCCAGGTTGCCAAGGCAATATATTTATTAAGGTTGAAGATGCCATTAATTAGCAATCCCAAGAGATAGCAACTGTTCCTGCCAAAGGCGTCGACAGAATAAGTTGTCATAGCGATCTTTTGCCTGCTGGGCTGCAATTTTAAGTAATTTAGGATCAGCACTAAAGGTTCTTAATACATCTGCCAAACCTTCGGCACCAGGCTGATTCCATATGGGCATCGAAGGCACATTGCTAACCCAAGTGCTACCAGAATTGGGGCAAGCCAAGGCAAGGGCTGGCACACCACAGGCCATGGCCTCCAGCTGGGCGATGCCAAAAGCCTCATGGCAATTATGGGAAGCCAACACTAACAAATCAGCCTTTCCAAGCGCATCAAATTTCATAGCTTCTGAAAGTTTGCCAAGAAATTTACAAAATTGATCTGCGCATTTATCTGAAACTAATGATTCAAGCCGAGCTCGATCAGGGCCATCGCCAATTATTGCAAGTTTAAAATGTGGCCTGCAAAGCGCAACAGCGTTAATAACCCAATCGATGCGCTTATAGGAATCAAGCCTACCTATGCAAACAATATTTATCGGGTTTGAACCTATTTCAACGGGGGCAGAGCAAATCTTGCGATTTTCATGCATGTTGCTAGCTAGAGCCTCACCTGGTGCGGAAAGGCAACAAGCTAAAACCAAAACCTGTTGAGCTTTTAAGCCCCTAGCGATTAAAGCCTGCTTTAACACTGGAGAAGTGGTTATCACGGTGAGCTGACGCCAACGCAAAAGTTTTAATGCGATCAGCTGATAGGCGCGATTAGCCCAACCCTGTAGGAAGGCATGCCAATGGAGTGAAAAAGAGCGGCGAGGCTGTAACAACTGCAGGAGCAAAACCAAAAATAAAACAGCTGGGCTTGGCAGATGGCCATGCAAATGCTTAGGGGAGAGAACCAATTTCCAAAAAGAACCAATCGGCAGAGGAATACGCAACTTGGCAATCCTTAAAATTGGTAGGCACCAACGCCCATAGGCAACAGGCAAAGGGTCGGGCTGAACTGAGGGTGATGCTAAACAAAAAATATCCGAATGCTTATAAGCCTCAGCCCATTCATGGGCAGTGCGTTCAACACCACCAAAACCAGGGGGCCATTCCCGCAGCAATTGGATTAACAATTGAATTAACGGCTATTTTTCAAACCTTCAGTGCCTTTCGTGAACATCTCAGTGAATAAACTAATAACAGGTCTTTGCCGCACAACTATCAACGTAGAAACCTGCATGCCAGGATGTAATTTTTCAAGCAGTTTTTGTTTAGTTTTATTGGGTTCGAGGGTAATTTGAAGGGGATATGTATTGGCCTTTTGCTGCTCAGCTTGGCTAGCACTGTCAAGGGCATCAGCTCCAATGCGGGTAACCTTTGCATCTAGATAGCCATATTCACCGGCTGGGAATGAAGAAACGGAAATTTTTGCCTTTTGACCTTCTTTAACAAAGCCCAAATCTGTATTAGCAAGATAGACCTTAGCCCGCAAAGCACCCTCTGGCACAATTCGCATAAGTTCAGTGCCAGCGCCTATAACCGAACCTGGGCGAAGGGCAAGATTAAAAATACGACCAGAGCCTGTGGCTTTCAGCACTAAATTACGACGGGATTCCTGCTGGCCAACCCGCTCAGCTTCCAGATTAAGTATTTGGCGGTCGTTATTGCTAACTTGCCTGCCAGCCTCAGAAACAATAATGTTTATTTGCTCCTTAGTTTGACTCACCTGCGACCGGATTTGTTGAATTTGGTCACGGGCTTCAAGGTAGGAATATTTAGCATATCCTCCATTTTGATATAGCAGAGAAAGTGAATCTGAGAGGGATTGCTTAAGGCCAAGGGTTTCCTGTTGACTTCTTACACGATCCTGAAGTTGACGCAATTGCGAAGCTGTTTGCTGCACGGTTAATTGAACAGACCGCACCCTTGCTTCATTGGCAACCGCCGCTGGTGGCGCTGGTAAAACGACAGGTAGCTTTCCACCTCCATCGATTAAAAGATTAAAAAGACCATTTTCATATCTCAATAGAGAAAGTTGCCGCATCGTGGTATCTAAACGCGCCTGAAGTGCCAGATTTTCAATCTCAACTAAGCGATCGCCAGGATTTACCCATGCACCTTCCCTAACCCATAATTTTTTAACAATACCACCACTGGTGCTCCGCACATCAACCTTGCCAGTTGCTGGCTCCAAGGTGCCTGATGCCATTACTGTTTGATCAACCTTGCCTAGAAAGGCCCATATCAAACCTGCGGTGGTACCCACTGCAATGGTCCAAATTACTAACCCCCCCCAATGGTGGCTTTGATCAAGTAAGCCGGGGCTGTCGTAGAAAACTTTACGCCTTGCCCTTAGGGCAGAGATGCGATCGCGCAAGGTAAGTGGCGCAGAATTATCAGGGGAGGAATTTTCGGGTGCAGAATTCATGGGTTTAGGCTCAACTAATGGAGGCATCCTGTTGGCGATAAAGGGCGTAGTAAAGACCGCGTCTATCTAGAAGTTGCTGATGGTTACCAATCTCCTGCATGAGGCCGTTCTCCATCATTATGATCACATCAGCAGAACGAATTGTTCCGAGGCGATGGGTTATAAAAAATACAGTATCACCGGACAATTCACGGCGCAAATTTTCACAAACAGTACGTTCAGTTAAATAGTCGAGAGCACTTGTGGCCTCATCCAAGATCAATAAGCGCGGCCTGGCAAGAATTGAGCGTGCTATGGCAATTCTTTGGCGTTGCCCACCGGAGAGCCCAGACCCCCGCTCACCAATGGCTGAGCCATATCCCTGGGGCATATCCATGATGAAACTATGGGCACAGGCAACGCGAGCGGCTTGAATTACCTCTTCATCGCTGGCATCTGGTGCATTAAGGGCAATATTTTCACGGATAGTTCCTTCAAACAACATGGAATCTTGGGGAACAATCCCCAATTGTTGACGCAGGGAATCAAGGTCAACTTTAGCGATATCGTAATCGTCTATCCGAATTAAACCTTCAGAGGGATTATACAAACGCGGTAGCAATTTCATTATTGTGCTTTTACCACTACCACTCTGGCCAACAATTCCAACAAATTTGCCAGGATCGATGCAGAAACTAACAGACTTAACTACTAGTGGTGCATGGGGGTTAAAACGGAAACTGATATTTTCAAACTCAACTTTTCCGCGAATTGGCGGTAGCGCAATCGGGCGCGCATCAAATGGCTGCTCCATTTCCGCATCTACCACATCACTAAGCCGCTCAATTGAAATTTGCAGGCCCTGCACTGTTTGCCAGGTGCCAGCTAAGCGAATAATTGGGCCAACAACGTTGCCGCTAATGATTCTAAAAGCAATTAATTGCCCAACAGTTAATTCACCCTTTAATACAAGATAAGCACCAACCCAAAGCACCGCAAGCCCACCGATTTCATTAAAGAAAGCACCGATTGCTCCAGCTGTAGCACCAATGATTGTGGTGCGGAAATTACTTGAGATAAAACGGGCATAGCGCTGTTGCCATTTCCAACGCAGAGTGGTTTCAGCATGTTGTGCCTTAACGGTTTGAATGCCTGTGAGCGCTTCCACCATGAGGGAACTAGCAGCTGCATTGGCCTCAGCTGCAATGCGCAACTGGCGTTTAATTACAGGAGAAACAACATAAACAAGTGCTAAATAAAGGGGTATAACACTTAGGGCAACCGCCGTTAGCAAGCCGCTATATGATATACAAACAAACAAATAAACCACACCGAATAACACATCCAAAACCAATGTGAGCGCAGTGCCGGTTAGGAAGCCACGAATGGTGCCAAGTTCTGCGATACGGGTGGATATTTCACCCACTGGCCTGCGGTCGAAATAGCCTAGGGGTAAACGAAAAAGATGGGTGAGGATATTGCCTGAAGTGGCGATATCAATTCTATTAGTTGTGTCTGTAAATAAAAATGTACGTATTAAATTTAATACGTTCGAAAGTATACTACAGCCAATCAATAAAACGCCGATAAAATAAAGAGTGCTGAAATTTTGCTGGCCGATCACCTTATCGATAATTTGCTGAATCAATAGGGGCTGGGCTAAACCAAAGATATTGATAAACAATGACGCAATAAATACTAAAATCAACGATTGGCGATAGCGCTGCAAAAAAGGAAAGAAATAGCTGATATCAAATCGTTTTGTGGCACTGCCAGCGCGGCGGCTAAGGGTTACGGCCCGCAGCACGGGTTGTTCAGCGCTGAGGCTTGCCAGATCAAGCCAGCGCTCCCCCTCCTGGGGATCAACAACGCGGATTGAACCTCGTTTTTGGCCGCTCACCAACACCAAACCTTCTTCGTTTGGGAGTTCCAATAGGGCTGGCAGCGTTAGCCGTGGCAGATGGGCCGCAGGCAATTGCAATAGCACTGCATTGAGGCCAAGGCCATCACTCACCTGGCCAAGCACCTCGAGGCTGGGGGCAGAGCGGTTGGCGAGCATGCCATTGAGCATGCGATCCACCACATCGCGGCGAAAAGGAACCCGCAACACTTCACAAACCATTTGCAGCAGGGCAACCCCTTGCTCCACAGGGCTAGTGCCAAGGATCGCCCTTACCCGAAGGCCATCGCGGTCGCGGCTGGGGGTTGCATCTTCAGAGGCAATTGCCGCTGCTAGAAGGGCTTCACCATCGGGATTTTGCCAATCAGGGGCAGCCTCCAGCAGGGGGGAATCACCTGGAATAACGGTGGTTTCTGCCTGGATCGGCTCAAGTAAAACCTCCTTGAGGGCAGCCCGGGCAAAACCGATTAAACGCAAGCCATGGGGAGCGCGGCCAAGGGCTTGGACTAACTGATCAGCACTGAAGCCATCAACCCCTGGTGAATCTTGATCCGGCAGCCATTTTTCTGGATTTGGCAGCAGCCAACTGATGCCAGTGTTTAGGGGTATGGAATCAATATCAGTGGGTTTCAGCAGTTCGTGGGTGTGTAAGCCGGGCTGCAATTGATCGATCAGATCCAACAGGGTGCGATCTTGCAGGGGCCGCTTTGCCAAAGCAGGACGCAAGGCGGCATACAAATCCTCCCTTTGGGGGTGGCCTGCAATCCAGCTGGCCATTGCAGGCTGGTTATGCCACCAGCGCTGCCAAAGCTCGATGGGCACGGCGAGCAACTTGGTGGTTTCCGTGGTGCGGCAAGTGCTACTGGCCAGCTCTTGCAGCCCCCCCCATAGGCCCCACCATTCACCGCTATGGAGCCGCCTAATCGTGAAAGGTTCCCCCTGCCAATCGCGTCCGGTGAGGCGCAAGCCCCCCTCTACCACCAGGCAAACAAAACCAAAAGGCACACCTTCCCGGGCAATTTCATGGCCGAGGTTTAGTTGCCAAGCCAAAACCTGATCTTCGGTGGCCGAGAGCAGATCGGGATCAACGCGATCAAATGGCGGTGCATCGAGCAGCAACCGCACTCGGGAGGAGAGCGAAGCGGTCATGGCTGAGGTAGGTATTCCATAGGTTCAATACTCTCCCCGGCCAGCAGGGCACTGATTTGACGCTGAAGCCACTCAGCGTAGAGCTCCTCGATCAATTGATCCTGGAGGGAATCATCAAGGCGAGTGGTGATTCGATTATCGAGGCGCAACAAAACATGCATGTCGCCAATTGGGAATGGGCCGATCAGGGCCCCCTCATTGGCCTGCTCAAGGCGGCTGTTTAATTCGGGATGGCCCACATGGGGCGAAATTGGCCCAATCCTGCCCCCTTGGGCACTTTCAGGGCCTTGGGAATAACGGATGGCAGCTGAGGCAAAATCCAGCTCGCCCTCTCGAATGGCAAGGGCGAGCTCCTCCACCAAACTGCGGTTAGAACTGCGCAACATCGAATAAATAATTCGATCCCGCTGCCGTTTTGTGCGGGTGAAATGTTCATCTACATGGAGGCTGAACTGAGCTTTTTTAAACCGCTGCAATCGCTCGATTGCGGTGGCTGCGTAGCTGGCATCTGCTGGGATTTGGCCAGGCTTGAGCTGGTAGGCAGCAATCAATTCAGTTTCACGGGCTGAATCCAATGGCACCAGGGCGCAAATTTGGAACTCAATCCATGCCTGCAAAAGCTGCGATGCCCTGCCGGTAGAACGCAACAATTGCCAGGAGAGCTCATCAGCTGGTGGCGCCCAACACCAGCGGTTGATGTCATCAAGCTGGGGTGCGGCAAGGGGTAGCTGTTGCAGGGAACTAGTCAAATGGGAATACAGAAAATGCGATTCTGTTTGATGTTGGGTTCTAACCAAAGGTGATTATGCCTGAAATGCGTTTGCCCAATTTCCTGGTGATTGGCACCCAGAAAGGTGGCACCACCTCCCTTGATCAAGCCTTGCGCCAGCACGAGCGGATTTTTTTACCGCCGTGCAAAGAAATCCACTATTTCAGCTTGCATAGCGCCGAACCATTGGCTTGGTATGCAAACCATTTCGGCCAGGCAACCCCAGGGCAAATTTGCGCAGAGGTAACCCCCTATTACCTATTCCATCCAGCGGTGCCCGAACGCATAAGCAATTGCTTGGGGCAATTGCCGTTGATTGTGCTGTTGAGGGATCCAGTGGAGCGATTGCTATCCCATTATTTCCATGCCTGCCGCCTTGGCAATGAAACGCTGGGCCTCAGGGAAGCGCTTGCTGCAGAGGGCGAGCGACTAGCAGCTGCCGATGGGTTGTTGAGGAATGCTGGCGGTGTGCACAGGGCCCATCAACAGCAGAGCTATTTCAGCCGCAGCTGCTATGAGAAACAATTGCCTCGCTACGCAGCATGGCAACAAAAGGGCAACTTGTTGGTGTTGCGCAGCGAGGATTTATTTGAACAACCGAAAATAACTTTAGCCAAGGTGTTGGAATTCATTGGGCTGCCAGCTGCCGATAGCAATTATTTAAAACTGCCGCAGGCAAATAGTGGCGGAGGCGAAGCGGAGACGGTGGCTGAAGCTGATAAAAAAGAAATAAAAGAACTTTTTACTGATACCTACAACTGGACCGCTGCAGAATTAGGATTAAACTGGTAGCAGCCTAATTTAATAATAACAACTTATCAGGAAAGAAACGAATATGGAAGCGATCAACCAATCAAGTTGGTTAAACGCCCATTGATTTGGCTTAATACACTGGGCCAATCACCTAATTTACTTTGACGAAACAGGCTCATGCTGGGATACCAGGGGCTATCAGAACGTCCCCTAAGCCAGCGGAAATCTGCATTGTGCTGTAGCATCAACCAAACCGGTTTTGCCATGGCGCCTGCCACGTGGGCTACGGCGGTATCTACGGTTATTACTAAATCAAGTTGACTAATTACCGAAGCAGTGTTGTAGAAATCGGTTAATTCATTGGAGTGGTCAACAATGCCGCGTTCGCCGTGCCAGGGATTTAATTGATCGGCATCCACACCCACCTGGAGGGAATGCAAAACCACCAATCGCTCCTGGCGCCAGGTGTCAAATAATTTTAAAAGGGGCTCAAGGGCCATTGATTTATCTGCATACATATCTTTGTTATCCACACCGGAAGCCCAAACAAGGCCGATGTGCAATGCAAAAGGTTGACGTTGCAGCTTGAGCTGGGGAGCGATGGGCGCTGGCGCTTTGATGTAGCCGGGCATCATTGGCACTGTTTCAAGGCGAGTGCCACACAGGCGCGGCAGGCTTAGCAGGGCTACGTGATGCTCAAAACCTTCCAATTCCTTCGGCTTATGTTCAATTATGGCGGGGGAATGGGGTGCTAAACATTCACGCAATAGGCGCATCAATGGCGGACGGGTGGAAAAACTAACCTGAATGCCAGCCTCAACCAGAATTGGCAAAAAGCGAGCGAACTGAATGTTGTCGCCATAGCCCTGTTCGCACCACACCAACAGGGGCTTGCCTTCTAAGGATTCAAGCTTGCCATCCCACATTGGCGTGGGTAATGGCGGGCGAACTTTATCTGGTAGGCGCAGGCGCGTTTCATAAAAATGCCAACCCTCTTCAAATTCACCGATGGTGAGCAGGGTGAGGCCAAGATTAAATTTTGCATCATTACATTTGTCGTCTAGCTCTACACCGCGACGCAGCACAGTGCAGGCCTCTTCAAACCGCTCTTGCACTGCAAGGGCACTGCCTAAATTAATATGGGAAGGGGCGTGATCAGATTTTTGCTGAATAGCGATTTGAAACTGTTCAATCGCCTTATCCCAAAGCTCCTTGAGCTGAAGTGCTAAACCCCAATTGCAGTGCATATCGGGATTTTTATCTTCTAATGCAGCGGATTTGCTGTAGTGCTCTAGGGCAGCATCAATGCGCTTCAAATCCCGAAGACAATTGGCAAGGTTGTGGTGAGCGGAGTAATGGTCTGGTTTGAGTTGAAGGCAACGTTCAAAACGGGCCACCGCTTCTTCCGTGCGTTTAAGTTCATTTAATGCATTACCACAGTTATAATAAACATCAGGAAATTCGGGCTGGAGAGCCATTACGCGCTCATAGGATCTAATCGCATCTTCCGTGCGTTTTAGTTTCCTTAGTAACACGCCATAGGTATTTAGATAGGTAGCATTTGTTGAATCGCTGGCAATGGCGCGACGCACAAAAACCAAAGCCTCTTCACTGCGGCCCAACTCATGCAGGCAGGCTGCCGACACATGGGCCATTTCGGAGCCATAGGTGCTGTGATCAAGCAGATAACTGGCCAGCTCTAGCGAGCGTTGATGTTTACCTTGCTGGAAGGCTGTAAGGGCATAGCTTGCCAGCTGAGATGCCAACACAACCTCACCAGATTGAGGTTCCGCGCTAGAGGGGTTAGCCAAACCGGGGCCAATTCACTAGGGCCATTGTTACCTGTGGGCTGGGCTGCCATGGGACACTGCCCAATAGCACCGCCTGAGCATTGGCCAAGAAAGGCAAAAAAAAGACGGCCGCCAAGGCCACAACAGCACCGGCTGATGGTGGAGCTTTGCTCAACACAGCCTGTGAACTACACCAACAGGGCAACCTGGGAGCTGCGGAACAGGCCTACCGGAAAGCGTTAGCGGTTGATGGGAGCCTGCAAAATGCCTGGCGCAATCTGGGGGCGATGCTGCGCCAGCAGGGAAGGCATCAGGAGGGTCGCCAATGTACGGAAGAGGCGCTGAAACTAAACCCATCCGACGGCAGCCTCTGGGGTAACTACGGCAACGTATTGCGAGATCTTGGGGAGCTGGAAGCATCCCTGCAGGCTTTCCAAACGGGTCTACAACATTCACCCGGCAACGGTGGGCTGTTACTTGGCCAAGCGATCAGCTTGGGGCGATTGGGCCGCCACCAACAGGTGGTGGATTTACTAACCCCCCTTGTTAGCCAAACGGTTCCGGAAGGGGGCAGCAACGCCTTTGCCGACCTACTGCTGGAAATGGGTAATGCCCAATATGAATTGGGCAAAAAGGAAGAAGCTTTAGCAAATTGGCAGCGGGGTGCCCATAGTGCCGAGGGTGAAAAGCGCCTATTCATTGGCTTAAACACGGCCCAGGTGCTGTGTGATCGCAAGCAATATCAAGAAGCGCAGCTCATATGCAGTGGCCTGGAGCCGCTATATCCGGAAAATGCAAATTTAGTGTATGCACAAGCTGTAATAGCAAGGGGCCTAAGTAATCTCCAATTAGCCTATGGATTATTTGAAAAAGCGCTGCTAATAGATCCAAATTACCCAGTGTGCCTTAACACATTTGGCTTGATGCTAAGGGATATGGGCCGCAGCCACCAGGCGAGGGAATGCTTTGAAAAGGCATTGTCGTGCGATCCAAATTTTGGGCCCGCCATGAACAATCTTGGTTCGGTGCTTAAAGATGTGGCCCGTTATGAAGAGGCGCTTGGGTGGTTGCGAAAAGGGGCAGAAAAAATGTTAAATAATCCGGCTGCCCATTCTAATGTGTTGTTTACATTAGTGGGATATGAACTAGAACCCGCCCAACAACGCTATGAAGAAGCGCGCAGATTTGCTGAAAAAGCATTGGCAACCCATCCGGCTGGATTTGAGAGATATCGCGACCGCCTACCGGATCCAGATCCTGATAGACGCCTGAAGGTGGGTTTGATCTCACCTGATTTCTGCCGCCATGCGGTGAGTTATTTCATTGAGCCATTGTTGGATAAATGGGATCGCAAACAGTTAGAGATAATTTTATATTCTAACGGCGAAGTACGTGATGATTACACGATAAGGTTGCAACAGAAAGCAGATCAATGGCGGGAGATAAGGCTATTGAGCCAGGAGGAGATAATCGCGATGATGTTGCGTGATGAAGTTGATATTTTAATCGATTTGGCTGGTCACACAGCCGGCAATCGGCTCGGGTTAATGGCGGGCAAACCGGCGCCAATTCAAGCCACCTATCTCGGTTACTACGGCACCACAGGGCTAACGCAGGTTGATTATTGGCTAACGGATAGTGTGCTGCATCCGCCAGAGCTTGATGCTGAAGATCCCTGCACGGAGGAACGCTGGCGATTAGGTAGGCCATACGTGAGCTATCGACCGATTGATACGGCACCTGATGTTTCCGCACCGCCATGCATAAAGAATGGCTGGATTCAATTTGGCAGTTTTAATCAAAGCAGGAAAATAACACAACAAACCGCCAACAACTGGATGGCAGTATTAAATGCAGTGCCAAACAGTAAACTAATACTTAAAAGCCGTAATTTAGGAGAAGAAAGCGAACAAAAACGGATAACAGAATTATTCAAAGGGCTTGGTTTAGATAATGATCGATTGGTAATTCAAGGCCATAGCCCATCGGTGGAGCAGCACCTGGCTGCCTATGCCCAATTGGATATAGCCCTAGATACGTTCCCCTATACGGGATGCACCACAAGCGCTGATGCCATGTGGATGGGGGTGCCGGTGTTGACTGTTGCTGGTGGTTCAATGGTTAGCCGCCAGGCAGCTGCGGTGTTAACAGCGGCGGGTAGATCGGAATGGGTATGCAATAGCCAAGCGGAATTAGTTAGTAAAGCGCAGGAGCTTGCGGCTAACCAACAAGCCTTAATTTCCTTAAGACATGGCCAAAGGGCGATGGTAGCTGCAAGTGAATTAATGAACCATGAAGGCCTGGCAAAGGCGATGGAACAAACATTTAGGCAATGGTGGCTGCGCTGGTTGGAGAAGGAGGGCTGGGGTGTTGGCAGTAGAAGTTGGTGTGATGCCAGCATAGAAAAACCAGTGGCAGCACTGCAACCAAAACGCCCAGATGGGTTTTGGAAATTAAGCCAAAGACCATGGCGATCACTTCCTCTATGGCTGGGGGAAATGGAAAATACAGAGGCAAGTAAATGGCATAAT
>Ga0214917_10006732_pt1 | contig 11845 bp, 18 predicted proteins | sample LL_1208_BB_MetaG_FD_177983 | JGI IMG/M metagenome (GOLD analysis project Ga0214917, IMG submission 177983) | Freshwater microbial communities from Lake Lanier, Atlanta, Georgia, United States - LL_1208_BB | ecosystem: Environmental > Aquatic > Freshwater > Lake | place: USA: Georgia | collected...
GTGCCCGCACCTCCACTACGCCGTCCACGCCCCGGGCGGCGAGCGGGTCAACCCGTACCCCGCCATCCGCGAGCTGTATGAAACGCAGGGATGGCGGGGTACTCCCGTCGGCGGGGGCGAGGGCGGCCCGCCGGTCGTCACCAATCAGCCGCCCCTGCCGCTGCGCGAGCGCGACGACACCTCGTGGGCGCCGCTACTCGTCGTCGGCCTCGCCGGCGTGGGTTACCTCTGGTGGCGCAGCCGCCGCAACGGTGGGTGAGCCGCCGCGGATCGCGACGTGAGGTGGGCGAGCTCCGCGGCTGAGCGCAGGTGCAGGGTCGCCGTACTCTGGCCGCGAGCGGTTCTCTTTGTGTGTGACCTGCGTCGGGTCGAACGGGAGCACCTCGACGACGTGCGCGCCGTGCCCGTCGAGCTCTGTCCGCGACCGCACGCCGCGCACGCCGAGCGTGGCGGCGACATCCGGCACCTCGACGAGGTTCTGCACCTCGTCGCCGGCGGGGCCGCCGGTGCCTTTCGCCCACTTCGCGCTTACGGTTCCACTCACCGTTCTTGCGACGCTTCGAGCGCCCGACGCAGCGCCTCCGGCAGCGCCTTCCCGCGACGGGCCGCGCGTCGGAGGATCCCCGCACACGCTTCGGTGCTCAAGTAGAACTTCGGCGGCACGCTTCCAGTCTCCTCCAGCACATCCGACAACGAACACACGCCGTCGTCGTTGCGGGACGGCTCGGGGGTGGCTGTCCACTCGCACGTATTGAGCGTCCAGCACTCGGTAGGCCCACCCGTACCCGAGTTCCGCCAACCCCCCGACGAAGGTTCCAAACGCCCGTCCTCCGTCCACTGACAGGACACCGGGGACGTTTTCCCAGATGATCCAGCGAGGCCGGTGGAGATCAACCAAGCCGAGATAGGTGAGCGCGAGGTTTCCGCGGGGATCGTCAAGCCCTTTGCGGAGTCCTGCGACGCTGAAGCTCTGGCAGGGCGAGCCGCCGACGAGAAGGTCCACAGATCCAACTGGCAGGGGCCACGAGGCATATTGGGTCAGGTCTCCGTAGTTGACGGTCTCAGGAAAGCGCGCCGCGAGCACCGCGGACGCGAACGGTTCAATCTCGGACACGCCCATCAGCTCCCACCCGAGGTCGTGCCACGCCGTCGACGCGGCCTCGATGCCCGAGCACACCGACAGGTAACGGAGCGGGCGGTCGAGCTCCGCGGCCGCGATGCGCTGGCCGATCCACCGCATCACGTTCACCGCCATCGAGTTCCCGATCGCGCGGTAGCGCGGCCCGTCGGCCGCGGGCTTGCCGCGGTAGGTGATCGCCGTGTGGTCGTCGGGGAAGCCCTGGAGGCGCTCGCACTCGCGCGGCGTCAGGCGGCGCACCGCGGTCGCGCTCACGTCCAGTGCCCCGCCTGCGCCGCCTGCCACGCCACGCGCAGCGCGCCGACGACGGTCTGCGCGCCGGCGAGCTGGTCGGCATACGCCTCGAGCGCGCTCGCTGTCGCCGGCAGGCGTTCGTTACGGAGGTTCGCGGCCTGCGCGCGAAGCGCCTCGACGAGACCGCGGGGGCGAGCGAGGAGCTCGCCGCCGCTGGCGAGCAGCGCCTCGACGAGGTCCGCGTGTCCGGTCGTGCGGAGGACGTTCTCCGCGCGCGCGAGCAGCGCCTCGCGGTCGATCACCAAAGTCTCCGCACTTCGCGCCGCACGGCCGCATAGAACAGCCGCTCGCCCTCGGGGGTCAGCGTGAAACGCGCCACGAGGGGGCGGCCTTCGGGGGTGCTTCCGAGCAGACCGACGATGGCGTCTTTCAAAAACTCTTCGATCATCCAGTCCTCAAAGCTCGGCGGGGTGCGCCTGCTGGGGTGCAGATCGCGGAGTTCGTCTACGATGTCGTGCGCGACCTTTGCAGTGATGTTCACGGTGTAACCCTTTCGTTGCCATACAGACGGTCTGCCTCTCGCCATGCCACGGACAGGCGTTCCGCTTCAACCGCGAAACGCGACGGGCCGCTGCCGTCGAACGATGTGGCGCCCGCTTTCGCGCACGCCATGATTCGTCGCGCCGTGTTGACGCGCCCAATATGGCAGATCACGCCCGCGCCGCGCGCCCATGCGCCCCAGCTCGGGAGCGTTTCCAGTTTCCACTCCGTGCTGCCGCCGACGAAGATCCCCGCTACGGACCCGAGGTGCGGTACGTCGACTGGTGTCATGCCGTCCTGCACCGCGAGCAGCAACCGCAGGCCGTGCAGACGCGGCACCCACACGTCGGCCATGCGGAGGGTCTCGTCTCGGTTGCCGACGCTGTCCGGCACGACCACCCAGTCCGCGCCGGCGCCGAGCCGTTCGACGAGGCCCGTGAACGCGGCCGCATCGAATGGCTCTTGCCGCTGGAACGCCGTCCACGCACCGTTGTCGAGCGCGTAGGGAAACCCTTCCGGCCGCCACACGCCGCGCGCCGACACGAGCAGACGCCACCCGTTCGCGCGCAGCACGTCGAGATTCTTGCGCGTGCCGGTGCGACTGGCATATGCCATCACACTTGCCACCTCGCCCAGCCGCCGCCGTCGCCCTCGCGGACCTCGACAGATACGAGCGTCAAGCGATGCGCGGTAAGGTGCTGTGCGAGCGTCCTGACGCACCACTGCGCGAGGTTCTCCGCGGTCGGGTTCGGGAGGATGTCGTTCAGCAGACGGTGGTCGAGCCGACTGCGGACGTGCTCCACGAGCTGCTCGTCGAGCACGCCAAAGTCGATCACCCAGCCCTCTGGCTCGCGCACCTCCCCGACGACCTCAACGCGGACGAGGTAGCTGTGCCCATGCATCCGGTGACACTTGTGGTCAGCCGGAACGTGCGGCAGGTGGTGCGCCGCAGAGAAGCGCACCTCGCGGCCAATGGTCATTCGTGCCATGGGTCGACCTCCCCGGCGTTCGCAAAGCCTGCCGCGCGCAGCTTGCACGCGCCGCACGCGCCGCACGGCCGCTCGCCGCCTTGGTAGCAGCTCCACGACAGCGCGACCGACTCCCACGCACCAACCACGCGGGCACGCTCGACGATCGCCGCCTTTCCAAGGTGCGCGAGCGGCGTGACCACCCGCACGCGCGCGTCGAGGCCGTGCGAGAGCGCGCCCTCCGCGGCCGCGACGAACGCCGGACGGCAGTCGGGGAACGCCGCGTCGTCTGCGGCACAGAAGCCTGCCCAAAGCTCGGCCGTGCGGTCGGTGGACCGCGCGAGCGTAGCGGCCGCTGCCATCGTCAACAGCAGCAAGTTCCGTCCCGGGATCACGTCGCCCTGCTGCGGCGCCCAAGGAATGTCGACGTGCAGCTCCAGGTGTTCCACGTCGGCGGCCTCCGCAATCCGCGCTGCGGAGGTCAGCTCGCGTTGGTGCCGCTGGCCGTAGTTGAACGACAGCGCGAACGTCGGCCCCGGCGCCGCCAAAGCCTCGTGCAGCACCACCGCACTATCCATCCCGCCTGACAACAATACACACTTCATCAGCTCTTCCTCCTCTGCCAGAACGCGTTGGCCGTTGCGCCGCAAGTGACCGGCGTCCATCCCAAACGCGAAGCGCGCGCGTAGTCACGGGCTCGGTCTCCCCAGTGGTTGGCGCCGCACGTTCCCGGCCCGCCGCGGCGCGCGGCGACGAGCGCGCGGTGGTATGCGCGGACGAGCCGCGCCGGCGAGCCGGCCGCGGGCAGCGCGCGGATGCGCGCCTGCCGCTTCGTGGGGTTCGCGGCGCGGTGAACGGCGCAGTAAAGCCGCGCCATGCGCCCGACGGTGACCCCGGCCTGCGTCGCGCGCCGCTCGAGCACGTCGAGGATGGCCGGCCAGTCCTGCCCATCGACGTTCTCGGCGACGAGGCACCGCGCCACGTCCTCCACGTCGTCGGCGCGCGCGGCCGCAGCCGGCGCGACGACGACGAGCGCCAGCCACAGAAGATGCGCGCGCATCAGTACCTCCCCACGCCGCCGTCGGGTTGCCACTCGACGGGGATCGGCCGCCCGTCGCCCCACGTCCGCGCCGGCTGCGTCTCAAGGCCGAGCACCTTGACCCCATACTCGAGCGCGACGGCCTTCCAGAGCGCCTCGCCCGGGTCGCCTCGACGACTGGCCGACGACTGCCGGTGCGCCCACACGTAGCGTATCGGCATCCCCTCGCGGCGGCCCTCCTCGACGAGGTATCGCAGCGCGGCGCGCGCGGCATCGATCACGGTCTGCGACGGCATCACGCACCCGGGCGTGACCGTGCCCGGGTAGGCGCCCTCGATCTCCAGGCCGAGGCTCTCGGCGTTCGCGGTGTTCGCCTGGTAGCAGTACCAAGCGACGGGCGCGGTGGCGACGCCGTGCCCGCAGACGACGCCAGCTCGCTGGCCGTCGAAGGCGATGGCGTGACACGCCACGTTGAGGCCGCGACGGTGCAGCGCCAAGTGCCTGTCGCCGCCGGACGCGGCCTGCTGCTGCGACGAAACGCCATAAAACACGGCCGTCTGGTGGAGCATCACGCCGGACACGCTCGCCGGCGCGCGCACGACCACCTTGCCTTTGGCGTCGATCTTCCACTTGTCCTTCTCGACCGGCGGGTTCGTCTGCTCACTGCGGAGATCCACCACTTCACGTTGCGTCACGAGAGCCTCCACCACCGGAGGGGGCACCTCCGGGGTCCATGCGAGCCGCGCGGCGTGCGCGAACCGCTCGAGCGCGCCCCACGTCTCGTCACCGAGCACGCCGTCCGCGCCATACCGGGGCAGAGCATAGCCCGCCGCCATCAGCGCGCGCTGCACCTCGACCACCTGGGCGCCGCGGTCGCCGTACCTCACGCGGCACCGTCCTCTTCGTCGGCCTCGGTCTCGCACAACCCCCAACGCATACAGCCGCCCGTGGGTTGCGGCGCGAGCACGGGCAGGCCGCGGCGATCCGTGCGCGACCACGCGACGATGTCGTGAATGTCCATCGGCTCGACGCCTTTGCGAGTCTGAAAGAACGTGGCGCGGGCGTGCGCGTAGCGCACGGGGCGCTTCTCCGTCGGGACGTGCGCGGCGTTGCGGGCCGCGCGCTCGACCTCCACCTCTCGCTCCAGTCGCGAGATCCGTTCGATGGTTTCGGGCGAGTGCTCCGTCAGAAGCCGGATCTCCTCTTTCTGCGCGTAGATGCACGGATAGCACCCGACGCGGTTGTGCCCTCGCTGGTAGAGCGGATTGACCGGCACGTTCGCTCTGCGATGCACGAGCAACACGTCCTCCACGCTCCAGTGCAGCAGCGGCCGCCACACCCAGCCGCCCCACTTGCGGTGGCCGACAGGCTCGTCTTCCAGCTCTGGCAGTCGCGAGCGTGCGTCGCTCTCGTCGGCGCGCACACCCACTGCGTTGACGGTCTCCCGGCCCGTGCGAGCCGTGTAGGCGTCGTGCCACGCGCGTAGCGGTTGCACTTTCAATTCCTCCGTACACCACCGGACAAGACGGCTCGGGAAGCCGGCGCGGGCGCGGATCTTCGCTTCCATCCCGCCGGGGTAACCGACGACGTGAATGGGCACACCCAGCCGCTCGCGCAGCACGTCAAGGTAAGCGTAGGTCTCAGGCGCCTCCCAGCCCGTGTCCGCGAACACGTACTGCGCCGGGATCTCGGCCTCGCGGAGCGCGAGCACGAGCGCGGTGCTGTCTTTACCACCGCTCACGCTCGCGATTACGTCGAGGCCGTCCAGCTCTTCGGGCAGGGTGATGCGCTTCACGGCCACACCTCCTCGGCCGCCAGGTCGGCCTGCGGATGCACGTCCACCGTGATGCGTCGGCCGCAGCCGCAACGCACCCAGGTGCTTGAGGCGGTCGCCTCCACGCGCATGGCCGCTGCCTCCGCGCGGAGCGCGTCGGCCTCGGCGCGCGCGGCCGCAGCCTCCTCGACGAGGCGCGCGAGGCTGGCGCGCATGGCGGCGAGCGCGCCTTCCTGCGCGCGCTTGAGGCTCTGTGCGTCGCTCGTGGACGCGAGCACGGCCTCCAGCCTCGCGATCTGCGCCGCGTCGGCCGCGCGCTCCGCGCGGATCTCTTCGACGATGCTCTGAATGGTCTTCACGCCTTGCCTCCTCTGACGATGGTCAACGGTCGTTTCGCGGGCTGCGCCGCGCCCGCCTCGTCGGCCGGCGGGTCATCGACCTCGTATTCCTCGCTGCCGCTGCTGACCCAGTACACGGCCTCCCACGGCACGCGCACCTCGACCAGTTCGTCCCGCAGACGGATCTCGCCGGTCATGCACGCGGTGGTGACCGTGAGGGGCTTGATGCACAGCGGGTGCTCGAGGTGGAACATGAGCAGGCCGGGGATGTCGTGCGGCGCGCACTGCGCGCGATCCACGCGCATCGAAACGCAGTCGAATCGGCTGATGAGGTAGAGGACGAGGTGCGCCTTGGCGAGGTTGCCCTCGACCGCGAAGGTGCGGCGTTCATTGGGTTCAGTGGTCATGCGTCTCCTCAACGGCCGCGTCGCTTCCGCACGAGCGGCCGAGGCCGCTCGCCGTCAGGATGGCCAGCACGGTCAGGGCGGCGATCAGCAGTTGGTCGTGTGTTCTCACGGTCGTGGCTCTTGCGTAGCAGGGTGCCCAGCAGGCCGCCGAGCGCGCCACCGAGCAGCGCGGCCTCCGCGTCGCTGGGCGAGACCGGCGCGACGGCCGCCGGTAGGTGGTGAGGGGGCGGCGAGCCGAGCGCCATAGCCGCCTGCACGACACGCGAAAGACCGCACGAGCAGGTCGCCATGCCCGTGGGCGCGCAGCCGGGGAGGTGGTGGGCGTAGCGCAGGAGCTGGCCCACGAGCACGAGCGCCGGCGAGGGTTGGCCGCTCGCGCTCGAGACGACGATGCCCTCGGCGTCAAGCACGTTGTGGTCGGTCACTTGCCTGGCCTCGCGATGATCTGCGCGTCGGCGTACCACTCGACGCCGGGGATCGCCGGCGGGGTGCCCGCGGAGTCGGCGTGCGCCTTGCCATACGCGAGGATCAGGCGCTCGTCGGGCACGCAGAACTCGCGCGGCACGGCCGCGGCGTCGACGACGCGCACGCGCCAGACGGGGCGGGCCGACACGCCGGCGAGGCTCGACACGCTCGCCACCGCCGCCAGGTGGTCGCCGGCGGCGAGCACGTCGCCGGCCGACGAGGCGCGCGCCGCCTCGGCGAGCAGCGCCGCAGTGCGCCGCTCCTCTGCCACCGCGAACGCAGCCAGCGCCCGCTTACACTCGGCCTCGCACGATTCCAACCACCGCAACGGCTCGCGAAACAGATCGTTGACGCGCTTCACCGCGGCGTTCAGTGGTCCGACGAGCTCTTTCCGCTTCGCGTCGAGCGCGTTCGCGCGCCGCTTCGCCTCGAGCAGCACGGCGGCCACCGCGTCGACCTGCGCCTGCGTCTCCAGCGTGAGCACGCGGAGCTGGTCGTAGTCGCCGCGCGCGACCACCGAGACCTCGTCGACCTCGTGCCGGATCGGCGCGAGGTCCACCGTCTCAAGCGCGAGCACGTCGCGCTGCGTGACCTCCTGCGGCGCCTCGGGTTCTGTTTTCTTCGTCTTCGCTGCCATCACGTCCCACCTCTCCCCATGCGCCCGACGCGGTGCAGGCCCATCCCCACGGCGTCGAGCACGTTGTGCGTTTTCGATTGCTGGCGGCCGGCCGCCTCGAGCGCGAGCGCGCGCTCGTCCGGCTCGAGGCGGCCGAGGATGCGCTCCGCGAGCACCTCCGCAGGCACCTGGGCTTTCCAGGTCGCCGGCGCGATCTCCACCACCTTCACCGGCCGCGGCCCGAGCGCGGCGAGCACGGCCTGCGCGAGCCGGCCGGCGCGGTACGCGAGCCGGATCAGGTCGTTCGCGGGCGCGAAGCTGCGGCCGTGCGGGTAGTACGTGGGCAGCTCGACGAGCACCTCGACCTCGCCGGCGAGCAGGCCCAGGTCGTCGAGGCCCGCGGCGGGCGCGCGGCCGTCGAGCAGGCGCGCGGCCACGAGGCGGCCGTCGACGAGCACGGCGAGGCCGGCGTCCCGGCCGGGATCGATCGCGACGACGATCAAGGCCGCACCGGCGCGGCCGCGGGGCCGAGGGTTGCACCGGCGGCCGCGAACGCCTCGACGCGGCCGCCCCAGTACGCGAGCGCCACGTCGAAGGACGGGCGGGCGAGGCGCTCGCCGGTCTGCGCGTTGAGGAAGCGGATGCGCGTGCGAGGCCAGAGCAGCGCGTCGGCCTGCCAATAGCGCGCCCAATACGCCGAGCCGGGGGCGCTCTGCACGAGCGCCACGAGCTCGCCGCCGCGCGCGCGAGCTGCGGCGCCCTCGGCCGCGATCTTCGCGGACCACGCATCGTTGTGGGCGCGGCTGTACGGCGGGTTCACGTAGACCCGCGCGGCCGGCGACCAGTCGAGCGCGAGACCGTCACCGACGAACACGGCCACCTCGAGCGCGCGGCCGTCGAGCAGGGCCGCGGCCTGGGGCAGGAGCACGACGACGCGCGCCGGGACGATGCTCCGCGGCGAGCTGCACGGGTCGAGGTCCACGCAACGCGCGCCCGCGTCCGCGTCTGGCCACAGCGCGCGCAGCACGTCGATCACCTCGTGCGGCGTCAGGTAGTCCGTCTGACCCATGCTCCTCCGTCGCGTCGCCGTGCGGCGCGTGTGTCCCGTGCGGCGCCCGTCGTATCACAGGGCGTCGCACGAGTCACGCGCGATCACCGAGAGCCGCCGACGACGACACACCCAGGCCGGAACGTCGACCAGATCGCGTCGGCGCCCTTGACGGCGCTGTGCAGGTACAGCTCGCGACCGGCCTCGTCGACGACGAGGCGCCGGTGCAGGCCGCAGAGCGCACACGTCGACGTGTCGGCGGCGAAGACGTGGCGTTTCACGGTCGGCGGGCGCGGCGGCGCGGGCTTGCGCTTGCGCTTCGTCGCGGCGCGCTTCGTCGGCGGGACGTAGCCGCACGCTCTCACGACGCACCTCCCGCTGCGCGCGCGGCGCGCACGCGGACGAACGCGCGGCGCAGCGCCTCCTCGACGGTCGCGCCCGTCGCGTCCGCGACGTAGCCCGACGCGGAGCGGATCGACGCGCCGTAGAGGCCGCGACAGCTCGTGAGCCGCACGACACGGCAGGCCGTGAGCACGAGCAGCGTGTCGAGCTCGCGGAGGGTCAGGTCGGGGCCGATCGTCGTCGGCGTGGGGGGTCGGGTCGGGGTCTCAGGCATGGGGTCTCCGTCGTCGGGGTCAGGGGGGAGGGTCGGCGCGAGCCGCCCCGCGACGCGTCGACGGGCCGCGCGAGGGCGGGCGTCGAGGCGTCGAGGCGCGGCGCGAGGGGCGGGGTGCGCCCCTCGCGGCCGGGGGTCAGGTGGCGGGCGGGCGCAGCCCCAGCCGCTCTTCAGCCGCCGCGATGGCCGCCTCGGCGGCCTCGTGCCGGTAGGAGCCGCCGCGCGGCCCCCAGATAGTGAGCGTCCAGCCCTCGCCCGTCTCGGACGGGGCGAGGATCACGCTGTGCGTGGTCTCCCACGCGAGTCGCGGTGCGCCGTCGTCCCAGCGGGGGCGGGCGGGCGACGGCGAGCGCCCCCGCCAGCCCTGCATGGCCTCGCCCAGGTCGTGGCGCGCGTCGGCCGCCGCGACCGCTGCGGGGACCGCGACCCGGAGCCACCGCGCCCAGTCGGGCTCGGCGAGCTCGCGGATCACGTCCGCGAGCAGGAACCGCGGGCCGCCCTCGCGGGGCGCGAAGTACCGCTCTGCGTCTGCGACGCGCTCCGCGAGCGCGTCGCAGAAATACGCCCCCGACGTTCCCGCGGCGGCACACCAGCCGCGCGCGGCGATGACGAACGGCAGGTTTTCGCGGTGCAGCACGCGCTCCTGCCCGCGCTCCGCGCGCTCGGCGCGCTCAGCGCGAATCTTCTCGCGCAGCGGCGCGAGCGGGTCAAACTCTCGTTTTTTCATTCCTCCTCCTCCTCCTCCTCGTCCTCGTCCTCGTCCTCGTCCTCGTCCTCGTCGAGCCCCTTGAGGGCCGGGCGAGCGCGTGGCTCGCCCGGCTCGGTGGTCAGTCCTCGTCGGCGTCGTCGCGGACGACGCGGCCGTCCTCGAGCGACCAGCCGGGTGCGAGCAGCCTATCGGCCGCCTCGCGCGCAAACGGGTCGCCGCCCCAGTCGCTCCGCTCCTCGGCCGAGGCGGCCTCGAGCGCAGCGATCATCGCGTCACCGTCGTCGCGCTCGCAGGCGTCGATGGCCTCGTCGATGTACGCGCGGATCGTCAGCGCAGCGCGCTTCGCGCGCCGCCCGTAGGCGGCGACAGCGCGGAGGCCGTCGCGCGCGTCCTCCGCCCTCTCGCCGTCGGCGGCGAGCGCCTCGGCGTACTCCTCGGGGACCGCGGAGCCCTCGGGGTCGAAGGCGTCGATCTCGTCGAAGCCGATTCCCAAGATGGGGTGGGACCAGTCGCGGTCCCAGCCGGTCGAGAACGAGAGATTCTCCCACCATGCTTCCGCCCGCGCCTCCGTGTCCCAGAACCGGATCCGGTAACGCTCGACGCATGGACTCAGCTCGGGCAGCTCGCCGAGGTGCTCCTCGGTGAGCGTGATCCAGAAGTGTTCGTTGCTGCCACTCGGCAGGCGCAGGATGGCGAGCAGTTGCTCGCCGTCCTCGTAGCCGTCCCCGCGCTCGCAGGCCCTCGCCGCGAGGTCGAGGATCTCGCGCGCCTTCTCGCGCGCCTCCTCGACGGAGGAGGCGGTGAAGTCCTCGTCGTACTGCCACAGGCGGGTCCGGTCGGACCCGCCCGCGGGTCCGTATCCGTCGTACACCTCGACGGCGTACTCGCCGTCCTCGTCCTCCGCCGTCACTTCGTGCATCGTGGTCGTGGTCGTGTTCGTCATGGTCGTTGTCTCCGTCGTCGGGTGAGGGGTCGGGGGTCAGGGGTGAGGGGTCGGGTCGGCGGGGTCTCCCCCCGCCGCGTGTTCTGACGTGAAGACGTGCGAGCGTATTCACGTATGACGTACAGGGCGTGAGGGAGCGCACACACGGCGTCCGGCCGGGGTCAGCCGGCGCGTCGAGGCCCGCTCGGGTGCCGCCCCTCAGCGCACAAGCGGTCGTTGTATGCACGGATGCGCGCGGCGACCGCGGCGCGCTCGCGCGCGGCCTCGAGCGCGAGCGCGCCGTTCGCGGGGCGCGCGAGGGCTGCGGCGCGCTCGTCGTCGAGCTGATCCGCGCGGCCGCAGAGCACGGTCAGCTCGTCATCGAGGGCGTCGAGCACGGCGAGCGCGGCGCGGACGCCGACGAGCGTGACGGCGGGCGCGTTCCCGGTCGCCCCGCGGACGGCGCGGCCGTGATCGGTCAGGTCCGCGGCGACGGCGGCGCGCGCGCCGCGGCGGGCGACCTGGACCAGGCTCGCGGCGCACGACGTGAGCGCGGCCGCGCGGTCGGCCGTCGGCGCCGGCGAGACGTAGCGGGCGCGCGGGCGGCGCTCGCGGGCCGCGACGACGAGGGTGCCGTCGAGCGCGCGGAGCACGGCGTCGACGCCGACGCGCACCTGGGCGACGGCCGCCTCGGCGTCGAGCGCCGCATCGCGCACGTCCTCTGCGGTCTGCCTCCACGCCGCGAGCGCGTCGAGGGCGTCGCCCGCGGCGAGGTCGCGCGCCTCGCACGCGGCGCGGTACGTCGGCGCGTCGAGGCCGCCTGAGTCGAGGCGCGACGCCTCGGCCTCGTCCGTCACGAGCGCGTCGGCCGCGTCGAACTCGGTCTCGGCGCGGTCGGCCGCGTCGAGCCGCTCGGCGAGGCGCACGGCGAGCGGGCGCAGCGCGTCGAGGCGCGCGCGGGCCTCGCGGAGCGCGCAAAACACGTCGTACTCGGCGAGCGCGTCGCGCGTGGGGGTCGGGGTCGGGGTCGG
>Ga0214917_10006733_pt1 | contig 11845 bp, 10 predicted proteins | sample LL_1208_BB_MetaG_FD_177983 | JGI IMG/M metagenome (GOLD analysis project Ga0214917, IMG submission 177983) | Freshwater microbial communities from Lake Lanier, Atlanta, Georgia, United States - LL_1208_BB | ecosystem: Environmental > Aquatic > Freshwater > Lake | place: USA: Georgia | collected...
TTCTTCAAGCAGACCATCGTGAATAATATTCACCATACGCTTTAATGTAAGATGTATGTCAATTTTCGTCTGTCCACCAAAAGCCCAACCATTAAAATGATTTTTAGGATATAACTTTGGATCACAGTACTTCTTCATTTCATCGTACCAATCATCAGATTGTTTATGATTCAACCCTTGTAGTACATTTAGAAATTTACACTCACCGTTACGATGTTGGATAAAATATTCATTATTGATGTGCGTAGCCCTAACCGCTTCTTCAATTGTAGATATACCATGCTTATCTAACAAATGCTTATTACGCAATGTTTGAGTTGGAACATCTAAACACATACCATAATCCATGTATGTGTCCATCCAATTCAATACTTTTTGTCGCTGTTTCAAAGCTTTGGGACAGTTTATGTCTTTCCAATCAGCAGGCCATTGACCTTTCATAATTTGAAAACCACCACTATCACCTAACAAGAAAGTACCTTTCTCTCGTTTTCTTACAATACTCTCAGCGTTATCAACAACATTAGTGTCAAGATTGGCATGACCAGCACTATATAATCCCCATTTATATGTAAACAATCCTTGTTTACTGTTAAGAAAATTTAAACATTCAACATCATTATTAAAACCAATTGGTATTCGTGATTGATCAAAGTATTGTTCACCCTCACGTTGTTTGCCCAATCCACTAATATAAAAACTACTAATAGCAGGTAAAAATAATGCCCAGTTTGGGTTATGCTTACTTGAAAGATTATCTTGTTCTAGCATTGAACTTTTTTATACCCCGCAGATTTTACAATCACTCTGTAATAACGTTTTAACCATTTTAATTTTGTTATCGATTTCAGTGCGTTGGTTAATCAAATCTTTAATAGTTGGATTAGACTGTGCTTCTTTTTGTAGATATTCTTCTTCTGCTTTTTTTGCCTTAACCCATTCTAGAAGTGCTCTAACATCACTATCCAATTCAATTGTAGTGTAGTTACCACCAAATGTCATCCAATTTGAACCATCGTAGACTTCAAAGTTTTGATTGTTACCATTGAATCTTACCATACCTGCGCTAAGGTTAGTCATATTCACATATGGATATGAAGTATTTCCACCCATCACAGTGATACCTTTAACACCTGTAAGTTGTTTAATCATTTTACTTGAGCAGGGAAAAGATAACGATAACTTGCTATACCGCTTTCTACTGTAATTTCGGCGGCTCCTTTATCAGCAATACGCAAAGTTTTGTCCCCTGGTAAGTCTAATATTGCGATAAAAACTTTTACTGGCCATTTCCAATTTTTTGTTAAATTTCCCTTGACCCCAGGATGAAAAACAAAATTGCCATTGTGAGTACTATGATCACCAAAGTAAATTTTAAGATCGCCTTTGTCAGTTTTCGTTGTGAAATGTGATTCCTCATTATTCGCCTGTGCCTGTTTTTTAAGACGCTGTATACCCGCGATAGTTGGTTCGAATTCAACATCCCATGCTGCTCCTTTAAAGGTTATATTCTTAACTTTTTCTTCAACTAATACTTTACTCATCAATCTATAGTCATTTACAAAATCACCATTACCTGTTTCAAAATGTATTGAGGCAGGAACATCTACACCATCTTCATTTTTTGTGTTTACCGAAATTTTTGATTTTTCATCATAATCGTCAAAACTTAAAATTGTTTTAAGTTTACCTAAATTAGGCATACCAAATGTGCCTACAAATTCAGGAATAGCAGCATTAAATGTACCAGAAATAATTACAGATTTGTCCTCAGCATTTGCTGATAACTCTGTAGTTTTTTTAGTACCTACTATTTTTACAAGTTCAATCACACCTAATCCATAGGTATGTTGAATCAAATCTAATAAGTTATCTTTCATTTTTATCCTTTAAGAAATAATATTTAGGCATTAACAATGTGTATAATAATGGATTTTATTACACAAGTCAATAATCAATTTAACCAAACGAAAACAATTCATCAAATGTGGTATTTGTATCAGTGCTACTACGCAAGTCCCAATTCAATACACCAAGCAAATTATCAATTTTTTCGTCAACTAATCCTCGTTCCATTTCACTGTCATCAAACGGAAGTTCACAGAACCATTTAGGCAATCGCAACTCATCTGTAGGATAAGCAATGCTAGTAAATCCAAGTGGATTAGATTTTAGTTTACAAACAATTACTTTCATACCATCAACAATTTTCATGCTATAGTTGTCACTGTTTGCCTTTCTTAAATAATTATAATTTAGTGCAGCACGTACATGTCCTGGCATATTAGCTTTGCCCGTCTTACTATTTTTTTCTAAATCCCCATAATAAGTTAGTTTATTTACAGACTTTGGAGTACCTTTTGTCCAACTCTCTAACTCGCCTAGTTTGTATTTGAACTCTTTTATTGTTTCAATAATATCGTCTTTTTGCTTACCAGTAAGTACCATAGTAAGTACACTCATTAAAAATTCTTGTATAAATTTTGGAGTATCAGCACGTTTTAAGTCAAGACCCATTGCTTTAATATCACCCATTTTTCCATTGGTATCTTTACGTTTGCCTTCTTTATCGTAGATATTAATAGCGTATCTTTTTTTCGTAATAAAAATACTACGATCACCAATAAGTTCTCGTCCTGCTTTTATTATTTCTCCATTCTTTCTCGGAGCATGAAACGCACGTTCCATAAAAGCAGGAAAACTATCATTTGCTTGTTCAGCAACATTATCATATAATTGGATACACAATTCCTTAGACCAGTCAACTTCGCCGTTTTCTATTTGAGACTTTAATATTGGATAGACACTGAAATAGCAACTATCTGTATCACCGTATACAATAGCACTACCTTCATGGTTGTATTCACCTGCTATTATTTCATTAATTTTACTCATCATATGCTTGACAATCTGTCTTCCAGTTAATGTAACTGATTGCCCTATACGTTTATCATAAAAACGACAATGCTCATTTAACAATGCTCCATATGCTGAGTTAAGCAAAATCTTACGAACTAACTGACGTTTATCCCAGTACTCACGGTCTTCTTGTGTAGTACTTTCTTTAAGACTTTTCTGCATTATTTTACGATCACTATACCAACGTGTTAATAACCCAGGAATCACACCTTCTTTATCGTGTCTGAATATTGTTCCATTCGCACTTAATATATATGGTTTATGACTGTCAAACACAAGTTTCCATATTTCAGCAGCACTCATCTCCTCACTACGGCCATCTTCATAATCAAGTATGAGCATAGTTCCACGCTCTTGATTCATAACGGCTAAATATTCTAAACTACCAAACAGTCCTTCCCAAAGTATTGCTCCTGTTACATCATCGTCGCCATCTTTGTAATATTTCTTTTCACGGGCTAATTTGGCGCCTTTTTCTTTCATATAATGATCAGTTAATGTTTGTCTAATTTGTCCGACAATGGTTTCTGGCGCCATGTTAAGAGCGCGGATTGCTGACGGGTAGAGACTGTTAATATCGACTGCTCCGACGTATTCGTGGATTCCTGTTTTGGGCGTAGCAACAAAGGCACCTGCCGCTTGCTGTTGGTCATTGTTTTCCTTTCTTTTTTTATCAGGTACTACCATACCACGTTCATGGGCTTCGTTCATGATTGCCATTTCAATCATAGCTACCGATCCCATTACTGTAGGCAAAAGCACTGTGTTTTCATGCGCCAATGCATTTGCCAAATCTAAAAACTTAAGCTTGTTATGAATCTTAACCATTAACATTGTATCCTGTCTATTATACTGAATAAATGTTTCAAAGTCTTTGTTGTACAATTGGTCAAGCGTCCCCTCATATTGAGTTTTACGTTCACCAACTTCCATTTCACCAATAGCATCTAATGAATAGCTATGGCGACTTTCATAGTTATACTTTTTGTACAACTGTAAGTAATCCATATGAACACGCCCAACTAAGTCAAATGTTGTTTCTTCTTTTCCAAAACGTTCATATACTCTTGGTTTAGGTGTTTGTCCAAGCAAACAAAATTTACGTGTATCATCTTTACTCATTACACGGGTAACACGATTAACCATATAAGGAATGTCATAGCCTTCTGAATTCCAACCTGTTAATACATCAGCATCCTCTATGAGTTGGAAGAATGTATCAAACATCTCTTTTTCATTAGCAAATAATAGACAATTTTCAAATTTATCACAAATTTCTTGTGCTGTTTCAGGACTCATGTGTCTAGGTGCAATACACAATGTTACTAATGTATCTTGCCAATCTAAATACAATGAAATTGCAGTAACAGGATTAAATGGATCACTTGTTGGACTAAATCCTTTTTCGGGATCAAAATCCACCTCAATATCGAAAAATACTGTATGAAGTTTGGGAGGTTCTACTTTAAGATAATTTTCTGAAAGACAACGAAAAATAACGTTTATATCACTTTCAAACAACTTTTTATTTGAATGTATTCTACGTTCTTTTTCAAATTCGCTACGTTTTCTTGTATTAAATTTTGATACACTGTCACCGTAAATGCTACGAAATTTTCCTTTACTATCGCTATAGTAAAAAGTATAATTAGCAGAGAATTCTTTATATGTTCTTAGCCCGTCAGGAGTACGCTCTACCACATAGATTTTATCACTGTCTCGGTCATGAATTGCGTCAATGTAGCTCATGGTAAGTCTATAAACCAAAAATTTCCTGATACACTTATTCTATACTTATTACTAGTATAGAACGGAAACACCTGATGCATAAAGTTACTTGGAAACAAAAGCATGGTATTTTCGTAACTTTTATCAACAGGAAATTCAATTGAAGATAGCTTACCAATACTAGTATTATATAACAGAGAAAATGCTCCCTTTGTAGGCATAGATGTTATTTCTGTGTTTTCTTTGTAAAAACTATAGGGAACCGATATCCAAATAACAAATGACATGACCCCGCTGTGGTCGTGCCATGGATTAAATTCGTATTTTTTTTGAAAGTTGACCCAGGCTTGTTTTAAACATAACCCTTTTTCCTTCCAATTTAAGTTCACTAAACTAATAAACTTATATTCTTTTTCGTATTCCTGAATATACGGAATAATTAAATTATTAAGATAGTCAGAACAATCAAACAATTGATACTCATGTTGAATTTGCCCTGCCAAGTTTTCTTTGTATTTAATAGCTTGAGTAAAATTTTGTTGAATTTTATCAATTTCTTTTTTTACAGGTTGTAATTCTTCCTCAGAAAATTTTACAATCATATAACCAAAGTTTGGAAATCCTTTATGAAAGAATTCAGCCATTATAGTGTTTTACCAACAGTTTCCAAAATTTCATTTAGTTCTTCGTGTTCTTTATTGGCAGCACCCAAATTAGCCTTATGTGCTATACGAATGGCTTTTTTTAATACACTTGGTTTTACTTCAAGTTCTTCAGCAACAGCTTTGATTGTATCACTAAGACCACCTTGTAATGTTTCAATCTCATGCATAACCGCACACCCTTCATTAACTAATTGGGTAAGTTTGGCTTTAGCTTCACCAGTAAAAGTTCTTGACATAAAATATCCTTATAGTAATATGTAATTATATATGATTTATGTGATAAACACAAATGTTTTGGTAGATACGGTTACCAAATAAATAAAAAACTTATGGCACATATAAATAGGCACAATTATGGAAAGTAGATATAAAGAATTAGAAATATTAATCAAAAAATTTATTAGAAATTTACCCGAAGGCATAGAATACGAAAAACGCTTAGAAGAAGAATTAGAACTTATAGCAAAATTGGGTTTCGCTAAACACTTTTTGCGTGTAGTAGAAATACTTGAATTAACCAAAGATATACCTCATATGACTCGCGGTAGCGCAGGCAGTAGTTTACTATGTTGGTTATTGGGCATTAGTGATGTTGACCCTATCAAAGAAAAAATCCCATTAGCAAGATTCATGAACCCAAAACGTGATGATTTACCTGATATTGATTTAGATTTTCCTCATTGGCAACAGGAAACAGTAATGAATCGTATATTTAATCATTGGAAAGGTCAATCTGCTAGGGTAAGTAATTATGTCACATACAAAGAAAAATCAGCAATACGTGAGGCCGCAAAACGATACGGAGCTAAAGGTAGACTACCTCGTAATCTTGACTTAGACAAAGTTGTACCTGAATTTGCTGAGGATGCTAAAAAGCTTGTAAATAAGTTAATTGGAAAAAAACGTTGTATTAGCAAACATTGTGGCGGTATATTAATTTTTGATAGAGCCGTTCCTAGAAGTCTAATTAATGCTGAAAATCAAATACTATTAGACAAATATGAGATAGAAGATTTAGAACATTTTAAAATAGACATACTAGCGAATCGTGGATTAAGTCAATTACATGAGATAGACCCAACAAAAAATTTACTTGATTACCCTGAGTACGATGAACAAACTGCCGAATTATTACGAACTGGCAACGTACTCGGAGTAACACAAGCAGAAAGTCCTGCTATGCGTCGATTGTTTAAAGCTATAAAACCTAACAGCCGTGAAGACTGTGTATTAGCGACTGCTTTGATTAGACCTGTAGCCACACAAGGCCGTCGTAAGGCAAGTTTTTTTCGTGATTGGAGTAAGGATACATTTGATAATACAATCGTATTTGAAGATGACGCAATTATGTTGATTAGTAAATTATTAGATTGTAATCATTATGAAGCAGATATGTGGCGCAGGGCATTTGCCAAACGTAATGAAGAAAAAATATTTGAATTTATGGACTTAATAGGTAACCATGAAAATAAAGAAGAAATCTTTTACGCATTAACGGAATTAAGTAACTTTGGTTTATGTCGGGCCCATGCTATCAATCTTGGACGATTAATATGGGCTATCGCTTATCAAAAGGCACATAATCCTGAGAAATTTTGGCGTGCTACATTGAAACATTGTCAAGGCAGTTATAGCCGTTGGGTATATCATCATGAAGCTAAATTAGCAGGAGCAGTTAATAGTGTATATGAAGGTAATGAAATTATAGAGTTAATGTCACAGGGTCATTGGCATAGTAAAAAGTTTTTACCTTGTTGTACAGAGGTTCGTAAACCAGAACAAGTAGAATTTTGCGGATTAGTCGCTAATTATAGAGTGTTTAAGAGTAAACCAAAAGAGTATATAACATTTGTTACTATAGGAACGGGTAATGGAAAATATTTAGATGTTATCCTAAATAAGGCAATAAGTTTTCATGATCAACCTATATTATGGGGTGTGGGTAAATTAGGCTACAAAAATAACGCAGAATATGTTACAGTAAACAAACATAAACGTTTTAAATTGAAAGATTTATTAAATGAAAATTAAAGCAAGATTACACATGCATAACCATACCGAACCAAATGGTCGTGCTTATATTGTGGGTGAAAAACAGGCACTAAAAGCTTTGGGTGAGGCACTGATAAAAACAAGTAAATCAGTAATTGGTTTGGACACAATCGAATTGTATACAAGTGATGGACACAAATATGAAATAATTATAACTTGTGATATATCGGAAGAAGAATGGCAAGAACTACCTGTACCATATAATAAAAAACATAACCCTGAAAATCTACAAATCGTAGAATCATTTAATCAAATTAAAACTACTAATTTAGGTATTTACTCGAAGACATAGAATACAAAAAACGCTTAGAAGAATTAGAACTTATGGCAAAATTGAGTTTCGCAAAACACTTTGTGTGTAATAGAAATAAAGCTCTCATATAAGCAAGATTTATGAATTCAAAGCGTGATGACTTGCCTGATTATAAAAATTTGCTATCTCAGGAAAAGTATCAACAAAATTTAAATGTCGTTTATTATCAAAGTCATTAAACCATGTGGCAAACCTTAGTTTTGACATAGTATTGTCATTCTTATTATATCTAATACCATCACGTAATCTGATTAAAAAATCAGTATAACTAGACCATGTGCCAAATTTATCACTAACGTCTGGCATACCAACTGATATACTTTGCATCCAATCAATCGCTGGATCTAAGAAGTCAGCAAATTCTGGTGGCAATATAAAAGGTGATTGAACATCAGGGTGTGTTACAATATTTTGTTTGAGCATTACTGCTTTGTTGTATGTCTTAGATAAGTTGTAGACCCATTTAAGAAACTTAGGAAATCTTGGTATAGCCAATGCGGTGATACTTGGTAAAAATGCTAATTCAATGTCAGTATCACTAGCAAATAATTTATTTACATTGCTTTCAAAGCGATTCCAGTCTAGTCCATTACGAATATATTCAGCTTGGTCATTCAACGCTTCCATACTTATATGAACTTCTAGTATAAATTTCTCTAAAAGCTTGGGAACGTATTCTAAAAACTTATTATAATAATTAGCTGTAGCATTAAGATTAGTAACTACCCAGATTCTAGTTTTAGGACCTTCTTTATCAGCATACACTTCTATTAATTTATCTAAGAAATTATAAAACTCAGGTGTGATCAAAGGTTCTCCACCAATGATACCGATTCTATTTAATGAATGTTTTGCTTTGGTGTTGACCCATTCCCAGAATAAATTAATAAATCTTTCATTAGGATTTGATTGTACTTGCCTATATATTTCTACGTTGATAGTGTTATTATTCAAACTTTCGGCAGCCCATTGACTGCTATATACATGATTACAGTACATACACTTCATGTCACAAGTGTTACCTAGACTTACTTCAAGCATGAATGGATTATTGCTTTCAAGTATTTTACTATCTATTGTTACTTGATTAGCTATTTCTACAAGCGTAGGAGGTGTAAATTCCTGAAACATTTGGTATCGGTTGGCATAATCTACAAATCCGTATGGATTATTACCACGTAAACTTTTCGCTCCAATTTCTTCTAAACTCCAGCAACTTTTACAGTCACTATGTTTGACTCCCTGAAGCATTTCCATTCTTCTTTTCTTTTGATAATCAGTGTTAAGAAAAATTTCTGTACCATACTTGTCCATCATATCATCATTGATGGTTTGAAACGGTGTCTTACAGCAGGTGCGAATCTCATTGCGAGAAAGGCTAAAGTTGGGGTATCCCCAACGTAGATGGCATACGGTATCTTCGTTGTTTGTCATGTTTATATTTAGTAATCCTATCCTTTGCAAAAATTATAAATTTATGCCTAAACACAGTGCTTGACAGACTTATGTGAAAATATTATTGAAAAATATGTTGGTTGTTTTTTCCATATATCTTAATGTATTTACCTGCTAATACATCAGCTTCAGCTTCAATTGGACTACCTGGATAACTTGATCCTGGTTTAATTTTACCCAATTCACCTTGTTTTACATGAACTAACTCATGAAATACAGTTCTTAAAATATCAACTAAATTTCTGTTTCTTACATATACCCAAACACTATCTTCACCATCCACATGTCTTCCTGTATGATGATGTGTTTGTGCCTCACCTGTATCATAGCTTAATTTAATAGAAGGTGGCTGTTGTAATTTTAATATTTTACTTGCCCATTCCCCGAATTTTTTTACTTCCTCACCTATAACATTATCTTCGTGAGTTTCGTCTAGTTTGTTTTTTATCCAATTGTCTGGTGTTTTGCGATATTTCTTAACAAATAAATCATGTAATGCTTTGCCAGTAATGCTATGTTTTTTACTAATTTCACGCATTAGCTTGTCGATTGTGTTATAATCATGTTTAGCTAGACTAGGCAATCTTTTGGCTAATTCAAGTTCAGGAGCCTCATGTATACTTTCTCCGCCTCCTCCGTCACCACCGCCTTCTTCACCTGACGTTCCAATCCCATAAAAACCATATCCAGGGAAAAAATATTTCCTTAACGATTTGGTTTTTTTCTTGGAACGTTTTCTTTCTACAATAAAATCTATTGCTCTCATCAATATATTTATCTATTATATGATTTATAATAGTATTAATGTAGTTGTATATTTTATTTGTTTGCTAATGGATTGTCAAGTGCTTTCTTTAGCTTATTATCCATATCCCGTTCAAGTGCTTTCATTTTGTTATCAATTTCTTTATTATTTGATGCAATTGCTTTACTAGAATCATTACTGATTTTTTGTACTTCTTTCATGGCATTATTTATTGCTGTATCAGATTGTTTTTGAATGGCACGAACCTCTGTCTTTACTTCAGTTACAGTCTTATCAATGTCTCTCTGTTGTGATTTATTACTGCGCTCAACATCATCAACAACTTTTTCTAATCTACGAATATCATTCTTTAAATCATTCTTTATATCTCTAGTATATTCAGCAGTTTTATCGCTACCTTCTTGTATAGCCTTTTGTGCTTTGGCATTACCTTCTTCTAGTACTGCTAACCTCTTGTCAAACTCACTAAGGTCGGGACTAACATATTCAGCAATCTTTTTCTTCATGCCCATGTAATCTTTATACACTTCAAAAACTCCATATAAACCACCTAATGTTGAACTAATAATAGTGGCCGCTACCATAAGTTTGGCTGGTGTAAACTCATAACCACCAATACTAATTACAGTGTCTTTGCTGGCATATTTTTTTGCTGCTGCTTCTAGTTCATCTACTTTTTTGTCTATATTAACTTTTTCTTCTGACATTATTATCTCCTATACTGTTGATCTACCATTTCTTGGTGTAATCTATCACTAGCCATTTGACGTAACGCTCTTACATTATCTACTGTCTTTTGATTACGATAAATTTCTTTAGGTGCGTAAAATGCTGCGTCTTTTAATACTAAATTTGTATATTGACTATAACCAATTGGCGCTACTGCTAATTGAGTTAATGGAACCCCTATTGCTAAGTCATTATCCTGTACATTTTGTTTAACACTTGATTTACTTAATTCTTCACGCTTTTCTTCTAACTTAGGTTTGTTTTCTATAATACTGTTTATAGGATCGGCTTTATTTGTTAAAAAACTTGTCTGTACTGAAGGTGTATCGATTGTTTGGCCTACTAACGGATTAATAAGACCTAGAGTAATACCTTGAGACAAATTGCCTAACATATTAGTTTGGTATGTTTGTGTAGTATTCATAATAATACTAGTATTAGGTTGTTCTAATTGTTTTGATTCATTTACTAAACTATAATTATTACTTTGATTTACTCTATTAACCTGTATATTATAATTTGATACAGTTGGTGTGACATCTACATTACTTGGTGTTTGTAAAATTTGATTATTTAAATTGGCACCTGGTATTTGAAAACCAAAATTACTTATACTACTAGGTACTTGAAACATTGTAAGAGATTGACTAGATTTATCTTTGGTATTAACATCAGTTGTTGTAAGACCTTCAACTTTGTTTTCCATGCTTAACATAACAAATTTACTAGCAGTTTTCTCTGCTTGTCTTAAAGTTTGTTTAGCTATGTTATCAGTTTCTTGTATTGCTGTTTTACTGCTGTCCATTGTAAGTTTTTCTTCTTTGGCTTGATTATCACTTATTTTTATTAAAGTATCAAATAATCTTTCTGAGTTATCAGAACCAAATTCATTATTAACCCCTTCTTCATAAGGAGATTCTTTAGGATCAGAAAAAGATTGTGTACCTGTAGATTTATGAGGTAAAGGTTCTTCGTTATTACTATAAGTATTATTAGTAGTAGTTGTAGTGTTATTTTTAGCTAGTTCCTGAGTAAAATTGGGACATTCAGGACTAAACAATGGATTATTTTTACAAGGATCTGGTTTATATTTAAGCTGAAAACTTATATTTTTAATTTCAGGTCCATATGGTCCAGCAAAATAATTATTATCCATACCAATAAAACCAAACTGAACATTTCCTACTTGATTTTCTCTATAACCTAGTTTAGTATTAG
>Ga0214917_10006735_pt1 | contig 11844 bp, 13 predicted proteins | sample LL_1208_BB_MetaG_FD_177983 | JGI IMG/M metagenome (GOLD analysis project Ga0214917, IMG submission 177983) | Freshwater microbial communities from Lake Lanier, Atlanta, Georgia, United States - LL_1208_BB | ecosystem: Environmental > Aquatic > Freshwater > Lake | place: USA: Georgia | collected...
GAAAAACTGAGCTATGGGTCAAGCAAAGAGTTTGGAAACCGCAATTTTTTAGATTTTAACAAAAGAGATAAAGATATGTTAGTTATTACTGGAAATATGTCTTACAAGCCTAATGTCGTAGGTATTGAATGGTTTTGTACTTATGTTTTTCCTTTATTACTTGAACATTATCCATCGATTAAGTTATATCTAATAGGGTCTAATCCTTCGAAACGACTGAAAAAATTAGAAAATGAGAATATAATTATCACAGGCTTTGTAGAAAATTTGACTCATTTTTTATCAAAATCATTTGCTAGTATCTGCCCAGTTAAGCATAGAATCGGAGTACAAACAAAAATTCTTGAAGCATTTTCACAACAACTACCAGTTATTTCAACCTCTAATTCAAATTCTGGGATCAATGCTTTAAATTTTAAAGAAATTTTGATAGCAGATAATCCTGCGGAATTCTTATTACAATATCAATACTTATTAGATCAAAATAATTGGGAAACGATAGCAAAAAATTCTTATAATTTATTTCAAAATAGGTTTAATCTAAAGCTTAATGTACATAATAATAATTTAGAAATTTTTGATAGAATTGAAGCTAGAGAAGTATGTTGAAGAAAATTTTGCTTACAGGCTCATCTGGTTTCTTAGGTTCAGCAATTTTAGCTGAGTTAAATTTTGAATTTGAAGTAATAACTTTATCGCGAAGAGACTGTAACATTAATGTAGATTTGGGATTAGAAGTACCTGCATTTCAACATTCATTTTATTCGGTTATACATGCTGCCGGGAAAGCTCATTTTGCCCCCAATGGCTCAGTAGATAAATTCCATGAGGTTAATGTTAACGGAACGGCTAATTTATTAAAAGGTCTCGAAGATTCATTTATACCTAAGAGATTTGTTTTAATTAGCTCGGTTGCGGTTTATGGAATACAAGAGGGGGATTCAATAGGAGAAGAATTTCCATTGAATGCTAGTGACCCTTATGGTCTGAGTAAAATAGAAGCTGAAAAGCTTGTTTTGGAATGGTGTCATAAACATGATGTAAAACTTACAGTTTTCCGTCTTCCGCTGGTAGTTGGAAATAATCCTCCAGGAAATCTTGGAGAATTAATTAAAAGTATTAAAAAAGGTTTCTATTTTAACATTGGATCTGGTAAAGCTAGAAAAAGTATGGTATTAGTTGAAGATGTTGCGAAAGTTATCGTAAATGCTTCTGAAGTTGGTGGTATATATAATTTAACTGATGGCTATCATCCATCTATTGCGGAATTTTCTTCACATATTTCAATTCAACTTGGTAAGGGTACACCCAGAAATATGCCTTTATGGTTTGCCAAGATTGTTGCAAAATTTGGAGATTTATTAACTAACAAAGTTCCCCTAAATACGAATAAACTAAGTAAAATCACCTCAAATCTTACTTTTGACGATAATAAAGCTAGAAATTCTTTTAATTGGAGTCCAAAACCTGTTATTCATTGGTTTAAAGTTGATTTGTAATTTTATTTGTTAACAATATAATTTACGTTTCTTATTTTCAATTTTATGCCCTCTCCATTTTGATAAAAAAATTTAGATCATTTAGTATTAATGTACTAAATCCTTAATTTCCTTCTTTTACTGTTTAAGCAAAATACTTTTTTTGATATTTTAAATAATATTTTAGCTATGACTATTATTTAGGTAACTTGGTTTTTAAATGAGAAAGACATACCTATAGATAACCAAAAACATCAATTTTCATGACAATACTCTACATTGATCCCGGCGCAGGAAGTCTATTTTTTCAAGCAATTTTATCAGGAATTTTAGCATTAATTGTGTATTTTAATAGAATTAGAATTTATATCAAAAATAGATTTTTCAGAAATAAGAATAAAAATGATTGAGCCAAATTTCCTTTCTTACAAGGATTTTAGTGCAAGAGTAGTACAAAAGAATAATCTGTTTTATAGGTATATATTTAAATGCTATAAAAATGAATATGATAATCTAATGAATTCTGGCTTGTATGAAGAATTAATAAAAAAGAATTTATTGATTTCTCATATCGAAATAGCAATTTCAAATAATGATCCTGGTGTATATAAATGTTTATTCCCAACACAATTATCCTTTCAAAGTTATCCTTATGAATGGTCTTTTAGGCAATGGAGAAAAGTAATAATAGCTTACTTGACCATCAATGAAATAGCTCTAAAATATGGAATGATTTTAAAAGATGCCACGCCATATAATTTTTTTCTTGATTCTAATAAGGCAATATTGTTTGATACTAGTTCATTTGTTTTTTTTAATGATAATGATAAATGGTTAGCGTATAGGCAGTTTTGCGAAATGCTTTTGGGGCCATTTGTTTTAATGCGTTATAATGGACATAGCTGGGCGAAGCTATATCAATCTCAATTGCAAGGAATTTCATTGAATTTCATTAGCAGACAATTACCTGTAAAGTCATGGTTTAATTTGACTGTTTTTTTACACATACATCTTCATGCTAAACATATTAAGTATTTTTCAGAAGTAAATAAATATCAAAACCTAAAAAAAGGTTTTTCTATTGAAAAAATCCAATCAATGATTTCGCTTCTAAAGGGTACTGTTATTTCTTGGAATCAACCTTATTTATTTAAAAATTACTGGGACAAATATTATGAGAAAGATATTGAAAATGAAGCATATATTAAGTCAAAACAATTTATTATAGAGAATTGGTTATCTTTTACAAAACCTTTATCAGTATTAGACTTAGGTGCTAATACCGGTAAATTTTCTGTTCTAGCGTCCAAATATTCAGAAAAAATTATCGCGTTAGAGGCAGATGAAAATTGTGTTGATGAAATCGATAGAATTATAACGCCTAATAAAATTTCAAAAATTTTTCCATTGGTTGGGGATTTATCTCAACCAAGTCCTGCTATGGGAGTATTAAATAAAGAGTATTTGCCCATTTTCGAGAGAGCGAATTCAGAAATGGTTCTATGTTTGGCCTTAATTCATCATTTATATTTTACGAATGATTTAAATTTCTCATTTATTGCGGAAATTTTATCTAAATTGAGTTTTAAATATTTGATTTTAGAATTTGTTCCTAAAGATGACAGAAGAGTAAAGGGGTTAAGTTCAGGCAAAAGACATAGAATTGAGGGTTATAACTATGAGTCGTTTGTGCAAAGTCATCTAATTTTCTTTGAACTTATGGATACTAAAAAATTAGATTCATCTAATAGGATTTTATTTCTTTTCAAGAAAAGGTATGCATGAAGATATTTAACAATTTTTTTAGAGTCAATACTATTTCACTTTTTTTATTAGTTCTACCTTATCTAGTTTATAATTGGCTGGACCTTTATTATTCTCCATTTTTTGATTTTTTTAAATTTTTAGGATTTATATTTTCTTTATTAATAGTCGACTTAATATTTCAATTATTTTTTATTAGGTTTAATAAATATGTATTTATTCCTAAAATTTTTATATTTATTGTTGTTATTTTCTTTTATGGCTATTATTCTATACTATTGATACAAGAATATACTGTATTAATTTTTAATTTCATTCCAAGAGGAAGATATATCCTACTTATATTAATTTTGCTTTTAATTAGTTCATTAATAAAAAAAAATACAATTAATTATAAATATTTAAATCTTTATTTGTTAATTTTTTCAATAGTGAATATTTTTTATCATTTATATGATCCAAAACAAAATAAAAGAAATAATATTAACAATTTGAATTCAAATTTCAAAAGTATTTCAATAGAAAATAAACAAACAAAACCTGTTATTTTAATTATTACGGATGAGTATAGTTCCCCGGATGAATTGTATAAAATTTGCAATGATTCTTCTTTATACCAGTTTTCTAATAATTTAAAGCGCGAAGGCTGGAACGTAAATAATCGTGCATTTTCAAACGAAATATCAACAATTCATAGCTTAAGTTCCCTGTTTAATTTCAATCTCTCACTCAATGTTAAGTATTCAGATTTTAGTGTTTTTGAAATAGGCCCTAACAGATTAATAAAATCAGCTTTATATGATAGTCTAGTTTCAAAAAATGTCAAAATTATAAATTATGGTATTTTTAATTTGGGTAATTCACAAGCATTTTCTGATCTTTTTGTATATCCAAAAAGCTTTTTGAGTCAACTTTTAAACAAGTCCTGTTATTATTATGTTAAGCTTAATCTCGATGCCGGCAATCTAGATGGATTTTCTAAAGCATCTTATCCTATGGAACCCCATAATTGGTATATTTTTAATTCAATGGTTAAAAAAATTAAAAGCAAAAAACAGAAAGGTTTTTTTGTATATTCTCATTTGTATATGCCTCATGCTCCAATGAAATATTATTCCGAATTTAAATTACCCATGCATTCCAATTCAAATAGTTACATTGCTTATTGGAAATTCACTAATGATAAATTAATTAAATTATTGTCTGACTTAATACGAGAAAATAATTATAGAATTATTTTATCTGGTGATCATGGATATCGAGACGATAAAAGAATAAATCCAAATCAAACTTTTATGGCTTTTTATGGATTTAGTGATAAAGAGTTGAAAGATATTCATTCTGTTCAAGATTTGGGCTCCTTGATTTACGCTTGTTATTAATTAATTTATTAAATTTAAAAAACATTTTGTAATTAATGAGACGTTTTTTAGATCTTGTATTTTCCTTGTTAGGGATCTTTATTTTTAGCCCTATAATTATTTTTTTGTTAATTATCGGTATGTTTGATACAGGATCACCGCTGTTTCTACAAGAACGTGTCGGTATTAAACAAAAACCGTTTCAATTATTGAAGTTTAGGTCGATGCATGTGAACACTCAAGCAGTGGCGACGCATTTGGTTCAAGTAAGTGCCATTACGAAGTGGGGGTCTTTTCTGCGTAAATCGAAATTGGATGAACTTCCTCAGTTATTCAATGTGTTGATGGGTGACATGAGTTTTGTAGGCCCACGTCCAAATCTATACAATCAATTAGAATTAATTGATGAACGCGTAAAGAGAGGTGTGTATTCAATTCGTCCAGGTATTACAGGATTGGCACAGATATACAAAATAGATATGTCCACCCCACAACTTTTGGCAGAAACCGATGCCAAGATGATTGACCACTTGAATGTATGGTACTACTTCAAATATATCTTTCTTACCGTATTTGGTAAAGGATTTGGTGATAGGGTGATAAAGTAAAAGTTGACTGATTTCTGAATCTCCCTTTGTTTGTTTATTCCGCAGTTGTGCTTTTCCCATTCCTGTAATACTGAATCGATGGGGCAGGACAAGGTTTAAAAACCATCACAGTCGATGGGAACGGCGCTGAGTTCTTCGCGTCGCCAAATTTCAACCTTCCTTTAATGAATTTGATTTCCACACCGCACTTATTGTAGATGTGATTGTGGAACCATCGTGTATCAACGCGCGCTGGCAAAAGAGAAACCACCGTCGTTTTGGTACAGTTCGCTTCTTGAAACGCCTTCTCAATCCATTTGGGTATTTCCCTGCCGTACGGTGGATTCATCCACGCAACCCCCTCCCAGGTTTGCTTTAACCCATCGTCATCGGGAGTAAAGTAAACTGGACACTTTGCGTTCTCTGCAAGTGCACACACATCAAGGGTAAAATGGTACTTCTGGTTATACTGATCAAAAAACTTTTGTGGCGTGGACCAGTTCACTGTTGCCGAGGAAAACATTAATTCTGTGTTCATTTTTTATAATGAATAAATTTTGCTTATGACTTAAAGGTCATTCAAAACATACCCAAATGAAATGAACTTATAAAGGGTTAAATTATTTTTTTCTAAAACCCTTTCTCGTATTCGTCCATTAAATTCCTCAACTTCCCAAGTTTTAGCTGATTTTTTTTCAAATCACACACCATCGGGTCGAACTTACTCCCAACCCATCGCTTGGTGCTCTTGTACTCTGGGTGTTCGGAATTCATCAAAATCTCTTTTAGTTCTTTATATCCAAATGTGGCCCCACAATCTTCAGGTGGACATGCGTTCTCACCCCCAATGATCTGAGGTAACACCTCATTGATTGGGTGAGTGGAAATTTCCACTTATTCAAGGTGGTGCATCCAACCATCCCCAAAATCATATTCATACGTTACGGTGTTTCCCACATGGGAGAATACCTGGGTAACCATTACCCCTTTGACATCCGTTACGGGTCCTAACTCGTCATCCACCAACCGGGTATCCGTTATCACCTCTTCTCCCACATTGAACTGATACAAGTGTGGGTTGGTCCATCCCATCACCACCTGAATGATGTGATGCAACTCATACATCGTGGTTTTCGTCGACACCTTAAATTTTCGGGTGACCAGGGGTTCGGTGCCGATGAGATGGATGCGAAAAGTTAGGGTGGTCATTTAAAATGAGCTTTTTATAATAAATCATAATATATGTCAATCAATAAGTATTTATGTCGATAAGTAATTGGACTTAATCATAATTAATCATGATTATTTGTTGAAATAAGTAGTTGTCAATTAACCATTAGTTTCAGAATTTGGATCAGAATTGAATGTAAAATTTTTACCGCCTTTTAGAATTGCCCTCCCATCTATATATTGCTTCGTCCCTAGTTGGTACTTCACTTTTTTTATGTTCTCAATGCTTAATTTATCATGATTTTCTAGCATCATAAAGCTTAGGCTTTTCTCACCTCTTTCAGGTAATGGGTTCAGGATTATTTCCTGGACCCTTTTTTCTTTTATGAGTTTGAAAAGCTCTCTCTCAGATTTTTCCATGATTTGAATGTTGAATGCATTTTGCGAGATATTGCAGTCATAAAAGGTCTCATGCACTAATTTGCTTGCCGGGATTAGTACACAAGTCCTTTGAGTATAATCAAAATCGGCTTTTTGATCTTTCACGTTTTCGAGGGATTCTACTTGTCCGTTCTTTATCACGATAAAAACCGGATTTTCTAAGGCAGGCTTACCTAATTCCTGGGGCTGACTTTCGTAGAAATAGGCGTATTGTACATTAGTGCCATTAATTACATGCTCTGTTATGCCTAGGCTAAAGTAGTTGATATCCCTGTTTAATGAGTGCATTAATAGTTCATCATCAAGAATCCCTTTTAGGGCAGAAAGGGTTGCTTGTTCTTCTGTATTTAGGACTTTCTTGGCCTTTAGCTGTTTTTCCAGGTCGATCAAGGAATTGTATCCTAGTCGGTCATTATAGGCTTTTTTAATATAATAGTCATGAGCGCCTTGCAAGATAGCTGCCGATGGGCTTACTTTTCTTAGCTCCTCCAGATACTTTAGCCACATAAATTGGGCAATGCTGATTCTGGCATGCTTACCACCTTCAAAAAAAGGCAATAGCCCTTTTAAGCGCCAAAAGCGGAGGGTTTCCGTTGCAAATTTATTAGGGCAAACCTCATCTGTTTCCAGCATTTCGGCATCGGTTAGCATGATGGGATGCCTGGCCGATAGATCAGTGAGTTTCAGCTGGTTCTTATAAACCTCAGCCCTAAAGCGGCTAAAGTATTTGCCTAAAGCTTTGGTATTCATTTATTTACGCTAATTTATAAAAAATCCTTCAATAACGTGTTTTCTTATCAAAAATATGATTAATTTCGAGTAGTAATCAAAATTAATATTATGTACGTTTCATACTCGAAGATAAGTAATCCAATTCTGTTAAACCAAAAATTATATGAATGAAAAACTGCCTATTCTGCTCTAAGCCCATACCGTCGGGGATCCATGGTAATTCGGGTTCTTGTTCACACGTCTGCAAGCGGTTACGAAAAAAATCCAGAGAACAGGAAAATTATAATAGGAAAAAGAATATTGCTGATCCGGTATTAGAACTTCAAAATCACCTGAAGGCACTGGCTGAAAAATTTGGTTATGAAACAGCCATCGATTTATCAATTACTGGTTCTTACCAAATTGATTGGGCACTAAGTACAGGTGCTTTCCAACGCGAAGGCAATACCGTCACTGCTATTGGTAGCGTTGGCTATATTTTTTTCAAACCAAACTATCTTAAAATATACAAATTATGAATTTACAGTATCACCTTAGCAATCCTGCGTTTGCAGCGATGTACAACAACGCTCCCATCTTGGAGCCAGTTTTGGCAACACCTATCAATCCAACAGTATCAACGAGTAATTCTATTTCTATGGGTGAAGTACTATTTATAGTTGGGGGAATTGCAGTAGTGGCAGTTGCCATATATGTAATTCATAGCAATATTAATAATTCTAAAAACGACAGGGAATATGGAAACTAAACTCGTTGCCATCAGCGTAGAGGAACTGCAGCAGCTCATGCAGTGTACAATCCGCAAGGAAATTGAAGCCGCTTTGCAAACTCCGGTAACAGGAGCAGGAATCCAGGAAGAACTGTGGGATCGTAAGCAAGCTGCTTCATTTCTTAGGATAAGTGAGCAGACGCTTGTTAAACTCGTATTGGAGGGTAAGATTATCGCCCAGCGGAGTGGTAGAAAGTATCATTTTCTGAAAAGTAACATCCTGAATTTCCTAAGAAGAAATTACCAATAATACACCCATGGCTATTTCTTTTTCATTGGCTAGGCCTCATGCAAAAACTAGCAGTATTCGCATTAAAGTAGCGGTGGACGGGGCTTATTTATTCCTTTATACGGGGAGGAGCATTGAAACCCGCCATTGGGATAAAAAGAAGTGCTTCGTCAAATCATACCCTGGGCAGAATATAACAAGTCGCCTCATCCGGTATTTGAAAAAATTGGAAATGGAGATTTTAGAGCAATTAGATGAGTATAAAAATGGCAACACAAGATTAAGCTTTTTGGAACTCCAGCAGAGATTACACAAGTTGTTAGACAATTCTAGAACTAAATTTAATAAATCACAAAAAGCTTCAGTTGCATTTAACGATTCGCTGCTTGATTTTGCAAAACAGTTTATCAAAGATTGTGAAACAGGGGTTCGGCTCAGTCCAAAGCGGCAACGCATCAAGCCCAAGAGTATGCAAACGTATCATACCACGGTTAGCTACCTGCTTAAATTTCAAGAACATGTCAACCGGGTTCTCTACTTGACGGAATTTAACCAGGGTGATATTGACCAGATCAGCGATTTCTTGATTATTGAGCATGAATTGGCTATGAATTCTCATGCTAAGATCATGATGGATTTGCTGCAAATTATTAAGTACGCGATTCAATTAAAGAAAATTCCTCCTTCCCGCCAGATTGAATTGAAGTTTGATACCCGCCGTGAGGAAACGGATAGCATCTATCTCACGGAGGCAGAAATTCTGGAACTGATGGCAATAAATGATTTTGAGGACATCGTTGAGGAGCAAGTGAGGGATGTATTTGTGCTGGGCTGTTTTACGGCTATGCGATTTTCTGATTATTCTACATTAGATCCCTCTGCAATCAGGAATAATCGCCTGGAGTTTGTTCAAAAGAAAACAGGAGCAAAAGTGACCATCCCCATTCATCCGGTAGTCCGACAAATTTTAGAGAAGTACCAGTATCAACTTCCGGCGGTGCCGCCGAATAATGAGTTTAACCGAATAATCAAATTGGTTGGAGCTAAACTACCTTCTCTCCATATCCCCTTTATCAAGCAGATCACCTACAACAGGGAAAGAAAGGAAATAAGGCAAATGAAGTACGAATTTTTACAAACCCATACAGCTCGCCGCTCTTTTTGCTCCAATGAGTATCTGCGGGGCACAGATCCCATGGTGATAATGGCCATTAGTGGCCATAAAAGCCATAAATCCTTTATGCGGTACATAAAAGTATCGGGAGAGCAATTTGCTAATAAATTAGAACAGATTTGGGCGCAGCGCCAGGATATTGTACATTTAAAATCTAATAATTAGAATTTAATTAATTAATTCTCTAATTGTTGATTTTCTAGTATAAAAAACAAGTGTCTGGTGCGCAATCTGGTGCGCAGTTTTAACTTAAATAATTGATTATCATAGTTATTAGGATCTTAGATTAGTGTGGTCCACACTAATCACTTTCACGCTATATCATCATAAATCACTTTAATCAATCTTTATTACAGGGTTTTCGTTATTATACACTTTTTAATGTCTGTTAAACGCCTATCTAAAACTATTTAAATAGTGCGATAATAGGTGCTTATGTAATTAATCTTTCAAGCATCCAATGGGCACCACCCAAATGCCATCTTTGCGTTGGTAGGCATTTTGCCCACCGGTAATTATCATCAAAAACGATTCTTTACCCATTTTTTCTTCATTAATTCTTTCTTTCAGCAACAATAAATTTTTTGCAGCTTCCTCAATTTGTTTGTTGCCTAATTTTACTTCAATAGCAGCCCATCGGCCATCATGAAGTCGAATAATTAAATCGGCTTCTAATCCACTTTTATCTCGATAGTGAAATACATCGCCATCATTGGCTTGTGCATAAATTCGAATATCACGAGTGCACAATGATTCAAATAAAAAACCAAAATATTCAAAGTCATGTAGAATGCCTTCTGGGTTCATGCGCATTACGGCGGTGGCAATTGAGGGGTCTACAAAATGTCTTTTCTCTGTGGTTCTTATGGCAGTCTTTGAACGTAGTGAGGGTGCCCATGCTGGCAAGTCTTCCACCACAAAAATTCTTCTCAACGCATTGATATAAGTATTGATTGTTTTATCTGAGATACTGATGTCAGTGGCTTCGATATCTTTTTTTATTGTTTGATAAGTGGCAGTGGTAGCGATATTACGAGCTAAGGAGCGAAGTAATAATCGAACCCTTTCCGGATTTTTTTCAACTCCATCTACCCGAGACACATCCTGATTAATGATTGCCTCCACATAATCCATTGCCATCCGCAAACTTGGCAATCCATCTAAATCAATACTTGCTGGCCATCCACCCCGGCACAAAACGAATGCAATTTTTTCAATACTTAAATTAGATACTGCTCCATCATCTACCTGACTACCTTCAAATAATTCACGTAAGGAAATTTGACCGGTAGATTCGTTGGATTCATACAAGCTCATGGGACGCATTTTTAAACGAGATATACGACCTGTTCCGGTATGCGCTGTTTCATTTTCGGGCGGAACAGCCGAGCCTGTTAATATAAACTGTCCTAGTGCTTTTCGTTGATCCACCTCAAATCTAACAGCATCCCATAAAATTGGAGCTACTTGCCATTCATCGATAAGCCTGGGTGTGGCACCTTTCAGAAGCAAAGAGGGTTTTGTATCTGCCATGGCTAGATAGGAGCTAGCGTTGTCTGGGTCTTGCATAAATACTATACTCTCAGCTGCATTACTTGCCGTGCTGGTTTTCCCACACCATTTTGCGCCTTCAATTAATACGGCACCCGATGATTGCAGGGCCAGTTTTAATTCAGTATCGCATAGTCTTGATAGATAAGGCTTTATATCCATGTTAGACAGTTAAGTTTACAAATTTAAACATAATTACCGATATTGGCATCATTTCGTTACTGAATTTGGCATAATTTTATTACCGATATTGGCATATTATAATCAATTGCGGAACACCTGAAAAAATTAAATTAGTTACAACGGATTATTCACGCCAGGCTGCCTAGGCTTACGCTAAGACAGTATTTTTAACTTATTTTCTAATTCTAATTTTAATTCTCTAATTTCGTTAAAACCCAATAAGGGTTTTCAATTAAAATCTAAATATGCGTAAAAAAAGATTGTCAAATGAGGATGTAATTCAAATTGTAAAGCAATTAGGTGAGGGCAAAGATGCAAAAGAATTAGCTAGTTCTTATAATGTTTCTGTTGCGACGATTTACAATTTCCGCACACGTTTAAAACGTACGGGTACGGTTGTTCCTC
>Ga0214917_10006736_pt1 | contig 11843 bp, 17 predicted proteins | sample LL_1208_BB_MetaG_FD_177983 | JGI IMG/M metagenome (GOLD analysis project Ga0214917, IMG submission 177983) | Freshwater microbial communities from Lake Lanier, Atlanta, Georgia, United States - LL_1208_BB | ecosystem: Environmental > Aquatic > Freshwater > Lake | place: USA: Georgia | collected...
AGACTAAGTATATTAGTTCCTGATCCTAAGAAATTAGAGCAATACGAAGCACTTAGACAGGCATATGAACACTATCGAACACTAGAAGCACTCTGTAACGAAGAACCCCTACAGGATAAGAAATGAGGAATTTGAGATTTGTCTGTGCCCAGCCAGCTATTTTATACTACGCTTGGCAAGTAGAAGTTATGCTTAACAACTTTCGAGATATGGGAGTAAATTTAAATAACGTAGACATTGTTTGTAAAATTGAAAACAATCAAGTACCCCCAGAATGGCGCCGTCTTGCAAATGGATACGCTGCTAGATTCTTTTTCTATAATGACACTAGACAAACAACTCATTACATAAGCAGTGTTAGGCCTAATATTTTAAAACAACACTGGGCATCTAGGCTAGAGATTTGGTCTGATGCTATATTTTATCATGACTGCGATATTATGTTCACACAACCCCCGTCTGAATGGATTACCGAAGAAATGCTTTCAGACGATCGTTGGTACGGATCCGATACTAGATGGTATATATCATATAATTACATAAAAAGTAAAGGCGACGATGTACTAAACGCAATGTGCGATATAATGGAGATGCATCCAAAAACCATTGAAGATAACGAGCTTAATTGTATTGGTGCTCAATATCTACTTAAAAATATAGATTACAATTATTGGGCTAGAGTTGAATCAGATTGCGAACGCTTGTTCAAAGATATAACTGAACTAAACAATAGAAAAAAAGCGGCCGATCCAAGCCATCATGAATTACAAATTTGGTGCTCAGATATGTGGGCAGTATTATGGGGAGGCTGGCGTCGAGGTGTAGAAACTGTATGCCATAGAAACTTTAATTTTAGTTGGGCCACTTCAGGTATCACTGAATATAATGATTGTTATATCTTCCATAATGCAGGGATAACCGGCAATCAGCATAGACAATTTTACAAAGCTGATTACATGAATAAATTACCATACAATTTAAATCTTGATATCGCTGAGAACACAGCGACTAGAATGTATTATGATCAAGTACAGCGCACAGGAACAACATCGGTGTTGACGAATGTTTAAAGTTGTAATTAATAATAGAGATAGATTGTCTACTACAAAAAAACTAGTACATGATTTATTAGATAGAAATACTGACGAAATTTGGATAATCGACAATGCAAGCACTTACCCCACTTTATTAGAATGGTATGAGTCGGTACCTAAAGAAGTAACAATAATGCGATATCATAATGGTGGGCATTTGGCGTTATGGAGTTTAGGTGTAATTAATAAAGTTGTTGAAGATTGGGTATTTTATACTGATAGCGACATTGAATTAAATCCTAAAATGCCTAAAGATTACCAACGGATTATGCTAGAAGCAGCCCAAACATATGGCCATAAAAAGGTAGGATGTGCTATCGCGATTGATGATATTCCTGACCATTATTGGTTAAAAAACCAAGTTTTAAGAAATGAACACAGATGGTGGCAAAATGCCGTTGGTCCCGATACGTATCTCGCTGACACCGATACTACCTTTAATTTAAATCAAAAAGTAGATCAATTTCAAAGCATACGGTTAGCCGGAGACTTTACATGTAAGCATGTTCCTTGGTACATCGATATAAACAATTTAGATCCAGAAGAACAGTATTATTATGACCATTATGATGGTTGGTCGCACACACAATACACTAAACAACATAAAGAACGAAGAGAAATGTAATGAATAAAGTAAGTTTCGTATGTACCTCTTATCGCAGATTTACATGTGTAGAAAGAATAATTGCACAATATTACGCCCAAACGTATCCAAATAAAGAGTTAATAATACTCAATACAGATACAGAACACCCTTTTACTCTTGGGTTTGAAGATCCCAGTATCTGTGTTGTTAATAACAATACAGATTATCAAACCGGATTAGCATATACAAATCGAGGTCAAATTTGTAGAGATGCAGTGACGCATGCCACAGGTGATTACTTCATGTTGGCCGATGACGATGACATATACCTGCCTTGGCACATTCAACAAGCAGTAGAAGGCATTGTTCAAATACAAAAAGATGCTTGGAAACCTAGGCAAAGTTTCTTTGCTCAACCACATCGGATTATACTTGTACAAAATACATTAGAAGCCAGTGTTATTGTTCGAATGAATAGAATAAGAGAGATAGGTTTTAGGGGTGATAAAACCGGGTACGAAGGGTTAAGTTGGTATACTCGATTGAGAGATGAAGGGCAATTAGACGAGTTAAACGACAATAATGTAACCAGTTATTGCTTTAATTGGTCAGATCCAGACGAAATAGCAGGACATAAACAAAGTGGCAACATAGATAGCCCAACTAATTTTGATGATCATAAACGTGCCAGTGTTGATTTTGCACGACGCCCCTTGCAAAGATTATCCGATAACGATACACAGGCAATTTATGCAAGGTTTTATCAATGGTTTAAAGACAACAAAGACACAGTTAACCAAGCATATTATGAAAGATATGCTCGTAGATTTGTTGACTCTGCATTGTCGCTAAGTTGACAGATCATAGAATAACATCGTATAATAAGGTGTGTACAACCTAACCTTCTTATCATGAAAGTAACCATAAACGATGTTGACCAAGCAATATCTGCTGCTCATTGGTGTGATAACAATTTAAAATCATCAGACTGGGATATCCATATGTGCGGTATTAGCACAAACAGATGGTATGAATTCGAATTTACAAACGAGCAAGACTGCCTTTTATTTTCTTTGGCGTTACAATAAATATGGAAATGCAAGAAATCATTAGTTTTATAGTTAATTCTTTATTGTTCTATTTCGCATATAAAATCGGACAAGCCAGTATTTACATGCGAATAGGGCAACAAACTAGAGAACAAATACAAGAAACACCTGTGGTTCCTAGGGCAAAAAGGATTATTACTGTAGAAGAAATCAATGGCATCTATTACGCTTACGATGGTAATGACTTTTTGGCGCAAGGCCAAGATCCAGATGAGCTTGGTAAACGTATTGCAGATCGTTACCCCAAAAAGTATGTAGATGCTCGAGTTGTAATTAGGGCATAACTTTAGCAGTGCCTTAATACTTAATCAAGCAATAAATATTGTAATAAGGAGAACAATTGTCTAAAGAAGACATACTAACCATGCCCGGTGTTGTTTACGAAGTTTTACCTAATGCTATGTTTAGGGTAGAACTAGAAAACAAACATAAAATTATTGCCTACTTAGGCGGTAAAATGCGTAAAAACGACATAAAAATCATACAAGGTGATAAGGTTGATATTGAACTTTCCCCATATGACTTAACCAAGGGTCGTGTAATATACAGAAGAAAATAAAATGGAACTTAACATTATTGATCTTTTGGAAGCTAAGGGGCAAAAACTAGATATTAAAAAACTGAAATTCAGCAGGTCTAGTCTAAGCCCAGTCCTAACTGAGCTTGCTCTTAATCGGCATTTAGACCTAGCTAACAAGTATGCCGAAAGATACAATGATGGAGAAGGTGATCCAGTTTTTAACGAGGCAGGTGTATTCCTTCACAATCTATTCTTCGAACAGCTAAAATCCCCACAGTCAAACAACAGACCGGCAGGACCTATTGCCAGTTTAATCAATCGCAAATATAATAGTTTTGGTGATTTTAAAGAAAAATTCGCCGAAGTCGCTATGACGGTACAAGGTTCAGGTTGGGTATACCTAGCCAGAAATGGTGATATCAAAGTAATCAAAAACCATGCTAAACGCACTGATATACTTTTATTAGTTGACTGGTGGGAACACGCATGGGTAACAGACTACGGAACCAACAAGAAAAAATATCTAGACAACATTTGGCGTATCATCAATTGGGGCGCAGTCAATTCTAGACTGTAGTCTAAACCGATGCGGACCTTATGGTATTTGGATATCTTACCCTAGCAGTAGCCTTTTTCCTCAGCGCAGTAGCAGCCTATTATAGTGTATTAGGTTTAGTAGCAATATTCTCTGCTGCTGTGATTCCTGTTATGATCATGGGCGGCGCACTAGAGACCGGCAAAGTCATTGCTGCCATGTGGCTGCATCGCAACTGGGATCGGGCTACATGGACCTATAAAGCCTATCTACTACCTAGTTTATTGGCTTTAATGCTGCTAACTAGTATGGGCACGTTTGGTTACTTAAGCAAAGCACATTCGGATCAAAATTTAGTGTCAGGCGATGTCTTAGCTAAGATTTCGATATATGATGAAAAAATCAAAATTGCAAAGGAAAATATCGACGCTAACCGCCGAGCTCTTAAACAGCTTGATGAGGCAGTGGACCAAGTCATGGGCCGCAGTACGGATGAAAAGGGTGCAGATAAAGCAGTTGCAATACGTAGAAGCCAAGGCAAAGAGCGTGCTAGACTTCTCAGCGAAATCGAAACCGAACAGAAAAAAATTAGTCAGCTCAATGAACAAGCAGCCCCAATTCGTGCTGAAGTTCGCAAAGTTGAAGCAGAGGTTGGTCCTATAAAGTATATAGCAGCCTTGCTTTACGGTGACAATCTCGAAGCCAATTTATTAGAATCAGCAGTACGTTGGGTGATTATATTAATTGTTGTTGTATTTGATCCGTTGGCTATTGTATTAATCTTAGCTGGAACGAGACATTTAGAATGGGAAAGAGCTCTACGCACACCTAAAATAACAACAACCACATCTACTAGTACCTCCACTAGCTCGTCCACAACAAGCACATCATCAACAAGCACCTCTACTACATCATCAACTAGTACGTCATCAACAACAACTACTACAACCACTTTGGCACCAGTTACAATTGAAGAACCGATAGAGTTGGTTGATAAAATTTCACAAGTAAAAGACATATTACCAGAATACGTCGAAATGCCATCCTATTCCATTGTAGATAATGAAAATGTACTAGTAGATGGGCAAATTTTGCATCATAGAACTTTACGTGATATAGGCTACGGCTCTATATTAGATGATATCGCTCGTAGGTCATCCACCGAGTATGTAAGCATAGATTTATTACCTAAACCAGATACACAAGTTACGTTTGGGAAATCATTTCCCAAACGACCATTAAAAGGTCACATGCACATAAACGTAGCTGTGATACCTAATACCTTACACAAATTTAACGGCGACGCTTGGATAGAAGTTGACAAAAACTCAAATACAAGCTATAGTTACGATGAGTCATACATAAGGTACCTAATTGACAGGTTAGAAAACGGAGAAATTAAACCTGAAGATGTTAACGCTATTGAAATTGAATCCATCGAAGAATATTTGAAAAATGTCAAGTCAAATTATAACGCCACCTGATCGTATATTTGGTCCAGAAAGTTATCTTGTAATAAATGCTATCGACACTGAAATTGATACTTTAGTGCTTTGGTTGAAAACTGTTCCAGAAAAATATAATATTCATCTTTGGCACGTTCAAATGCAAGACACAGAAATGTGGTTGTACCAAGTTATAAGCGCCGTTGAACACGTACTTGTTAATAAAAAATATGAACAGCACCTTGCCCCAAACGTGCGTAGAATACTAGATCGTAAGAGTAATCGCAGCTACTTTGGACCTGATACTGAAAACCAAGAACTCATACATTGGTTTTTGAGAAATCGTCCATAAAAATTGACAAATACTACTAGATCAGGTATAAATACCTATGTAAGGTGCTCAACAGGCTTTACAAATTCTTGCTTAATTTAAGGAGATAACATGAGCAAAGTAATCGGTATCGATTTAGGTACCACCAATAGTTGCGTCGCAGTTGTAGAAAATGGTACCACAAAGGTCCTAGAAAACTCAGAAGGCGCACGAACCACTCCCAGCGTTGTTGCATACAAAGATGACGAAATCCTAGTAGGCGCACCAGCGAAACGACAAGCAGTAACAAACCCTAAAAACACAATTTATGCCGCAAAGCGTCTAATTGGTCGCCGCTTTGAGGAAGAAGCAGTACAGAAAGACATTGACCTTATGCCTTACTCAATCATCAAGGCCGACAACGGCGATGCTTGGATTGAGGCAAATGGTGAACGTATGGCTCCGCCGCAGGTGTCAGCTGAAGTACTGCGTAAGATGAAAAAGACCGCAGAGGACTACCTAGGTCATGATGTTACCCAAGCTGTTATTACTGTTCCGGCCTATTTTAATGATAGCCAGCGTCAAGCTACTAAAGATGCTGGCCGCATTGCTGGTCTGGAGGTACTTAGGATCATTAATGAACCGACTGCTGCCGCGTTGGCTTACGGCGTTGATAAGACGGATAAAAAGGATCGTAAGGTAGCAGTATACGATTTAGGTGGCGGTACATTTGACGTTAGTATCATCGAAATTTCGGATGTTGACGGTGACCGGCAGATTGAAGTACTCAGCACCAATGGTGACACATTCCTAGGCGGTGAAGATTTTGACCAGCGTATCATGGACTTTCTAATCGCCGAGTTTAAGCGAGAACAAGCCATTGACTTGAGTAAAGATGTACTTGCCTTACAGCGTTTGAAAGAAGCTGCTGAAAAAGCCAAGATCGAATTGTCAAGCAGTCAACAAACTGACGTAAACTTACCTTATGTTACTGCCGATGCCTCAGGTCCCAAGCACTTAAACATTAAGATTACAAAGGCCAAATTAGAAGGACTAGTAGATGAATTGATTCAGCGCAGTGTTGGTCCATGTGAAACTGCTATGCGAGACGCTGGAGTTACCGCAGCAGACATCGACGAAGTTATCCTAGTAGGTGGTATGACTCGTATGCCCAAGGTACAGGAAACTGTAGAGCGTTTGTTTGGTCGTGCTCCGCGTAAGGATGTGAACCCCGACGAAGCAGTGGCAGTGGGTGCCGCAGTACAAGGTGCTGTGTTAGCTGGTGATCGTAAGGATGTGTTGTTGCTAGACGTTACACCATTGAGCCTGGGTATTGAAACACTAGGCGGTGTAATGACCAAGGTCATACAGAAGAATACCACAATTCCTACCAAGCACAGCCAAGTATTCAGCACTGCTGAACACAACCAACCTGCGGTTACTATCAAAGTATTCCAAGGTGAGCGTGAAATTGCCTTACATAATAAGTTGTTGGGTGAGTTTAACTTGGATGGTATTCCACCGGCACCAAAAGGTCAGCCACAGATTGAAGTTACCTTTGACATTGATGCTAACGGTATTCTTAAAGTTCGTGCTGCTGACAAGAACACTGGCAAGGAAAACAATATCACTATCAAGGCCAGTTCGGGTCTAAGCGAGGCAGAAATTCAACGCATGGTAAAAGATGCCGAAGAAAATGCCGAAGCTGATAAGAAAGTGGTTGAACTAGTCGGTGCTCGTAACAGTGCAGACACACAAATCGACTTCATTAAGAAGGACTTTGATGAATATAAGTCTCGGTTGCCCGAAGACGAAGCCAAGAAGATTGAAGATGCCATCGCTGCTCTAGAAGAAGCCAAGCGAGGTGATGACGCAGAAGCAATCCGTACTAAGATTTCGGATATGATGCAGACAACCAATGAACTGTATCGTATTAAGAGCGAAGCTGAAAAGGCAGCAGCTGAAGCTAACTCTGCTACTACAGAGTCGAAAAAAGATGACAATGTAGTTGATGCTGAGTTTACCGAAAAACCTGCCGACAAGAAGTAATTTAAAAGTGTAAAGGGGATGCCGTCTACGGGTCCCCGCTCTAAACTTGCTTATGAAAGGAGAAAAGAAAATGAGTACACTAACACTAAAAGCCTTTGACATTCCCACTATCCATCGTTATTCTGTTGGATTAGATGAAATGTTTGACACACTACTTCGCAGTGTAAACGCTAATACCAATAGCAATTATCCTCCCTACAATATTATTCGTCACGATGAAAACCGTTATGCTGTAGAACTTGCAGTTGCCGGTTTTAAAGAAGACGAAATTGACGTCACTGTAGAAGAAGGATACTTGACTGTAGAAGGTCATCAGAAAGTTGATCTCGCTGAAGATCCTCCTGCTACTTACCTACATCATGGTATCAGCAAGCGTGATTTCCGTAAAACATGGCCATTGGGAAATCATGTAGAAGTAACCACTGCCACTTTTGCAGATGGTATTCTCACCGTTAACCTTGAGCGCATTGTTCCAGAAGCGATGAAGCCCAAAAAGATTGCTATTACTAGCAAAAAGCGTTAAACTACACAGTGGGGGATAATCCCCCACTACTTAAAGGATATATATGGGCACCGATACAATCGTAAAGGTAAAGCCAGTCGTTCAATTAAAAGAACCACCATTGTATAAAGTCATTTATATCAATGACAATGAAACTACAATGGAATTTGTAATCGAATCTCTGGTAATAGTTTTTCATATTGATCGAGATCAAGCCGAACAAATCACTCAAACTATTCATGAACAGGGTTCGGCGGTAGTGGCAGTATTACCATTTGAAATAGCCGAGCAAAAAGGCATTGAGGTTAGTGTAATGGCCAAGCGTCAAGGATACCCTTTAGTGGTTAAACTTGAGGCCGACGAATGAAATCAGTACACAAACTAACAGACGACGAACTTGAAGACTGTGTTGATGGAAGCACTAATATCACAATGCTTAGAGATATATTAACCAAACATGGTGTAGTAGATTTAGAAGGTTGGATTGATCCCGAAATATTTGCCGACTGGTTCGCCAAGGGTATCGAAGGTTTTATTGATGCCGACCCAGGTAGTGAAGAATTCTTTAAAATTTATGAGAACAACTGGCATTGGGGCTATGACATCGCCGATAACATTAATTCATATATAAGCGATAATTTTCGAGATGCGTAATTATGGTCGAGCCATGGTCCAACAAAAAAACGGTCTACACCAGGTGCGTCGACCAAACGCACCATTGGCCACAGTATCTCCAGCAGTGGAAATTCACAAACCAAGGACGAAAATGTTTTTTCTAAAAAGATGGTGGAATCAATTTATATTACGTAGTGTTCAACAGGCCAATCGCGACAGCAACGACAGCAAAGAGTTGGTGGTCGGCGAGCGTGAACACATAGACACTAATCCATTAAGACTACACATTTACTATGGTTCGGGTGGTATAGCCATTGAAACCAAGTACTATGATCGTCGTAGGGAAGAACATCAGAACCAATTGTATATTGTTCCTGAGTCAGCTAATTTGACCGAAGAGTTAGAACGTATTTTAACCATGGAAAATCTACGTAGGGCTTAATATGTCAACTGCGGTCATGCTGGACCTAGAGACCTTGGGTACTAGGCCAGACACAGTTATTCTTACCTTGGGTGCTGTAAAGTTTGATCCTTTTGACCCCGACCGAGAACCTGGTCCTGGTATCTATATGCGTATGGATATCGAAGAACAGTTGGCCTTAGGACGTACCGTAGACGACAGCACTATAGAATGGTGGGCTAAACAAGACCCTAGAGTACGAACCGAAGCCTTTGATGAAGGTGATCGTACGTCAGTTGACCAACTACATCGTGAACTTAATGGATTCTTAGTAGGTGTGGGTGACATATGGGCACAGGGTCCGGTGTTTGATATTGCCATCCTTGAGGATCTTTATCGCAGACAAAAATGGGGTTTCCCTTGGTCATTTTGGCAAATACGAGACTCTAGAACTCTTTTTCAGGTGCATGGCGATCCTAGAGCAAAGAATAGGGATCAAGCACACAATGCCTTGCTTGATTGCGTTTATCAAGCTCAAGCTGTTCAAACTATATTTCATAGGCTAAACATACAGCCCAGCTAATATCCTGCTCCCATAATAAATACTAGATATTATGGGATCCGGGATGTCAACTGCCTTTGAAAAATATAGTGATATTATTTTTTCAGCGTTCAAATCTAGTAACAAGCAACATGAAATCGCTGCGAAGAAAAAAGAGATTTTAGACGAAGTTCTAGATCATTACAACATTCAACCTACAAATATCTTGTTTGTAGGTTTCAGTCCTTGTATCAGTCTCTATAAGTTTGCTACTGTTACTAATGTCAGTACCGAAGTAGCCGAATACCTTAAAGAAAATACCACAGCTCATGTGGTAGATTTTAAATCTGTTAAAAACAAAGAGTTTGATATAGTTGTAGCTGCTGACGAGTTTCTCACTTTCGCTGCCAGTGATGAAGATCAACGATCTGCTATTGCCAATCTAGCCAGCATTGCTCGTCAGTTTGTAATTACCACACTTCGTGATTATAAAAATCAAGATTTTAAAAATCGTGAGTTTAGTAATCCTATCCATATAAGAGGAACAACTAAGAAAATTTATTTAGAACACTATGATTATGACCTAATCGATAGAAATAGTTGCCAGGCTACCTGTTACATTATTGACGATGAATCGGTAGATATAATTGGTCCATTTGCTCGTCGGAATTTATTCTTCAAACAGTTGGCAAAATTTAGTCTTGACGCTGGTGCAGAATCTTTTTTTATTCACAAAAATATCATGCATAAAAGCATTATAAAAAAGAATTACGAGCACATTATAACAATAAAGTTTTAACTATGGACATTAATCAATATTCAGAACAATACTTCAAGTTCTTAACTGAGAACTTTGTAAATTCTATTACTGCTCAAATCAGCCATAAAGTAATCGATAATGTAACTGCATTAGTTAATCAATACGATGTTAAATCGGAAATTGACCGTAAAGTAAAAGAAACTGTTGATAACGCTATTGCCAGCTATCAGACTACAAGTCTGAATGGGATGACTGCGGTGGCACAGCACATGGTAGATCAATACCGCAGTCAAAGCCAACGTTTTCTAGATTCGTTAACAGCAGATATTAAAACAAAGGTCATTGATGATTTTAAAGCAAAGGTTAACGCCATAGACATAGGTGCTATGATTCATGAGCAGTGTAATACTGTTGTTATGGCTGCTATAGAAAACAATACTCTAAAATTCCAAGATCGTAGCATTCCGGGATCGGCAGTTGACTATTCTAGTATGCAAATTCGTGCTGAAAACATCTTACCAGGTATAATTAGTAAATTCACTAGCACTGGCATTGAAGATTTAAGTTCAGGGTGTCAAGTCACCATCACTGATCAATTTACTATATTAGAAAATAAACTAGTAGCGCAAGATGTTGAAGTACGCGGTCAGATGTCATTTAATGGCAGTGTTGACAGTAAATTTACAGATCATGTTGCAGGCCTAGCAGTTGCTAAAATAGAAGCCACTTACGGTGAAGGTACGTTTGACCAGTATGTGCATAGGGTATTATTCAAACTGAATGAAGAAGGTCTCGATGCTACGAAAATACATGTACAAGGTCGCCCGATTGTCGAAAACTCTAGTTTAAACAATACTATAACTAACAGTAACTTACGAAAAGTTGGACTACTGAGTGAATTAGAAGTTGCAGGTGAAGTTTTGCTTGACGACACTCTTTATGTAAGAAGTGGACGAATTGGAGTTAATACCAATGAACCTGTACATGTATTAGATGTATGGGATCAAGAAGTTCAGTTAGTTGCTGGCAAGCGACAAAAAGATACAGTTTTTTTAGGTACTATAAAGAATCAAGCTCTAGTTATTGGTGCAGCAGGACAAGACCAATTAGTCTTAGATGCTAATGGTAATATATCATTATCTAAAGTAAAAATTGGACAAGTGTCGCACTCTAGTGCAGCCTGGCAACCCACTGACAACAGGCAATTAGGCGAAATCGTTTGGAATGAACAACCAAATATAGGAGCACCAATTGGTTGGGTCAGCCTAGGAGGCGCTCGTTGGGCCAAATTTGGAACCATTACCGAATAATTTGCTTTGTGGGCGTTATTTAGTTATACTAGCATATATTATATGCTAGATGGTATTTTACTATGAC
>Ga0214917_10006737_pt1 | contig 11840 bp, 13 predicted proteins | sample LL_1208_BB_MetaG_FD_177983 | JGI IMG/M metagenome (GOLD analysis project Ga0214917, IMG submission 177983) | Freshwater microbial communities from Lake Lanier, Atlanta, Georgia, United States - LL_1208_BB | ecosystem: Environmental > Aquatic > Freshwater > Lake | place: USA: Georgia | collected...
CCTCTGGCAGAAGCCGGCCTTGCCCGTTCCTCTCGGGCTGCGTTGAGCGGAGCTTGAACACTCCGGCTCCTCACACCGGTCCCCACCCCCGTGCTTCTTGCAGAAGCCGGCCTTGCCCGTTCCTCTCGGGCTGTGTTCAGCGGAGCTTGAACACTCCGGCTCCTCACACCGGTCCCCGCCCCCGTGCTTCTTGCAGAAGCCGGCCTTGCCCGTTCCTCTCGGGCTGCGTTGAGCGGAGCTTGAACACTCCGGCTCCTCACACCGGTCCCCGCCCCCGTGCTTCTTGCAGAAGCCGGCCTTGCCGGTCCCTCTCGGGCTGCTCCGAGCAAAACTTCGACAACCTTCGTGAAGGCAGCGTCGGTTGGGCATCCTGTTCAGACGACGTAAAGTAACCTTTGAGGCACTTGACTGATGGCGGGGACTCTTCCCCCAGTGGGCTGAGGGAAACGACAAGCCCGACTTCGAGGACAGCTGCCAGGAGAGGGTCCGCAACCTCGGCTACGATAACAAGAGAGGTGGGAGTCTGCGAGGAGGGGAGCTCGAACACTTGGTAGCTCGGGTCTGCGGCTCATCCCCGCTCCCGAGGAAGCTCATCCCTGCTCCGCTCGGTCAAGTGGAAGTCACCCTCACGAAAGAGCATCACGTACTCGTCCTTGAAACGGTCACTGTACTTGACCGTGCCTGCGCTCTTCAGAAACTCGTAAAGATCACCGTAGTTCATGCCAGTTACCTCCCTCCGTAGAAATTTTCCCTGGAAAGTTAGTCTGCCGGAGGGAAGCTCATCCCTGCTCGACGCAAAGATTCGGGACCCCTTGGCGACCGCGGCCTGCTCCTCTCTCACCGTCTGCGCGTGTTCGTCCCCACTCGGATCAGGTCCACGAGCCACTCTCCAGGAAGGCTTTCCAGCTGACGGGAGACACCTTCTTCTTCCCCCCGTACTTGACGGCGTAACGCTTGTCCAGCAGGTTCTGATTCAGGTGGATGTCTCCGAGGTAGACGTCGGCCAAAAGCCGTCCGTACTTCTCCACCTTGACGTTTCGGAGCGCGACCCACTTGTTCAACACCTGCCCGCTCAGGTAGTCACGCGCCAGCCTGGCAACGTCCCTCTCCTCTGCGTCCTTGGACTTCAGTTCCGGGGTGTCGATGCCGCTCAACCTGATACGGAACCTGTACGTGGGAGAGTGAGAAAAAGGCAGAGTGGAGCACACTGTAATCGTGTCCCCGTCGTGCACGTCCACGACGTACCCGGACGTGACGGGAGGCACGAACGGCTTGGCGGACAAGAAGGAGGAAGGGTCGTCTGTCGAAGCCATGCTGTAGCGCCCCAAGAACTTTTTTCCACGTGCGTGAGCGGGACGAGAACGTGCACGAAAAGGGAACTCATCCTTCAAAAAAAAAGATCACTCGCTCGGCCCCGGCTCCTGGAGGGCGAAAACCTCGTTCAGGGTGGCCGTGTCGTTTTCCCCGGGGTACCCCAGCGGGTTGCAGAGCACGTCCACGCCGTTCAGTCGGGTGGCGGACTTGACGTGCGTGTGGCCGTGGAACCAGGCCGCCTTCCCGGCCAGCAGGTGGTCGCAGTCGCTCGCGTAGCACTGGTTGAACCGGCTGTGGGGGGCTCGCCGGTACCTCTCGGCCACCAGGCGCTCCGAGGGGAGGTAGTGCGTCACGACGACGGTCCCGGGCTCCGGCGGGAGTGCGCCGAGGTAGGCGACGCAGTCTTCGTGGAGCCCGTTGTAGGCCTCGACGCTCAGGTTCCTGATGAGGCGGAAGTCATTCGTCAGCGCCTGCAGGTCGGAGATCCTCGACCACAGCGTGCTGCCCGCAAACCGCCTCCCCCGGTATGTCTCGCAAGAGTTGTCCAGGAAGGAGACACCCGCGCCGCGGGCCAGGTCGTGGAGCCGCCGCGTTGTCTCCCCCATGAAGTGGTTGGTGTCGTAGAACTCGTGGTTGCCGGCGACCAGGAAGACCTTGTCGAACATGGCGCCAGTGAAGTCCATAAACTCCCCGTAGTGGTCCTCGAATGGGTGGCCCACGTCCCCCGCGAGCACCAGCACCGGCGCCCGCCGCTGCATCTCCGCCCGCACCCTCCGCAGACCGCCGAACTCCAGGTGCAGGTCCGAGACGTACTGGACGAGCATCGAGCCTGCAGTCCCCGCGCATCGACGTCACCGAATGTGAGCAGAACACTAGGTTATGTGCCCTCTCCCCCAAAACATGGAGTGGGCTTGGAGGCGGGCCTACGTGCTCTCGCAGCGCCTGCCGAAGGACGTCGTTTGCTTGGTCGTCCTCTTCCTCGGTCCGGTCCGCTACCTGCAAGAGAGGGAGATAGTGGCACTCGTACTCCCCGACGCCGAGTGGCAACGCTACTTCTACACCGACGTGAGCCCCTGCCTGAGCAGGATGCGAACCTTCTCTTCTGGCCTATTCATCCACTCCACTCACCAAGCCTCCTCCATCCTGTTCGCCGCCTCCCCGTTGTACCTCACGGAGGAGCTGGCTATTACTTTGTGGAGGGAGGTACGCGGCCACTTCGTCCACGCCTTCACGAGGATCTCCTTCCAGAAGGCGGTCGTGCAGAAGTGCTTCCACCCACCCCTTCTCCCTCAGTCACTCTTCTGCCTAGGGCTCTGGGACCTGCAGGACCGCTTCCGCGTGACCAACGTGACCCACTCCTCGGAGGTGAGGAGGTTGGCAAGGGAGTACCGGAAGGCCCTCTTTGCCGAGTGAGCGGCCCGAAAAGCTATGTGCGGGTTGGTCAAAGATGCACCCTTTCTACTCGTTCTTCGACCGCGTGGTATGCATCTCCCTCCGCGACCGGACCGACCGCCACGCCCTGGTGCGGTCAACGAGCGAGAGCCTCGGAATCGCCGTGGAGATGTTCCTCGTGGACAGGCACCCCGACGGGGGGATGGTCGGGTGCCTGACGTCCCACCTCGCCGTGATCCGCTCCTCCCTGCAGCGGGCGCACCGCAGCGTCCTGATCTTCGAGGACGACTTCGTTCCCACCCCCGGCTACTCCGAAAAGGTGCTCGCCAGCGTGCTGGACTTCCTGGGGACCGACGGCGCGTGGGAGAAGGTCCAGCTGGGGTACTCCCCCACCCACGACGTGGTGGACGTCTTAGGGCCCGCGCGCTTCCTCGCCTCGCCCTCCAGCTCCGCAAACCTGGTCGCCTACACGGGCTGCTTCACGCACGCCTACTGCCTGTCCAGAAAAGGGATGCAGCGGATCGTAGATGCCAACTTCCCTTGCGACGTCCACTACGACGTCTCCCTGTGCAGGCTCTTCTCCGGCCTCGGAACCTCTCACTGCGTCGTTCCCATGCAGTTTGACCAGAAGTGGTGCCTTTCCACCGACAACCGGAGCGGGACGCTCGTGGAGAAGCTCGTCTACCGACCCCTGCAGTGTGCGGTCGGAGAAGGACTCCAGGTCTTCTACCTTGTCTCCCTCCTCCGGGCGAACCGGGGCGCCCTCTTGCTTCTGCTTGCCCTCCTCCTCCTCCTAACTCTGCTCACTTTGCCAGCAGGCGGCCCATCTCAGGGAAAACGGACGGGCATCTGGTAATCCTCTGTGCGGTAGCCTTCATGCTCGGAAGCTACCTGTCGCTCGTGAGGAGGGTCCTGAGGGCGGTCGTGACCGCGGGTTTGGTAACCACCGTGCTGACCTTCCTGGTGACCGACTACTACCCTCTGGTGGTTGCCCTGGCGACTCCCGTGTGGTCGAAGCTCGCGCCTCTCAACGAGCAGGACGCCAAGGTCTTCTTGGTCTTTTCGGTGTTTTTCCTCCTCGGGGTGTTCTTGTGACCAACCAGAAAAAAATTGAAGGACTCGGAGAACGATGTGAAGTGTCAAAAAACATGCCCGTTGTCCGAAACTCTCTGGTACATGGTGGAGGCTTCGGCCTCTTTGCCGACCGCGACTTTCGCAAGGGGGAGGAGCTGGACGTGTTCGGCGGACACCTGGTTTCCGACACGCTGGCGACCGCCGTGCGCGACTGGGGCATCGGGTCCCACTGCATCCGAAGCCGGAGCGGCCTGGTCCTGATGTGCAACCCCGACCCCCACGACGCCGCGGGCCGCGGTCAGGGCACCGCCCAGTTTGCGAACAGCGTGGATGCCTTCGAGGTGGTGGTTCACGGCCAGGACCTGGAGAGACTCCGGGCGCTTCTGCCCCGGGTCACCGTCGAACCCTGCGAGGACGGGCTTTTCCGGGTGACCGAGCCGGCACGGGAGTTGTACAACGCGGCCATCGACCGGAGCCCCGAGGTGCCCAGGCTCGTTGCGGCCCGAGACGTGAGGGTCGGAGAGGAGCTCTTCACGAAGTACTCCAGCCACTCAGTGCCGGGCGACCTCGAACGGGAGACCTCTGTGGCGTGCCAGACGCTGCGAGACCTCGTGTACCGGGGAGTGAGGGACCAAGAGGAGGACCGGACCATTAGGCTCGCTTGCATCTTCCTCCGCTTGACGACGGCGTCAGGAGGCGTCCTCGTGCTCACCCTCTCCTCCGGGACGGCAGAGGCGGCGGACAGGGTCGTCAAGGCTGTGAAGGGAAGCTCACGGCCAAAGGTGATCTACTGCGCCACTACCTTGTCGGGTGACGAGTACGTCATCGAGGTCGGCCCCGAGGGCGCCGTCGTCGCACGTAAGGAGAGGGGGAGCCCGAGGGAGGAGGTCACCGGGATCGAGCTGGAGCCCTACTTCGGTCCCCAGGGGAGGACTTTTTTCCGTGCAGAGGCTATGAGGTACCTCGAGCCGTACGAGGACTACGTGAACGTGGTAGTTCCGAATGCCGTGCAGCACCCCTCCCGGTGGTTTGCGCAGCTGCGCTCCGGCCGGTCGCTCACGGGCAACTCGGTGCTGCTGGACGACGAGGAGGCCCTGGTCGTTACGGACAGCCGGTGGGACCGGAGCACCTTGGAGCGCCTGCACGTGGTCTGCTTTTTCAAGAAAGAGGGCCTGTACACAATTCGCGACCTCCGGGGGGCGCACGTCCCCCTCCTCGAGTCGGTAATGAAGAGGGCCCTGCAGGCCGTGAGTCGCAGGTACCGCGTGGCCGAGGAGGACCTCAAGCTCTTCTTCCACTACCGGCCCAGGGTGTACCAGCTCCACCTCCACCTCATCCACCTGGACTTCGTGACCAGGAAGTCCTCCGTGGAGAAGGCCCACTCGGTCTACTCCGTCATCGAGAACCTCAAGCTCGACCCCGACTACTACCAGAAGGTGCGGCTGCACTGCAAGAACACCATGCCTTCCGAGCACCTGACACGGACGTTCCACTGACGAAACGTCACTTGGGTTACAAGTACTTGTCCCTGCTGTTGATGTCGACGGAGCGTTCCTCCACGAAACGCGGGTAGGCCTCCTCCTCGCCGGAAGGAGAGAGGTGGAGGACGCGGTGCATGTGCTCGTACTCTGACTTGGTCATGAAGGACGGCAGCGACTCGTCGTACAGCCACAGGGGGCTCGAGAAGACGTAGAGGACCGGGCGCCTCGAGGCCCGAGAGTCCTCGTTCAAGGCCTTGACGATGTCGAAGAGGTTCTCTTCCATCAGGCAGAAGTCGGCGTAGCTCAGCTTTTTCCAGTAGTGGGAGTAGTACACGAACTGGTAGTGGAAGCGGGAGTGCGGGTGGAAGCCGGGCACGACGCGCTCCCTCCGGACGGAGTTGGTGTACACCCTCCTCAGCGACAGGTCCACCCTCGCCACTCCTGGGTCCACCTTCGTCGTCGTGGCCTTTTCTCCTACCACCACGACCGTCTGGACCTTCTCTCGCTCCACCAGCCGCGCCACCACATCTCCCCCGGAGTACTCCCGCCAGTTGGTGAAGAAGAAGGGCAGAGCGAACAAGAAGGAGGGCGTGGGCAACCACATGTATATACCTACAGGACCAGAAGGAGGAGGTAGGGAGCGAGGGCCGCGGCGAAGCACCACATCGCACCCACCGCCTTCTTCTCCCTGTACAATAGGTAGGACACTACGTACGAAACGATGACCACGGACGCCTGAAAGGCCCCTCTCCGGAGGAAGAGGCAGAGGGTGGTGAGCGTGATAACGAAGAGGACGTAGAACGCGGTGTGGTACCTCCCACCGTTCCACTTCCACTCCAGGTGAGGGGAAGACTCCTTCGTGACTGTGGTGCAAGACTCTTCAGCGAGCACCTGGCTCGAGTAGAGGACGGTCAGGACGAAGAAGACCGCTGCCCACAAGTGGAGCCACAGAGGCAATTTCGCTGTGACGAGGAGGGGCAGGTACAAGGCAAAGGGTTCAGCGTGGTTGACCAGGACAGCCCAGCGGGTCACCCTCTTGTTCCAGGGGGAGCAGGTCGGGTCCCTCCACATGAAGTACTCGAGCAGCTGCATGTGGACGGTACATAGGTAAAACACAGCCTCTGCGTAGGCCCTTCTGGACGCGGCCAGCAGGAGGCAGCCGAGCACTCCTACCAAGTACGTGGCCAGGGAGACCTCGGCGCTGAAGCACATGTACTCACTACGCAGGAAGTTTCGAGCCAGGCCTGGAGGTCGTCACCCGAAACAACAATGCCGGGGGGCTGCTTCTCGAGGGTCCTCAGGTCGTGTGAGTGTTGGACGCTCCACTCAAAGAGCCCGAGGGATACGCACCTGCTACAACAGTGAAACCTAGGGTGAGTTCTCGTCTGCGTCAGGCGTACCGTGTATCGGCTGGTCAGCCCCCTTCCAAGACCTCCCATGCAGCCTTCCGGAAGTTCTTTTCGAGAGAGTTTTTCATGGACCCGAAAAGGGTCCGCTGCTCCTCGAGGGCGTCGTTGAGAGCTACGAGGTAGTGCTTCGAGAAGAGCTCGTCCTTTTCCTCTGAAACATCTTCCCAGTGCCCAATAGTATATTTAACCAGCGGTTCGAGCTTTTCCAGATTTTCCGCGGAAGACTGAGAAAGTCCCGCCGTCAGGTTCCCATAACTCTTGTGGGAAAGAAACTGAGGGATAACCTTCTTTCCCAAACCAACAGCTTGCATGTAGGAAGTGTCGCCTGTCATGACCACTGGGATTTCGCTGTCCGCACTCGCTACCAGTTTCACGAACTCTTCTTCAGGAAGGAACCGCCTTAAAACTATCGTAACCTCACACTGAACATCATCGTTGGTCAGCCGCAACGTGACACCACTTTCTTTTTCTTCTACTAGAGTTCCAAACTTTTTGTAGGTGAGAAGTTCCTTCAGTTCAGCAACGGGTATGTGGTTGCTACTTAATTTGACACTAACCTTGCCTGAGTTATAAAGCGCAAAGAAGCCCAGGAGGACGAGGAAAATAGAAAGTTGCATTCTATCAACCTCACCATCATAATATTTACCAACGATGTTGAAGTACACGACACTAAAGCCACTTTCTTCTTCTTTTGGAGGGGGGAACTCGAAGGTGGGGAAGCCTTCGTTTAGTGGACCACTCGAGAAACTGTCACACTGAAAGAAGAACTGCAGTTCTTTTATTTTGAGGACCCTCGTGTGGTCAAAGTCTGAAATTTGAAACGTTACCACGCCGTGGTAGTTTTTTCCCAAAGTTTCGCTTAAAGTCTGTTTGTCTTCTATCGTCGTTCCTGCAAAGGAGGAGGTTTGTTCCCCTGTCCAGTAGTACGCTGTGGAGTAGTAGTCGTCGTCACTGAGCAGAAGTTTTAAATATCTTAGGGACTTCGTAAACTGCTCTAGAGTATCGTCGAGGTACTCATCCACACCGGCTAGCACTTGTTTCGAGAACTCGATGAACTTGTCAATGTCGGAGGGTGTAAAGTGTGGCACCACCTTCACTTCACCGGGCACCACCTTCACTTCACCGGAAAAACGATACAAAAATTTATCCCTCTCGGACTTCGAGATGGGTCGGAGGTCGTCAGGCCTTCTGCTGAACTCCTCGTAGAAAGAAAGAGTTTTCTTGACGTTGTCGTCTCCGCTTACGACGAGCACGTCAACCTCGTAGCCAAGTCGACGAAGCAAGATCCCGTAGTAGCGGGTATTCACGAAATCTCCAGCTCCATCTATGTACGTGGAAGTGGCGAGTAGGACCCTCTTCCCCCTACCGAAGGGTTCCGGAGGGGGGTCACTGAAAAGCATCATAGCGTACCGTGACGAATCTTCTTTGCAAAGGCAGTTTCTTAACTTGAGTAGCTGCACTTTGTAGAAGCTATCCATACCGCAGGCTGTGAAAAGATTTCAGTGCAGGGCTGTCTAGTCACAGGCTTTCACACGTTCAAAGTGAATCATAACCACGCCTTCTCGTTCTTGAGTACGCAACGAAACGTGCCGGCGAAAGGTCGCAAACTGCTCCACCCCCCAAACTGAACACTTCAGAACAGCGTGAGTAGAGTAGGGTCGGGCGGTGTAGTGTCGAAAGAAGAGAACGTCGCCTCTTCGAAGGTTGTCCAACACGGTCGTTCGTTTTCGACCTTCGTACTTCTTCTTGCCGTCCCTGACGTACTCGTACCACGGACTGTTCAAGGACAAGATCATCACTGCCTCTTTCTTTTCACAGCCGAAAATGACGTGCTCCCCTTCGTCCCTCCAGGCATGTCGCGCATCCCGGCGGAGATCTTCCGGGTGTGTCTGGAGTTCGGCCCCGACCACCGGGAGAGCTACGGTCGCGTCCTCAGGGATCTCCGCGGTGCGACCCACTGTCTCTCCTGCGGCAAGGTGGCGCACGTCTCCTTGGTCGGGTACGTCGGGAGGTACTGCACGAAGCAGTGCTGGCTAGAAAGCAGCTCCGACGAGGAGGAGGAGGAGGAGCCCTGGCCCATATCGAGGGCGGTCTCAAGATACCACCAAGCCTGGTTCAACCTCAACTCCCCCACCTCCATCTACTGGCCGATGGCGCCCCGCGTCCGCTGCGAGAACGAGTGCATCAGGCTCCGGCAGCCCGTCGACGTCGGGCGCGAGGCGACGTGACCGGTCGGGGGGAGGCGACGTGACCGGTCGGGGGGAGGCGACGTGACCGGTCGGGAGGCGTAGCTACTCCACCCTCTGCAAAAACTCCTCTGCGGAGGCGAGCGCCCCCTCGTTCCACCCCTGCGCGTGCGACAGCAGCTCGCCGACGACGGCCACCCCGTCCCCCTCCAAGAACTGCGCTCTCGGGAAGTACCCCGGCCGGTTGCTGTGCGTCCCGCACTCCCAGAAGGCGACGAGCCTGTCCCGCTCGGGGCCGACCTCCTCCCCTGCGGGGGCTAGCGCGGTGTTCAGCAGTCTGGAGACGTCTCTGCACTTCTCCAGCACCTCCTTCATCGCCTCGGCGTTTTCGCAGTCGCAGTACGTCATGATCACGCCGGCGCCTCCCACGGGGACGACTTGTTTCAGCGGGGAGGTGACGATCCAGGGCCGCGTCACGGTGCTCCTGCCGTGCGCGGTGTAGAGCCTGAGGAAGGGGTTGCACCGGACGCTTTTCAGCGTGGCGGCGACGGCAGCGGGGGTGGTCGGGCGGAACCGCACCTTCCCGAGACTCCGGCGGTCCACGCAGAACACCACGCGCCTGGCGCGCACGACCCCCATGCTCGTGGTGAGCACCCACGAGTCGTCGGCGCGCGTCACTTCGCGGACGGAGCAGTGCAGTCTCACCCGCGCCTTGGTGAGCTCGTACATCCGGTCCACCAGCCTCTGGTACCCCCCCTCGACGACGTAGTACCTCTTGGGCCCGTGGAGCATGTCCTCCAGCGGGTACCGGTGGATCACGGAGCGGGCGTCGGCGTCCAGGAAGTCCGTGTAGTTGGAACACTGCACAAACATGTCGACGGTCTCCTTCGGGAAGTGGCGGCGGAGGAACTCTCCGAAGGATTCCGTGGCTCGCACGTCCAGGGTCGGGAGCGCGCCGACCAGGTCGTTGAACCACTGGCGGGAGTAGTTGGGGAGCGCGCAGCCGTAGTTGCCCGTCTTCGGGAGCACCCTGAGCCCCAGCGACCTGGCCAGCTCGAGCACCCGGCTGTCGGACTCTCGCACGATGCCGGCCCCCAGCTGGACGGTCTGCCCGTGGAAGTCGGCCTGCTTGACGCGGCCGCCCGCGCGCCCCGAGCTCTCCAGGACCACCACGCTCCCGCGCAGCTTCATGGAGAGGTAGAGCCCGGTGATCCCGGCGCCCACGATGACGGTGTCGTACGACGGTGGACGAGGAGGGAACATGAGGACGAAGAGGAAAAAAAAAGCGGTCACTTCCACTTCCTCTTGGCGCTGCGGTACGACAGTATGGTCTTGTCGTAGGGGGTCCTCAGGTCGAACCTGGAGGGGACCACGTCTTTGAGGATCTTCTGGTCCTCCGACAGCGTCAGCTCCATGAGGCCTCTCACCACGAAGTCGAAGAGCACCTTTTCGACCAGGGACCCCCCCCAGAAGTTCCGGTACACCCGCCAGAAGAGGACGCTCCTGCCGCCGCCGGTGGGGCAGCAGTGCGTGACGACCGTCTTGACGATCTTCCCTGCCGTCACCCGGGTGACCGTCGTGGAGGGCAGGATGTACTCGTTTTCGACCTTAAGCTCGTCGACTCCGAACCACCTCCCCAGCGAGGTCACCCCGCTGTGGTAGAGGAAGGTGGACCGGCCCCAGCCGGGCGCGAGTTTTTGGAAGGAGACGTTGAAGGGGAGGGGCAGCTCGCGGTTTCCGAAGGAGTGCACGTACGAGATGTGGAGCATGTCCAGCACGTTCTCGGTGACGACCTCCGCGGGCGCCGTGAACTTGCGCTCCCCGGACACGGACGTGAAGGAGGGGTCGCTGGCCTCCGGGATGGGGAACTCGAGCGGCGGGGCGGCTTCGCCCTGGTTCAGGTCGACGGACGGGTTGATGAAGAGGACGTCCTCGTAGACCGTGCACGGGACGCGAGGCACCCCCCTCGTGGCGCTCGGCGCGGGCAGCGACCCGGGGATCTGGATGAACTGGCCCCTGCGGAAGTGGAACGCGTGGTAGGGGCACACCAGGCAGTCGTTCAGGCGGTTCACGGAACCCTTCCGGAACGCCGCCCCCTGGTGCGGGCAGACCCCGTAGACGACGCAGCACTGGCCGTCCGCCTCCTCGTAAGCGACGAAGGGCGTGTCCGAGAGGGTCAGCGGCGTCACCTCGCCGCGCCGCAGCTCGCTGACGGGGAGGACCGGGTACCAGCAGGAGGAGAGCAGCTCCCTCGAGGGGAGCGAGCCGAGGGGAGGGTACGACTGGAAGGCCAGGAGGAGGAGCGAGCGCAGAGCTCTCATGTAACCGTGGAGGAGAAAGTACACTTCTATCGCGGGGAGGGCAGCTCCAAACTTGCTCATCGAGGAACGCTCTCTACCGGGAAACACTCTCTACCAGGAAACGCTCTTTATCGGCAACGCTCTTTATCCGGCAACCCTCTTTATCCGGCAACGCTCTTTATCCGGCAACGCTCTTTATCCGGAAACTCTCTTTATCCGGAAACTCTCTTTATCCGGAAACTCTCTTTATCCGGAAACTCTCTTTATCCGGAAACTCTCTTTATCCGGCAACGCTCTCTACCAGGAAACGCTCTTTATCCGGCAACGCTCTTTATCCGGCAACGCTCTTTATCCGGAAACTCTCTTTATCCGGCAACGCTCTCTTTATCCGGCAACGCTCTCTACCAGGAAACGCTCTTTATCCGGCAACGCTCTTTATCCGGCAACGCTCTTTATCCGGCAACGCTCTTTATCCGGCAACGCTCTTTATCCGGAAACTCTCTTTATCCGGAAACTCTCTTTATCCGGCAACGCTCTCTACCAGGAAACGCTCTTTATCGGCAACGCTCTTTATCCGGAAACTCTCTTTATCCGGCAACGCTCTTTATCCGGAAACTCTCTTTATCCGGAAACTCTCTTTATCCGGCAACGCTCTTTATCCGGAAACTCTCTTATCCGGCAACG
>Ga0214917_10006738_pt1 | contig 11839 bp, 13 predicted proteins | sample LL_1208_BB_MetaG_FD_177983 | JGI IMG/M metagenome (GOLD analysis project Ga0214917, IMG submission 177983) | Freshwater microbial communities from Lake Lanier, Atlanta, Georgia, United States - LL_1208_BB | ecosystem: Environmental > Aquatic > Freshwater > Lake | place: USA: Georgia | collected...
AAAGGGACATGCCGCGACCTATATGAGCCGTTGGCATCCCCCAAAAACGCAAAAACCTTTTTTCCGAAAACAAGAAACCCCCAAAAAGGGACATGCCGCGACCTATATGAGCCGTTGGCATCCCCCAAAAACGCCAAAACCTTTTTTCCGAAAACAAGAAACCCCCAAAAAGGGACATGCCGCGACCTATATGAGCCGTTGGCATCCCCCAAAAACGCCAAAACCTTTTTTCCGAAAACAAGAAACCCTCAAAAAGGGACATGCCGCGCCCGTTTGCACCCATTTTGGAATTATGGTAACAATTTTTTAAAAATGATTTTTGTTTTGATGAGATCATATATGATGTCATCCAAATGCGACAAACTGTGCCGAAAATTTTACCTAGTGCCGCGCGTTTTTTCCCAAAAAGGTTTTGACATATCGATTTTTGGACATTTTTTTTGTCCATTTTCTCAAAATTTTTTCGACTCTTGTGCAAAGAAAATCGAAAATAACAAAATTATTTTATGCAATATGTGTGTGAAAAATGAGAGCATAATGGTCACACAAAAAAGTGGACGAAAAAAACTGATTTTTTGGCCCAAAAAAAAGCTTAAAAAAAGGCACCACTGAGCTACTTTTTGTTCTAAAAATTTAGAACGATTTAGAACGCCAAAGCATATAGAGATTTTTTCTTATGTTATGTTATAACTTCTCACTATTCATCATCTCAACATTATGTCATCCAATGCCGATCATGACGATAAGCTTTTGGATCCAAAAGTAGCAAAAAGTAGCCAAAATTCGCTAGTATGTAAAGACTGTGACTATATTACGTCTAAAAAATTCAATTTTGACAAACATCTCGCCTCTAGTAAACATTGTTCTAGAACGATTTTGAACGCGAAACACAAAAAAGCTACCAAAAGTAGCCAATACGAGTGCAAATTTTGCAAAAAGGAGTATTCCGCTAGGAACAGTTGTTGGTACCATGAAAAACAGTGTCTAGACAATCCTAGCAACAAAACGGTGCCACTCGTGGATGCCGGTTCGGTTAAGGTTATTAAACGGCTTCCGGTTGTGGCAGCACATGATGCGATTACAATCAGCTTGTCGGACCTGTGTAAAACCAGCGGCAACGGTGAAGACTTTTGCTTGAGTTTGAAGGACATGGTGCCCTGCATGTTGAGCCATTTCAAGCGGCAGAATGACGAGCACCAAATGGAGCAAAAGATGGTGGTGCAGGAGCTGCTGAACCAAAACAAGGAATTGATGAACACGATCAGAGAGATGACGCCGCGAATTGGAAACAACAATGTCGTCAATACAACAAACAACACGCAGTTCAACCTGAATGTGTTTTTAAACGAGGAATGCAAGGACGCCATTAAATTAAGTGATTTCGTGAAATCTCTCAACATCACGGTGGAGGATTTGGAGTTTACGAAGGCGAATGGCATCATTGAGGGCGTGAGCTCCATTATTGTCAACAACTTGAAGGGCATGGACGTGCACAAGCGCCCCATTCATTGCACGGATGTGAAGCGCGAAACCATGTACATTAAAAATGACGAGTGGGAAAAGGACGATAAACTGGAGCACGTGCGCAAATTCATTTACTTGACCTCTTGTTATCAGACCCGCGTCATTCAGGATTGGATGGTGGCGCATCCGGGTTGGGAAACCAACGAGAAGATGCAAACAGAGTACTTGACACTGTGCAAGGAACTGTACAAAAACATTGAGAACGATGACATTGCACAACGGAAGATTTTGAAAGGGTTCATCAAGGAAGTGCAAATTGATAAATCCATGATGCATTGAGGGCGTTGATGACATAAAATGAAAATTGAAACACGCAATAAGAGAGAAATAGGGGGGCGCATGGACCCATGTTTTCAGCACTGTGCCGGTTGAACATTGATGAGATTGATATGGTGAGAACGATGCATTCGTTCCATCTTATTCAAGCTGCAGTGCGTAAAGAAGAATGCGACGGGTTTCGCATAAGCGTGCCTGTGCTTGCTTGCTGATGCGCAACACGCTGGGGCATTTTTTACTTGGATTTTTATGTATGATAATTATAAACATGATGCACAATGTTTTATCGTTTACCGAAATTTCCGATATATTAAATCATTCCATTGTGAAGACACATAGGGCATCTTTGTCGGATCACCAGAAAGTAGTGAAATTTTCGTTTCCGTTGTCAGATGACATGAGGAATAAATTGTCAACTCGGCTGGCCATGAGCTTGCCTCACACTGTTCCCATGCGATGGATTAAAGGGGACACGCCTCCCCACACCGACAAAGGGGAGAAACACTTTAGCAAAACCCATTTAATTTATTTGACAAATAGCATTGGGAGATTGTTCATAGATGGACAATCCTATCCAATTGCTGCCGGCGATGCGCATGTTTTTAGCGAAGGGTTGGTGCACGGCACTGTGGGCACTGAAAACAATGAGCGTTTAATGATGGGTCCGATGAGCGAATCTGGGTTCGGAGTGGGTGTAGAACCTTCACGAATTATATTCTTCACAAGTAAATCAAATGCTGAATCTAACACAGACCCAATCAATGGCCTTGACTACGGACTGCCCATGATGGATTACATTGAATTATGGATGGTCTACAAAAATGAGGGAGGCGAAAACCCAACTCAAAATGGAGGACCATATCCTGCCGGTACTCAGTTAAATCCCACAGGCACGTATTGGGTGTACCCATATACTCCGCCCCAGACACCCACCCTCATTCCTCGCCCTCCAGTGTGGGGCAGTTTATTCACGAATAATGCACAGGTGTATTACAAATCGCATAGCTTGTCAACTGGATCTGGTGGAAGTGGCGTAAGAAACGTCCGTCATAAAAAACGCAACACATAATTTCCATTTTTTTCCACAAAATGTGATTCAAAAAAACAATGCAGATGAAAAAAATTGAATTGGTTTCAAAAAGCATTTGAAACAAATCAGTGCTTCCACAAATACGAACAGACAATGACTGAGACGATGAACAATGCTGATTACTGGACCATTACTGCAGCTGCTGCGATGAACATGACTTGCGGCGACGGCAATAACGGCGACGGCAATAACTGTCGTCCAATTACCATTCGGCGCGATGACGGAAGACTCTATCATGGACACGTGAACGAACACGGCGAAAAACACGGGCAAGGCACTCTGAAGATGGATGTTTGCGTCACTGGCACGGTTGGTGATGAAAATTCACACACATCAAGATGGACCGAATTCACCGGCAATTGGTGCAACGGGTTGATGCACGGCTACGGTGTCATGCGTCGGATGACTGAACGAGGCGTTGACTATGTCGTGTATGACGGCATGTGGGACAATGGCGTGCCGGCAATACAATGTGGGGAAAACACGAATGGAGAATCCGAATACGACGACGAAGACGACGAAGACCATGAAGACGACGAATACGAATACTACCGCGGATGCAACTCGCCACGTCGCGGAGATTACGACCACTGCGAAGAAGCCAGTTAAGAATGAATAGTTAAGAACGAATCAACGAATCAACGAATCAACGAATCACACGGTGCATGCAGTAAGATGAATGATATAAGGTAATGTGATGCAAAAAAGTAAGACAAATGAGTTAATTCATTCCACAATGTGTTTAATTGACTAACATTTTTTTATTTGGGGGTCAGATCATGTCAATGTGTATTGTGTATTATTTCAATATAGAATAATGTGCATATATTATAAAATATACAAATGCCGCCAAACACAAGTGAAGAAACCGAAGAACCTAAAGCACCTGAGACCAAGGCGCAGCTGGTGCAGTACATCAAATCGTGGATTGAAGTGGACAACGACATGCGCAAACTGCAGAAGGACATGAAGACACTGAGAGATAATAAAAAGAATCTGACGGATGCGTTGGTAAACGTGATGAAGAACAACGAGATAGACGTGTTCGACATCAATGACGGTAAGCTGGTGTATGCAAAGACCAAGGTTAAGGCGCCGATCAACAAGACGAGCCTATTTGCAGCCCTCATGCAGCACTACAATGACGAAGACGCGGCCAAAAAGCTGAGCGAGTTCATTATGGATTCGCGCCAAGAAAAGGTTAAGGAATCCATTCGCAGAAAAATCCAAAAATAAATAGTGGTTCATCTTAGGAGAGGGACCACCAATGAAACTAGAGACAGACATTTATGTGGACAGCATCAACGGCGGCAATAATGCATCCAATTCATTCATCACAGAAGAACACTTGACGTATCCGTTTGTGGATGCATTGAAGACAAACGTGGACGACCACGCGGATTTGCCGCTGGACTCGCGGGTGGACATGTGCATTTACAGAATACGGCGCAACAAAACCAGCATCCCATTCTTGGAATTTTTACTGTATTTGGACGGCAATGCAAGTGACAAGGGAGGCAGCAAATTGACGTTTCCATACATTTTGTCCAAACACACCAAGACGGGATTGGTGGCGCAATGCACCGCGCCGTTGCGCGCATTGTTTGTGTCCAGTGAGAATGAATCACTGGACGACGTGGTCAAATACGACGGATACATTTACAATAAACAGAAAAAACGGTGCACGCTTTTTTTCAATCAGTTGCACGATGAAATGGCAAGCACCAGCATTCCGTTCATGAGTTCCAAAAATCGGTGGTGGTGGGCATTGTCTAGTGAAATTTTTAACGAGCACCGAATGATGAATTATCCAATATCGGACCACGTGATTTCGTTTTTTAACAAGAATCCGAAAATAATGCAGTTGAAGGCACATGGCTACACGCTGGAATCACCGAGCGCATGTTATGCTGGAAAGCATTTTAATTACATATCTTACATGGCGGCGTTCGGTGTGAAAAAGGCATCCACTCGGGCCCATTTTGGGCCGTACTATTATTTCGTGAATTTTGCGGATTCCATGATGTATGCGTGCTATTCCATTCGTCATCCACACGCAGGAAAACCTCGCGGAAAACTCGTGCAATTTGAACCGCACGTGCTGGGGGATGGCACGCGTTTAACTGTGAACGAGCACGGCAAACACACCAGGGGCGGCATTGCCCGATTTGCCGTGTTTTTGGGGCGGTGTCGCGCATTTTTTTTGAATGGCGACGAAGACCGTTCCGAGCTCAGCATGTACTGGGCTAACAAGGATCCATTTATCAAGGCCAAACTTGCGCTGCGCGACATTAACGGGGACTGGACGCGATATTTTAATTCGGCATATGTGGGAGAATACGTTTTTAATGTCAACGATGAAACGAAAAAACGTCTTCCCGGATGGACCATTAAGGAGTACGACAACCAAATTCCATTGTCGTGCCATGAAGTTGACATGGACAAGGTTCCGGATAAATATGACCCCACGTTCAATGGGTATGTTGTAATGTAAATCGCGCGGAATGCAGTGCATGGATATAGAAAAAATATATCCATGTATTATTATACTAAACATCATCCGATTTCAAAAACCAAAAACATCCAACACAATGGATTCGCAGTTTATGAAACGGTTTGTGTTGGCACCGCTTATTTTCCTGATTGTCACACGATTTATTTCATTTTTTGCGCATGTGCTTGAGATTGATGAGAGCATGTATTACATACTGATTGCACTCATGAGTGTTCCTTTGGTGCTCTACATGATCATAGGCTGAATGCAGGAATGCTGTATTCCCCCTTTGCATTTTTCACGTATGTTGCAATGATGTTGGGATTCACCGTGTTGGCCACAATGTCTTCCGGATCATACACATTGCCCGCACTGTCAATGTGGTACATGATCCCCTTAATGTCCTGCACCCACGTGTCCACTTTGATGCTAGTTGTTGCCGGCTCCAAAATGTCAAACATGCCGTGCGGGATACCCTTTGCGTGCGTGCCGCAACAAGCACACCCTTCTTTTTTGCGCCGAGTGCATTGTTCTCCGTTGGCACGCTTGGCATGACACCGATCATGCATTGGAACCACGTTTTTGATGCGTTTTCGTTTCACAAAGTCTTCCTTGGAGAGTTTCAATTTGTCGGCAGAATAAATGAATGACAATATTTCTGCGTAGTGTTTGTGTATTGTGTTCGGGTCTTCAGCATTCGCACATTTTTGACGGACAGCTTCAAACTGATCCGAAATGTCGTTCTTTAATTTGATCAAGTACGCGTCAATTCGGGTGTTGATTCGGCGTTCCATCAGACTGCGTTGTTGCGTTTTTTAATTATAAGTGATTGGCATGCAATCAATTATATTTCTAACATTTCTAAATCAATTTTTAAAAATAATAAAAAAAAACGCGATGAATTAAACTACATCATTTCCCCGTCCTCTCCGTCCAAATCTTGCATCATTTGTTGTTGCAGATATTGCAGATGTTGCAGCTCTAGCACTTGTTCTTGCGTCAGTTGCAAACCCGGGGTTTCATTCGGCACATCATGGACGTCAATTGCAATGGATTCGTGCGGGCTCGCGTCGCCGTGCACGCTATTCGGTGTACTATGCGGTGCTGACGTGCGAACAGCACTTGGAGTATGCGGTGCGCTATGCTGTACACTGGGTGCTGCTGACGTGCGAACAGCACTTGGAGTATGCGGTGCGCTATGCTGTACACTGGGTGGTGCGCTATGCTGTACACTGGGTGGTGCGCTATGCTGTACACTGGGTGCTGCTGATGTGCGAACAGCACTTGGAGTAAGTGATGCGCTTGATGTGCGAACAGCACTTGGAGTATGCGGTGCGCTATGCTTTACACTGGGTGCTGCTGATGTGCGAACAGCACTTGGAGTAAGTGATGCGCTTGATGTGCGAACAGCACTTGGAGTACCACGTTGTGCGCTTTGAATCGTTACGATATCAGCAGAAGCATGGAACCCATTCATGTCTTGCATTTGTTGCAACTCTTGCAATTGCTGCAATTGTTGATTTAAATGAACCATGTTATGCGGGTGTTCCAGTCGCTGCTGCTGTTGTTGTTGTTGTTGTTGCTGAATTTCATTTGCAATTGAAGCATTATCAATCACGACTGTGATGCCATTATTGTTCATGGCATTGTCGCGTGACGGACTGCCGTCCCGACTGCTTTTGCGACTGGATCTCTCTTCATAGTCCTGCTTGTTTCGCGCAGAATTGACGGTGACAATGCTGAGTCCGTTGCACAAATTCGGTGTGTGCGCATCAAACGTGTATTTGCCGGGTTCGTTTGCCACCTGTTTGCCGTACTTCTTTTGGAAGGCTTCAATAACGTCTTGATCAATGAGCGGTGCAATGTCAAAGAGGTTCTTGATGTCGGTCTTGATGATGTTCATCATGTCTTTGGCATCCACGCGCTGCGAACGCACGAGCGCGAGCTCAATTTGTATTTTTTTGTTGATTTGCTGGAACTGCAGGGAGCAGAGTCGGTGCGACTCGGCGCGCTTACCCAATTGGAAGTAAGTGTCAATGGACTTAATGATCCCCACGAAAATGCTGCCCACACCCAGAATGATGTTCATGTTGGCGTAGCCGATGTCAATACCGGTGGCGAATCCAATTGCCGATGACAGGATGATGACCGGAATGTTGATGTAGTTGGAGCGCCCGTTGTACTTTTCATACGAGTTGCGATGCAGGATGGACAGCGATTCGCACTCCTCCGCGTGCAACTTGAGCAACTGTTCTAAATCGGTGTTGTAATCAATTGATTCTTGTTGAGTCATTGATCAAATTTGCTATATCCTTCGGTGCGATTTTATTTTTTTTTGTTGCCATTAAGCGGCGTTTATTTAGTATTTGAATATGTTATACGCACATCAGTAATAAATGGCCGAACCAGAGCAGCCTCCCGTACCGAGTCCATTGGACACTCAACAAAAGTTACAGGCATATCCAAAATAAATCTAAATCAATAAAAAAACGGACATAAACGTAAGTAACTACATTTTATTCATTACAACAATAAATAACATGTTTCGTTTCATATCGCTGCTGCAAATGCGCGGCTTTTCCAAATCAAGAACTGAAAAAATGGGTTGCAAGTTCACGAATGGCGGTCTGCCGATCAATGATTGCACCAGTTCATGTTTAACCAAATGTCAACTCATGGAAACGAGAGATGAAGTTGATGCATTCATTGCAAACGCGAAATGCAAGGCACGGTGCGTGCACACAAATTCTGATCCGAAGCCCGGCGACTGTTCGTGCGTCAATGTGTGCATTGCTGACATGTCCGAGCTGTACTGCATCATGACTAAAAACGGTATCATTTCAAAATAGTTTATGAATAAAATAATGACGACATATATTATAAACTGTTTTATTAATCACACGCATTAATCATGACAGAGTTCCAACAACTGTCACCCGTTGAATTATTCACAAGAACATTGCAACTGTTTAAAAAACCTGATGACTTTTTATACAGAGGTGACAATGTGTCTTCATATGAAAGAGATTTCAAAAATTATATGCACGAATTATTTAGTAATCTAGAACGTGGAAAGGATCCTGTAAAACGCGATAAACTTGTGCAACTTGTAAGTTTGAGGGATCAACATGGGTTATCCATTTTAGGATATATTTTATTATTAGGAAAATATGGTGGACTCTACCATTTATACTCATATGTGAAAAATGATGATGAAATACAAAACATTATATCTTCTAGGTTAAATTCGGAACTCGCTTCCGTTTTGACTTATTATTCTTCTGATATAAATAAATTAATTGAATATATAATAGTTATCAAAAGATATGTGCCATCGTTTAAGTTAAGTGTGGAAAATGTAAAATTGATAGGATACATGATGGCAATAAAAGTGCTCGTAGTGGTGTTCGAACTTCCGAATATGAGTAGGCCAATTGAAATTCCCAATCAGTTTGTTCCATATGTGGAACCTCCACCACTTCCCCCTCCTCCTTCGCAACAATTTCCCTCTCCTCCTTCGCAACAATTTCCCCCTCCTCCTCCTCCTCTTTCTTACTCTCTTCTTGGTCCTCCTTCTCATCCTCCTCCTCTTCATTACCCTCATCTTTTTTCCTATTCGCAACCTCCTCCTCCTCCTCCTCCTTATAGTAATGGCGGAACCAGAAAAAACCACAAACGGCACAAAAAACAAATGCGAAAACATGCTTCAAAAAAAAGCAAGCATGCTTAGCAACCCCATTGCTCGTTCATGACTGCGTCTGAACGGTCTCCATTTGCATGATCTCAAAAATGCGCGCCAAAAGTTCCTTTGATTCAGTGACCCCCTTGCATTCAGGGATGCCTGCGACATCCACGAACCATTTCTCAAATTCGTGCACCGCATCCCAGTACTTTACGTAGCCGCCCAGTGCGAGCAGCATGATTGCCCGTTTCGCGTAGTCGGCATCAACGGGTCCTTCTTGCAACAAGAGCGCGTCAATGTTTACGCCGGCGTCAAATTGTTGTGGAAAACACGCGACGGTGCGGTTTACATTAAACCCTTGGCAATGCCTCCGAATCCGAAGTAGTCTTCAAACTCCAAGTGGTGATCCTGAACAAGCGGCCTTTCAAACTGCATTTTGAACGGGTGACCCAACAAGGGAACGGTCGCCGTCAGTGACCGGATTTTCACGTGTTCTGACGCATATCTGTTGTAGGTTTCGTTCCATGCACAGTGGGCAAAAACCTTCTCGGATGTTTCATCCGGCACATTGGAAATCATGTATCCTCTTGCAACGTAGTACTTCTGGCGCAGCTTCTTGAATTGGGCAACAACGTCGGCTTTGGTGACGGTCATCTGTGTTCTTGTTTCTGTGTGTCTGGTTGTTTCAACACATAATTGTTACTCTATATTCATTCTATATACATTATACCGGGTGCAATCCACTAGTTAAATTATAATATATGTATACCCACTTTATAACCGATAAATGGCACTTTATCCCGAAGATTTTGTATTAACGCCGAGAGGTGTGATTCGTTCAGGATACACATGAACTAAGAACGAATCAGGAGAACCAGACACAACTGGAATTGATGAAATTTAAGTTATGATTTATTAAAAAAAAAGCAAGCGCGATAAAAAAAAGTGTTAGAGGAGCACAGTGTTAAGGGTGGTTAAAATGAGAGGCGAAGGTTGTGAGATAAGAGTGTGCGTTGGCGTTTGGAGGAGTGAAAGTCGTTGTGAATGATGGTAATTTCGTGATTAGCGTAAGCGATGAGGCTGTGAAGTTCTGACCTGTGTGAGAATTGTGTCATGCGGTCTTGTGGATTGTTGGTGAAAGCCTGAAGATCGTGCAGAAAGCGGAAAGCGATGTCGGTGGTGGCTTGAATGACGGCTTGAATGATTTGAGCAATGTGTTCGTGCTTGTTGGCGAGCAAATGATTGCGTAGAATGGTTTGTTTGAATTTGTGAAGGGATAGTTTGTTGGAAACGAAAGCCTTGCGAGGATTGAGATTGATGGCGACGCGATCAACTTGGAACTGAGGCAATTCATGAAAGCGCAAATGCGGAACGCTGGATATAATGGAAATGACTTGATCAACCTCGTTTCGCACGGAAATGTTTTGAACGCGCCTGCGAGTTTGCTGCATTTGGGCGAGGAAATAAGGATCAATTTCGCGTCCACAAATAACATCGCCTGGATCGCGAGGCATTCCACCGCCATTTTCGCGCATCCACTGCAGGTAGTGAGGGTTGTGTCCGCGAGTTTCAAATCGTCCGGTGTTCCAAGACCAAAGGCGCTTACACTGTGTACAAAACATTTGATCACAACCGTCGGTCTTGTGCACAAGAACCTTGCAATTTGGGCATGGTTTAGTGTCATCCTTCAAAAGAGCGACAGATGCGACAGTGTCGGGGTTGCACACATGGTGAGGATCGTCGCGATCAGCCTTGAGTTCCCTGCAATGAGGGCAAGTGTACTTGTCACAAGTGGCACACTTCCAAGCGGAAGAGACGAATCCATTGCAGTCGGAATCAGCGCAGCGATGAATGAATTGATCGTTGTCGGCTTGGTCCGGTTCTTGCGCGTCGTGTCGTCGTAATTGAAATTTGGTGTGCATCAATTCGGTTTTGAATGCTTGAAGGCGCTTGATTTCAGCAGATACGCTCTTGATTTGATCATCAATGTTCTGTATGAGACGATCATGAGCTACGGCAGCCTGAGCGGCAGGAAGCATGGCTTGTTCTTGGGCAAAGAGAATGTCCTGCTGGTGCTTGGCAAATTCGCCTTGGAGGAACGTCTTGGTAAGACCGAGGTGCTGCAGTTGAGAATGCGTGAATTGGGTGTTGCAAAACATGCACTTTGGAACGGTGACGTCTTCGCTACAGAGGAATGTCTGGTAACAGGAGCGGCAGGCGGTCTTGGAACAGGAATCAAAGGGGCAGGAAATGGATTTGCGGTTGGAGGCATTGAAGCCGTCACAACAGATGGTACAAGTTGTCGTCATTCGGGAAAGAAGCTCTGGTAATTGAGATGTAAAAAGAAAAAGAGATCAATTTTTTTTTAAGATCATACAAAAATGAATTGAGATCGGCTCAAAACGTGTCACGTTACCAACTCGTGCATTGAGAAAATTGGATTCCGTGATTGAATAATGAGAGAATATATGGAGTATTGCATTGTGTGTCAAAAAAAAAAATATATGTGAATTGTATAATCACCGTCAATCCATTAATCAAACATGAGATTTGAGGCTGCATTACGTGGAGGAAGTCGTAAAGTGCATGGGCTTGAAGTTGTGCGAGTAGGAGGAAGTCGTCGTATTGCAGTATTAGGAGGCCGTAGTCGTAAAGTGCATGGAGGTAACCGAAACCGAATGTATGGGTTTGAAGTTGTGCGAGTAGGGCGAGCGGGAGGAAGTCGTAAAGTGGGAGGCCGTAGTCGTAAAGTGCGTGGAGGAAGTCGTCGTAT
>Ga0214917_10006739_pt1 | contig 11839 bp, 9 predicted proteins | sample LL_1208_BB_MetaG_FD_177983 | JGI IMG/M metagenome (GOLD analysis project Ga0214917, IMG submission 177983) | Freshwater microbial communities from Lake Lanier, Atlanta, Georgia, United States - LL_1208_BB | ecosystem: Environmental > Aquatic > Freshwater > Lake | place: USA: Georgia | collected...
ACCTGCAGGCCCTGCGCCAGGTGGTGCTCAGCGCCAGCAGCAGCAAGGAACTGCACGATCGCCTGATTTCCCTCAACGGCCCAGTGCTCAACCAGGCCGATCAGGCCCTGCCGTTGCCCACGATCAAGGCCCAGGTCAACGGCCTGCTCGATCAGGCCGCTTCCCAGGTGGCCCGCCAGAAACAGCAGCTGCCCCCCAGCACTCCCTGGAGCCTGCTGCCCGAGCTGCTGCGCAACGCCTTCGCCAGCCTGGTGTTGGCGATTGGTTTTGCGGGCCTGGCCAGGCGAGCGGGCAGCGAGCTTTCGCTGTTGGAAGAGCTGCAGGCCGCCTGGTTCCGCTTGCGACTGCGCCGCTCCCAGGCTCGCCGCGTTGATCGGACTATCAGCGATGCGGACTATCTGCGCCAGATCAGCGAAGAACAGGACTGAAGCTGCCCGCAGCCCGTTGCCCCTGGATCGAAGGCACGTCAGGGCATGCCTCGCACAGCCATCAGCCCGGATCGCCGAATCCGAGAACCATCGGACGAGTGCATCCCATGGCATCGAAGCGATTGGGATGAATCCTGCCGCTGCCGCGAACGGCGATGGTGGCGTGGGCGGGGCTGCGGTCAGGGTGTGTCGGCACCCCTGAAGCCAGCAACGCTCACGGCTCAGCCAGGATGCTGCAGCCGCCTCCGGTCCATGGAGTCCCCCCCTTCCCCCTGGATCCCCTGGATGCGGCGATCCCTGCAGCTGGCGGCCCTGGGCCTGGGGCGCACCAGCCCCAATCCCCTGGTGGGATGCGTGGTGCTCGATGCCGCCGGCCACCTCGTGGGTGAAGGCTTCCATGCCCGCGCCGGTGAGCCCCATGCCGAAGTGGGTGCCCTGGCGATGGCCGGCGAGCGCGCCCGCGGCGGCACCCTGGTGGTGACTCTGGAGCCCTGCTGCCACCACGGCCGCACCCCTCCCTGCAGCGAGGCGGTGATCCGGGCGGGAGTGGCGCGGGTGGTGGTGGCGATGGCCGATCCCAACCCCCGCGTGGACGGCGGCGGCCTCGCCCAGCTGCGTGCCGCCGGCCTTGAGGTGATCACCGGCGTGCTGGAGGCCGAAGCCCGCTCTCTCAACGCCCCCTTCCTGCATCGGCTCGCCACCGGCCGGCCCCTGGGGATCCTCAAGTGGGCGATGAGCCTCGATGGCCGCACCGCCCTGCCCAATGGCGCCAGCCAATGGATCAGCGGCCCGGCGGCCCGGAGGTGGGTGCATGAGCTCAGGGCCCGCTGCGACGCGGTGATCGTGGGGGGCGGCACCGTGCGATCCGACGACCCCCTGCTCACCAGCCGTGGCCGGCGCACACCGGAGCCGCTGCGGGTGGTGCTCAGCCGCAGCCTCGACCTGCCCGCCAGCGCCCAGCTCTGGGACACAGGCCTGGCGCCCACCCTGGTGGTTCATGGCCCGGACGCGCCCCAGGCGGCCCGGATGGCGATCGATCGGCTCGCCGCCGCCGCGACCCATCCGGCCTCCGGAGGCCAGCTGCACTGCTCCACCGCCAGCGAAGGATCTCTCCCCCAGGACCGCCTTTCGATGGGAGGCCCCGCAGCAGGGGCGGATAGAGGCCCTGCGTTGCGGCCACCGGAGGATGCGGCCGGCAACAGCCCGCTGGCGGTGGCCCCCTCAGGCAGCGTCTGGCCAGGCTGCGCTGCCTCGCCAGGCTGCGATTCCGCGGAGGCGCTTCCAGGCGGGCGGCTGGAGCGGCTGGAGCTGCCGGTGTGTGAGCCGGCGGCCCTGCTGCAGGCCCTGGCGGAGAGGGGCTGCAACACGGTGCTGTGGGAATGCGGCCCGGAGCTGGCGGCGGCGGCCCTGCGCCAGGGGTGCGTGCAGCAGGTCGCCGCCGTGATCGCCCCGAAGCTGCTGGGGGGCCTGGCGGCCCGCACGCCGCTGGGCGATCTGGGTCTGGAGGCCATGGCGCAGGTCGCCACCTGGCGGGAGCGGGAGCTGTCGCGCCACGGGGCGGATCTGCTCTGGCTGCTGGAGGACGGCAGCCGCCTCGTCAACCACGACTGAGCCGCAAGGTCGTCCCCGGCGCGGAGTCCCCGCCGTGCCGGTCGGGGTGGCGGATCCGCAACCCACTCCGCGTCGCCCTGCCGGCTGGGCCCGGGGCTTCAGAGCCTGCTGAAAAACCCTTGTGCAACCGGTTGAACCCGCCGGATGGGCCTGCGCAGCGATGGCCCGGCCACCCATGGGCGAGCATCGCCAGGGATGGGCCGGTCCGGCCCACGTGTGGATCCGCTCCCTGATGCCTTCCCCTCCGTTCGAGCTGCAGGTGCCCCTGATGGGAGCCTTGCTGGCCCTGCTCAGCTGGCTGGGACTCGACCGCCTGGCGCGTCGCTGCCGGTCCGATGGGCTGCTGCGGCCGCTGTTGCAGCAGTGCCGCCTCAGCGTCAGCGTCACGTTGCTGCTGGTGCCGCTGCTGGGCTGGCTGTTCGAGCGGCTCGATGCGATCGGCTGGGATCTGCCTCGCGACAGCCGTGAGTTGCGCGATCTGGTGCTCACCCTTGGGGTGATCTGGACCCTGCTGCGCATCAAGGACAGCCTGCTGCGCTGGCTGACCAAGCAGCCGCTGACCAGCGGCAACCGCGAACGGCGTTTCCTGATCGATGTCTTCGACAAGTTGCTGCTCAGCGGCGTGCTGCTGCTCGGCGGTCTGCAGGTGCTGCGCCTGCTTGGCATCTCGGCGGTGCTGCTGCTCACCGCCAGCGGCATCGGCGCCGCAGCGGTGGGCTTCGGGGCCCGGGCTCTGGTGGAAAACCTGCTCAGCGGCGTGATGCTCTATCTCAACCGCCCCTTCGTGGTGGGTGATCTGGTGGAGCTGCCCGAACGGCGGCTGGCGGGCCGGGTGCGGACCATCGGCCCTTATTACAGCCAGTTGATCGATGGCGATGGCCGGCCCTTCTTCGTGCCGAATGCCCTCTTTTCCGCCAACGCGATCGTCAACGCCAGCCGCCAGAAGGAGCGGCAGCTGCTGCTGCAGTTGCCGTTGCGTCCGCAGGACACGGCCGCGCTGGCCGATCTCACCACCACCCTGCGCGCGGAACTGGCCGGCCTGGATGGGCTGCGGCCCGGGCGACCGTTGCGGGTGCATGGCCAGTGGAGCGACGCCGGCCCGGTGCTGCGCATCGAGGCCTACGGCGATGGGGATCTGGAGCGGAGCCTGGAGCTGCGCCAGGCCCTGCTGCTGCGTGCGGCTGGCGTGATCGAGCGCCATGGGGCAGCCCTGGCGATCCGGCCAGCCTGAGGTTCGAGGTCTCCCTCAGATCAGCTCCGGGTGGGCCGGATCCCCTTTGAACGGGCCCTCGATCCAGCTGTTGATCCAGCCGCCGTAGAAGCCGCCGGGCTGGGGAATCACCCGTTCCCCGTCCAACCAGCAGCCATCCATCACCGCCGGATACACCGCGTACCAGCCGGCCAGGGGGGCGTAGTCCGGCACCGGCTCGGGGTACTGCCACACGGCCCGCACCAGACGCCGCAGCTGCGGGTTCAACGGCGACGCCTCACCATCCGGCAGCACCACATCGAAATAGCGGGCCACCCCCTTCCATTCGCAGAAGCTGTGGCCGGGCGCCGGCTGCAGCATCGCCAGGTTCATCGCCTCCGGCGGCAGATAGAGGGTGGGCGGATGGAAGGTCTCCAGCACCCGCAGCGAGCGATCGCCTTGGGCCAGCACCTGCCCCAGGGCCTCCACCCGCATCGGCAGATCGCAGGGCTCGAGCCGCGGCGGCCTGGGATAGTCGGCCACGCGCTCGATCGGACGTGGCCGCCCCTCGTCGCCAGGCGGTTGGCACGGCTCGGTGGGGGGCTGATCGGCGGGGCTCAGCTCCACTTGATTACCCATGTCGCTCCGCAGCTCAGTCATCGGTGATCAACTCTGGCTCCCAGATTCGAGCTTCTGCCTTCCCGCGCAGGCAAGGGCGGCACCTACGGAGTGTTGTGGGTCATCAAGCAGCTCCATGGGCTCCATCGGACGCGGGTTGCTGTCCCCAGGCTGGCCAGGCTGACGGCTCCGGTGTGGTCACCTCAGCCAGACGTCAACACGCCGACGCCGCTGATCACACCTGGGCCGCTCGGATCGACCTGCGAGAGGCCATGGCGAAGGGCGCGGAGATCACGCCGCCTCGCGGCAGAGGCAAGGGGGCTGAAGGGATGGCCCGGGTGCGGTCGCCAGCGCGAACGGGTTCGCGCGTCAGCCCGGGATGAAATGACGCAGGCGGCGCGCCTCCTCACCGGCGCGGCGCTGCAGCTCCTCGTCGCTGAGGCCCGCCTCGGCGCGCTGCTGGGCGGCGATCACATCGGCCTCCTCCACCGCGAAGCCCGTGCTGCGGGCGAGCGCCAGGAAATCCGCCAGCTCCAGCGGCTCGGCCGGGTTCTGCACGCGCTCCCTGAGGTCCGGGTCGTCCTTGACGCGGGCGAGGAAGGCATCCAGCTGCTCGAGGCTCATCCAGGGGGTCCGATGCGGCTCCTGTCTAGCCGGCAGCGAGCAGAGCCGGCGTCAGCCACGCTCGCGCCCTACCCATGGGGTTCCGTTGTGCCAGCCGCTGCAGGCCCAGGATCCGCCCCATCCAACGCGAACTGCAGCTGCGTGGCTCTGGTCTGCGCACTCGCCGCCGGCGAAGGCGAGGGCCGCAGCGCAGATCGGCCCCGTTCCTGAGTCTCGAGGGGAGGACGCTCCAGCTTCACCGCCTCCCAGTCGTGGCTCTCCCACGGGCTCATCAGGGGCTGCAGGGCCCGCAGCGACGGCCCGTCGTCGGGCTCCAGCCAGGCCTGCTCCAGGCCATCGGGGATCAGCACCGGCATGCGGTCATGCACCCGCGCCATCAGGTCGTTGGGGGCGGTGGTGAGGATCACGGCGGTCTCGAGCTCGCCGCCATCGGCGCCGACCCAGCGCTCCCACAGGCCCCCCAGCCAGAAGGGAGCCCGATCGCGGCGGCGGAACAGCCAGGGCTGCTTCCAGCTGCGGCCGCTGGCGGGATCCGTGCGGTCCTGCCATTCGTAGAACCCATCGGCGGGCAGCAGGGCACGGCGATGCCGCCAGGCGCCGCGGAAGAAGGGCTTGTCCGCCACGGTTTCGCTGCGGGCGTTGATCGGCCGGTTGCGACGACGGCCGTCGGGGGCGGGCGCGAGGGGATCCTTCACCCAGTCGGGCACCAGCCCCCACAGCACATGCGCCACCTGCGGGGCGCCGTGCTCCCAGCGCTGCAGCAGCACCGGCTCGCCGGGGCGCACCTGGGAGCGGGGGGCGTAGTGCTCCAGCAGCCCGGGTGGCAGCGGGCCCCGCAGACGCGGCAGCAGCCGATCGAGAGCACTGGTCAGGGAGTAGCGGCCGCACATCGGAGTCGCAAAGACAAATCAGAGGGGCAGGCGGGCCCGCAATGACAACCAACGACATGCTGCCTCCGGTCAGTGTGGAGCTGGCGCGCCACTTGCTGAATCCGACAGCGAGCGGACTGCTGCATGGCGGCCACATCGCTGGCCACCTGAGCGGCCACTTCAGCGGCCCTGCTGCCAGGCCACCCCGCCTGCACACCCCCTGCGCAAAAGGGCGGAGGCGACGACAGGCAGACGCACCGCAGCGTGCGACCAGCCTCAAGGACTGGGCTGCTCATGCAGGCGCATCTGCCCGCGTCCGGGCAGCGAGGCGGTGCCAAGCGCCCCTCGCCACAACCGAGGGGAACCTGCAGCGCCTGGAACGACCAGACGGCCCGCCTCTCGTCGGGATGCCCCGTTCGGTTCTCCCGACCCACGGCGGGGCCGGCACCTGAGGCACCCACCTAGCGTGGCCGCAACCGCTTCCGCCGCATGGCCATCCGCCAGGACGACAACCGCCCCAGCCGGCGCTTCGGGCTGATCAACCTGCTGCTGATCGGCTTGGGTGTGTTGCTGCTGTTCAGCAACTTCTTGCCCAATCCGGCCATGCAGGTGCCGCGGGTGCCCTATTCGCTGTTCATTGATCAGGTCAACGGCGACAACGTCAAGCGGGCGTACATCACCTCGGATCAGATCCGCTACGAGCTCAAGGAAGCCCCCGCCGAAGGGGCGCCCATGGTGCTGGCCACCACACCGATCTTCGACATGGATCTGCCCCAGAGGCTGGAGCAGCACGGGGTGGAATTCGCCGCTGCCCCGCCGCGCAAGCCGAGCTTCTTCACGACGCTGCTGAGCTGGGTGGTGCCGCCGCTGATCTTCATCCTGGTGCTGCAGTTCTTCGCTCGCCGCAGCGGCATGGGCGGCGCCCAGGGGGCCCTGAGCTTCACCAAGAGCAAGGCGAAGGTCTACGTGCCCGATGAAGAGTCGCGCGTCACCTTCGCCGATGTGGCCGGTGTCGATGAGGCCAAGACCGAACTCACCGAGATCGTCGATTTCCTCAAGACCCCTGAGCGCTACGCCGCCATCGGCGCCCGCATCCCCAAGGGCGTGCTGCTGGTCGGTCCCCCCGGCACCGGCAAGACGCTGCTCTCCAAGGCCGTGGCCGGCGAGGCCGGTGTGCCCTTCTTCATCATCAGCGGCTCTGAGTTCGTCGAGCTGTTCGTGGGCGCCGGCGCCGCCCGGGTGCGCGATCTGTTCGAGGAGGCCAAGAAGAAGGCGCCCTGCATCATCTTCATCGACGAACTCGACGCCATCGGCAAGAGCCGCGCCGGCTCGATGGGCGTCGTCGGCGGCAACGACGAGCGCGAGCAGACCCTCAACCAGCTGCTCACCGAGATGGATGGCTTCGCCGCCCAGGACAAGCCGGTGATCGTGCTGGCGGCCACCAACCAGCCGGAGGTGCTCGACGCCGCCCTGCTGCGTCCCGGCCGCTTCGACCGCCAGGTGCTGGTGGACCGCCCCGATCTGTCCGGTCGCCGCACAATTCTGGGCATCTACGCCAAGAAGGTGAAGCTGTCCGATGGGGTGGATCTCGACAAGATCGCCCAGGCCACCAGCGGCTTTGCCGGCGCCGATCTGGCCAACCTGGTCAACGAGGCGGCGCTGCTGGCCGCTCGCTCGATGCGCACCACCGTGGAGCAGGGCGATCTCAATGAGGCGATCGAGCGGGTGGTGGCCGGCCTCGAGAAGAAGAGCCGCGTGCTGCAGCCCGATGAGAAGAAGGTGGTGGCTTATCACGAAGTCGGCCACGCCATCGTCGGCCACCTGATGCCCGGCGGCAGCAAGGTGGCCAAGATCTCGATCGTGCCCCGCGGCATGGCCGCCCTGGGCTACACGCTGCAGCTTCCCACCGAGGAGCGCTTCCTCAACTCCAAGGAGGATCTCGAAGGGCAGATCGCCACGCTGCTGGGCGGCCGCAGCGCCGAAGAGATCGTGTTCGGTGAGGTCACCACCGGCGCCGCCAACGATCTGCAGCGCGCCACCGACATCGCCGAGCAGATGGTGGGCACCTACGGCATGAGCGACACCCTCGGCCCGCTGGCCTACGACAAGCAGGGCGGCGGCCGTTTCCTGGGCGGCACCAACAATCCCCGCCGCGCCGTGAGCGACACCACCGCCCAGGCGATCGATCGGGAGGTGCGCGGACTGGTGGACCGCGCCCACGACCGCGCCCTGACCATCCTGACCCACAACCGTGAACTGCTCGAATCGATCTCCCAGAAGATCCTCGAGAAGGAGGTGATCGAGGGCGACGAACTCAAGGAGCTGCTCGCCAGCAGCGTCATGCCCCAGGAGGCGCAGCTGGCGGCCTGAACGGATCCGCCTCCCTCGGCTCCCTCTCTCTCCGGGCTGTTTCTAATCAGCCCGGATTTTTTTGTCTGTCATCGCAGGCCATCCAGGCGTGGGGTCGGGGCGGAGCGCCGCCTGCGCAGCGCCACGGGACGGAGCGACCGGTCCAGGCCCCTTGACGGGGGTCCCCCCGATCCCTGATAAGGGATCTTTGGTCAAGGCCCATGGCGACCCTCAGCGCCTATCCCGCCCTGGCGGAGCTGACTGGGAAGGACTTCCTCTCCTCCGCGGACGCCGGATCCGAGCAGACCGCGCAGCTGCTGCAGCTGGCCGCCGACCTGAAGGCAAAGCGTCTGGCCATCGACCTGGGCGGCCGCATGCTGGGCCTCATCTTCTCCAAGGCCTCCACCCGCACCCGCGTCAGCTTCACGGTGGCGATGGCCCGCCTGGGCGGTCAGACCCTGGATCTCAACCCGCAGGTGAGCCAGGTGGGCCGCGGCGAACCGGTGGCCGACACGGCACGGGTGCTGAGCCGCTATGTGGATGCCCTGGCGATCCGCACCTTCGCCCAGGAGGAACTGAGCGAATACGCCCACTGGGCCTCGATCCCGGTGATCAACGCCCTCACCGATCTGGAGCATCCCTGCCAGGCCCTGGCCGACTATCTGACCCTGCAGGAGGCCTTCGGATGCGGCCCGGATGACCTGCGCGGCCTGACCCTGGCCTACGTGGGCGACGGCAACAACGTGGCCCACTCGCTGATGCTCTGCGGCGCCCTGCTGGGGGTGAACGTGCGCATCGGCGGCCCGGTCGGCTACGAACCCAGCGCGGCGGTGCTCGAGCAGGCACGGCAGCTGGCTGGCGGGCGCTGCGAGATCAGCGTGCTCCACGACCCGGTGGCGACCGTGCGCGGCGCCCATGCCCTTTACACCGATGTCTGGGCCTCGATGGGCCAGGAGGAGGAGAAGGCGGCGCGCGAAGGGGCCTTCCGCGGCTGGTGCCTCAATGAGGAGCTGATTGCCGAGGCCGATTCCCGGGCGATCGTGCTGCACTGCCTGCCCGCCTACCGGGGCCTGGAGATCAGCGCCGGTGCCATGGAGGGCAGCAGCAACCGCATCTTCGATCAGGCCGAGAACCGCCTGCATGCCCAGCAGGCCCTGCTGGCGGCCCTGCTGGCGCAGGCCTGAGCGGACCTGGGATCACGCCGGCTGGCCTACGGTCAGATCGCTCCGCCTGGGCCCACGCATGCTTCGGATTCAGCTGGTGCCACCTGCATTGCGCCCGCTCTGCCGCCGCGCCCGCATGCTGGAGAGCCAGCCGGTTTCTCTGATGGCGGGGCTGGTGTCGCTGGTGCTGATCAGCGGCTCCGCGATCGCGCAATCCGCCCCTGGCCCGACGCCCGCCCTCGATGCGGCCGTGGTGGGAGCCACAGTGGGCCGGGATGTGGCGCGGCGCTGGTGTGCGGGCGAGGAGCCCCGGCGCGCCATCGAACGGACGCTGGTCGCCTATCTCAGCGGCCTGAAGATCCCTCCGGATCAACTGCCCCAGGCGACGACGCAGGCTCTCGGCAAGGAGATCGCCGTCGAGGCGTTCGCTCAGGCCTTCGCCAGCTGCCCGCAGACGGCGCGCCAGGTGTTCCGCACCATGATGCAGTGAATAGCGGGCCCTTGCCTCGCAGGCCACGGGAAGGGTACAAATGTATTCAGGTGATCCGGTTCCCGTGCCCAGCAAATCTGTCGCAAGCCTCATCCGCCCTGCGGACTCGGGGGGGGCCGGCCTGAACGTCCCGCGCATGCCGCAGGCCCTGCAGGAGCTCACCTCCGCTCAGCAGGAGCTTTACGACTGGCTGGAGGACTACATCCGCAGCCATCGCCACAGCCCCTCGATCCGCCAGATGATGGAGGCGATGGGCCTGCGCTCGCCGGCCCCGATCCAGAGCCGCCTGCGCCATCTGCAGCAGAAGGGCTGGATCACCTGGCAGGAGGGACAGGCACGTACCCTGCAGCTGCTGGGGGAGGGGAGCGGAGGCGGCATCCCGGTGCTCGGCTCGGTGGCCGCAGGCGGGCTGGTGGAGCCCTACGACGACCTGCAGGAGCGGCTGGACCTGACGCCGACACTTGAGACGCGCGGATTGTTCGCGCTCACGGTCAACGGCGACTCGATGGTCGAGGCCCACATCGCTGATGGTGATGTGGTGCTGCTCGAACCGGTGCAGGATTCCAGCCGCCTGCGCAACGGCACGATCGTCAGCGCCCTGGTGAGCGGCAGCGGCACCACGTTGAAGCACTTCTACCGAGACGGCGACACCATCACCCTGGAGGCTGCCAACCCGGCCTACGAGCCGATTGTGCTGCCGGCCGATCAGGTGAGCGTGCAGGGCCGGCTGGTGGCGGTGTGGCGCCAGGTCTGAGCAGCGGGAGGGGGGCGGCGCTCAGGCCTGCCGGGGGCGGACCCGCTGCGGTGTAAGCTATTTCCATCGACACGGCAAGGCCCGCGGGCCAGTCCGGACGACCAGCGTCCGGCCAGCCGATCGATTCCTACGGGGCCATAGCTCAGCTGGTAGAGCACCTGCATGGCATGCAGGGGGTCAGCGGTTCGAGTCCGCTTGGCTCCATTGTGAGAGGCCCCTTGCTTTGCAGGGGGTTTTTTATTTGAATGGCTGGTCCAATTTCCCGCCAATCTTCAGGTCCAAGGTTCAGTGCCTGACAGAGGCTAGGAGGCGCCTTGGGCGGGGGGTTCATCCCATTCCCGGTGTGTTGCGCAAAAAACAGCACCCAGAGAATCCGAGTCTGTGTTGAAGCCGTCTGCCTGCTTCCGTGAAGCAGCTGTTTGACCTGGACCTTGCGTCACTCCTGCGGGGCCCTGGGCACCCTGTCCATGGCATCGGGGGAATCCCATTCCTCTCTCAGGTGAGCTGTCGCTGCAGGCGGCTCACCCGCAGCGGCGGGGGCTGATCTGGACTGTTGGGTGGCCCCTCGAGCTGACGCCTGGAGAGGCGGAAGGCCAGGCTCTAACACGCGTGATGCAAGGAGCGCCCACTGAACACTATCTCCATCGCTGGAAGAAGGAGGCGCGCTTCTTGGTTGGAAGCGCGGCAGGCGAAGGCGGCAGAGAATTCTCGTAAGCCTGGTTCTCCTTGCGTTGAATCTCATGCTCGAACCGATCCAGCAGCTGCCTGAATTCCTGGAGAACCCTCCAATGGGCCTGCAGCTCGACGGGAATCTCATCAGGATTCATGCCAGCCATCACAATGGCCTGTTGGCTGGAATCTGAGAACGTCAGATCGTTGCTGATGACGGATGTCGCAAGTGCCTGCGCTGATCTGGATGGCGCGGAAGGCAGCTGTTCCGGCAAGCGCACGGCCATCACCTGAGGAAGTCGGAGATCACCCTCCTCATCAAAACTGGCCCAGACTTCACGGCCAGCCGCTTCTGGCCATCCCTGCAGAGGAAACGCGAAGCCGGATTCTTCAGGATGACCTTCGGCCACCAGATCCATGCGAGGCTCGCGGCAGGTCAGCGGGCGAGGCGGCAGTCCTTGCGATTGAAGCCAGACGGTTGCGGCTCCCCCGAGGCGGGAATAGCACCAGCCCTGCAGACGACCGCCATCGGGACTGAGTCCATCAAAATGACCGACAAGCCCGCGGAAGGTCGCCGAGAGGGCCGTGCGCAGGCGATCTTCGGTGGCTGCTGCGAGCGCTCCCCGAAGGGTCACGGGGCTGGAGAGGCGCCCATCGGCCGTGATGGCGAGAAGCTTGACGCTGTCAGCGGCGGCCGGGATCGGGTGCGAATCGGGGATGGCCAGAGTGAACCCGAAACTGCCGCTGCGGCCCACATGTGCCGCCACATCGGGGCGATCTCCATCGATGGGCGCTGACGCAAGCAACTGGGAGCCGCTGACGAGGCGCACCTCACAAAACGGAATTTCAGGGTGAAAGATCCAGCCCGTGATCAATGTGGGCGACAACGTTTCAATGGATCCCTGAAGTGAACGCTGGGATTTCGTTTTCCGGCGAGCCTGCCAAAACAAAAGGGCGCGAACCAACGGTATCCTGCGTGAACTGCCCTGATCATGCTTCCGAGATGCCTTAGCGGTCAAGGTCGATTTGGACGCTCTTGCTGAGGCTCCGATCGTCTTCCCTGTGGCGATGTTGA
>Ga0214917_10006740_pt1 | contig 11836 bp, 11 predicted proteins | sample LL_1208_BB_MetaG_FD_177983 | JGI IMG/M metagenome (GOLD analysis project Ga0214917, IMG submission 177983) | Freshwater microbial communities from Lake Lanier, Atlanta, Georgia, United States - LL_1208_BB | ecosystem: Environmental > Aquatic > Freshwater > Lake | place: USA: Georgia | collected...
TCTACGCCTGCATGTTCACGATGCCGGTGTCGGGCTTCCTCGGCTCGAACTTTCACCCCAAGGGCTACGGCGTGAAGCTGTTCAACGAGATTCAGATTCCGGTGTTCGGCTGGCCCAGCCAAGAGCTCTACGACGTGTTCAACGGGATTCACCAGAGCGTGGCTTTGCTGCTGGCGACGCTGATCGCCCTGCACATCGTTGCAGCAATGAGCCACCTGGTGTCGGGCAGTGACGTGTTCCGGCGGATGATGCCTTGATGGGCGTTGATGCCGGCAGCAAGGGCCCGAGTCGATGATTCGAAGTAAAAAAAGCGTCGAATTCATTGTTTTTGCGCCGCCATACAACCCTAACATCGGCGGTTTTGTAGTCCTCCACCAACTCTGTCACTTTCTCAACGAGATTGGCCGCACGTGTCATCTGGTGCCGTGGTTCTCAAGCGCGGAAATCTCGCCCATCGATGACGTTGCAGTTGCAAGTAGAGTGTTCGAGCAGCGCGAATCCATCCGACGCGACAGTTACAGGGTAAATCCGGACTTGAATACCCCGCTGTACCGGCGCCCTTGGAGAGGCATCGCCAAACGCAATGACGTGGTGGTTGTATACCCGGAGGTTGTGTTCGGAAATCCGCTTCGCGCCCGGAACGTTGCACGCTGGCTCCTTCACAATCCGGGTTTTCACACCAAGCATTGCTACTACGTCCCCGGGGAGGTGCATTTCCGCTACAGCGACGCGTACAAGCCTCTGCCGCTGCCATGGATAGAAGTCTCTGATTTAATCCTTACCGTGCTTCGAACGCCATGGGAGCAATACAAAGAGCCACCGGTGGGCTCACCCCGAGAGGGAACGGCCTACATCATCCGAAAAGGTGCCGGCAAACCATTAGTGCATGACGTTAACGACTCCATACAGATCGATGGCATGAGTCATGCGGAGATCAGCGATGTTTTTCGCCAAGTCAAAACTTTTATCAGTTACGACACGTACACCTTGTTTTCCGCCCTAGCAGTGGTTGCAGGGGCAGACTCAGTCGTCATTCCAGATGCCGGCGTATCAGTCGATGAGTGGACGCCCGATCCAGAAAAACGCGCGGGCATCGCTTATGGTTTTGATGACCTTGAGCGGGCCCGGGCCACTCGTAATCAGCTATTGGTAAACATGAAATCTACAGAACGCGAGACAGAAAACATGGTCAAAATGTTTGCTGACTATTGGGAAACTCGAATCTCGGGCGCTCACTCGAATGCCTCGGCAGAGTTGAGCACGATCCCCGATTGGTCCTTGGGCGCCAACCTCACCTCCAACCCGTCAAGCGGCCAATCGACACCCACCTGAGGGTCGTTCCACAGCAGGCTGCGCTCGTGCTCGGGCGCATAGTAGTCGGTGGTCTTGTAGAGGAAATCGGCCGTTTCCGACAGCACCAGAAATCCGTGGGCGAAGCCTGGCGGAATCCACAGTTGTCGGAAATTCTCGCCGCTCAGTTCCGCGCCCACCCATTGGCCGAACGTCGAGCTGCTGCGACGCAGATCGACCGCGACGTCGAAGACACTGCCATGGCTTACGCGAACCAACTTCCCCTGCGGATGACGGATTTGGTAATGCAGCCCGCGCAACACGCCGCGTGAGGAGCGCGAATGGTTGTCCTGGACGAAGGTCACATCCAGACCCGTCACGCCATGGAACGTCTGCGCGTTGAAACTCTCCAGGAAAAACCCGCGAGCGTCGCCGTGCACCCGTGGCTCGAGGATCAGCACATCCGGGATGCGGGTCGGGATCACCTCCATGCTCAGAACACCCGCTCCGCCATAATCTGCCGCAGGTATTGCCCGTAGCCACTTTTGGCCAGCGGTGCGGCAATCGCCTCCAGTTGCGCGTCGCTGATCCAACCTTGTCGCCAAGCGACTTCTTCCGGACACGAGATCTTGAGGCCCTGGCGTTTTTCCAGCGTCTGGATGAATTGGCTGGCCTCGATCAGGCTGTCGTGGGTGCCCGTGTCGAGCCATGCATCGCCGCGGCCGAGCACTTGCACGTCCAGCTCGTCGTGGTCGAGGTAGACCCGATTGAGGTCGGTGATCTCGAGCTCGCCGCGGGCGCTCGGCTGGAGCGCGCGAGCGCGCTCAAGCACCTGCTCGTCGTAAAAGTAGAGCCCGGTCACCGCATAACGACTTTTCGGCGCCTTGGGCTTCTCCTCCAAACTGACCGCCCGCCCGCCGGCATCGAACTCGACGACACCGTAACGCTCGGGGTCGGTCACCGGATAGGCGAACACGGTGGCGCCCGTGGTGCGCTGGTCAGCGGCCTCTAGCCGACGCTGCAGGTCGTGGCCGTAGAAGACGTTATCCCCTAAAACCAAGGCGCTCGGGCCGCTGCCAACAAAGTCCGCACCGATGATGAAAGCCTGCGCCAGCCCATCAGGGCTTGGCTGCACCGCATAGCGGATGTCCATGCCCCACTGGCTGCCATCGCCCAGAAGTTGCTCGAAGCGCGGTGTGTCCTGCGGCGTGCTGATGACAAGGATCTCGCGCATACCGCCCAGCATCAGCGTGCTGAGCGGGTAGTAGATCATCGGCTTGTCGTAAACCGGGATCAGCTGCTTGCTCAGCGCCAGTGTGGCCGGGTGCAATCGGGTGCCGGCGCCGCCAGCGAGGATGATGCCTTTGCGTTGCACAGTGCTCATAACGACACTCTCAGGTTGTGACAGCCCTTACGGCGATGTCTGGCCATCGAGCCAGTCGTCGGCCGCGGTGCGCCAATCTGGTCGAGCAAATCCAAACGTCGCGTCGAGTTTCGCACAGTCGAGCCGCGAGTTGAGCGGCCGGACCGCTGGCGTCGGGTAGTCGGATGTCGGGACAGGGTGGATGTCGCGGGTGACGCATGAGAGCCCACGAGCCCGCGCGCCCTCTAGGAGATGGCTGGCGTAGCCGTGCCAGCTCGTCGCACCGGCCAGCGCGGTGTGGTAGGTGCCGTGCACTGATGGATCGTCAAGCCGGGTGAGGACGTGCGCAGTGAGCTCCGCCAGCCACTCGGCAGACGTCGGTGCGCCAGTCTGGTCGGCCACCACCCGCAGCTCTTCCCGCTCGGCAAACAAGCGCAGCATGGTCGCGGCAAAGTTGCCGCCTTCGCGTCCGAATACCCAACTGGTGCGAACGATGATGTGCCGACACGCAGAGGCGCGGATGCCCCGCTCGCCGTCCCACTTGGTCCGCCCATAGACCGATTGCGGCGCGGGCCGGTCGGCTTCGGTCCACGGCTTATCGCCGCTGCCCTCGAACACGTAGTCAGTCGAATAGTGGATCAGCCAGGCGCCGGCGCGGGCTGCGGCTTGCGCCATCGCCGTTGGCGCGTCCGCATTGATGACACGGGCGAGGTCGGGCTCGGATTCGGCGCGGTCGACGGCAGTGTAGGCCGCTGCATTGATTACGACGTCGGGGCGAACGGTTGTCACGGTGGCTGCTATGCCCGCCGGATCAGCAAGATCGCCGCACAGTGTGCTCCGAGGCTCTTCGCCAATTAGACCCCGCCGATCCAGCGCGATCAACTCGTGCCCAGATAAGGGGCCACGCTGCAGGGCGCGGCCTAGCTGCCCGCGACCCCCAAGCAGCAGAATCTTCATGTTCGTATTAGGTTTTGTAAGATTTTGACCATAGTTGACTCTTTCCCGAACAGCGCCACTCGGACTCAAACCTCATTGTCGGCTAATACCTCTGCAGCGTGTCGAATCGCCTCCTCCAACCCATACCTGCACTTCAAACCGAGATCACGCTCGGCCTTGCCGATGTCTGGCACGTAGCGGTTCTGTCGGGCTCCCGCAGATAACGCCGAACCGTATTGCGCGAACACCCCGCGCGCCTCGCAATCTCTCGAATGGGCAAGCCCTGACGGGCCAAGACTCTGATTTCCACTGCCTCTTCCTGGGTCAACATGCTCGGCGGCCATAAAGCCACCATCCTCACCCAGGTGGGTCACTTTTACCTCGGCAGATGGGTCAGTTTTACATCGGCGGCGACACGCCTACGTCGAGCGCTTCAACCGGACGGTGCGCTACGAATGGCTGGCGCAGTACCACTTCGACACCTTGACCGAAGTGCAGGACTACGCCACCCGCTGGATGTGGTCCTACAATCACGAGCGCCCAAACATGGCCTTGGGCGGCATCACACCCAAACAGCGGCTGGCCATGGCCGCATAGTTCTACCTCCAAATCCCCTGAAAAATGGGGGGATTACCTAGCACCTCCTGTCAGACCTCAAGTGTGAGGCCAAGAAGTGTCTACAAAACCCGGGGCGATTCAGGATCGCTTTTGATTAAGAGCGACAGACAGGTCTCGTTTTGTGTTTTTAACTTCACAAACTAGCGCTGATCTCTGTCAAACGAGCCGCAAAGAGATGGCAACCATGAGCGCAGTAGCCCTCGCGAGTCGGTAATTTGCGCGCCAACTAATTCCGAATCGCGAACCGTCGGTGCGTTCCTCGACCTCAATCGGCATGGTAGTCAGGCGCAGGCCAGCACTGTAAGCGCGGACAAACATCTCACCACCTGCTAGGCAGTAGCTATCAAAAGGCAGCAGGGCCTTACAAGAGCACAGACGATATAGTTTTAGGCCGGAAAATGGGTCGCTAACACGCCACAGAAGAGCACCGACCCAGCCGGCCACCCGTTCGGCCACACGCGCCTTGTTCCTGCGTATGCCGATAGCAACGTCTGCGCTCCCGAGTGCATCAATAAGGGCTTGCGCGGATTCGGTCCGGTGTTGACCATCAGCATCCATTGTCAGCGCGAATTCATACTGAGCATTGACTGCATGCTGCAGCCCAGTACTAAGTGCGGCTTCATAGCCCATATTACCGCTAAGGTTGATCACTTGGGCGCCAGCCATGCTTGCCAATTGGGCGGTCCCGTCAAATGAGCCATCATCCACGACGATCACGTCACCCAAACAGCGAGCCCCCGCGACCACACACGCAACGGTAGCGGCCTCGTTGTAGGCCGGAATCACAACCGCCAGCGCCGCATGCTTCATGCGAGATGGTCGCGAGCGATCGACTGTCCTTGAGCGAGCTCAGTCTTTAACGGTCTTCCGATAAGCTTGTAAGCTTCATAAGGCCGAAAAGCCTCTGGCTGACAGGGACGTAGCGGAATCAGATCGTCAGCCGTCAGGACGCTGCCAGCAGGCAGATAACGGGCCGCACAAAGCGATCTACGCTGAACGACGACGGTAGCGCGCTCGTTTGGTTCGACGCGCTTGATACCGTTGCCCAGCGCGTAGTCCAGTTCTCGAGTTGCATCCACCATGGCACGCCACGTAGTCGATGTAAGGGAAAACTTGTGGTCAGGACCATCTCGCTCGTTCGAATCGGTGAAGTGCTTTTCGACCACGCGTGCACCTAGCGCAACAGCACCCAAGACCGCGGAGTGCCCTGGCGTGTGGTCCGACAGGCCCAAGACGCAGGTAGGGAACATTTCGCGGTAGCAGTTAAGTACGCGGAGGTTCAAATACTTGAAGTTGTCGACGCTACCCGTGTAATTGGTATTGCACTGCATTACGCACAGCGCTGAATTAAACTCATTGACCGCTTCGACGGCGCGAATTACGTCTTCGAAGGTCGAGGCCCCGGTGGCTAGAAGGAGCGGCTTATTCTTTTTCGCCAAGTATTTCAGGTAATCAATCCACGTGATGTCGCCCGAGCCGATCTTGTAGGCATTTAGGTAGGGGTCGCTATGTTCTGCTAGCGCGTACGAATATGGACTGGTCATGAACTCGATCCCAGCCTTGTCGCAGGTTTCCTTTAACACAGCGGTCCAACTAAGGTCTACCGACGCAGCCGAGTAGACCTCAAACACCGATTTCTTCCACGTGCTCTGGTGGCTTTTGACGCCTTGCTGGCGGCGGAATTCGTAATCGCTGACGATGGTAGTTGCGGAGAAGTGCTGAAATTTGGCAGCGTCGGCGCCGGCCTCTTTGGCTCGGTAAATCAGTTCTTTGGCGCGTTCCAAGTCGCCGTCATGATTCGCAGCGATGTCAGCGATGAAGTAGACAGCATGCTCGTTGCCGATGTGTCTATCGCCAATCCGAAGAGTCGGGCTAAAGGTAGTCTGCAGCTTCATGGTCGATTTCCTCTTCAATTGTAGGAAGTGCATACACACTGGCGTGTGCAAATCGGGAGGAGTTCATCCGCATATCGTTAGGGCGAGGCGCAGTTAGTTCGGCATTGGCTACGCTAACCGGACGCAACAGCTCACGATCAAGGCCAAGTTGCGCGAACAAGGCATGCGCGAAAGCAGCCTTATTCATGCCGTTTGCCGCGCCTAAGTTGTACAGACCCACTAGGCGCGTTTCCATCGCACGGGCGATAGCGTCCGATAAGCTTTTTATACCGAGTGGACTGAACCAGACATCATCGAATACATTCAGGGGGGTGCCAGTGCGCCCGCCTTCGACCAACCAGTCACTCAGGCTGCTGCGGCCGGGGGTTCGGCTGCGACCAAAGAAATTCGTACGCAACACACAACCACCAGATTGCAGCACTGGATATTCACCGACGCGCTTGGTCAGGGCGTAGACGTTGATTGGGCAAGTACTCTCCTCACCGTGCGGACCAAGACCTCCATACACTTGGTCAGACGAAATATGAATGAGGTTTGCAGAGCGCCTTTGGCACAAGCTACTGAGCACTTGGGGCACGAAGCAATTCAGCAGCGCCGCATAGCTCTTATCTCGCTCGCAGCGGTCAACGTTGGTAGCCGCCACCAGATTAATTACACCGTCAGGCTCGCTCTGCTGGAGTGCCCGAGCGAACGAACACGTGATTTGCGCTTCGTCGCCGCACGGGTTGCCGGAATCGCGAGCAAAGCGGAGCACTTCGTGACCGCGAAGCTCGAGCCGACTGCAAAGTACGGGACCGAGCAACCCGCTTGCGCCAAAGACCAGTATCCTCATCGGACATAGGCCTCAGAGAAAGATACGAGCAACCGATTGGGCTACCTCAGCCGGCAAAGCCGGAGTCATGTCACGCAGAGCTGGCGTCTTGAAGTTACCTTTCACCACCCTACTCACTAGGCGCGGTTCGCGCAACTGTCCGGGATCGATCTGGCATTCGATAAGCCGCGGTTTGCCGGCTCGAACGTGCTTCTCCAGTAACGGGCCAATATCCGCAAGAACCTCCAGTCTGTCGAACTCCAAGCCAAAACCGTGCGCAAGGGGTTCCAGGGGTGGAATATGCAAGCCGGAAGCGGTGTTGCAACCAAAAAACTGAGGTCCGAAGAAATTAGTTTGAGTACTGCGAATCGATACGTAGCCGTCGTTGTTGAACACTAGGATAAGTGCAGGTATGCACATGCCGGCAATCACCGCCAATTCCTGCACATTAAGCATTAGGCTCCCGTCCCCAGTAATCAACACGAGAAATTTCGGCTTGTCGGCAGCGAACGCTGCACCAACTAAAGCCGGAATGTCCCAGCCCATAGGGCCCAAGTTTCGACTGACGATCACGCGTTGGCCTCGCTTCACGTCGAAGGCGTTGAAAACTGAATGCGCGTCAAGCGAAATGCCCAGCACGATCGTTGCGTCGGCAGGTAAGGCGCGCGCGAGGGTGGCAGTAACATCGTAAGCCGACAGGAATCCAGCACCAACGGTGCTGCGCATGGCAGCTTCCAGTTGCGAAGTGAGCGTGGCTTTCACTCTCAGAACTTGGGCAAGCCACGGGTCGTGATCTACAGCGCAAAACTTCTGACCTTCGATCGCATCAAAGAAGTCAGAAAGATTCGCCGGAATCGGCTCGATGCTTGTATCGTCAAAGCGCAGGCTCTCACCCGGATCAACATTGACCAAGTAGACCTTCTTATTGCCGATCAACTCGGCAATATTGAACCCAGTAACGTTCTGGTCGAAGCTAGTGCCCAGCGCCAGTACGCAATCTGCAGCGTGGAACAAGGTATTGGCTGCACGCTGCGAGGTCGGTCCGACACAGCCAGCCGACAGCGGATTGGCGTTGTCCTGTAAGTCCACGGCACCGATAGTCACGCACCACGGCAGGGCGTACCGCGCGATTAGCTGCTCGGCCCGGGCGGCCATACCGGAAATGCGCACACCTGCGCCCAATAGTATAAGGGGACGGCGTGCTTGTAGCAGGGTCTGTACAGCACTTAGCGCCGCAACCTGATCGCAAGTCGCAGCGGTGGGAACAGGTGGCGCAATCGGAGTTTGCAGCGCCGCCGGATCGCACGCCATCCCCTGAACATCGAGCGGCATAGATATGCAAACCGGGCCGGGGCGCTCACTCATGGCCGTCTGCACGATCCGATCCACTAATTCAATGATGGTCGATGCATCCATGTGAGGCTCAAGGTATAAATATTCCTTGACGATAGGCCGCATCAGCTCCGCCTGATTGACCTCTTGCGGCGCGTTATAGCGTTGCTTGCTGAAATCTGCTGCGATTGTGCTTCGCACGTCTCCGATCAACACTACCATCGGGACGGAGTCCATGTAAGCATCGACTACGCCAGTGATGACGTTCGTAGCGCCAGGGCCTGCCGTTGCAAAAACCAGCGCGGGCTTGTGCGTGAGCTTCGCGTAGGCCTCGGCCGCGATCGCCGCGCCCTGCTCGTGATGGGTGAACACTGTGGAAAGGTCCTTGCAGCGTCGAAGCGCATCAGTAATGTACATGATCGCGCCCCCGACTACGCCAAAGGTCTGACTGATCCCGAGTTCTGCCAGTCTGAGGATTACGAGTTCACTGATGGTAATCGAAGATTTGGATTGCATGGATTTTAAAGAGAGGGAAGGGCTCTTAGAAGTTCGTCTGATAAGGACTGTAAAGATCCCGGCATAACAGGCGGTAAATAGTCGTCAAGGAGCCATCCTTTCCCGGCTCCTTGAGCATACGTAATTTTAGGGATTGGGTTTTCATCCCCAGCTGCAATACCAGCCAACGTAAATTCCCCGCAAACTAAAGGGCCGACAAAGTTGACCGCAATATCAGTCGATAGGAAATTTAGTAAGGTGCGCAATACACTAAATTCAGACACCCAAGCCTTGCGTGTGTGAGGCTCGTTCAGCACTATCCCGTGTCTCTGTTCGCAGCGAGCTTTGAAGACTTGGGCCCATGCGGCGCCTTGGCCGGAATAAGTGATAGGGCCAACAAGAGTGAACAGATTTGGCAAGTAAATAGGGCAGCGCAATGATGAGAAGCTCTCCTGTTGCGCCAATTTCTGTCGACGATACTCCAGCATTTGGATGGCGTCACATCGAATACGAGTTGCGTCAAAACAGGTAATTCCCGAAGAAAAACCAATCGCCCGATCAAGCGCTCCAACACTGTTCAGATATTTTAGGACTTTTCGCTTAAACTCCTCGTGGGCAACCATAGCCGCAATAGAAGTGTGATCTACGGATGCATCAACCAACAACACACGCTGATTCGGAAATCCGCGAACTAGGGATTCGATATCATCCCAAGCATGGGAACCTGCTTGCGAATGAAATACTTGCGATCGGTTTGCAAAAATCATCGAAGCATAAGGATGAACAACGCTAAGGGCCTTCGAGCATATCGTAGCCAATCTACCATTCATCCCAAATCTCAGAATTATCACAAATTCCCTCCTGAGAATTCTTCCACCATTTTTTTCAAGGTCGGAACATCCAACCAAGCATTGTTTGTTCCGGAACTGTAATCCGCCACCAATGATTCAGCCTTGCAATAACCCGCGCCCTGAAGAGCACTAGAAATACGAGTATTAAAAATGCCATCCGGCGGCATGATCGCAAAACCATCGGACCACTCGTAGGTGGTAGGGAGATCAGCAGTGGTTATCATGACTTCATGAATTTTTTCCCCAGGACGAATTCCAACAATAGATATAGGTTTATTTGAATCGATTGCTGAGCACAAATCTAAGATTCGGTAAGACGGGATACGCGGGACAAATATCTCACCCCCCCGCATCCTCGAACCGCACTTGATAACGAATTCAACACCCTCTCGTAAAGAGAGCGAGAATCGCGTCATCTCCCCATCAGTAACCGGAAATGCAGACCACTTATTTTTATTTTGCAAAAATAATGGCACGATCGAACCGCGGCTTCCAAAGACATTCCCATAACGCACCACCGAAAAACGAGTACGCAAACCCCCAACAAAATTATTTGCTGCAACAAACAATTTATCTGAACATAGCTTGGTAGCCCCGTAGAGATTAATCGGTGCTGCCGCTTTATCAGTGCTAAGCGCAATCACCTTACTTACGTTGGAATTAATCGCATTCTCAATGACATTTTGTGCGCCAAGTATGTTGGTTTTGATAGCCTCGAACGGATTATATTCTGCAGCCACAACTTGCTTCAAAGCCGCAGCATGGACGACCAAATCAACTTCGCTAAACGCATACTTTAGACGATCAGCGTCGCGCACATCTCCAATGAAAAAGCGCATGCGTGCAGCATGCCTCTGAAATACAGGATCATTCTGCATTTCAAATTGCTTGAGTTCATCACGACTGAAGATGATTAGACGCTCTACTTGTGTTTGCTCGAGTATACGCCTCGCGAAAGCGTTGCCAAAACTTCCCGTTCCACCCGTAATTAGAACTGATCTTATTTCGTTATTTAACATTTTTTCGGGAGTTAAAAATTTAACCCTAGATATGTCTCTATGCTCTTGGCGGCATATTCCAACATCGTTAAGCTCAGGTGGGGCTGCACCCCAATCCAGAACGCGTTGTTCATCACCACATCGGTGTTCGTGAGTTCACCACTGACGCGATAGTTGCGCCCCATCATGTAGGGTTGCCGCGTCAGGTTGCCTGCAAACAGCAAGCGCGTTCCGACCTTCTCCTGATCGAGGTAGGTGAGCAGATCGACCCGGCTCACAGGAGCATTGGGTCGCAGCGTAATCGGGAACCCAAACCACGACGGATCCGTAGCCGCCGTAGCCTCGGGCAATATCAAGAACTCCTCACAGTCGCGCAGACGCTCTTTGAGGAACGCAAAATTGCGCTTGCGCTGCTCCACAAACTGATGGGCTTTGTCCAACTGCGCCAACCCACAGGCGGCCTGCATGTCAGTGATCTTGAGGTTGTAGCCCAAGTGGCTGTAGGTGTACTTGTGGTCGTAACCTTCGGGCAGATCACCCAACTTCCAGCAAAAGCGTTTGCCACAGGTGTTGTCCTTGCCCGGGGCGCAGTAGCAGTCTCGGCCCCAGTCGCGGAAACTCTCAGCGATCTGCTTGAGCTCGAGGTGGTTGGTGAACACTGCCCCGCCCTCGCCCATCGTGATGTGGTGCGCTGGGTAGAAACTCAGTGTGCCGATGTCGCCAAAGGTCCCCACCATCTGCCCGCGGTAGGTGGAGCCCAGCGCATCGCAACAGTCCTCTACAAGCCAAAGACCGTGCTTGCGGCACAGCGCGGTGACCACGTCCAGGTTGTAGGGGTTGCCCAAGGTGTGCGCCAGCATGATGGCGCGCGTTTTGGGGGTGATCGCCGCCTCGATCTTGCTAGCGTCAATGTTGTAGGTGGGGATGTCCACATCCACGAACACCGGCACCGCGCCAAACTGAAGGATCGGGTTCACCGTGGTGGGGAAGCCCGCTGCCACACCAATGACCTCATCGCTTGGTTTGATCGCCCGGTCACCTAATTTCGGCGAGGTCAGGGTCTGGAACGCCACCAGATTGGCCGAAGAGCCGCTGTTAACCGTGATGAGATGCTTGACACCGATGAACTGGGCGAGCCTGCGCTCGAATTCCTCGTTAAAACGCCCAGTCGTGAGCCAGCCGTCGAGCGACGCCTCCACCATCAGCTTGAGTTCTGCACCATCAATCAACTTGCCTGAAGGCGGGAT
>Ga0214917_10006741_pt1 | contig 11836 bp, 7 predicted proteins | sample LL_1208_BB_MetaG_FD_177983 | JGI IMG/M metagenome (GOLD analysis project Ga0214917, IMG submission 177983) | Freshwater microbial communities from Lake Lanier, Atlanta, Georgia, United States - LL_1208_BB | ecosystem: Environmental > Aquatic > Freshwater > Lake | place: USA: Georgia | collected...
CGGCGCGGTGCGGTGGAGGTTGGAGCTCGTTCGTGCGGAGTGAACGACGAGTATACCCAGCGCCTCGAATCGCCTCCACGCGTGCCGCGGGCCGCGGCCGAGACGGCATGACGGGGCCGGGGCTGCCCGTGCCCCATCGCCGGACATTCGCTGCGGGCATCCTGCCCTTCGCTCACTCGGAGCTGACTGCGCTTCGCCATCCGTGGCTGCGCTTGTCAGCTACGCCGGCTCTCGGGGCACGGGCAGCCCCTCGCGCACTCTTTGGATCGCCACCGTCGTATCGGGAGTCTTTGGTGCCCGTGCCACGCGATGTATGCCCCGACCTCACTCGGTCTCGATCTCAGCGGATCCGCGCCAGCGGGCCGAACGGAATCCCCGGGTAGCCGGGCACGCGGGCCTGATACCGGCTGTACTCGTCGCCGATGAAGTGCAGGAGCCGCCGGTCCTTGAGCACGCTGCCGACGAAGATGTACGCGGTCCAGACAGCCATGAGCACCACGCGGTCGAGCGTCACGATCGGCGCGAACCAGATCAGCCCCAAGAAGCTCAGGTACACCGGGTGCCGCAGCACGCGGTAGGGTCCCCGCTCGACGAACTCACGGCGCGGCTGCGGACCGCCCCGCACCCAGTGCCACCACGGCGTGAGCCCGGTCTGCCAGCCCAGGCCGGTCAGGTGCAGGCTCCAGAGCAGCACGATCCACGAGCCCGCGAATCCCCACGACACGCAGGCATCGAGCGGTGCCGGCCACCGCCAGACGACCAGATCGATCGGCCGCCACGACAGGATGGTCGCCAGGAGCGTCAGGCAGCTGATCGTGCAGAAGAAGCAGCCGTACAGCGGCCCCGGCACGCCGGCGGCCACGATCCGCCGGCGGACGGCCGGCACGAGGAGCAGGCTGTGCGGCGCCGCGAAGGCCGTCGCGAGCGCGGCGTCGGCGAGGATGGCCTGCCACCGCGGCTCACCACCGTGGGCCACGGCGGCCCCCTTCAAAAACCAGAACAGATGCCAGACCGTGCATGCAAAAAGGCCATGCGTCACCAGCCCGAACGCGATTCCGCTCGCTCGCCGCATCGCTGGCGTCGCTCCTCGGCTATCCCGCATCGTGCGGGCGTGCTCAGGTCCTTCGGGCCACGATGCATCCCTGCAGCATCGTGTCGCGGCGACCGGCTCTCGGGCCCGCCGCGCCGCCGCTTCGCGGCATCATGGCCGCGGTCCCGTCGGCGGCAAGGCCGTCGGGCCGGCTGGAACGGCCGCGCCGGCGGCAGCTGCGGCCACCAGGATCTCGCCGCTGATCTGCAGTTCGTCGGCCACGCCGACCACGCCGCCGAGCTTCTGGTAGGGCCGCATGCCGAAGTCGGTCTGCTTCACGGCGAATCCGCCGCGGAGCCGGAGGACCGGCCCCCGCTGCTCCACCTCGACTGGCACCACGACGTCCCGCGTCACACCGTGCAGCGTGAAGGCACCGGCGAGGCTGTAGACCGGCCTGCGGTCGCGGGAGAGGGTGGGGGCCGGCAGCGCCGAGCGGATCAGGAACGTCGCTGTCGGATGCCGCGTCACGTCGAGGACGGCGGCCCCGAGCATGTTGTCGTTGACCTGCCTGCGGGTGATCGGATCGGTCTGCCCCGGCAGGCCGACAGCGGCCCGAGCCTCGGCGGTGTCGGCCTCGAACGAACGCATGTCGAAGACGAGCATCCCGGCCTGGTCCGCCGCTCCCAGCCGCACCTGACCGGCCTGAAGCCTGCCGACGACCGCGTGATCGTGGCCAAGCCCCGTCTTGCCGACGAACACGAAGACGCGGCTGGCCTGCAGGTCGACGTCTCCCGGCGCGGGCGGCCGTGCCGGCGCCGCCACCGGCTGCTGCCCGACCGCCACGCAGCACGACGCCGCCACGATGCAGATCGCGGCGGCCCGGACGGCACGACAAACCTGATGCGTCACGCAGGCTGCTCCCTCGAGGTGAGAGCACAGCCTATTCGTGTGCGCAGAAAAACATGAAGGGCAAAAACGTCGCGTTCACGCCCACCTTACGAAACCGCGAGCTAGCTGTCTGTGGAAAAAGTCATCCATGCACTTTTTCCACGCAGTCGACCGCAGGAAACGCCGAGGGTTTCCTGGGTCGACTGCCGCCGCATCCAGCGGCGGTCGACTTTATCCACGGGCTGCTAGGCCTGCGCACCGCGTCGCAGCGCCGCAATCCGCGACCGATCTCCGCGACTGATCTCCGCGACGGGCCGCACCCCCGAGGGCCGCGGGCAGCGGCTCACCAGGACGCCCGGAGATCACATCCGCTGCGTGTCGAGCGTCGCGTAGCACCGCCACGCGCCGTCACGCGTCCTCGTCGTCCGACTCCTCGTCGTCGTCTTCCGCGTCGTCTTCCGCGTCGTCGTCTGACTCGTCTGACTCGTCTGACTCCTCCGCGTCGTCGTAGCCGTCGTCCTCGTCGTCGGCCTCGTCGTACGATGCCTCGAGATCGTCCTCGGCATCCTCGTCATCCGACTCGTCGGCGTCGTCGTCGGCAGCGGAGAGCGTCATGGAGCCGCGGGCCGCGGGCCGGGACTCGTCGGCGTGGGGCTGGATCTTCAGCCGCCGGGGCGCCGGGTCGGCCGCCGGCACGGGGCTGCCGCTGCGGCGCGACCACTCCTCCATCGTGATCAGCACCTCGCGGGCCTGCGATCCCGCGTACTGGCCGACGACGCCGTCCTCCGCCATGTAGTCGATGAGCCGCGCGCCGCGGCCGTAGCCCACGCCCAGCGCCCGCTGCAGCAGCGACACGCTGCCACGCCCCTCGCGGATCACCACCTCGACCGCCGCCTCGTACATCTCGTCGCGGTCCTTGCCGCTGGCCCCCTTCGGCGGGTCGCCCGACGGCGCCGGCTGGAGGTTCACGAGCTCCGCGGCATACTGCGGCTCGCTCGTGCCGATCGCGGCCATCACGCGTCCGATCTCCTCGTCGGAGAGGTAGGTGCCCTGGCCGCGGAGGATCTGGCTCGTGCCGGGGGAGAGGAAGAGCATGTCGCCGTTGCCCAGCAACCGCTCGGCGCCGCACTCGTCGAGCACCACGCGGCTGTCGGTGCGGCTGGCCACCTGGAAGGCGATCCGCGCCGGCAGGTTGCTCTTGATCAGGCCGGTGATGACGTCGACCGTCGGCTTCTGCGTGGCGAGGATGAGGTGGATGCCCACCGCCCGGCTCTTCTGGGCCAGCCGGATGATGTGCTGCTCGATCTCCTTGCCCGCCGTCATCATCATGTCGGCGATCTCGTCGGCGATCATCACGATGAACGGCATCGTGGTGGGGACGGCCTGCGCCTCCTCCTCGCTCTCCGGCTTCAGACGGCGGAGCAGCTCCTCGCGGCCGAGCTGGTTGTATTGCGAGAGGTGCCGCACTCCCACGCGGGCCAGCAGCGCGTACCGCTCCTCCATCTTGTCGACGGCCCAGGCCAGGATCGCCTCGGCCTTCTTCATGTCGGTCACCACCGGGTGCATGAGGTGCGGCAGCGACTTGTAGGGCGTGAGCTCGACCATCTTCGGGTCGATCATCAGCATCCGCACCTCATCGGGCCGGCGGGTCATGAGCATCGACACGATGATGGAGTTCAGGCAGACGCTCTTGCCCGTGCCGGTGCGGCCGGCGATGAGCAGGTGGGGCAGGCTGGCCATGTCGAACACCATCGGGTTGCCCGCCACGTCCTTGCCGAAGTAGAGCGGGATCTTCATGTTCCGGCTCTTGGCCTGCGTCTCCTCGATCACCTCGCGGAGGCGGACCATCTGCCGGTCGGTGTTGGGCACCTCGATGCCCACCGAGTTCTTCCCCGGGATCGGAGCGACGATCCGCACGCTCGGCACCCGCAGCGCGATGGCCAGGTCGTCGGCGAGGTTGGCGATCTTCGCCAGGCGGAGCCCGGCCTCCAGCTCGATCTCATACTGCGAGATGACCGGGCCCGTCTCGATCTCGACCACGCGGACCTTGAAGCCGAAGTCGGCGAACGTCTTCTCGAGCACCCGGGCCCGATCGCGGACCTCCTGCTCCTGGGCCTCCAGCTGCAATTGCTCGGCAGGCAGGAGCAGCTCGAGCGACGGCAGCTCGTAGTCGGCGGCCGGATCGGGCGCCATGTGCACCGGTTCGGGCTTGCGGCGGCGGTTGGCGAGCGACCGGATCGGCACGGCCGGCCGCGTCTCGACGGCCTCTGCCTCGTCGCTCGCGGACTCGTCGGCGGCGGTGGCCTCGTCCGCCGACGCATCGTCCTCGTCCTCGGCGACGTCCTCGGCGACGCGCGGCTTCTCGCGGCGCCGCACGCGGATCGCGGGCTCCTGCTCGTCATCCGCGTCGGCCGCGACGTCCGCGGAGTCGCTCGCGTCCCCATCGTCCTCTTCGTCGTCCGCGTCGGCCCTGCGCAGCCGCAGCCAGGCGGGCAGCGGCTTCGTGCCGCACGCTTCCGGCTCGTCGCACGCGGCGGCCGCCGTCCGCGTGCGGGCGGCGATCGCGCCGCCGAACCCGCGGAGCGTCGTGACGATCCCCACGGCCATGGCCGCGCCGGCCGCCGCGGCCCGCAGCAGCAGGGCGTCGCAGGCGACGAACAGGCCCGCGGCCGTCACCGTGATCGCCACGATCGTCGCCCCCGCCTTCGCGAAGTAGGCCTCGGCGAAGAGCCGGCCGACGGCGCCCACGTGGCCGCCGGGACCCCAGATCGGGCGTCCGACCCAGTCGGGCAGGAACATCGCCAGCAGCGTGCAGATGCCGGCAGTGGCCACGACGGCCCCGGCGGTCCGCAGCGGCAGATCGGGCAGCGGCCGCCGACGCAGGAGCGTGACGTCGAAGGCCGCCAGTGCGGCCAGCGCGAACCAGCCGCCGAGCCCGAGCCACTCGTAGGTCAGCGCCGCGACGGCGGAGCCGAGCACGCCACAGGCGTTGGCCGGCCGCGCCGGCGGCGGAAACGCCCGCGAAGCTGGCGGATCGCTGGCATCGAACGTCGCCAGCGCCGCCACGAAAAAGATGCAGGAGGCCAGCAGTGCAAGCGCCGTGAGGTCGCGAAAGCGGTTGCGGGGAAGGGACTCGGCCACGACGTCATCCGCGGCGGAGGGCAGGGAAAGCCCCGCTCGCGACGGCTGGCCGAGGCGGCTCGCTGCCGCGGAAGCCGGAGCACGGCCGCCGGCGACGGCGGGGAACGAGCGGTCGACGATGGCCATCCGGGAGTCCTTTCCTTCCTGATGCGGGCCTGATGCGGGCCTGATGCGGGCCGGCCGGGGCGGTCGTGAGCCGCACCCGCGCGGCGGTCCATCGAAACTCTACAGGCCGGTTCCGGTCGCGGCGGCCGAGGCCGGCCCGCATTGGGCTGCCGCCACTGACGGTCGTGCCGGATGCACCACCTGCAAAAATCCGGGCGGCACCGTAGAGTGATCGGCCCGCCGGGCGAGCGGAGGCCCGGCCCCGATGGGACGCCTGCCCTCGCCCCGCCGAAAGCGCGTGGTCCTGCGGCTCCGGCCCGTCCCGCCCGGTCTCCCTCCCGTCCCGTCCCGGACCGTCGACGGTGCCACCCCGTGAATGACCCCGTCTCGGCCGGTGATCTCGTCGTGGGCATCCTCTCCGGCCTGGCCTGCGCCTTCTTCAGCGCCGTCTCTTATCTGGTGTCGCGGCACCACGGCGTGCTGCAGCGGGCGGAGGGCCGCCGCAACTCTGGCCTGCGGCTCCTCGTGCTCGCACATTCCGTCATGGGAGTCGTCTGCATACCGCTCGCCTGGCTGGCATGGCCCGCGCGGCCACCCGACCTGCGGATGGTCTGGCCGCCGCTGGCGGCCTCCGCCGGCTGCTACCTCGTCGGCCAGGCCGCCTTCTTCACGGCGCTGCGGCGGGTGGAGGCCTCGCGGCTCTCGCCGCTTTTGGGGCTCAAGCTCGCGATGCTCGCCGGGCTCGTTACCCTCGGGCTTGGCCAGCCGCTCGACTCGCGGCAGTGGCTGGCCGTGTCGCTCACGGTGGCCGCGGCGGCCGTCATGCAGGCGGGCCGCGGCGGCGTGCCCGCCGCGGCACTGGCGCTCATGCTTTCCTGCTGCCTCTGCTTCGCGTTGGCCGATCTCGGCATCATCCGGCTGATCGACGCCCTGCAGACGGGCGGTGCCGCCTCCGGCGCCCCACTGGGGCGGCTCCACGCCGGAGGGCTGGCGCTGGCGATCACCTACGCCGCCTGCGGCCTGATCTTCGCGCCGCTCGTGCCGTTCCTGCGGCCGCACACCCGCACCGACTGGACGCTGGCCGCCGGCTATTCGGTGTCGTGGCTCCTGTCGATGGCCGGCCTCTACGTCTGCTTCGGGCTGGTCGGCGCCGTCTTCGGCAACATCCTGCAGTCGACGCGGGGCATCATGAGCGTGGTGCTCGGCGCGGGCCTGGCCCAGCTGGGCTGGCACGAGCTCGAACAGAAGATCGACGCCGCGACGCTGCTGCGGCGGCTCGCGGCCGCCGCGCTCATGACGGCGGCGATCGCGCTCTACGTGATCGACCTTGCATGAGCCCAGGCCCCGGCCCGGCCCCACCCCGGTCCGGCCCGCCGCCGCATGCATGCTCTCAGGTTTCGGCTCACCTTCCGCGGAGCACCCCCAGCAGGCTGGCGTGGTCGTCGGTCCAGACCACCGGCCGCAGCGACCGCTCGGGCGGCCGCAGGCAGCGACGGGAGATCACCGGCTGCTCGAGAAACCCGCGGTGCCGCGTGAGGAGAATCCACAGCGAAGACTCCACGCCCGGCGGCAGCGGCTCGTCGCCCACCGGATGCGGCACGAAGCCCATGTAGAGCTGCGTGCCCCGCTCGAGGAAGTGTTCGACCGTGCCGGCCATCACCCGGCAGAGGTCGAGGTGGTGGCTCGACGCGTGGACGGCGATCACGCCCGTCGGATGCAGGTGCCGCAGATACGTGGCGAACGCCTCCGTCGTGAGCAGATGCATGGGGACGGCATCGCTCGTGAAGGCGTCGAGCACGAGCAGGTCGAGGTGCTGGTTGTCTTCCCGCTCGAGCGCAAGTCGCCCGTCGCCCGTCACCAGCTCAACGGCGCCGATCGATCCTTCGAGATAGGTGAACCAGTCTCTCGCGATCGGCTCGACGGCGGGGTCGATCTCGTAGAAGCGGAAGATGTCGCCCTGCCGGCCGTAGGCCGCGAGCGTGCCGACACCGAGCCCGACGACCCCGATCCGCCGCCCCGTGGGCACCGCGAGGTTGTCGATGGCCAGGCCCACGCCGCTCTGCTCGCTGTAGTAGCCCAGCGGCATCCGGGCCTTCACCGGGTCGACGAACTGCGCACCGTGATTGATCGAGCCGTGCCGCAGCCGGTGGCCGTGGAGGGCCGGATCGTCGGGGCAGACGTCCTCGACCTGCAGCCCGCCGAAGAAGCTCCGCGATCGGGCGAGGATGCCGTCTTCGTTTTCCCGCGACTGCACGAACGATGCGACCGCGACCGCCGCCGTGGCGGCCCCGATCAGCGGCCAGGCGGGCCACCCGCGGCCGCGGAGAGGCAGCATGGTCTGTTCGCGGCCGTGGATCACCGTCAGGCACAGGCCGATCAGGCAGAGCGTCGCGACGAGCTCGCCGTAACCGGGAAACAGCCGCGGGGCGACGACCGCCACGAACGCCCCGCCCACCGCGCCGCCGGCCGCGATCGCCAGATAGAAGGCCGTGTGACCGCGGTCCGACGGCCGCAGCCGGTGGAGTTCGCCGTGGCAGACCATGCAGGCCACGAACAGCCCGACCCCGTAGACAGCCAGCTGCTCGGCGGCAGGGCGATCACCGACGGTGAGCCGCCAGCAGAGCAGGGCCGCGGCCGCGGCGAACGCCAGCGTGCAGGGAGCTCGCCAGTACCAGGCCTCGCGGTCGAAGCAGATGATGAACGAGCAGAGGTAGATGGCCAGCGGCAGCATCCAGAGGAATGGCGCCACCGGCACGTCCTGGCTGAGGCGGCTGGTGATCGTCGCAAGCAGGGCGGATCCGCAGGCCGCGAGCATGAGCCACAGCCCGATGTCGACGAGGCCCCACGACGGCGGGCGGGCCGCGGTCGCGGCGTCTGCCTGTTCGCCCCCGTCCTGCTGGATTCCCTCGCGGCCGATCATGGTGTCCGCCGACGCCCGCCACACCTGCCACGCGGCAGCCGCCGTAGCGACCGCATAGACGACCAACCCCGCCGTCCAGACCCAGGCCTGCGTCCGTCGGCCGAGGAGCGGCTCCACGAGCAACGGATACGCCGCGACCGCCGCCAGCGAGCCCGCATTGGAGAGGGCGTAGAGCCGGTAGGGCGACGATCCCCGCCGAGACAATTCCCACGAAGCGGTCTCGCCTTCGCAGCGGCGGCACAGCCCAAGCCAGCCCTGCAGGAGCGGCGTGGTGGCGGCGAGCACAGCGGCGGGCAGGCCCACGGTGGCGGTGAGCAGCGAGACCACCCGCCAGGTGGCGTCGTCAGTCGGGCCGGGCTGCCAGGATGCCGCCGGGATCGCGGGGAGAAACGAAAGCGAGCAGGCCACCACCGCGAGGTGCACGACGGCCTGCATCCGCGGCGGCAGCCAGCAGACGCAGGCATGGGCATAGGCATAGCCCGCGAGGAGGCTGCACTGGAAGAAGAGCAGGCAGGCGGTCCACACGCCGGGCCCGCCGCCGAACCAGGGCAGGATGAACCGCGCCTCGATCGGCTGGACGAGGAAAAACAAAAACGCCCCGAGGAAGATCGCCCACGCGAAGGGGCTGGCGACGGAGTTCGCGGAGGGCATCGAGGAATCCCGGGCTGGCTCGCGGGCGTCAGATTGGTTCGTTCGACGGCGATTCTCCCACCGGATGTCGGTTTCGGAAATGCTGCGTGCCTTTTTTGGGGCAGCGGACCGCTGCGGGTAGGATGAGAGGCAGGCGGCTGGCGACGGCATCGGCCGCGTCCCGCAGGCCGGCGGCATGCCGGCCGACGACGCATGGGTGTGGCATGGCCATCGAGCTCCGCGACTTCTCCTGGGAGAGGATGATCGAAGCCGTGCAAGCCGTCCGCGATCGAGCGCTGCGGGCGACCGCGGCCCTGGAAAACGCCGGCATTCCCTACGCTGTCGCCGGCGGCAATGCCGTCGCGGCCTGGGTGGCGCGGGTCGATCGGGCCGCCGTCCGCAACACGCAGGACGTCGACATCCTCGTCCGCCGGGGAGATCTCGACCGCGTCACGGTCGCGCTGGAGGCCGTCGGATTCGTGCGGACGGCGGCACCGGACGCGATCTGTTTCATCGATGGCCCAGGCGGCAGCCCACGCGACGCAGTGCACCTGCTCTTTGCCAACGAAAAAGTCCGCGAGTCGCATCCCCTGCCCGCGGCCGACGTCTCGGAACGGATGGCGGCCGACGACTATGCCGTCGTGACGCTCGAGGCGCTCGTGCGGATGAAGCTCAATTCCTTTCGAAGAAAAGACCAGGTTCACCTGCTCGACCTCATCGCGCTCGGCCTCGTCGACGCGTCGTGGACGCCGCAGCTCGTGCCCGAGCTCGCCGCCCGCCTCCGGCAGCTTCTCGACGACCCCGACGGCTGACACGTCCACCGTGCCCGCTCGCCCCCCATGCCCCCGTCTTCAGCCCTCAGACCTCCACTCAAGAAAGCCCTCCCCATGCCGCGTCTCCTGGCTGTTTTGCTCTGTGCGATCGTCTTCGTCGGCTTCACCGCCGCCCGTCCCCGCACCTCGGCCGCCGACGACGCCGCCCGCACCCTGCGGCACGTGGTGCTCTTCAGGTTCAAAGACACCTCATCGCCGGCCGACGTGGAAAGAATCGTGGCCGCCTTTCGCGGCCTCCCGGCGAGGATCAGGGAGATCGCCGGCTTCGAATGGGGCACCGACGTGTCGCCAGAGGGCAAGGCGCAGGGGTTCACCCACTGCTTCCTGGTGACGTTCAAGTCGGAGGCTGATCGCGACGCCTACCTGCCGCACCCGGCCCACAAGGAGTTCGTGGGCATCGTCGGGCCGCACGTCGACAAGGTCTGCGTCGTCGATTTCTGGTCGCGGGAGTGACGGTTTCGCGGCCCCGCCCTTGGGCAGCGACCCCTTCGCCGGCATGTGCCGGGAGCTGCGGCAGCCGCGGCCACCCGCTTCATCCCCCTCAATCTTCATCCCCCTCAATAAGGATGGCCCCGGGGCGGGCCGGGCCGTCCGCCCTGCCGGTCGGTCGGCGGCGGGCGGCAGGGTTTGCGGCCCGCCTGGCCCGTTTCCGGCCGGAATTCGAGGCGATTGAAGACCGGGCCGCACCGCCGCCGCATCCACACAAATTTCTCACGACTGGATTGCGACCGAATCGTTTGATCAGCCGGCGAGCATGACTACACTCCTTCCAGCCCTCCAAATCGGCAAGTTCGGCCTGTGTTAATCGTCACGTGGACGGATCCTGTGACCCGTACGATGGATGAACGCAGCCTGCTGCATGCCGCCCCCGCCTGCTGCCCCACCCGTGAAAAATCCGCTCCATGACGCCCGGTCGGCTTGAAGCGTTGATTCGCGATCCCTGCCCCGAAGACCGCCCTGAACCAGGGACGGCGGCGGCTGCGCAGAGTTTTAGGGCCCGTCCCGGATGGGCATTTGCCCGCGGTGGCGGAGGCCGTCGCGCTGGCTGGTTACGGAGCGTGCTGCGGTCGAGTCGCCAGTTGCTGGCCGCCGCCGCGATGGTGGCTGCAACTCTGACGCTGTGCTGCGAGTCGCCCGCCGCCACGTTCACGTGGGACGGCAATTCGAACGCCAGCAACTGGAGCACCACTTCGAGTAAGGGCAGCGTCTCAAACTGGACGAGTAACACAGTTCCGGCAGCGAATTCGACGAATGCCTACGTCTTTGCCGGATCAACGCGGCTCACGAACAACAACGACATCAACAACCTGACGGCCACGAGCATTTCGTTCGCAACCGGAGCCGGGGCGTTCACGCTCGGCGGGAACGACATCACGCTCCAAGGCATCGTCTCCAACAGCTCGTCCAATCAGCAGACGATCGACCTCAACCTGATCCTCGGCACGACCGGCACGTTCAATGCGCTGAACCAAGACATCATCGTCAGCGGCATCATCTCCGGCGCGAACAACCTCCTGAAGACCGGCACGAACGACCTCATCTTCACGGCCGCCAACACCTACAGCGGCACGACGACGATCTCCGCTGGATCGCTCCAAATCGGCAACGCCGGCACGACGGGCGACATCGGCGGCGGTGCGATCGTCAACAACGCGACGCTGTCGGTAAACCGCACCAACACCTACACGCTCGACAACAACATTTCCGGAAGCGGGCAGTTCAGTCAGCTCGGCACCGGCACGACGACGCTCACCGGCTCCAACGGTTACACGGGCGCCACTGCGATTTCCGCCGGCGCTCTCAACATCCAAAACAATCTCGCGCTCGGCGGCACCGCCGCCGGCACGACCGTGACCGCGGGCGCGGCCCTGCAGCTCCAGGGCGGCATCACCGTCACCGGCGAGGCCCTCACGCTCAGCGGATCGGGCGTGAGCAACACGGGTGCCCTGCGGAACGTCGCCAACAACAACACCTACGCCGGCGTCATCACCCTCGGCACCAACAGCCGCATCAACTCCGACTCTGGCCTCCTCACCCTCAACACCGGCACCATCACCGGCTCCGGCTTCGGCCTGATCGTCGGTGGCTCGGGCAACACCACGATCTCGAGCGTCATCGGCACTGGCACCGGCTCGTTCACCAAGGATGGCGCCGGCACCGTCACGCTCTCCGGGCTCAACACCTACACCGGCACGACGACGATCTCGTCGGGCACCATCTCCGCGGCCAACATCGTCGTCGCGTCGGGGGCGAGCAACCTCGGCAACGCCTCGTCCTCCGTCGTCCTCG
>Ga0214917_10006742_pt1 | contig 11835 bp, 8 predicted proteins | sample LL_1208_BB_MetaG_FD_177983 | JGI IMG/M metagenome (GOLD analysis project Ga0214917, IMG submission 177983) | Freshwater microbial communities from Lake Lanier, Atlanta, Georgia, United States - LL_1208_BB | ecosystem: Environmental > Aquatic > Freshwater > Lake | place: USA: Georgia | collected...
GGACTACCTCGCCTGCGTCCAGGGTGTGGACGACGGCGTCGGCCAGGTGCTCGACTGGCTCGACGGCGAGGGCCTCGCCGACGACACCATCGTGATCTACACCACCGACAACGGCTGGTATCTCGGCGATCTCGGCCTCTACGACAAGCGGTTCATGTACGAGCCGGGTCTGCGGGTGCCGCTCATCGCCCGCGGCCCCGGCATCCGCGCCGGCGTCGCCCCCGCGGAACTGGTGGCCAACATCGACCTCGCCCCCACGATCCTCGACCTGGCCGGCCTGCCGGTGCCCGAGAGCATGCAGGGACGCAGCCTGACGCCGCTGCTGCGTGGCGAATCACCCGGCGACTGGCGGACGAGCGTCTACTACCGCTACTACCACGACCCCGGCCACCACGACACGCGGGCCCACTACGGCGTGCGGACGGCCACGCACAAGCTCATCCACTACTGGAAGAAGGACGCGTGGGAACTGTTCGACCTCGTCGCCGACCCGACCGAGCAGCACAACCTGCTGTTCGATCCGGAGGAGGCCAGGATGCCGGCCGTCACGGAGCGGCGTGCCGCGCTCGAGGAGGAGTTGCGGCGGTTGCAGCGACAGTTCGGCGACACCGGGCTCTATGCCGATCCGGCCTCCTGGCCCCCCGGCGAAGTGGATGGCGGCGTGCGGGGTCGCCCGACGCTCGGCCGCTCGACGGTCGCCGCGGCGATCGCGCGGGCGGAGGCCACCCCATGAGCCGCTTGCCGCCACGGCTGCCCCGCCGGCCGGCCGGCCGCCTCGCCCTCCGGGTGATCCTGATACTGGCCATGGCCCTGGCCGGCTCGCAGTCTCCAGCCGCGACGGCCGACGTCGCCGCCGCGGGCGACGCCGCCGCACCGGCCGGGCACTGGCCGATGGTCCGCGGCAGCGCGGCCGGCACCGGTCGCTCGGGCGGCACGCTGCGGCTCCCGCTCGGCGAATCCTGGCAGCGACGGTTCGAGAAGACGGCGTTCGGCGCCGTGCCGGTGATCGCGGACGGCACCGTCTACCTCGGCGACCTCGACGGCACCTTCCGGGCCCTGCGGCTCGACACCGGCGACACCGTCTGGACGTTCAAGGCCGAGGCCGCCGGGTTTCCCTCGGCGGCGGCCGTGTCGCTCGACCCCGCCGCGCCGCTGGTCGTGGTGGGCGACGACACCGGCGTGGTGCGGGCCTTCGACCGTGCCACCGGCGCCGTCGCCTGGGAGTACGAGACCGACGGGGAGATCTCCGGCGGCCCGACGCTGGTGGGCGCGGCCGGCGCCGGCCGCGTGCTGATCGGCTCCCAGGATGCGTCGCTGTCCTGCCTGCGGCTCGGTGACGGCGGCCTGCTCTGGAAGCACGTGATCGGCGACCAGATCCGCTGCTCGCCGACGGTGGCATCTTCGCCGGCGGGGGACCGGGTGTTCCTCGCGGGCTGCGACGGCAAGTTGCACGTGATCGACGCGGGCGACGGGACCGAGAAGGCCGCCGTGCCGATCGACGGGCCGACGGGCACCACGCCCGCAGCCGCCGGCGACCGGGTGTTCTTCGGGACGGAGGGGGGCGGCTTCTTCGCGATCGACGTGCTCGCGGCCGCGGTCGCATGGCGGTCGCAGGCGGCCGTCAACGGCCAGTCCTACCGATCGAGCGCGGCGGTCGCCGGCGACCTCGTCGTGGTCGGCTCCCGTGGCAAGGCGGTCGAGGCCTTCTCCAGGGCGGACGGCACGCGGAAGTGGCGGCATCCGATGCGGGGGCGGGTCGATGCCTCGCCGATCGTGCTGGACGGCGGCGACGGACGCCTGCCGGTGGTCGTCGCCGATGCGGCCGGCACGATCGCCGTCCTCGACGGGGCCACCGGCGAGACGGCATGGGAATTCGACGCGGGTGGCGGCTTCTCGGCGGGGGCCGCCGCCGCGGCCGGTCGCATCGTCATCGCCTCCGACGACGGCACCGTCTGGTGCTTCGCCGCGTCGTCCCCCTGACGGTCCCCGGCGTTCACGTCCGCCCCCGTCCTCCGTCACGAGCGACCATGCCCTGGCTGCGGACCGAACTTCGCCTCGCGCCCCGTCGCCGCGGCTTCCACCTCATCACGGCCGAGATCGAGGCGGCGATCGCCGGCCTGGGCCGCTTCCGTGTGGGCCTGCTGCACGTCTTCATCCAGCACACGTCGGCGAGCCTGTCGATCAACGAGAACGCCGATCCCGACGTGCCCCGTGATCTCGAGATGGCGTTCGGCCGGATCGCCCCCGAAGACTTCCCGTTCGTCCACACCTCGGAGGGTCCCGACGACATGCCGGCCCACGTGAAGGCCGCGCTCATCGGGAGTTCGGTGAGCGTGCCGATCCAGGACGGCCGCCTCTGCCTCGGCACCTGGCAGGGCATCTACCTCTGCGAACACCGCGAACGGGGGGGCGCCCGCCGGCTGGTGCTCACGCTCCAGGGGGAGTGAGGGCCCGGGTCCCCCGCTCCGGGCCCCGTCCCACGCGTTCCGGCCGGCGGGGTCGCGGGCCGCCGCCGGGTGGCCCGCCACTGTCAGGAATGGGTGAGCCGGATATTTTTCCTGCACGGGCGGCCGTCGAACTGCCGATCTCCGACGAATTGGCAGGAAACTGGGGACAGTGGGAATCGGGAGCGAACCAGGGGCGGGGGCCACCCGTAGTATTGGTTGCGTACCGGTTTCAGACGGCCTTTGTACGGCCGGGAGACCGGGCGAGGAGCAACACCATGGCACGAAAAGACTCACTGCTGAACCTGCGGGCGATCCTCATCCGCCGTCGTGACGCCCTGCGGAGCGCGCTGGCGGGCGACCTGTCCCTGCTCAAGGACCTGCGGAGCGAATCCCCGGGCGACGTCATCGACGCCGCCTACGATTCCGCCCAGGACGAGATCAGTTCCCAGCTCGCCGAGGTGGAGAGCCGCGAACTGGCGAACATCGAAAACGCCCTGGAACGCATGCGGAGCGGGAAGTACGGCTCGTGCGAGGTCTGCGGCGGCAAGATTCCGCTGGCCCGCCTGAACGCCCTGCCCTACGCGACCATGTGCATCGAGTGCCAGCGCGACCTGGAACGCTCGGGAGGGTCCGGCATGGCCCGGGGCGAACGGCAGGAGCAGGCGGAGGAAACCGTCACGGGCGACTACGAGTTCTGACGACGCCGTTCGCCGACGATATCATGTCGCGACCACGATCGACCGGCCGATGATCTGGGTGATCCCTCATGGTCATCGATGGTCATCGATGAGTCAGGGTGATCCCGGGTGATCGCGACCACCTCCGTGGGGTGGCTTCCGATCCGGCCGGGATCGTGGCCCGCAACGAGCGTGTTCAGATGCCCGTCGATCCGTCGACCGTCGCCCCGATGTCCTCCTCGTCACGCCCGCGTCGATCGCCCCTCGTCGCCCCGTGCCCGCCAGCCCGGCGCCGACACCCCGAGCGGCCACCCGCGGGGAGTGCATCCGGCAGGTGGCGGGCGGGCGACTGGCGCGTGGCCGCGTGGGGCATGGCCGCATGGATCGTGGCGGGGCTCGCTCCCGTGAGCGGCCCCCAGAGTGGTCCCATGGCGGGACCGGCCGCATGGGGGCCGATCCTCGGCCGCGCCGAGGAGCCGGCGGTGCGGCTCGCCCCCATCGAGCGGGCGGCCGGCGGACGGGTCGATCCGATGCGATCCTCGCGGCTCACCGCGGCGGAGCGGCAAGGGCTCTACGAGCAGGTGGCACGCGACGCCGAGGCGCTCGAGCGGCAGGGCGCGCAGCTACGGAGGCTGACGCAGTTGCTGCGGCCCACGGTCGTCCACATCGACGCCAAGAAGCCCAGCCCCCGCCCGAAGAACGGCAAGGCCAGCGAGGACGAGGCCGGTTCGGGCGTGATCACCACCGTGTCGGGCCGGACGGTCGTGATCACGAACCGCCACGTCGTGCATCGTGCCGAGCTCGACAACATCACGATCCGGCTCGACGGCGGCCGGGAAATCCGGCCGATCCGGCTCTGGTCCGATCCCGGCACGGACATCGCGGTGATGGAGATCGAGGGGGACGACGTCGAGTCCGCACGGCTGGCCGGCGGCGACACGCTGCAGATCGGCGACACCGTGCTGGCCATCGGCAGTCCCTTCGGGCTGTCACACTCCGTGACGCTGGGGATCGTGTCGGCCAAGGGCCGCCGCGATCTGGAGATCGGCGAGGGCAGCGTGAAGTTCCAGGACTTCATCCAGACCGACGCCGCCATCAATCCGGGCAACAGCGGCGGGCCGCTGGTGAACCTCCGCGGCGAGGTGGTCGGGCTCAACACCGCCATCGCCAGCAACTCCGGCGGCAGCGAGGGGATCGGCTTCGCCATCCCGATCTCGATGGTCGTGTTCGTGACGAAGCAGCTCGTGGAGACGGGCTCGGTGTCGCGGGCCTATCTGGGGGTCACGCTCGACCGCGTGTTCACGCAGAAGGCGGCCAACCGGCTGGGAATGGTGCGGGCGGTGGGCGCCCACGTCTCGGGCGTCACCAAGGGCTCCCCGGCCGACGTCGCCGGCGTGCGGGTCGACGACGTGATCCTCGAGGTGGACGGCGTGGCGATCGAGGATGACGACCATCTGGTGAGCCTCGTGAGCGTGACGCCGACCGACAGCACCGTGACGCTCACCGTCTTCCGCAACGGTGGCCGGGTCACGCTGCAGATGCCGGTGGCCAGCCGCGAGCAGTTCGAGGGGCAGTAGCCGCGTGCCCGCACGGGACGGCACGGCTCGTCCCGTCACGTCGCCGTGGCGGCGGCGGCCAGCGACCGGAGGATGCAGTCCTTCACCGCCGGGGCATCGCAGCCCGAGAACACGTCGGCGTTCGGCCGCTGCTGGCGGATCTGCCGGCGGTCGATCACCAGCATGCCCGCCGTGAGTTCGCCGGCCGTCTCCACGTCGGCGACGACCGCGGCCCGCTCGAAGAGCTCCGGATTGGTGGCCGCCACCAGCGCCACCACGTCGTGCAACCAGGCCACCTCGCTGCCGAGCAACTGGCGGTGGGCGCGGAAGGTGTGCGGGAGCATGCGCCGCAGAAGCAGCCCGGCCCGCGACGACTCGTCGGGCAGCTGGGCGAGGAAGTCGAACTCCAGCATCACCTGGCTGGACGTCTCCAGCGGCATCAAGGACTTCGTGAGCGGCTCGCGGATCACGTGCCGTGCCGCCGCCGGATCGCAGTAGAAATTGAGGTCGGCGACCGGCGTCACGCTGCCGGCGGCGTGCACGGTGCCGCCGGAGATCACGACGCGGTCGATGATCTCGACGATCGCCGGATCCCGCCGCAGCAGCCGCGACAGGTTGGTGAGCGGGCCCAGCGCGATGATCGACACCTCGCGGGGAAAGGCCCGGATGGTTTCCCACATCACCTTGTCGGCGGCATGGCCGCCGTGCAGCTGCGCCCGGGGCAGGTCGATGCCGCCGAGCCCGTCGGCGCCGTGCATGGTGAAGGGCCGCTCCGGCAACGCGACGTCGGTCGGGGCCACGCCGATCCGCGGCAGCCGCGGGGGATCGAGGTAGGCGACGAGGGCCTGCAGGTTGCCCGTGGCCTGCTCGGCCCGCACGTTGCCTCCGGCGGCGGTGACGGCCAGCACCTCCAGCCGCGGGTCGAACAGGGCCATGATCAGCGCCACGGCGTCGTCGATGCCGGGATCGAGATCGAGGATCACCTTCCGGGGCGTGATGGCGGGCGGGCTCGGCATGGCGGGTGGCGTCTCTCGGGCTCTCGTGTCCCGCCCCGGGGCCGGGCGGCCGGGAAAATAGTAGCCTAAACGGCTCGGCGCCGCCGTCCGCCATGCCGGCGGCGCGACTCCTCCCGGAACCGTCCCATGACACAGCCGCCGGAAAGCGTCGATCCGTTCGCCTCGCTCGACCGGCTCCGGTCGGGGCGGCACGCCTCCCGGGACGAGACGCGACACCTCGTCGACGGCGTCCTCGCCGGCACGGTCGATCTCGACGTGTTCGGCCGTTGGCTGCTCGCGCTCGCCGATCTCGGCGAGTCGGCCGCCGAGATCGCCGGCGTGGCCGACGCCCTGCGGGATCGCATGCTCCCGGTCGCCACCGCGCGGGCGACCGTGGCCGACACCTGCGGTACCGGCGGCGACGGCTGCGGCTCGTTCAACATCTCGACCGCGGCGGCCTTGGTCGCGGCGGCGGCCGGCCTGCCCGTGGCGAAGCACGGCAACCGGGCGGTGACCAGCCGCACCGGGTCGGCCGACGTGCTCGAGGCGCTGGGCGTGGCCGTGGGGACGCCGCCGGCGGTCGCCTCGCGGCTGCTCGACGAGATCGGCTTCTGCTTCTGCCTCGCCCCGACCCACCACCCCGCCATGTCCCGCGTCGGCCCGCTGCGTCGCGGGCTCGGCCGTCCCACCGTCTTCAATCTCGTCGGTCCGCTGTGCAATCCCGCCGCCGCCTCCGTGCAGGTGATCGGCGTCGGCCGAACGGCCGCCCGGGAGCCGCTGGCCGAGGCCGCACGGCTGCTGGGGGCGCGACGGACGCTCGTCGTCTCGGGGCACGTCGGCGACGCGACGACCGCTTTCGACGAGATCAGCCTGTTCGGGCCCACCGACGTGATCGACGTCACCGCCGGGACGACGGCCCGCCTGCGCTGGACGCCGGAGCACTTCGGCATGCCGACGCAGCCGGCCGACCGGCTCGCCGCGCTGGCGGTGGCCGGCCCCGCCGAGAGTGCCGCGGCGATCCGCGAAGTGCTCGGCGGCGCGGCTGGGCCGCGGCGGGACGTCGTCGTGCTCAACGCGGCCGCGGCGCTCTGGGCCGCCGACCACGCGGACGACCTGCCGGCGGCCAGGGCGGCCGCGGAACGCGCGATCGACTCCGGCGCCGCGGCCGGCCTGCTCGACCGGCTCATCCACGCCGCGTCGCCGGCGTCCTGATCGCCGCGTCCCGCGTCCCACGTCCCGCGACACCGCGGCCGGGCCGCGTGCGGCCGCCCGGCTGGCGTCACGCCAGCGGCACCGACAGCCCGTCGTACGCCAGTTCCACGCCCGCGGGCAGCGCGGCCGACGTCGGGGCGTGGGGCAGTTCGTGCGACATGTGGACCAGGAGCGTGCGGCGGGCCTGCACCCGATCCGCCACCGCCAACGCCTCCGACACCGAGAAGTGCGTGGGGTGGACGGACGGACGGAGGCAGTCGAGCACCAGCGTGTCGAGCCCCTCCAGCAGCGGCCAGGTGTCGGCCGGGATGGCGTTGGTGTCGGTGCAGTAGGCGACGTCGCCGATGCGGAAGCCGAGCACGTCGAAGGGTCCGTGCCGCAGCCGCAGGGGCACGATCCGCCTCCCCAGCAGGTCGAACGGCTCCGTGCCGATCCGCCGAAAGACGACCTTCGGCACGCCGCCCCCGGCGGGCGGCTCGGCGGAAAAGGCGTAGTCGAACGCGGTGCGGATCCGTCGCTCCACGCGCTCCTCGCAGAACAGCGGCAGCGACCGGGCGGCGGCGAAGCAGATCGGCCGGATGTCGTCCAGGCCGTAGACGTGGTCGACGTGGTCGTGCGTGTAGAGGACCGCGTCCACCCGCTCGATGCGCTCGCGGAGCAGTTGCGAACGCAGGTCGGGCGTGGTGTCGATCAGCAGGACGCCATCCGGCAGTCCGACGACGACGCTCGTCCGCGTGCGGCTGTCGCGCGGGTCGCCGCTCGAGCAGGTCGCACAGCGGCAGCCCACCACGGGAACGCCCACGCTGGTGCCCGTGCCCAGGAACACGAGCTGGCCGGCGACGTCGCGGAACGTCGCCGCGGCGGCGGGCATCGAGGGCATGGAAGCTGCTCCGGAGGCGGCATCGGGGCACGACATGGCGACCACGGAGCACGCCCTGTCGACGGCGTGCCAGCGAGCAATATGACGACTTTTCGCCCCGCGCCCAGCGGTGGCACCGCCGCGGCTCGCCTTGACCCACGCGGCTGCGCACCGCGACAATTCCGCCAAAGGACGACGACCCACCATGCAACAGCTCGAACGCCTCTGGGACGGTTTCTCCAACGTGGCCGCGGGGGCCGGCTCCCGCCTGGAGCGGTTCATCACCGGGCTGTTCGGCTCGTCGAACGCCCGCTACCTGCGGCGGCTGGAACCGCGGATCGAGGCGATCAACTCGCTGGAGCCCAAGTACAAGGCGATGTCCGACGCCGAACTGCGGGCCCAGACGGCGGAATTCCGCCGCCGGCTCGCGGGCGGCGAAACCCTCGACGACATCCTCGTCGAGGCGTTCGCCGTCTGCCGCGAGGGGGGCCGCCGGTTTCTCGGCATGCGGCACTACGACGTGCAGCTCATCGGCGGCATGGTGCTCCACTCGGGTGCGATCGCCGAGATGATCACCGGCGAAGGCAAGACGCTCGTGGCCACCCTGCCGGCCTACCTCAACGCCCTGGAGGGCCGGGGGGTGCACGTCGTGACCGTCAACGACTACCTCGCCCGCCGCGACATGGAGTGGATGGGGCCGCTCTACATGGGCCTGGGGCTCACCGTCGGCGCCATCCAGTCGGGCATGGACTCCGGCGAGCGGCAGGAATCCTACGCCCGCGACATCACCTACGGCACGAACAACGAGTTCGGCTTCGACTACCTCCGCGACAACATGCGGATGGCGGCCCGGGGCGACGACCGTTTCCCCAAGCACCTGCAGCAGAGCCAGGGTCCGCTCAACTTCGCGATCGTCGACGAGGTGGACAACATCCTCGTGGACGAGGCCCGCACGCCGCTGATCATCTCGGGTCCCGCCCACGACGACGTCACCAAGTATGCCAAGGCCGACCAGATCGCCCGCCAGCTGGTGGCGGACCGCCACTTCGAGGTCAAGGAGAAGGAGCACACGGTGGCCCTCACCGAGGAGGGCGTGCGGACCGCCGAGCGGCTCGCGGGCGTCGAGAGCTTCTACACCGCGGGCAACATGGAGTGGCCGCACCTCATCGACAACGCGCTCAAGGCCCACCACCTTTACAAGCGCGACGTGAACTACGTCGTGCAGAACGGCGAGGTGGTGATCGTCGACGAGTTCACGGGCCGCCTCATGCCGGGCCGACAGTGGTCGGACGGCCTGCACCAGTCGGTCGAGGCGAAGGAGGGCGTGCGGGTCAAGGAGGAGTCGCAGACCCTCGCGACGGTCACCCTGCAGAACTTCTTCAAGCTCTACCGGAAGGTCGGCGGCATGACCGGCACCGCCATGACCGAGGCGAACGAGTTCTGGAAGATCTACAAGCTCGACGTCATCGCCATCCCGCCCAATCGCGGCATGCAGCGGATCAACCATCCCGACGTGATCTACCGCACGGAGCGGGAGAAGTGGGTGGCGGTCGCCGACGAGGTGGAGCGGATCAACCGCTGGGACACGCTTGCCATGGCCGACGGCAGCTGGAAGATCGGCACGATCCTCCGCACCGCCGACGGCGTGCACGAGTTCCAGCCGAAGGGGGAACGCACGACGGAGTCGATCCCCGTCGCCAAGGTCAAGGAACTCCAGCGCAAGGGGCTGCCCGTCCTCGTCGGCACGGTCTCCATCGAGAAGAGCGAACGGCTCTCCGCGTTGCTGGAGAAGCGGGGCGTCGAGCATCAGGTGCTCAACGCGAAGCAGCACAAGCGCGAGGCCGAGATCATCGCGCAGGCGGGCCGGTTGGGGGCCGTCACCATCGCCACCAACATGGCCGGCCGCGGCACCGACATCATCCTCGGCGGCAACCCCGAGACCCTCGCCTGGGCGAAGCTGCAGGACACCTACGCCACCCGGCTCGACGTGCCCCGCGAGGAATGGGACGCGCTGGTCGCCGAGATCGCGGCCCGGGAGAGGATGAAGGAGGAGGGAGCCGTCGTCCGCGAGATGGGGGGCCTGCAGATCGTGGGGACGGAGCGGCACGAGGCCCGCCGGATCGACCTCCAGCTCCGCGGCCGTTGCGGCCGGCAGGGAGACCCGGGCTCCAGCCGGTTCTTTCTCTCGCTCGAGGACGACCTGATGCGGATCTTCGCCGGCGAATGGGTGAAGAACGTCCTCACCCGCCTCGGCATGCAGGAGGGGGAGGCGATCGAGAGCCGGATGGTGACCCGCCGCGTGGAGGCGGCGCAGAAGAAGGTCGAGGAGCGCAACTTCGAGGTCCGCAAGAACCTCCTCGAGTACGACGAGGTGATGGACGAGCAGCGGAAGAGGGTCTACGGCTTCCGGCAGCGGATCCTCGACGGCGAGCCGTGCCGCGACCTCATCCTCGAGATGGTCGACCGCCAGATCGACCAGAACATCGGCACGTTCCTCGACCGCGACTACGGTCCCCAGACCTACGCCACGTGGGCCTCGGGGCAGCTGTCGTGCGAACTCGACGGCAACGACTTCCGCGGCATGTCGCCGGAGGAGGCGGAACGCCGGGCCGTCGACGAGGCCGTGCGGCAGTCGGAGGCCCAGATCTTCGAGGCGGTCGAGGAGAACCTCCCCGCCGGCGAGGACGAGGAGGAGTGGAACTGGGCGGCGCTGGCGTCGTTCGCCAACGTGCGCTGGAAGCTTTCGGTGAGCGACCGCGAACTCAAGCGGATCGGTCGGGACGGCGTCGCCGAATACCTGCAGGAGGCGACGCAGGCCGCGATCCACCGCATCGATCTTGCCGAGGGCGCCCGGTTCCTGGAGCAGGACTTCGGCCTGCGGACGGCCTGCGGCTGGACGGAGTGGCGTTTCGGGACGGCCCTCGACGAGGCGGAACTCGCCGCCGTCACCCGCAACGGCGTGGACGCGGCGGCGTTCAAGAAACTCGTCGGCGGCAAGGCCCGCGAGGTCTATGCCCGGCGGGAGATCGAGTATCCGGTGCTCGTGGGACTGTCGCACTTCTCCGGCCGCGGCCCGGACGGCCAGCACCGCCTCGACCGCGACGGCCTGCTGGCCTGGGCGCAGGAGCGTTTCGATCCGTCGCTGACCGCCGCGGACCTCGCCTCCCACGACCTCGACACGCTCAAGCAGTCGCTCATCGCGGCCAGCCGCCGGCGGCACGCCCAGCCCGACGATCCCCGCGACGAGATGAAGCGGATGGAGCGGGCGGTGGTGCTGCAGATCCTCGACAACGCCTGGAAGGACCACCTGCTGGCGATGGATCACCTGCGGTCCAGCGTGGGGCTCCGTGGCTACGCCCAGGTCGATCCGAAGGTCGAGTACAAGCGCGAGGGGATGCGGACGTTCGACCTGATGTGGAAGGGGATCGACGAGCGGGTCACCGACATCGTGTATCGCATCGAGCAGGTGGAGGACGACGAACTCCGCACCGCCTGGAAGGAGACGGCGGCCATCCACGCCGAGGCGACCTCGGCCACGCTGCCGGAGCCGGGCCAGCCGGCCGGACCGGCGGCGGAGGCCGCCGGCGACGGCCGGTCCGCGCAGCCGGTCGAGCCGATCCGCAACCTCGGACAGCGGGTGGGTCGGAACGATCCCTGCCCCTGCGGCAGCGGCAAGAAGTTCAAGAACTGCTGCGGCAAGTCGAGCGGCGTCGCGGCGGGTTGACCGGCGGCGGACGGCCGAGGGTGACGCCGGCCGCGGCGGGCCGGATGCCCGGGCCCGCCGAGCCCCGCCCCGGGGAAACAGCGATCGACGTCCCGGTCGGGGGATCGGTAGCCTGCGTCCCGGGGACATGCCGCCGGCGCCCCCGCCTCGCCGTCGGGCGGGTGTCTTCCGCCCCGGACTCGTCCCGCACATGCTGCTCGACGCCCTCTACCTCGTCGCCATCGTGGCCCTGCTGCCCTGGGTGGCATGGCGTGCGGTCTCGGGCGGACGTCCGGTCGCCTCTCCGTGGGTGCGGTTCACGGGCGGCGTCCGCGTCCCGCCCCGCCCCGCGTTCGGGGCCTCGCGCATCTGGCTGCACGGCGTGA
>Ga0214917_10006743_pt1 | contig 11832 bp, 11 predicted proteins | sample LL_1208_BB_MetaG_FD_177983 | JGI IMG/M metagenome (GOLD analysis project Ga0214917, IMG submission 177983) | Freshwater microbial communities from Lake Lanier, Atlanta, Georgia, United States - LL_1208_BB | ecosystem: Environmental > Aquatic > Freshwater > Lake | place: USA: Georgia | collected...
ACTTGGTAAGGAAGTTCAGTGATAACTAAACAGGTGCGCTTATTAATTTCTTCTATCTCAACGACTGCGCGCATTGTGATGGAACCGCGACCGGTCCGATACGCCTCTTCGATTCCTTGGCGCCCCACAATAATTCCGCGAGTGGGGAAATCTGGGCCTTTCACAATCCCAAGAAGCGCACTCAAGGTTTCTTCATTCGACGCATCTGGGTTCTCGAGGGCCCACTCGACTGCGGCCGCGATCTCTCGAAGATTGTGGGGTGGAATGTTGGTAGCCATACCAACCGCGATTCCGGCTGAACCATTTACCAATAAATTCGGGAAGCGACTAGGAAGAACTACGGGTTCTTGCGAGCGACCGTCGTAATTCGAAACAAAATCCACCGTCTCTTCGTCGATATCGCGCATGATTTCCATAGCAAGTGGAGCCATCCGCGCTTCGGTGTAACGCATTGCAGCTGCAGGGTCGTTACCTGGTGAACCAAAGTTTCCGTTTCCATCAACAAGTGGATAACGAAGCGACCAATGTTGTGCCAAACGGACCAAGGTGTCATAGATCGCGCCATCGCCGTGGGGGTGATAGTTACCCATGACATCACCCACGATGCGTGAAGATTTGTAATAACCCTTATCTGGTCGATATCCGGCGTCATACATTGCATAAAGGACTCGACGATGAACAGGCTTCAAACCATCGCGGATATCAGGAAGTGCGCGCCCAACAATGACTGACATTGCGTAATCAAGATAAGAACGAGCCATCTCTACTTGGAGATCAACGGCCTCGACTTTATCGATATTGTCTTTATCTAAATTTTCCATTGTTAAATATCCAAGAACCTAACATCTTTAGCATTTCTTTGAATAAATTGACGGCGCTGTTCTACATCTTCTCCCATGAGAACTGAGAAGAGATCATCTGCAGCGGCTGCATCATCAAGTGTTACACGAATTAAAACTCGGTGTGTGGGATCCATTGTCGTATCCCATAGTTCCTTCGCAGGCATTTCACCAAGACCTTTAAAGCGTTGGATTCCGTCTTCTTTTGGAAGGCGCTTTCCTGCTTCTAAACCTATTTGGATTAACCCGTCGCGTTCTTTATCCGAGAATGCGTATTGGACTAGTTCTTTTCCACCCCACTTGATTTTGTACAGCGGAGGTTGTGCTAAATAAACAAAACCTTGTTCGATTAATGGACGCATGAATCGGAAAAGTAGGGTTAATAGAAGTGTTCGGATATGTTGTCCATCAACATCAGCATCGGCCATCAGAATTACTTTGTGATAGCGCAACTTAGCGATATCGAAATCGTCGTGAATACCTGTGCCTAGTGCGGTGATCAGCGCTTGAACTTCGTTGTTTTGTAAGACTCGATCGATTCGTGCTTTTTCAACATTTAATATTTTGCCGCGGATTGGAAGGACTGCTTGATAACGAGAATCACGTCCACCTTTTGTGGAGCCACCAGCTGAATCACCTTCAACAATGTAAAGCTCACATTTTTCCGGCTCGGTCCATTGGCAATCTGCGAGTTTTCCGGGCATTCCTCGTCCTTCAAGTAAACCTTTACGACTGCGTGACAGATCGCGAGCTTTACGTGCTGCGATTCGCGCTGTTGCAGCGTCGATGGCTTTGCGGACGATCTCTTTACCTTCAGTCGGATTTTTCTCGAACCACTCTCCGACCGCATCATTTAAAGCTTTTTGGGTGAATGATTTAGCTTCTGTATTACCTAATTTTGTTTTTGTTTGACCTTCGAATTGTGGTTCGGCGATTTTGATGGAGATGATTGCTGTTAATCCTTCACGGATGTCATCTCCGGTTAATCGATCTTCTTTACGGCGGATATATCCCCACTCTTCAGCAAATTTATTTACTAGTGATGTAAGTGCGGTACGGAAACCTTCTTCATGGGTTCCACCTTCTTGGGTATTAATTGTGTTAGCGAAGGTATATACCGACTCGGAAAATCCGGTATTCCACTGCATCGCTACTTCGAGCGACATTTTGTGTTTCGAATCTTCGGAGTCGAAGGAGATTATGGATTTGTGGGTAACGCCTTTTGTGGTGTTGAGGTGTTTCACGAAGTCAACAATTCCGCCTTCGTAGCAATATTTAACATTGAGAGGTTCTCCTTTTTCATCAACATGGCTCGGGCGCTCGTCGCGAAGAGTAATTGTTAGACCTTTATTTAAAAACGCCATTTCTCTAAAACGAGTCGAGAGAACTTCAAATGAGAAATCTGTGGTTTCAAATATTTCTTCAGAGGGCCAGAATGTAACTTCTGTACCGGTTGATGAAGTTGCGACGCCCTTTTCTACCGGAGATGTTGGGACGCCAAGTTTGTAACTTTGTTCCCAGAAAAAACCGTCGCGTTGCACCACAACACTAAGGTCGCGACTTAGCGCGTTAACTACTGAAACACCGACTCCGTGCAATCCACCAGAAACTGAATAACCGCCGTCACCAAATTTGCCGCCGGCGTGAAGAACAGTTAATACAACTTCGAGCGCCGGCTTCTTTTCAACAGGATGGATATCGACTGGGATACCACGGCCGTTGTCGGTGACTTGAACGCCACCATTTGCAAGAAGAACAATATTGATCTCGGTGCAGTAACCAGCGAGAGCTTCATCAACTGCGTTATCGACGATTTCGTAGACCAAATGATGGAGACCGCGTTCGCCGGTGGAACCGATATACATTCCAGGGCGTTTACGGACCGCCTCAAGGCCTTCTAGGACGGTGATGGCGCTGGCGTCATACGCCTTCGAAACCTTCTTCTCCGCCACTAAAGTCCCCTCGTTATGCACTAAGTAAAACCCGCCAGAGACAAACCTCGCCCCGATTTTGGCTTGGGTACCCTCAAATCCTAGTGGTAAATCAGATATTGGTTAGCCCAAAAAAGGCGCTGGTGGTGGATAAGACGCTTTTTTAGCGCGTGGGTGAGGGTCTGTATTAACCGAAAGTGTCGCGTGGGCCTTGGGCGCCACGGATCGTTCGTAAACCACGTTTCCAGGAAGGGGCATGTGGTCCCACGATAGAAAGGGATTCAACAACCGCGCCTGGGGCGCTTTTTTGGATGGTACGAAGTAAATCGCCTTCCATTAATCGTAATTGCGTACTCCATGCTGTTGATGTGGTTTGAATTGTTAATCGACCTTCATACATGGTGATTGGTGTTGAGTGATCCGCTATTTCATTTCCTACGATAGAACGCCATTCACTAAAAAGGTTTCCTTCTGCGATTCCTTTTCGCCAATCGCGCGCCTCAACAATCTCATTCAAGATAGAACTTATTTTTTGGGGATCGCCGAGCTCAGTGCGCTCCTCGTGAGGTAGATCCTTTTTCTTGCGGAATCCGCTTCGGTAACTACGGAACAATTCTCGAGCTATATCTCGCTTCATATCTGGACCACTTTCCCAGATGTTACTTTAAATCGTGTGCCGGTGATTTCTGGTGGTAAATCGCTTGCTACTGCGACAGTAATAAACGTTTGTTCGGCTGTACTTGAGATGGCCATCAATTTCTCTCGTCGTCCTTCATCTAGTTCTGAGAAGACATCGTCCAAAATTAATATCGGTTTATCGCCATCGTCAATAAACAACTGATAACTTGCCAGTCTCAATGAAAGCGCAATTGACCATGATTCGCCATGGCTGGCATACCCCTTCACGGGATGATCGCCAAGATTTAAAAGTAGATCATCGCGATGTGGCCCTACAAGCGAAACTCCTCGTTCGCGTTCTTGCATATTTAACTCATTTATAGTCGTCAAAATCTTCTCTCTATTTTCCGCTTTATTTACTGATGGTGACGGAATACTTGATTTATAACCGAGAGACGCCTCTTTTTTCTCTGAAAGATTTTTATAAGCGTTTTGAAAAAGTGGCTCTATTTCCTTGATGAGCGTAAGTCGGCCCGCGACAACTTCGCTGCCAAAATTTGCTAGGTGCTCGTTCCATGGTTCAAGTGCGGCTATCGGCGCTCGGCTTTTAAGGAGTGAATTGCGCTGTTTTAACGCTCTTTCGTAATCAGTTATAACCCCTGCTAAACGTGGACTTCTTTGTATAAGTAGCTGGTCCATAAATGAACGACGCTCGCTTGGGTCACCGCGCACCAAATCCAAATCTTCCGGAGAAAAACAAACGCTTTTTACAATACCTAGTAATTCTTTCTGGGAGCGAGCCGGGTTTTGGTTTATTTTTGCTCGGTTTGCTTTCGCGGCATTAATTTCGAGCTCAAGCAAAGTGCTTCGGTCGTCCGATTCGACTTTGGCTCGGATATACGCGCGTTCTGAGCCCAATTTAACAAGTGGTTGGTCAGTGCTAATTCGATGGGAAGAAAGCAGAGCCAAATACATCAGCGCTTCGATGATGTTGGTCTTACCTTCGCCGTTTTCACCGATAAAGATATTTTGGCCAGGCTCAAATTCAAGATTTAAATGTGAGTAGGAACGAAAATCTGTCAAAGACAGATGTGTAACGCGCATGTTTTTTTAGGATGCGTATCGCATAGGCATCAAGAGATATCGGTATGAACTATCGATCTCTCCATCTACCTTGTTTTTTCCTGAGAGCACCGCGGGTTTATTGGATCCAGTAAATGCGATGTTCACAAATGACGTACCAAGAGCATTTAAGCCATCGGTAAGAAATGTTGGATTGAAGGCGATATCTATAGCTTCCCCTGTGTAAGCAATTTGGATTTCTTCTGTGGCTTGCGCGTCATCGCCTGCGCCAGCTTCGAGTTGTAGGGCGTTATTCGCAAACTTCAATCGGAGTGGAACTGTTTTATCGGTTACTAAGGCAACGCGACGGACAGAATCTAAAAGTGCTGCGACTTCGATAACGGCAGTGGCGATACTTTCTGAAGGGAGTAGGTGGCGGTATGGCGGGAAGGTGCCGTCGAGTTGGCGAGAAGTCATTGATTTTTGTTCGGTTGTGAAGCCGATAAGGCGCTCGCTGGATGTTGAGGGCGCTACGGCAAATGAGATGTTCTTGGTTGAAGAAATTGTTTTGGCGGCATCAGCCAAGGTGCGCGCACGTAATAAAGCAGTGGTCGCTTCTTCTGGGTTGTTTGGTGTCCAGTTAATTTCGCGAACCGCTAAACGGTAGCGGTCTGTGGCAGCAAATGTAATTGTTTCTTTATTGATGTCGACATGAATTCCAGTCAATGTTGGTAGCGAGTCGTCACGTCCCGCGGCTACAGCTACTTGATTTACCGCTGTTGCGAATAGGTCGCTTGCGATCTGTCCTGATGTTTCCGGCATTGTGGGGAGGTTGGGATATTCATTGATAGGAAGTGTTGGAAGTGTGAATTTTGCTGTTCCGGCAGTTACCAACACTCGGCTTCCGTCAAGATTAAAAGAAACTGGTTTATTAGGAAGCGCCCTTGATATTTCTGCTAATAATCTTCCAGGAACTAGAACTCGCCCTTTTTCTTTTATGTCAGCAGTGAAAGAAGATTTGGCTGAGGTTTCTAAATCAGATGCGCTTAGAGTGACATCGTTACTTACATCAATAACGATTCCTAGTAACGCGGTCATAATGGGTCGGGTTGAAAGACTCCTTGAAACCCAATTAACGCTGTCTGTGAGGGTGGAGCTATCGACAACAAACTTCATATCTGTGAGCCTAACTTGTCTCGAACTACAGAAGTAACGCGCGGTTCGCGCACACCTGGTTGTATATCTATAGAACTATTCGTAGTAACCAAAGGTTGTAATTGTGGAGAAGTAAGAAAACCCCAGTTCAACCGAGAATTTCTGTCCACTTCCACCACCTTTTTTTGTGTGTAACGTTGTGTGTTTCCTGTGGGGATCCTTTGGTGAAAAAAAGAGGTTTGGTTTACCCCACCCTTTACCAACAGATTATCCACAGATATCCACAGGTTATCCCCAACCACTGTCGATAACAGGGTTTAGGCCTTGGCCTGCAGTTTTATCCGGTTTGTGAGCTCAGATACCTGATTAAAGATGGATCTGCGCTCAGCCATTAATTGGCGGACCTTTCGATCAGCGTGCATCACAGTTGTGTGATCACGGCCGCCAAAAGTTTGGCCAATTTTTGGAAGAGACAATTCAGTCATTTCGCGACACAAATACATTGCGATTTGTCGCGCATTTACAAGCACCCGTGAACGAGATGTTCCGCAAAGATCATCAAGAGTGAGACTGAAGTAAGCCGCAGTCTGGGCCATAATTAAATTGGCAGTAATTTCCGGAGCTGAATCATCTGGGATGAGATCTTTCAAAACAATCTCAGCAAGATTCATATCTACAGGTTGGCGATTCAACGAAGCGAACGCAGTCACACGAATTAACGCACCTTCTAACTCGCGAATGTTGGTAGAAATTTTCGAAGCGATATATTCCAAAACATCATCTGGCGCATTCAACTTATCTTGCGCAGCCTTCTTTCGAAGAATCGCAATACGTGTTTCTAATTCTGGCGGTTGGATATCTGTGATTAATCCCCATTCAAATCGAGAACGAAGACGATCTTCAAGAGTTGTTAATTGTTTTGGAGGACGATCACTAGAAATCACAATCTGTTTATTAGCGTTATATAAAGTATTAAAAGTATGGAAGAACTCTTCTTGAGTGCGTTCTTTATTTTCCAAGAACTGAATATCATCAACAAGAAGCACATCTAAATCACGGTATCTACGCTGGAAATTGGAAGATTTATCATCACGGATTGAGTTAATAAAATCATTTGTGAATTCTTCTGATGAAACATATCGAACTCGAACACTTCCATATAATTCTTTTGCATAAGCACCAATTGCGTGAAGCAAATGTGTTTTACCTAGACCAGATTCACCATAAATAAAAAGCGGGTTGTATGCCTTGGCTGGTGCTTCTGCGACTGCGACAGCAGCGGCATGTGCAAATCGATTCGAGGCACCGATAACAAAAGTCTCGAAGATGTAACGTGGGTTGAGTTGGGACGGCTCGACGCTCTTTATTGGGGCTTCCTGGCGACCTGTGCCAGCGCGGGGAGCCTCAAATTCAACCTCCAGAATTTCAGGGTCTGCTTGAGGAATATCAAGCGATTCATCAATAGTGACCGCAATATTGATCTTCTCTCCCATTTTTGCCGAGAGCGCGTCATTAAGAGTGGAGCGAAGCCGACTCTCTAAAACTTCTTTCGCAAAAAGATTAGGGGCGGCGAGCAGAAGGTTTGAGCCACCCTCTCCCTTCAATAAACCCAGCGGTTTGGTGAGGGTGAGGAAGGCTCGATTTTGTGGGGAGTCGTGCGAGACGGAGTTGACGACCCCACTCCACAAAGCTTGGAGATCTTCCTCAATCACACCTGTATCAGTTAAGGACATATCTCCTCTTTCGGTAAGAAATCCACAAAGTTATCCACAGGCTGTGGTCTAAACTTTGACTTTAGCCTTGTTTCGACCCAAAAACCCCCGAAAAGCGAGGGAGCCTGTGGATAGAGGCGGAAAGTAAGCCCTCACCCTACGAAAAGCAAGGGGTTATCCACAAATTTTTCAAAAATGACCGCCTACGGCTACCGTTGCCCCCTGCTCTTAAGGCCCCCAATCGAGAATCGCGATTACCTTGAGACTTTGTAGTTGCAGACTTGTTCTAAGGAGTAACCCACAACATGAAGCGCACCTTCCAGCCGAACAATCGTCGGCGCGCGAAGAAGCATGGCTTCCGCGCTCGTATGGCCACCCGCGGTGGACGCGCAGTTCTATCTGCTCGTCGCGCTAAGGGTCGCGCTCGCATCTCCGCATAAGTTTCACCACGCGGCGTGCTAGCAGCCATCAACCGCCTAACTTCTCGCGAAGATTTCGCGCGCGTTACGCGATCACCTATTAGATCAACCACCCAGACTCTTGTTGGTTATCTGTCAAAAGAACCTGCGCTAACGTCACCGAAGATTGGATTTGTTGTTTCGCGCGCAATTGGCGGATCAGTTACTCGACATCGTGTTACTCGCCAACTCCGTCACGCCTCGAAGAACTCACTTCATATCTTGCCGACGAGCTCGATGGTTGTAGTGCGCGCGACTAAAAAAGAACAAGATCCCCATAATGAAATTCCACAACTTTTCACCGCACTTAACGAAAAAGCTGGACGACAATGAAAAAATTACTCCAGATCCCCATGTTGCCTTTCTTGGGTTTAATTAAAGTCTGGCAGAAATTTATTGCCCCAGGTTTAGCTCCGCGGTGCAAGTATTACCCATCATGTTCACATTACACATATGAAGCAATAATGAAATACAACGTCATCGGAATTTTTCTTGGTGCTTGGCGCGTAATACGTTGTAACCCATTTAGTCATGGGGGAGTCGACTATGTTCCAAAAACCCTGAAAATCCAGCGTTTTACGCTGTTAAATCGCAAAGCAGAAGGAGCGCGTTAATGGGCTTTATATTAGATCCACTTTATTGGATTGTTTCAGGAGTTATGGTTGTAATTCACAAAGCACTCTCCCCAATCTTTGGTGCAGCTAGTGGCGTCACATGGTCACTATCAATCGTTGGTCTTGTGATCTTAATTAGAACACTGCTGATCCCGCTTTTCGTCAAACAAATCAAATCCCAACGCGCACTCACAGCCTTATCCCCAGAAATGAAGAAAATTCAACAGAAATACAAAGACGATCGCCAAAAACAATCAGAAGAATTGATGAAGCTTTACAAAGAACATAAAACCAATCCCATGGCTTCGTGTTTCCCAATCTTGGCCCAAGCTCCGATTTTCTTTGCGCTCTTCACTGTGTTAAACGGAATTGGAAAAAATCCGCCTCAAGCACGCGGAGTCCTCACCACGGAACTTGCAGCACAAGCTGCACAAGCGGAATTTTTTGGTGCGCGCATTTCACAAACATTTTTAGGCTCTGCCGACTCAACAGTAAAAATTGTGACCGTACTTTTAATTGCGTTGATGTCACTCACAACATTCACAACACAACGTCAATTAATGGTCAAAGGAATGCCAAAACTTGATTCTTCAAACAATATGATGTTGCAACAACAAAAAGTCATGTTGTATTTGTTCCCAGTAATTTTCGCTGTATCCGGAGTTAACTTTCCAATCGGTGTTTTGATTTATTGGTCGACCACAAACCTGTGGACCTGGGGCCAACAGTTTTATGTCATTAAAAGGAACCCAACTCCTGGCTCACCTGCCTGGGAGGAGCTCCAAGCCAAAAAGGCGAAAAAAGCCGGCTCAACCCCAGAAAACCAAGAGCAAGGCGGGTCGGTAGCAACCGACGATCCCAAACCCACGGGGCAGCGCGAACAACCAAAGAAGAAGAAAAAGAAGCGCAAATAGGTTTAAAAGCCTCAAATCGGGGCAATTAGTACAGGAGATGAGATGACTGAAGAGAAAACCGCAGTTCAGCGCCTTGAAGAGGAAGGCGATATCGCTGCTGACTATTTAGAAGGACTTCTCGACATCGCCGACCTTGATGGTGATATCGAGATCGGTGTTGAGAATGAACGCGCATCACTTGTGATCGAAGGCGGCGATCTTGGCCACCTCGTGGGCCGGGACGGGGAGGTCCTTGATGCGATCCAAGAACTCACCCGTCTAGCGGTTCAAACCTCAACCGGCGAACGTTCACGCCTCATGCTCGATATCGATGGCTACCGCCAAGATAAAAAGAGCGCTTTAGCCAAGCTCGCCGAAGAGACGGCTGATGAGGTCAAATCAAGCGGCAAGCCCATCAAACTCGCCCCCATGAACGCCTTCGAGCGAAAGATCGTCCACGACACCATTCAAAAAATCGGTCTCACCAGTGAGTCTGAAGGAGAAGACCCTGATCGCTGTGTTGTGGTGATGCCAGCCTGACCGTTTCACGTGAAACGAGCGCCGCTCGCTACTTTCCTGAAAAGCAGCGCGAGGCTCTGGCTTTTGCTGATCTCCTTGCCACGACCGCAATCGAACGCGGTCTGATTGGCCCGAAAGAAGGGGAGCGGATCTGGGATCGGCATATCGAGAACTGCCTTCCCCTCACAACCCTTCTGCCCGCCACTGGCGCAACCGTTGCCGATATTGGATCTGGCGCGGGCCTGCCAGGAATCATCATTGCCTTAGCTCGCCCTCATCTTCGGGTTAGTTTGATTGAGCCCCTACAACGTCGAGTCGAATTCCTTCATGAGGCCATTGATTCACTGGGACTCAGCAATGTTGATGTTATTCGCGCCAAGTCCGAATCCATTAAAGGCGCATATACCTATGTTGTGGCCAGGGCTGTTGCCCCACTTCCCCGATTAATCGAGACGACATGGCACCTCGTGAAACCCGGGGGATCTCTCCTTGCGATCAAAGGTGCATCTGTTGAAGCAGAAATCACTGGTCTTTCCCTTCCTAAAGGTGCACATCTCGAGCTTAAAGAAATAAATCTTGATGACTTACCGCCTGCCCGCGTGGTTGCAATCAGCAAGGCTGGTTAACTATCCCGCGTGAGTGATTCACGTGAAACAAATCAAGGCACCGCACCTCGCAGAATCGTCGGCACAAAGCGTTTCCGTGAAGCCATGCCCAAGCCCATCTCGACCCGAATTTTCACCGTTGCCAACCAGAAAGGCGGGGTAGGCAAGACAACCTCCGCCGTCAATATTGGCGCCGCCCTGGCGATGGGGGGCTTACGAACCCTCATCATCGATCTCGACCCTCAAGGCAATGCCAGCACCGCATTTGGAATCTCGCGCGATGAAGTCAATGGAATGTATGAAGTCATCACAAAAGATGTACCGATAAATGATGCAACGCTAAAAATTCCCGGCTACCCACATCTTGAAGTAATTCCTGCAACACAATCACTTGCAAATGCAGAAGTGGAATTAGTACCTATGGTTGCGCGCGAATTACGATTGAAGAAAGCGCTGACACATTATCTTAATGAATGTGCAAACAATGGTGAGCGATTTGATTACGTCATCATTGATTGCCCACCAAGTTTAGGTTTATTAACTATTAATGCGCTAGTTGCAGCAGATGAACTACTTATTCCAATTCAATGTGAATATTATTCACTCGAAGGTTTAACACTTTTACTTCATACTGTTTCTTTAATACAAGAACACCTAAATCCAAATATTAAATTATCAACAATTGTTCTAACAATGTTCGATGGACGTACGCGACTTGCAAATGATGTCGCAGATGAAGTTCGTAAGCATTACCCAGATCAACTTATTGATATTCCTATCCCACGCGCCGTCCGAGTTTCAGAAGCGCCATCGTATGGACAAACTGTTATGACATATGACCCCGCATCAAACGGAGCAGAGGCCTACGCGCTTGTCGCTCGTGAAATTGCACGTCGTGGTGCACCAAGCATTTCTTCAATCTCTGAAGTAGGTGTTGGGTAATGAGTACTAAAAAAGGTGGATTAGGAAGAAATCTTGATGCACTTATTCCAACGCCAATAAAACTTGCTGGCACATCAACACCCATTGCAGATCGCGGAGAAGTTGCACTCTCCTCAATTACTCCCAATCCAAAACAACCACGAACTGTCTTTGATAGTGAATCACTCAATGAGTTAGCAGCATCAATCAAAGAAATAGGAATTCTTCAACCGCCAGTAGTTCGAAAAATCGGTGAAAATAATTACGAATTAATTATGGGAGAGCGGCGATATCGCGCTGCAAAACTTGCTGGGCTCACGACAATCCCGGTAATCATCCGCGAAACGAATGACAACGAGCTTCTTCGTGAGGCTCTGGTTGAAAATATTCACCGTAGTAATCTCAATTCCTTGGAAGAAGCTGCTGCCTATAATCAGATGCTGACCGATTTTGGATTTACTCATGATGACCTCGCAAGCAAACTTGGCAAATCTCGCCCCGTCAT
>Ga0214917_10006744_pt1 | contig 11832 bp, 9 predicted proteins | sample LL_1208_BB_MetaG_FD_177983 | JGI IMG/M metagenome (GOLD analysis project Ga0214917, IMG submission 177983) | Freshwater microbial communities from Lake Lanier, Atlanta, Georgia, United States - LL_1208_BB | ecosystem: Environmental > Aquatic > Freshwater > Lake | place: USA: Georgia | collected...
AAATACTTGGCCAGGAACTTGGAGTTCATCTGGTTCAGCACCAATTGTACTAGATAATGAAATACGTGGTGGAATACACAGCATTTCTGGAAATTCGGGAGATAGACTTACTGATATAACGGGACAGCGTCTCCAAGAAGGAATGTTGGTTTATGTTAAAAATGGCTATACTTCCGGAACGTACACTCGTACTGCTGATAGTTATTATAAGTATACACTATTAGTAGGTGAAAGTAGAAATGCTACCACAGGTATTATGCCTAATGCAGAAGCAAACTGGATACTTTATGAGGGAACTCAAGGTATACAGGGTTTAGAGGGTACTCAAGGTACTCAAGGTACTCAAGGTATTCAAGGTCTAGATGGTATTCAAGGTCTAGATGGTATTCAAGGTATTCAGGGTATTCAAGGTCTAGATGGTATTCAAGGTATTCAAGGTTTAGAGGGTACTCAAGGTTTAGAGGGTACTCAAGGTTTAGAGGGTACTCAAGGTACTACTGGTATTCAAGGTATTCAGGGTCTAGATGGAATACAAGGTATACAAGGTATACAGGGTATTCAAGGTATTCAGGGTCTAGATGGAATACAAGGTATACAAGGTATACAGAGTATTCAAGGTATTCAAGGTCTAGAGGGTATTCAAGGTATTCAGGGTCTAGATGGAATACAAGGTATACAAGGTATACAGGGTATTCAAGGTATTCAGGGTCTAGATGGAATACAAGGTATACAAGGTATACAGGGTATTCAAGGTATTCAAGGTATTCAGGGTTTAGATGGAATACAAGGTATACAAGGTATACAGGGTATTCAAGGTATTCAGGGTACTCAAGGTCTAGAGGGTATTCAAGGTACTCAAGGTCTAGAGGGTATTCAAGGTACTCAAGGTCTAGAGGGTATTCAAGGTACTCAAGGTCTAGAGGGTATTCAAGGTACTCAAGGTCTAGATGGTATTCAGGGTATTCAGGGTATTCAGGGTATTCAGGGTCTAGAGGGTACTCAAGGTACTACTGGTATTCAAGGTTTAGAGGGTACTCAAGGTACTACTGGTATTCAAGGTTTAGAGGGTACTCAAGGTACTACTGGTACTCAAGGTTTAGAGGGTACTCAAGGTACTACTGGTATTCAAGGTTTAGAGGGTACTCAAGGTACTACTGGTACTCAAGGTTTAGAGGGTACTCAAGGCACTACTGGTATTCAAGGTACTACTGGTACTCAAGGTTTAGAGGGTACTCAAGGCACTACTGGTATTCAGGGTACTACTGGTACTCAAGGTTTAGAGGGTACTCAAGGTACTACTGGTACTCAAGGTTTAGAGGGTACTCAAGGTTTAGAGGGTACTCAAGGTACTACTGGTATTCAGGGTACTACTGGTACTCAAGGTTTAGAGGGTACTCAAGGTCTAGATGGTATTCAAGGTATTCAAGGTTTAGAGGGTACTCAAGGTACTACTGGTACTCAAGGTCTAGATGGTATTCAAGGTATTCAAGGTTTAGAGGGTACTCAAGGTTTAGAGGGTACTCAAGGTTTAGAGGGTACTCAAGGTACTACTGGTATTCAAGGTATTCAAGGTATTCAAGGTTTAGAGGGTACTCAAGGTTTAGAGGGTACTCAAGGTCTAGATGGTATTCAAGGTCTAGATGGTATTCAAGGTCTAGAGGGTATTCAAGGTCTAGAGGGTATTCAAGGTATTCAGGGTATTCAAGGTCTAGATGGTATTCAAGGTACTCAAGGTTTAGAGGGTATTCAAGGTTTAGAGGGTATTCAAGGTTTAGAGGGTATTCAAGGTTTAGAGGGTATTCAAGGTTTAGAGGGTACTCAAGGTCTAGATGGTATTCAAGGTTTAGAGGGTACTCAAGGTACTACTGGTACTCAAGGTTTAGAGGGTACTCAAGGTTTAGAGGGTATTCAAGGTTTAGAGGGTATTCAAGGTTTAGAGGGTATTCAAGGTTTAGAGGGTATTCAAGGTCTAGAGGGTACTCAAGGTCTAGAGGGTATTCAAGGTTTAGAGGGTATTCAAGGTTTAGAGGGTACTCAAGGTTTAGAGGGTACTCAAGGTCTAGAGGGTATTCAAGGTTTAGAGGGTACTCAAGGTACTACTGGTACTCAAGGTTTAGAGGGTATTCAAGGTAGTACTGGTACTCAAGGTACTACTGGTAGTGGCAGTCAAGGTACTCAAGGTATTCAAGGTACTCAAGGTATACAGGGTTTTGGCTATCAACAGAATCAAGGTACTCAAGGAACTGCAGGTGCAAATGGTAGTCAAGGAACTGCAGGTGCAAATGGTAGTCAAGGAACTGCAGGTGCAAATGGTAGTCAAGGAACTGCAGGTGCAAATGGTACTCAAGGTACTGCAGGTGCAAATGGTAGTCAAGGTACTGCAGGTACTAATGGTACTCAAGGTACTGCAGGTACTAATGGTACTCAAGGTACTGCAGGTACTAATGGTACTCAAGGTACTGCAGGTACTAATGGTAGTCAAGGTACTGCAGGTACTAATGGTAGTCAAGGTACTGTAGGTACTAATGGCAGTCAAGGTACTGCAGGTACTAATGGTAGTCAAGGTACTGCAGGTACTAATGGCAGTCAAGGTACTGCAGGTACTAATGGCAGTCAAGGTACTGCCGGTACTAATGGTAGTCAAGGTACAGCGGGTACTAATGGTAGTCAAGGTACGCAAGGTACGCAAGGTCCAAGTAATTTACCAAATGCTTTAACAGTAGGAACAGGACTAGGATTAAACATTGGTACAACTTATGACGGTAGTGCAGCTCGAACTATTACAAATACTGGTGTAACTAGTATAGTAGCAGGTACTAATATAACTATTAGTCCTACTAATGGCTTAGGGGCGGTAACAATTAATTCTAGTGGGGGAGGTGGAGGCGGTGGAACAGTTACAGATAATACTTCCACAAATGCCACTTATTATCCAGTTTTTGCAACAGCTACTTCTGGAGCTTTATCAGCAACAGTTAGTTCAACTAAACTAACTTTTAATCCTTCTACTGGTACATTTAGTGCTACTATATTAAACTCACTTTCAGATAAAAAATTTAAAAGTAATATAGTGCCAATATTTAATGGCTTAGATATAGTTAAAATGTTGACTGGAGTTGAGTATAATTGGATAGATACTAGTGCAAAATCTGCTGGATTAATTGCTGATGATGTAGAAAAAGTTTTACCTCATATAGTAACTCAAGAAAATGGTAATAAAAGTATTAATTATTCTGCAATTATTCCTTATCTTATAGAGGCTATTAAAAAACAGCAAATTACTATAGATAATTTAGTTAATACTATTAATGGATTAACAAAAAATGACAATACGAGTAGCTAGTAATATAGTATTTGATAGCAACCGAAATCCTATATTAGGTGACTTTGCTGGTAGACCAAAATCAGTATCTGCTGGAACTTTATTCTTTAATGCGCAAGTAATGGTAGGCTGGAATGGTTCTACCTGGCAAGCACTAACAGCAAATGGTCAAAGTAATATATGGGCCTGGGGTCAAAATCAATATGGGCAGATAGGTAATGGATTAACCACCAGTACATCTAGTCCTGTAGCTATAACTGGAGGTATTAATAATTGGAGCCAAGTAAGCTCTACAGCTTCAGAGAATACTTGTGCAATTCGTAGTAATGGTACTGCATGGAGTTGGGGTCGCGGTGGTTATGGTGTTCTAGGAAATGATCTTAGTGGGTCTACATTTCCTACACCAGTTCTAGGTTCTATTGATAATTGGTCTAGGTTAAGTACAAATACAGGACATACACTAGGTATTCGTAGTGATGGAACTATGTGGGGATGGGGTCGTGGTAGTAGTGGCAGACTAGGAAATAATTCTACTGCAGCAACAGCAAGTCCTGTACAAGTAGTAGGAGGACTTACTTGGGTTACTAATTTTGCAGGTGGTTTTCATTCTGGAGGTATTACTAATAGTGGAACTGCATGGTGCTGGGGTTATAACGTATCAGGACAGTGCGGACATAATATAACTACTGCTAGTACAATTAGTCCAGTATTAGTAGCAGGCGGCTTTACTGACTGGACTAAAATTACTGGTTCCAGATATGGTACTGCAGCAATTCGTGCAAATGGTACTGCATGGAGTTGGGGCAATATTAATGGAGATGGAATAGGCGGAAATAGAAGTAGCCCAGTAAGTGTAGCTGGTAATTTTAGTGATTGGGTAGAAATATTTAGTGGAGAACAATGTCATTTTGCAATTCGTAGCAATGGTGAAATGTGGGGCTGGGGTTCAAATAATTATGGAGCACTAGGAAATAATTCTACTACAGCAACAAATAGTCCTGTACAAGTAGCTGGTGGATTTACTGATTGGATACAAGCAAGTGGTGGTCGTGATTTTTCAGTAGGTCTTAGAAGTAATGGTACTGCATGGGCTTGGGGACATAATTCTAGTGGACAATTAGGTATAGGTAATACTACTAATGTAAGTAGTCCAGTACAAATAGCTGGTGGCTTTACTGATTGGATTATGATTACTGGCGGATTTAGGACTGCTAAAGGATTACGTTTTGTATCATAAAGTATAAGGATAAATAATATGACTATTACAGTACAAAATACAGTAGTAATAGACGATTTAGGAGGATTTAGTCTTGGTAGCGCAACTCCAGCAACTCCAGTTACTGGAATGATACGATATAATGGTGGATTTCAAGTATATAATGGAACTGCCTGGGTAGCTATTAATTAAGTACAGTGCTTATTTTTATTAGGATTTAGTATGTACGTAGTAAAATATAAAAATATGGTAGTGTTAACCTCTCTACGATGGAATAATCTGTATATTCAAGATGTTTTTAAAGTTAGATATAATATAAACTTAGAACTACCTTACAATGAACCTCCACCAGAATTTTTTCCATTTCAAATAAATGATGATATTACTATATATCTAGCAGAAGAACAAAGAGAATTTATTAGTAATACTTTGGTACAAGGCTATGTCGGTCCTAGATGGGAGTATACAGATACTAAAGTTATTGCACATTATGATATTGTAGACTATACATTAGATGTAGCAAAAACCAATTATCGAAGTGTTGCAGCTAATTTAAGATATGAAAAAGAAATTTCAGGAATTGAAGTTTTTATACAAAATATTACGTTTAAAATAGAAACAACTAGACAAGAAAAATTAAAGTATATTAATCAATTATTATTGATGAATGATAGTGATTCTGTTAATTGGAAATTTACAGATAATATTTGGCTAACAATTACAAAAAGTGATATACAATCAATATTAACTTCTATAAATAATCATGTTCAATTAGCTTTTAACTATGAATTAGATCTTAATAATCAAATTAATGCGGCAAATAGTTTTAGCGATCTAGAAGCAATACAAGATTTAAATAAAAAAGAAATCTATTAACAGGAGTAAATATATGACATTTATGGTTAATGGTAATACTGTTATTACTTCTGATAGATTAATACAACTACCTAGTGGTACTAGTAGACCTGCTAGTCCTAAAACTGGTCAATTATTTTTTGATACTTCAATTGCAAAAGTAATAGTTTGGGATGGTACTCGTTGGAGATCATCACCAGCTAGTATTGTTACTTTTAGCACTAATGGTTGGGGTTGGGGTGGGGGACAGACTTCGACAGAGGGTAGAATTGGAGATGGAACAACTTATAATAGAAGTGTGCCAGTACAAGTATCATATAGTATTACGGACTGGGTTCAAATAGCAGCAGGTGGATTTCATTCAGCAGGAATTCGTGCTAGTGGAGCAGCCTATTGCTGGGGTCGTGGTAGCTCTGGACAAATAGGCGACAACTCAAATCAGGAGAGACGAAATCCTAGATCAGTACTTGGTGGTGCTGTTTGGAGTCAAATATCTTGTGGAAATAGTCATACAGCAGCAGTTCGTACTAATGGTACTGCATGGTGTTGGGGACTAAATCAAGGAAGATTAGGCGACAATACAATCACTATTAGATCTAGTCCTGTACAGGTAGTTGGTGGCTTTACTGATTGGACACAAATTTCAGCAGGAACAATACATACTTGTGCTCGTAGAAACAATGGTACAATATGGTGTTGGGGAGGTAACGCTAATGGACAATTAGGTGCCTCAAGAATTAGTACTGCCAGTACTAGTAGTCCTGTACAGGTATCTGGGGGCTTTACTGATTGGACAAAAGTTTCATGCAGACAAAATTCAGTTATTGGACTTCGCAGTAATGGTACTGCATGGGCTTGGGGGAACAATGCTAATGGACAATTAGGTACTAATAGTACTGGTACAGTAAGTAGTCCTGTACAGGTAGCTGGGGGCTTTAGTGATTGGATTGATGTATCTATGGGATACAATCATGCTGCCGGTGTTCGTTCAAATGGTACATTATGGTGTTGGGGTCTTAATGGGCAGGGTAGATTGGGAGATAATACAACTACTAATAGACTTAGTCCTGTACAAATAGTTGGTGGAATTACTAATTGGTCACGGGTATCTGCTGGTGGAGACTTTACAGTTGGACTTACTACTAATGGCACTATTTGGACTTGGGGACGTAATGCATATGGACAATTAGGCGATGGAACTCTTACTAGTAGAAGCAGTCCTGTACTTCTTAACGGAGGATTTACTAATTGGACTCAAATATATGCTGGATGGTTTCATGGGATGGCAAGAAGATCATCTACGGTACTATAACATTTAAATAATTTTTTTTTTATGAAAATAAATATTGGTTCTGGATTTGTAAATAAAAACTCTGATTACATTAATATAGATTATGATCCCAATACTAATCCAGATTATTTAATTAATTTGGAAAAAGACATTTTACCTTTTGATAATAATACTGTTGATGCAGTAATTGCTCATCATATTTTAGAACATTTAGGAGAAGGATACTTTCATTGTTTACAAGAATTATATAGAGTATGTAAACATGGAGCTATTATAGATATTATAGTGCCACATCCTAGACACGATACTTTTATTGCTGATCCGACACATCGTAGAGCAATTACTGTACTAGGCTTACAACTTTTTAGTAAAAAAGCAAATAAACTTTCTAGAGATCAAAAATTTTCTTCTTCTTGCTTAGGGGAATATTATAATATTGACTTCGAAATATTAACCTATAAATATATACCAGATTTTGAACAAATTAATATATTAAAAAACATGTCGCAATTTGATCTCGAATCTTATTCCATTCAACATAATAATATTATTTCAGAAATACATATTACTTTAGTTACAGTTAAAGATGAATAAAAATAATACTTTTGAGCCGCTACATATTAAAACTATAATATTTGATTTATTAGAGGATGATAGAAGAGATTTAGTTTTTGATTTAATAGATCACTATTATAGTAAAGCCACAAAATTAGAACATTTTGATATATTAGGTGAAATTAGTGATAAAGCAGAAAAACGAGATACTTTTTTAAAATGTGCTATAGCAGTCTACTGCCTATCTAAAACATCAAATCAATTATATTCTGCTAGACGTAATTTATATATGGCCTATAGTACTTTAAATTTTCCAGAGAAAGCATTATTTTATATTGAACAAAATCTTAAGATTAATCCAGATAATTTTCATGATTTAGTTCAAAAAGTTGCGAATTTGTCATTAATGGGATATAAAAATGAGGCGGAAAATTTAGCAACAAATTTATTAGAAAAATTTCCTGAAAAAAACTATGATTTAAAAAGTTTATTTACTAGTAAAATGCTTAGAGAAGGAAAAACTTCAGAAGGTATTTTATCTTTTTTAAATACAGAAAACAAATTTGCTGAAAAATATAAACAATTTATGCCAAAAATATGGAAAGGCACAATACATCCTGGTAAGATATTATATATAGATAGTGTTGGTGGTATAGGAGATTTAATAGTAAATATTAAATTTTTTAATTATTTAAAGAAATTTGGTATGCGACCAATATTATTTAGTAATAATAATTTTTATAGAGATATAGAAAAAGTTTTTTCTAGGCATGACTATGAAATCTGTACAGATTCTAGATTATTACTAAATAATCAATATTGGACTGATATAATGTCTTTACCAGCACATTTAAAATTACGCGAAGATCAACTATGGACAGGTCCATATTTAGTTCCACTACGTCAAGAAAAAAATAAATTAGTTAATAAAAAAATTAAAATAGGTATAAAATGTTCTGGTAATCCATTTTTTAAGCAAGATGAATATAGAAAAATACCTATTGAACAGATGGTAGATATATTACCTAAAGAAGCAGAAATTTATTATATAGACAAAGATAAAATTAATTTTCCAGGAATAATTGACCTATCAAATAAAATAAATTCTTGGGAAGATACACTAGATTTTATTGATCAAATGAACTGTATTGTATCTTCATGTACAAGTTTAGTTCATGCAGCTGCAGCCATAGGTAAGATTACATTTGTGGCTGTTCCTATTGCGGAATACTATATATGGACAACAACACAAATAAATGGTTCTTCTCCTTGGCATGGAGATAATTTTTATGTGGCTAGACAAACTAAATTAAGAAGTTGGAAAGAACCCTTAGAAAAAATAAAGGTAAAACTTAATACTTATATTAATAATTTAAGAGTATCAATTAATGACTAATCAATTAAAAAAGAAGTATCATTTTATAACAGGATTACCAAGATCAGGATCTACATTATTAAGTGCTATACTTAAACAAAATCCTAGATTTCATGCAAGTATTACAGATTCTTTAGCAACTATGTTTAAAGGTGTAATAGAATCTAGTCAAATTGGTCCTGGAATGAAATATGAAGTACCTATAGAAAGACGTTTAAATATTATTGAAGGATTATTTAGTGGATTTTATAAACATATAGAAAAACCAGTAATCTTTAATACAAATAGATCCTGGACTTTATTAACACCACAAGTAAACATAATAAATCCAGAATCTAAATTTATAATATGTGTAAGAGATATTCCTAGAATTATAGATAGTTTTGAAAGTATTTATAGAAATAATCCTCTTGTTGTTAATACAGTAATTGGTACAATAAGTTCATCAGTATATTCTAGAACCGAATATCTTATGTCTGAAGATGGTATAATAGGTTTTCCATATATTGGAATAAAGCAAGCTTTATGTAGCGAAGAAAATAATAAATTGTTTTTTATAGAGTATGATACTTTATGTAAAAATACAGATGCTGTTATATCTGCTCTTTATAATTTTATAGATGAACCTTATTTTGCTCATGATTATAATAATATTAAAAGTGACTGGGATGAATACGATAAAGAAATAGGAGTCCCAATGCATAAATTAAAATCTAGAATTGAATACATGGAAAGAAAGTATATTATACCACCAGATATAATTCAGAAATATAGTAATATGGAAGTTTGGAGATAGTATGAGTCGTAAAATGGTTAAACTTATCCATGCAGATAATTTTTTTCCTAATAACGAAGCTAATAATTTAAAAGAAATGGCTGAAAATATAGGTTTTGTAGAAACAGCTAGAGGATTAGAAGTTAATAATTTTAATTTAATATTTCCAGATATAGAGCAAATATTGTATTTAGTTTTAGGCGAAAGAGTAGCAGTAGATTTAAAAAATTCTGGTATAATAAGAAAACCTATTAATAATTTAATTCATTTTGAAACCTTTAAAAGCAGTGAAGAATGGGTATTTATAGTAGCACTAGAACCTACTACTATTAATTTTTGGTATCATATTGATCCCAATGGATATCTTGGTGATATAGCAGCTCCTAATAGTAAAGATGTTTTCGAAGGATATGACTTTGATTATAAAAATCTTTTTGAGTGGAAAATACATACCAATATATTACTAGATACTAATCAATGTTTATTTTTTAGACCTTGGATATTTCATTCATTAGAAGATGGTTGCATACAATATTATAAATTATTAGCAGATAATAGAGTTAGAATACTAGTAATGGGTTTACCAGAATCTTGTAAAAGTTCTATAGCTATTAAGCTCCAAGCTAAATTTGAAGATTGTATGCTTATAAATTCTATAGAGGAGCGAATAAAAGCAAAAGATTTAGATTTTACAATAGATGGTCAATTAAGGCATTGCTATAGATTATTAAATATAGCTAGAAATTCTACTAGTCTAGTAACGATTATTAATATGACTTGTCCAATTCCTAAAATGAGACAAATTTTAAATTGCGATGTTGTTGTTTGGGCAAATGATAAACAGCATACCAATTATCAAGAATTAAAATCTATGTTTATACCTCCCGTTTATCATGATATAGAATGTTTAGATGATTCCGATCTTACTATATCTAATATATTAAAAAGAATTATTAGTAAAAAACTTTAATAAGGAAATAAAGTGCAAAAGATTTTGATTATGGGGTTACCAGGAGCTGGTAAGACTTATCTTGCAGAAAAATTAAAAAATTATTTAGAATTAAATGGAACTATGTATTTTTCTGGTATTGAGGAAAAAGCAATAGGTTCTATAAATGCAAAAGTAAAGTGGTTTAATGCTGATGATATTCGTAAAAAATACAATGACTGGGATTTTTCTAGAGAAGGTAGAATAAGGCAATCGCTAAGAATGTTTGATTTTGCAATTAATTCAAGTGCTGATTATGTAATTTGTGATTTTGTAGCTCCACTACCGGAAATGCGACATAATTTTAAAGCTGATTGGACTATATGGATGGATACAATAAATGAAAGTCGTTTTGAAGATACTAATAAAGCATTTATACCACCAGAAGTATATGATTTTAGAATAACTGAACAAAATGCAGATCGCTGGGTTCCATATATAGGTGAACATATTTTAGAAAATAAGCGCAGACCGATTTTTAATTCTAGAAAAGAAACTGTACAAATGCTTGGTCGCTGGCAACCATGGCATACTGGACATAGAGCTTTATTTGAACGTGCTATTGCTAAAACTGGACAAGTTTGTATTATGATTAGAGACTGTAATGGATGGCAAGGAAGCAATCCATTTAATTTACAACAGGTTATAAATTTTATCAAGCGTGATCTAGATCCTTTATATCAAGGTAAATATACTATACAAATTGTACCTAATATAGTTAATATTACTTATGGTAGAGATGTAGGATATAAAATAGAACAAGAAAAATTAGATGATGAAATAGAAAAAATTTCAGCAACTAATATAAGAAAGCAATTAAATATTTAATATTAATCTTTTTAACATAAATATATTATATAATTAGTCAGATTAATCTGACATAGTAGTAAAACTAAGATAGGAATAGTATATTAACTATAAAACTATATATCTAATGTATCATTGATTTTTTAAAGACAAATTATATGGCAACTAATCTATCAGCTTTACAAATTGTTAATGAACGATTATATGGTACTGTATTAACTGGTCTCCAAGGTGTACAAGGCGTTCAAGGACAACAAGGTGTACAGGGTCGTCAAGGTGTACAAGGCGTTCAAGGTGTACAAGGTATTCAAGGTGTACAAGGTATTCAAGGTGTACAAGGTGTACAAGGTGTACAGGGCGTTCAAGGTGTTCAAGGTGTTCAAGGTATACAGGGCGTTCAAGGTGTTCAAGGTCAACAAGGCGTCCAAGGTCAACAAGGCATCCAAGGTCAGCAAGGTATCCAAGGTCAACAGGGTACTAGCGGCCAAGCTGTATTTAAAGGTGATCAGGGTTTACAAGGTATACAAGGTATTATAGGAAGTACTGGTTTAGGGTTTAGTATAGCTAAAGTATATACTACAGTTAGTAATTTACTAGCAGATACAAATCCTAGTAATATAGTCTATGGTCAATTTGGTTTAATTAATA
>Ga0214917_10006745_pt1 | contig 11832 bp, 9 predicted proteins | sample LL_1208_BB_MetaG_FD_177983 | JGI IMG/M metagenome (GOLD analysis project Ga0214917, IMG submission 177983) | Freshwater microbial communities from Lake Lanier, Atlanta, Georgia, United States - LL_1208_BB | ecosystem: Environmental > Aquatic > Freshwater > Lake | place: USA: Georgia | collected...
GAAGCCTCATTCACCAAACCTAAACCGCCCCGGAAGACCCTTCAAGCCCGCTTCGCCAGCACCTTCTTCTCGTAGCTCTCCGCTTCCTTGATCCACTGGGCCTCGCTGGGCACGCCCGCCCGGCGGCAACTCTTTCAACTACTCAATCCGCACCAGACAGGGAGAGGCAAAACGAAGGCGCGGCAGGGAGGAGTTGATGCTTACCGTGCTTGGATTTTTTCTAAAAGTTTTCCTGTTTTAGAATCGAAAAATAATAGATCGGAAGGATTTAAGTAAAAACGGCAGGTTTGGCCCTCCCGGCTCTTGTCCCAAATTCTTGGGATCCTCACCCCCCAGCGTTGCTGGGAAGTCCGGAGGTAGAGGGTGCTTTCCGCACCCGAATTTTCCGCCAAATCCACGAAAGCATCAAAACAGCCATCCCCGGCGCATTCCTCCAAATGAACGGCCTCCGGCCGAAATCCCAGCACGGCTTCCTGAACCAGCAGAGATTCCAGGCTTTTCTGGAGCCCCGCAGGGAAATTCAGGCGAAACGGGCTCATGCCTTCAGCCCCAGTCGTCTCCTGAAATTCCCAGCCCCGCCCCTTTTGCTGGATGGAGCCCCTTAAAATATTCATCGGAGGAGTTCCGATAAATTGGCCCACAAATACATTCGCGGGTTTTTGATAAATCTCCTGCGGAGTTCCCACTTGCTGGATCTGACCTTGATTCATCACCACGATCCGGTCGGCCATGGTCATGGCCTCCACCTGATCATGCGTAACGTAAATCATGGTGGCTCCTATTTTGCGGTGAAGACGACAGATTTCAGCCCGCATCTCCACCCGCATCTTCGCATCCAGATTGGAAAGAGGCTCATCAAAGAGAAAGATCTTGGGTTGCCGCACCATGGCCCTGCCCAAGGCTACCCGCTGCCGCTGCCCCCCCGACAGCTGCTTAGGTTTGCGCTCCAAGAGATTATCCGGCTGAAGAAGGCCAAGGGTCTGCGCCGCCGACTCGACCCGGCTCCGGACTTCTTCCTTCGGAACCCCCCGGAGTTTCAGACCAAACGACATGTTTTCAAAAACCGACATATGCGGATAAAGGGCATAATTTTGAAACACCATGGCGATATCCCGCTCATGAGGCTCGACTCCCCGAACTTCACGCCCGTCGATCTGGATGGAGCCGGAACTAACCTCCTCCAAACCGGCAATCATTCGGAGAAGGGTTGTCTTGCCGCAACCGGAAGGACCCACCAATACCAGAAACTCGCCAGCTTGAATCTCGAGCCGGGCGGGATGCACAGCAACCTTGCCGGGCGTTTTGCCGCTGGGGGGGTAGGTCTTGGAGAGACCGTCCAAAATCAAGCGGGCCATAAGCTGAAAGACTAATGTCTTTTTGCGGATTCCGAAACCAGATTACTCCTGCCCACTCCAGAAGACCTTTGTGGGATCGGAGGGAATGTCGCCTTTCTTGACCATTTCCACATGTCCATCTGCGAATCCAACATTCACGCCAAGGGTGGGCGAATTTGTGTCCTTCGAGGGAGGATGGGTGCCGGTCGGAGGTTGATCGATTGGGTTTACATTCGCTGCATAACCGCCGTCCTTCCAACAGCCGTCCATAACGAGGGAAAACCTTGAAAGGGAGGATACCCGCACCTGCTTCATGCCAAACGCACTTTGGGCGCCTACCTGGGGATCGCGTGCCCCAGCATAGTCATTCATGCAATAGGTAAGCCAGTTACCCGGGCTAGGTTTCCTCACCGAACAGGCACTGGGACAGTAAAAAAAGTTTTTTCCCTTATTTTCACCATAACCCGTTGGGGCGGGAATCAGGCCTGCCTCAAAAAGGAAAGTGGGCCAACTTTTGCCCCGAAAAACGATGCTGGGGAAATTTCCATCATTTTGCTGGGCATAGAGAAGAAGGGTTTGCGTGAGGTTCTTTAGGTTTGAGGTACAGGCTGAGCGACGACCAGACTCGATCGCCCTCTGGATGGCAGGCACTGAGAGGCCGGCCAAAAGTCCCACCACCGCAATCACCACCAGCAACTCGACCAAGGTAAAAGCGGGATTTGAGTTTTTCACCCATCTCCCCCTACTTCCAGGTAAACCAGATAAGCTACTGGCTCTTCGGAAAAGCCCGGCGCCGGGGTTTCCTGACCAGTCCCCACGTGACTCATCGGCCAACGAACCCCTTTGTTTCCACGCTGGGGAATCACATGGTGTTGCACGGTGGTTCCATCGGCCGCAACCACCCTTAGGTCCGGTACGGCGAACACCCCGGGGGTGTAGGTTTGGGTGGCGGGATCAGGATATTTTAGTTCCTGACGGGAAAGGTCGGGAAATTCTGCCGCAGAAATCCGGATCCACCCCGCAAACCGGCCTTTTTCATCCGGCTGGATCCCAAAGGACACGGGCCCGCTTTTGGCTCCGTCCAGTTTCAATTCCCTTCCCCCTTGCTCCGGCGACTTGCCGAATCGACCGCGCACCGCGGCAAAGGCGACCATGCCGGGCCCCAGTTCAACCCGTTCCTCTTTTCCAGCGGAAGGGCCGGTTAGGAATTTAAGAACGACGCGGTCGCGCGGGGCCGTGGTCAAGACGTTCCCCTCGGAGTCCTGGGCATTGAATTGTGGATAGTCGAAACCCTCCACCAGCTGGGAAACCTTTCCGGCAGAGTCCATCACCCGGAAAGAAGCGGAGCTTCCATGATCCTCTTCGTCCGATTCGGACAAAACCGCCAGTCGATTGGGCCCCAAAGCGGAAAGCCCGCGGGCCCGCCAGATTTTCGCAACCTCCCTCTTGGGGCCTTTCCCCCGAGCCAGCATGGATACCTGACCCTGAATGGCGGGTGTGCCATCCCCCTGCATGGTCCCGTATTCCGTAAAAAAAATATCCTCTTTTATGGAAACCGCAGCCTGAGGAGCGGTGATCCCATCGGCCACGGTTTCCAGCTCCTTCGATCCCGGATCCAGACGGACGATCCTTCCTTCCCCCTCAAGCGGAAACAAGAGCTTGCCGCTGGCCTCAAAAAAAAGCTGCCGAGGGCGGGTCATCCCCCGAAATACGGTTTCGGGAGAACCATCCGGAACCCAGCGGTGAATCGCGGCGTCTTTTTGGTCTCCGTCCGTGGCGTAGAAAATCTCGTCCTTGCCGGTGGTGATCCCATACAGAGCGGGAATTTCCTTCAGCACGGCATCCGGCTTACCTTGGCGAAGCCGAAAAATGGTCTGAGCGTTGAAATCAGTATAGAAAATATCCCCGCGAAACAGGGTGATGCCGAAGGAATAACCGCAAGGACCGGCAATTTCCAGCCGGTCAAATCCCTTCGGGAACTCGGCGGGGGCTGCGGTGCAGAGGGCTCCGCAAAGCAGCGGAGCAAGCAGGACCGCGCGAACCCATCCGACCATTACGTGTTCCCCCAGGGGAAAGAGACCCACTCCACATCGGTTACGGCGGCAAATGCGTCGATAAAGCCCTCCACGGGAGGAACACTGAAAAGGAAGTGAAGTTGAACGTCTTTCATGGAAGACAACCTGACCACTTTGATGAAAACCTCGTTCCACCCCTTCTCCAGATGCACTTCGCCGTGCAATTCTCCCTCATCGGTTCCCCAAAAGGAGGGCCGAAACCGTCTTTTCTTGGAGGACGCCATGATCCTCTTTCCGTTGAGCCAAAGGCCCGCCGGCCCCACCGGGTTCAGATGAAACCATACCTTCCGTTCATCCGGTGAGTGAAGGAAGCCCTGGTAGTACAGAACTCCGGATCGCGTCAAATAACGTGCAGGTTGAAGATCAAACCCATCGGAAGTCACCACGGTCCCGAGACCTGTCCGGCTGTTCCGGTTCAATGAGCGCCCACGAATCTTCTCCGGCGCACCCGCCCAATCAATCCACTTGGATTCATTTTTTTCTGAGGGAACGATGGCCTTGGAGATTCTCCACAAGGGAGCCCCGACCAGGGCAATCGGATGAAGCCCTTGGAAGGGTCGCTTCTCATCTTCCCAGCCAAACCAACAGACATTCCGGTTGGTCAGGGCGCCGTTTTTACCGACTTGCAGGGTTAACGTTTGCCGGATCGCCCCGTGTGCCGGAATCGTCTCCTTTAACCCGGAGCACTGGACTTTCCACCCTGCCGGAGCCACCACCCGGAGACGTCCCTGCAGGGCTACCGGATTGGGATTTTTAATCTCCAAGGTGAGCTTCTTTTTCTTTCCCCGGCCGATTTGGGGGTCCTCCTCATAGTCGACCGAGGCCACCAGATCCCCCTGACTGAAACTAACCCGGGTGGGCGAAAGCCCGGCCGCCAAGTCACGCGGAGCCATCATTTGGTCGATCGTGGCCGGCGGTTCGCCATGTCGTGCCAAAACCTGCCGATAGACCTTGATCGTGCGCTCGGTCAGATCCTCCAAAGTTTCGGGAATCGGATTGGGGCCTTCCCGCAAGAACCGCAGACCCCGGTTTAACTCCCAATCATTGATGGCAATTTTGTTTCCCAATGGAGCGGTCCATTTTTTAGGAAGGCTTTCCGCTCCACCGATGATTCCCAGGATGGCCCCCAAGGTGGCCCCCGTGCAGTCCGTGTCGTACCCGCAGTTCACCGCCTTGCAGAGTGCGTCGCCGAAATCCTTGCCGTAAAGCCATCCCACGACCTGAAATCCAATATTGGGAGGCGAGTACTGGGCGTTAATATGGGGCTGCGGCCCCAGAATGCGCTTGCGGGCCTCTTTCCAGTCCCGGCCGGCACGGTGGGAGTCCATGGCCTCCTCCACCGCTTTCCGCGTGAGGGAGGACTTCGGCAGATAGGACAGACCGATTTGGAGCAGGGTTTCGCGGTCTTTGACAAGGAAAGCGGCCGCCTGAATCGTCACGTTGAAAAGTTCACCGTAGACGCTTTCCCCACCCGCATGATCAACCACCGCATCGCGCAAGGCGAACTGCGCAGCCAGCCGTGGATTCCCCGCGGCTACACAGGCCCAGATTTCCGATCGGATCGGACAGCCCATGCAATCGCGGAAATGGTTGTTGTAATAACCCGAGATGGGTGGACGTAGACCCAAGGCGAGGTTGCGCTTGTGCATCCCGTACTCATCCGGGTTGTAGAACACATGGTTCAGCCAGTACCGCGCCAAATCATGTTCGGTGAAATCCAGCCCCACCTCTTCGAGAATCTTCAACCAGATCAGCTGAATCTCGAGATCATCGTTAGGCAAACCCCCTTCCTGGATTTTCGGATACCATTTGACGTCGAACGGTTCCGGCTTTCCATAGGCGATTTCCAAAGGCGCGCCGAGTGTCCCGCCGCAATTTTTCCCGACCCAGCACCCCAAGATCGATCCCCTGATCTCTTCCTCTGACGGGGCCCCGTTTATACGAATCATTTCATATAAATACGCTTCCCGAAGGCTGTCGCAAGTTAAAAATGAGGTTTTTCAAGGTCCACTGGATGATCAAACGACCGCAGGCTCCCCTCCCAAGTTTTGAGCGGATACCCAGGACTCGAGCCCGATTTTTTGGAAATCCCTATTCTTTGACCGCCCCAGCCGATAATCCCTGCACAAAATACTTGGTTCCAAGGAAGAAAAGCACCGCAAGCGGAAGAATGCTAAGGACGTAGGCGGCATAAAGAAGTCCGAGATCCCCTGCCGTGTCGGTGTCATTAAGAAAAAACAGTCCGGAAGAGATCACATGGAGGCTGGGGTCCGAATTTACCAGATAAGGCCAAAGAAAGTTGTTCCAGGATCCGAGAAACGTCATCAACCCCAGAACCGTGCAGGTCGGCACCAGGTGGGGTCGCAGCACTTGCCACAGACAAAACCACGGGCCGGCCCCGTCCATTTGGGCGGCCTCCACCAATTCCCGCGGAAACGTGGCCATGGCTCCGCTAAGAATAAAGAAGCCGAAGATCAAGCCTCCCACGGTATACGGCAGGATCAACCCCGCGTAGCTGTTCAGCAGCCCGAGCTGCTTGACCACGAGATAGGTCGGGATGATGAGCAACGCCCCCGGCACCAGCAGAGCCAACCGAAAGGGAACTTCCAGCCACCGCTTGCCCGGAAAAGTCCCCATCCGAAACACGAAGGCCAGAAGCACGGAGATGACCACTGTGGCCACGGAACTGACCCCGCACACCCACACGGTATTGATCAGGTAGGGGGCCAGCTCATGAAAAGCTCTTGGGTAGTTCAGCCCTGCTGCCCCCAATCCGGCCAAGAGGCCTTCCCCCTTTTGGCCGGAAAAGAAGGGGGCAAAAGGATGGCTATAAATGGCCGCGGTGGTCCGGAAAGAGTTGTTCAACACCAGCACCAAGGGAGCCAGGCCAAGCAAGGCCAGAAGAGCCAACACCGCGTGCCTCCAAAATCTATTCAGCATGGATTCGCGCCTCCCACCTTCGGGTGACATAGACCAAGGCTAGGATCACCAGAAAAAGCATCAGACCGATGACACAGGCATATCCGAACCGGCCGTAAACGAAGGCCTGGAGATACATCAGAAACCCGGGCAGGGCCGTGCTGAAGCCAGGCCCCCCGTTGGTCATCACCAGCACGTTTTCATACGTCTGGATCGAGGAAATCAGGGTCAGGGAAATCACCGTGGCGATCTCCGGCTTGAGCAAGGGAAGCTCGACCCAAAGAAACCGGCGCCAACCCCGGCAGCCGTCCAAGGCGGCCGCTTCCCGGACCGAGTCAGGCAGGCGGCTCAATCCAGCGTAGAACAGAAGCAACTCCAGTCCGCTCACAAAGGGGAACCCCACCAAGAGCACCGCGCCGAGTGCATAGGTGGGATCCGATAACCAAGCCACGGGAGCCCCCTGCCCTCCCCAGCCAAGGATCCGGTTGAGCAGACCGTAGTCGGAATAAATCAGCTGCAACCAGATGAGTTGAACCGCCACGCCCGGAATGACCCATGGCAGGAGAAAAAGGGCGCGATAGGCATGCCGCGTCTTTTCCGAGGAAAGGCCATAGAGAATCCGTGCCGCCAGCAAGGGAACCACCTTGGTCGCCATTTGGAAAACCATGACGATCCCCAAAAGACGGAAGGAGGCCGGGATCAGCGGATCCGCGGAAAAGCATTCGATGAAATTTTGCCAACCCACCCAGCGGGGAGCTTCGCCCAGGGAATAAGCGTAAAAGGACTTTTGCAGAAGCCAGAACATCGGGGTCCAGACGAACACGGCGACCAGGGACAGACAGATAACCACCCAAGGCAGAAACCAGAAGGCACGGTAGGTTCTCATGATTCTTGCCGGCTTGTTTCGGCCTGGCGGAAGTTCCCCTCCTGGGTTTTAAGAAACTCCTCCAACCCCATAAAGCCATTGAGGTACAGTTCGGCATTCCGGCGGAGATTATCCCGGAACCGCAGGTCAAAGAGGCTGTACCAGCGGATGGGAACCGTGCGCCGCTCAAGGATCGGGGCAAAATCCTGCAACAAGGACGGCATGGGTATCCCCCGCAAAATGGGAATCATCATGGGCCGTTCCGCCACCACGCGGGAATATCTCGGCTCACTGGTGATCCATTGTAGGAAACGAATGACCGAAGCCACTTGCGGCGAGGTCCGCGGATTCCCCGTGTCGGCCCAGGCGGATTTGGCCACGGCGTATTGGGTCCCGGCTCCCCCGAGGGAGGCAAACGGTATGCCAGTGGCAAGAGAACTGCTCTCCCGGGTGATGGGCGGGGGATAAAGGATGCCGATTTCAAACGATGGCTTCATCGTTTCCAAACGGTAGGCAAAGAAGCTGGAATTCCAGAACATCAGGCATTTTTCTCCCAGGAAATCCCTGAACGGGTCGGAATGCTGAATGTCCCGGGGGGCGTAATCACGGAATTCCCGGATCAACCGCCACATTTCCCGGAATCGCGGGTCGGAGGCTTGGAAATATCCCTGGCGAAAAAGCTCGAGAATCTCCCGCCCCGTGAGATTGGGACGGGCTGCGCCCGGTTGCGCCAAGCGCGGGAACATCTGGGGATACTCTGAAAAATAGAGTTGGTCGAAAAATAGGTCCAGATTCCAGTCCACATGGAAATCGAGCCCGGTGTTGATGGGTTGGTAGCCCGCCTGCCGAATGCGGTCCATGCAGGACAGGAATTCCGCCCACGTCCGGGGAATCGGCAAACCAAGTTCCCGCCAGCGGGTTCGATTGTAAAAGATGGCGGTTTCATTGATGTCATAACAGATCGTGTAGACTTTTCCGTCCTCACCCCGGCGTTTGGCATAGACATCGGGATATCCAAAGCTTTCCAGCCAGGTTTCCCGGGTGGAACCGGCAAAAGGGTTGGGCCGGTTCAGCCACTCGTCGAGGGGCAGATACCATCCCTTGCGGATGTCTGGCAAAACCTCCTCGGCGTTGACCTGAAGGATTTCCGGGGACGTGCCGTTGGCCACCTGAGTAAGAAAATATTCCCTGCTGCCCGGCACCATTTCGAAACGAATCCGCACCCCGGACTCCTGCTCTTCAAACGAACGGGCCACCTCCGTGAACCCATCCTGGGGAGTCCCCGTCCCCAGAGGAGAACGCCCTGGATAATAAATGAAACCAGGACAAAACCGGATCAGACCTGCCTCCCCCCACACCGCTCCCGGTAACACCAAAAAAAGACAGACCCATGCCGATAAAGGGGAAAACCAAGATTTCATCACAACCTTCTTATGGGGAATCCTACGGGATGAAGAAAGGATGCAGACGCAAAAAACCCGGCTCATTCCTTTGAGCCGGCCACTAAGACTATTTTTTTGCTTTAAGTGCGGCGTCGCGCGGCCCTGGCTCCAGCCAGGAAGATTAAGCCCAACTGGAGGGCACCAAGTGTGCTGGGCTCTGGGATTGCAGTGGCCGAAGCCGAGACGGCGGTCAGAATGACTTTTCCCGACTGGGTGGTGGTATCGACATTCACCGACCAACCACTGGCTCCTCCTTCTGCCCGAATAGCATTGTTGGAGATCCAGTAGTTGACGTTGTTGAGATTGCTCACCGCGAGCATGAAGGAACCGGTGGAACCAATATTCACCAAAGCCCCTCCGCCGGTATTGATCGAAAGGTAGTCTGCTGCCACGAAGCCAGCCGAAATATTGAGTTTTCCGTCATATCCCCCGTTCCCAAGATACAGACCCCCCAGATTGAGTTGCCCGCCGGCCACATCGACAACGCCTGTGTTACCCCATTGACCAGTAACTAAGCTATTGGCCGTCAAGACACCCTGGGAAGCGATTCGCAGAGCGGAATTAACGTCCAAATAAATCGAGCCGGCTGTGTTTCCGGAAGTACTCACGATGGGAAAATTCGCCGGAATATCCCAAGGCCTGATGATCGCGGTGACTCCGGTGTTCGGCGACCCACCCAGCCAGTTGCTGGATGTCGCCCAGTTACGATCTCCAAGACCGTTATTGTTATTCCAAAGGACATCCGCCCGGAGGCCGGTAGCGGAAACCAAAAGGACCAGAGTAAATGATATATTTTTACGGATGTTTTTCATGATTTGTTTCCTTCCCTTTTTCGATGCGGTACTAAGCAGTGAAATTTCCGTTTTTTGGCCGGCCCTTGAGGCGGTTGGCAAAGAAAAGCACCAGTCCAACGCCCAACGTGCCCAGGGCGCTAGGCTCAGGAATCGTAGTGAGGATCACGTTGCCGGCCGAACTTGTGGTATCCACGTTGATCGTGTATCCGGCGGTCTGGTTTTCTGCGGTGATCGCGTTGTTGGCGATCCAGTAGTTGATATTGCCCAGATTACTAATCGGAGCGGTAAACCTGCCGTTGACTCCGATGTTCAACAGCGCTCCTCGGGTCGTGTTGATCGAAAGATAGTCGGCCACCACATCCCCTCCGGAAATGTTGACTTTCCCGTCGAAAGCACCGTGGCCGATCAGCAGTTGACCGGCTTGCAGGAGACCCCCGGAGATATCGGTGACCCCCGTGTCGTTCCATTGCCCGGTAATGTATTTAGTCGCCGTCAGACTTCCACCGGTCACCACGCTTAAAAAGGAGCCTTCGGTTAAATAGACTTCATTCGCGGTGTTATTGAGGGTGTTGACGATGGGCCACTGGCTGAGCACTGGCCAAGGCTTTACAAGCGCATTGCCCGCACCCGCAGCTGACGGCAAAAGGCCTGTCCCTCCACCGGCCCAATTCAGCGCATTACCCCAGCTGCGGTCCCCGCCGCCGTTGTTCCAGTACACATCGGCCTGAGCCATGGGCATGGAGGCCAAGAGCAAGAAAAGCGTGGACCTGAATATGATTTGTTTCATACGAACATATTTACCCTAATTACAATTTTGTCAAGGGTTGGAAATTGGAATTTTTAAAAAATTCTATATATCTACGCTGCAGAACTTTACAGATTTACTGAAGTGTCGCCTTAAGACGCAGGAACTGCCGGGAGTTGGTTCCACGATCCACACTAAAGACCCGGCGCTGGCAACCTTCCGGAACGTTGTTCGTGTTGATGGATGCCACCCCCTGCGGATTTACCGCTAGGTTGGACCAGGTTCCCCCCAACCCAGTCACCGATTGTCCCACCACGGAAAGGTTCGGGTCGTTGGTGCGGACGATGGCCGTGAGATAAAGTTTGGCCCCATCCACGGAAGAGACAGGTTTTTCACCTTGGGAAGACGGACTGGATGCACCGCCGATGGCATAGGCACCGACTGCGACGGAATCCGGTGCGTTGGCGGATCCGAACCAGGTGGAGAAAGGAGTGGTTGCCGAGGTGGAAGCCTCCACCACCAGCCAGACATCCCCATCGGTTGAGTTATACTCGATCCGGGGGGTCACATTGGATGAAAAACCCTCAAAGCTCACCGTCGTGAACGTGCCTCTCAATTGATTTGAGCCTCCATTGATCAGACGGACATTATTACCCGCGACAACGCTGGTGTTTCCTATGATTTTCATTTTTGATCCCAATTCGAGGGTTACACCTCCCGCGGCCGACAGCGTGCGCATCGAATTCCCCCCGATAAAATCAAAGACCAACTGCACGCCACCCCCTACCACCAAACTGCCGGAGCTGATTGTTCCCGTGGCTCCCCGCAACACCAGGGTGGAGTTGGTGGTGGAGTACCCAGAACCAATCTTGAGTGCCCCGCCCACATTGATGTCACCCCAGCTGTAGGTCCCGTCAATTTTGGCCCCGTTGGCACCGAGAACAAAGTCATCCGTGGTGCTGATATTTCCACCGTTCCCCATAAAATAACTTGGAAATCCTGATCCCCCACCCGGATTGTTGGTTGCCCCGATTTTGAGTGATTTTGCCACCAGACTTCCCGGGGAGATCATGTTCAAGGACCCATTTCCATCTGCATTTCCCACCACCACGTTGGCCACGGGACCGCTCGACCCGGTCACTTCCACCGAACCATTGGCCACCACCTCATCCCCGGCGCCCGGGACCACTCCCCCCGTCCAGTTGGCCGGATTCGACCAAGCCCGGTTTGTCCCCCCTCCGCCGCTCCAAGTAATGGTCCGTGCGGCCAGGACAAGCCAGACATCGCCCTCGGCCGTGTTGTATTCGATTCTCGGCACCACGTTGGCCGGGAACCCCTCAAACGCCACCGTGGTGAACGTCCCCGTCAGTTGATTCGAGGCCCCGTTGATCAGTCTATAGTTATTCCCCGCCACCAGGCTGCTATTCCCCACCACCTTAAGGCTGGATCCGGATTCCAAAGTCACCGCGTTGCTCGCCGTCAACGTCCGCATGGAGTTGCCCCCGATAAAGTCGAGCACCAGCTGCACTCCCCCACCAAGAACCAGGCTACTGGAGGCGATATCCCCGCCCGCCCCTTCCAGTTTCAGGGTCGATCCGGTCTGCGTGTAACCCGAACCAATCTTGAGCGCCCCACCCCCCGTGATCCCGGTCGAGGTG
>Ga0214917_10006746_pt1 | contig 11831 bp, 14 predicted proteins | sample LL_1208_BB_MetaG_FD_177983 | JGI IMG/M metagenome (GOLD analysis project Ga0214917, IMG submission 177983) | Freshwater microbial communities from Lake Lanier, Atlanta, Georgia, United States - LL_1208_BB | ecosystem: Environmental > Aquatic > Freshwater > Lake | place: USA: Georgia | collected...
CTCTACCCTGACCATCTGTTAATCTTCCATCATCTAAGATTTGAAGGAAAATATTAAATACATCTGGATGAGCTTTTTCAACTTCATCAAATAAAATCACTTGGTAAGGTCTACGTCTAACAGCTTCTGTTAAAGCACCACCTTGATCGTAACCCACATATCCTGGAGGGGCACCAATTAATCTGCTTACAGAGTGTTTTTCCATGTACTCTGACATGTCAATTCTAATCATTGCATTTTGATCATCAAACAAGAATGATGCAAGAGCTTTACTTAATTCAGTTTTACCAACTCCTGTGGGTCCTAAGAAAAGAAATGAACCTAATGGTCTATTTGGATCTTGAATTCCAGCTTTTGATCTTCGAACCGCATTACTTACTGAAGTAATTGCCTCCTTTTGACCAATCACTTTAGTTGAAATGACTTTTTCCATTGATAAAACTTTTTGTCTCTCGCCTTCTAATAATTTATCAATTTGAATTCCTGTCCATTTAGAAACTACAGCTGCAATTTCATTTTCACCCACTTCTTTATTTAAAGTTTTATACTGACCAACTACTACCTTATCCTGTTCTTTTAATTTCTTTTCTAATTCAGGAAGTTTGCCATACATAATTTCGCTGGCCTTAGTTAAATCACCCTTCTTTTGATAATTGTTTAATAAAACTCTATTACGTTCAATTTCTTCTTTAATCTTTTGAACCGATTGAATTTGATTTTTTTCTTTAGCCCATACTTCTGTAAGAGAGGCTGATTTTTTATCTAATTCAGCTATTTTCTCATCTAATTCTTTTAATCTAATTTTTGAAAGTGAATCGTCTTCTTTCTTTAAAGCTTCTCTTTCAATTTTAAACTGAATAGCTTTTCTATCGATCTCATCAATATTTTCTGGCTTTGAATCTATTTCCATTCGAAGTTTGCTTGATGCTTCATCCATTAAATCAATTGCCTTATCTGGTAAAAATCTGTCAGTAATATAACGATTTGAAAGGACCGCAGCTGAGACAAGTGCATTATCTGAAATGTGTACTCCATGGTGCATTTCATATTTTTCTTTAAGGCCTCTTAAAATTGAAATGGTATCTTCAACAGATGGCTGCGTTACAAATACCGGTTGGAATCTTCTTGTTAATGCAGCGTCTTTTTCTACATACTTTCTATATTCTGCAAGTGTTGTAGCACCAATACAATGCAGCTCTCCTCTTGCAAGTGCTGGCTTTAACATATTCGATGCATCCATTGATCCATCGCCTGCACCTGCTCCAACTAACGTGTGCATCTCATCAATAAATACGATCACTTCGCCTTGTTGAGCTGTAATTTCTTTAAGAACTGCCTTTAATCTTTCTTCAAATTCTCCTCTAAATTTTGCACCAGCAATTAATAAACCCAAATCTAATGCTAATAATTTTTTCCCCTTTAAACTTTCTGGTACGTCATCATTAATAATTCTAAGCGCAAGTCCTTCCACAATAGCTGTTTTACCAACTCCTGGTTCACCAATTAATACTGGGTTATTTTTAGTTCTTCTTGAAAGAACTTGAATGGCACGTCTAATTTCTTCATCACGACCAATGACTGGATCTAATTTTCCGTTTCTCGCTTTTTCCGTAATATCAATTGTATATTTCTTTAAAGATTCATAATTTGCATCATCGTTTGCATTAGTTACTTTTTGACCTTTACGCATAGCCTCAAGCACTGATTTAAATTTACTTAAATTAAATCCATTATGTTGTAGTAATTTTAATAAATGTTTATCCGTTTGCAGTATTGCTTCTAATATATTTTCAACCGGAACATATTCATCGCCTTTTTGTTTTGAGATTTTTTTGGCCTCTTCAAGGATCACAACAAATTCTTTTGATGCGCTAATCCCACCTGAGTTTCCAGTAACTGAAGGTATTTTTTTTAATTCTTTTTCAATGGCTGATTTTGTAACTTTTAAATCTAGTCCTGCTGGTGCAAGCAATAATGATGCTGTATCATCGTCTTCGATAATACTGCCTAATAAATGTACGGGCTGTAATAGCTGATGATTTTGCATCATTGCTAAAACCTGCGCCGAATTTAATATTTCTTTTGATCGTTCTGTAAATTTATTTAAATCCATGACCAATATATGGTTACAATTTTCTCAGTTTCAATGTCCGTTAAGGAAATAAAATTTTTATTGGGTACTTGAAATTGTGTAATTTGATACACTAAGTATATAATATGGATATTAACTGAATATGTTCAATAGGATCAAAAGGCACTTAGAACTTGCTAACAAAGGCTACTTTGAACACATGTTTTTTGCCATGAAAATTGGTCTTAAATGTCTATGGTCATTTATCACAGCATTTGTGCACGCTATTAATCCAGCTTGGTTTGAATACACGACAAGTAAAAGAATTAAACGAATGAACGATCTATTTCAAAAACCAAAAACAGATATTAAAGAATAAAATTAATCTAATTGATTAAAATACTGCACGTACAAATATAACAAATAAATGCAGTTAACGGCGTAGCAAGCAAAAGTTGCCATCATTCCAATAATTCTAAATAGTAGTTTTTCTTTTAACATGCTGTAGGCATGAGAAATTCTTCCAAGTAAAAATATAATATTCACAAACAAAACATAGATCTGACCGGCATCTAAAATCTCTAATAGAAAAGAAGAGATAATAAAAAAAACTGTAAATTCAAAAAAGTTTCCGTGCGCTCTTATGGCTTTAATTAATTTTTTATTATTATCATCGCCATAAGCAATTTTGGTAGATTTTCTTGCCTTAATAGTAATGATGGTAAGAATTAAGTAAAAAATTATAAAAATAATCGTAAATAAAATTGAAATATTCATCTCATTAACTAATTATCATTTTTATTTAATTCTTAAAGCAAATACCCTTAACTCAACTTGAATTTTAACGTTATAGGTCTATATTATTTGCTATGTCAGAAATTGATAAAGGGTTTTTTAACGCTATCAAAAAACAATTGGTTGGATCAAGCATTGGGCGAGCAGTCGTTTACACGATGGGTCACATCGTAATTGCGGCCACTTGTAATGTGATGATTACTGGATCCACTCTAGAACTTGCTGCAGTAGATGCAATTATTGAACCGTTAATTAATGGTGTTTGGTATTATTTTTTAGATAAATTTTGGGCCAGCACAATTAAAAAGTCTTAAAGCTTATATAGCGCTTGCTAGTGCTTGTTTAATATATTCTTCTCTAAGCGCTGTTACAAATTTTCCAGGTTTGCCATCACCAATTTGATTAGAATTAATTTTTACAACTGGAGTTATAAAAGCTGTTGCCGAAGTAATGAATGCTTCATGAGCAGATTGCGCATCTTGTAATGAAATATTTTTAGTCACAACTTCATAACCTAAATCTTTTGCGCATTTAAAAATTGCATCCCTAGTAATTCCACTTAAAATTAAATTATCAGCATGTCGGGTCATGATAATTTTACCTTTGATAATCCAGGCATTGCTAGAACTGCCTTCCGTAATATAACCTTGTCTAATCATCCAAGCATCGTCAAATCCTTTTTGTGTTGCTTCGGTTTTTGCCATGCTCGCATAAAGTAATTGGGTCGTTTTAATATCACAGCGTTTCCATCTCATATCATCGAGCGTCATTACTTTAATTCCATTCTTTGCTCCTTCAGATTCTATAATTTTTTTCTCCTGTGTAAATGCAAGGACTGTTGGTTTAATTTCATCCTTAGGCATATCAAAACTTCTATCCGCAACACCTCTGGTTACTTGCAGATAAATCATGCCCTCTTTTAAATTATTTAATTCAATTAACTTTCTGTGAAATTCTAAAATATCTTTGTGATTTAATAATTTCTTAAATTTTAATTCAGTCATAGAACGATCCAATCGTTTCATATGATTATTAAAATCGATTAACTTACCGTTAATAACTGTTGTTACTTCATATAAAGAATCTGAGAATAAAAGACCTCTATCAAAGACTGAAACTTTCGCTTCATCTTCTTTTTTAAATTCTCCGTTTATATAAACCTGTCTCATATTAATTAGTATTTATTAAACAAATGTGTCTAAATAATAAACACAAAATGTATAACTAAATTATTAGAGATTTATTAAGAAATAGAACAGCTCATGTCTTGGCCACAGCACAATGGACTTTTAATTTTTCCATGACCGTTTGGACATTCGCAAATTTGAACTTTTTGTCCGTTGTCTAATTTTAGCGAAGCATCTTTAAGAGGTGCATCACATTTTCCGCATTTAATATTTGCGGACATTTTACATTTTGGACATTCGTATGTTGCCATAAGTATACCCTATTACAATTCGGTTTTTGTTAACAGTTTAAATTACTTAACTAGATCAAGGGTTAAACTTACATTAACGGTCACATCATCTTTTAAAATTAGTGTATTCGACCAAATACCTGTTCCAATTTCAAATTCAGTTCTTTTAAATACAAAAGTTCCTTTGGCAATTGCTTTATTTGTTCCTTGCAAATTATAACTTAATGGAATTTTAAAATCTTTTTCGTTGCCTTTGATATTTAGTGTTGCAAATGCATAAGCAGTATTATCTTTGTTAATTAAAAAATCCTTAGTTTTTATAGATGCTTTTGGAAATTTTGATAAATTAAAAAAAACATCGCTTCTAATTAGATCCCCATAGTCTAAATCATAGTTTGTATTAATGCTGTTAATATCAATTATAACATTGGCAACACCTTCAAAATTTTTACGGTCCACTTCAATAAATCCAGTAAATTTTTTAAAATTTCCAGTTACATCTTCAGCTAATAAAACTGGAATTGAAAAGTTAATTGAACTTTTAGAGGTATTAATAACCCATTTCTCAAGAGCAAAACTTTGACTGCAGATAAAAAGAAATAAAAATAAATATTTAATCAATCTGAATTTCCATACCACATACGTCTTAAAGTCTTATCTTTTAAAATAAAATGATGAAATAGACTTGCAAGAATATGAATGGCTAGAACCGTTATAAATACATAAACAGATATTTGATGAACTTTGATTGCAAGTTTTGCAATAACCTCATTTTTTTCAACAAGAGGCGGTACTGTGAATAAACCAAAAACACTGACCACTCCTCCTCTTGCGGATGAATAAGTCCAGCCACTAAAAGCAACAACTAATAGGATAAAATAAAAAAAGTAATGTGCATACTTTGATATTTTATCTAAAAACTTATTTCCTCCTAAAGCAACAGGAACGACATTAACTAACCTCCATAACAATCTTGGAACAATTAAGATAATAACTAAAATTCCTAGCGACTTATGAATATTAAATAAGAAAAATCTAAGTGGACTTTTCTCTAGATCTTCCAATATTAATCCTATAGCAAAATTCAAAATAACAACCACAGTCATTATCCAATGAAAATTTTTACTCACCAGACCAAAGCTATCAAGGGTATTTAAAAATCTAAGTTTCATATAAATTTTGTAAATCTAAATGTTTAGTATTGCAGGTTGTGCGGCTTGTAAACAGTCTGTTGACATCCGATCTAGTGAGCATACTGTTTGGGTACGCTAATAATACATACCTTTTAAAATAAAAAAAATAAAAGAGCCTGAACCGCTGGCGCCCAAATAATAATTAAAAAATTATACACAAAAAATGTGTCTAATTACTGTGTTTTCAATTTATACGAATAAGCAGAAAAACAATGCAAACAACAACGCCTTATATGGCAAAGATTATAACGCAAAAAAAAATTGCAGGTTACACTTCACGTTTGCTTGAGGGCTATAATTCTATTATGGCTTATGACGATAATATTTTGTCGTTTAGATTTTCAGCTTACGGAACTTTAATATTATTTAATATTATGAATAATTATTACGATAATAAACCTATTACTTCTGAAGAAATTGCAAATAGTATTGATTATAAATTTGGTAGCAGAAACTCAATTTTAAATCTTATAAAAAAAGCAGAAAAAAATAAATTAATTACCCGCGCAGTATCTAAATCGGATCAAAGACAAAAATATATTATCCCCACTAAAGCCTTGATCAATAGTCATGAAAAAATGATCAGCTTTATTCTAAATATAGAAAGCAAAAATTAAACTATTTTTACTGACAAATCTGGCAGACGATCTATTTTGCAAACAATCACATCTCCCTTAATCACTGGCCCTACATTTTCTGGTGTGCCTGAAAATATAATGTCTCCTGGAAACAATTCGTTAGCCTCAGATAATTTTGAGATTTGCTCAGCAACAGACCAGATCATCTGATTTAGGTTAGCTTTCTGCTTGATTTGATCGTTTACTGCCAATGAAATATTTCCATCCTTATAATGACCAACTTTTGAAACTAAATGAATAGGTCCAATAGGAGCTGAATGATCAAAAGATTTTCCAATTTCCCACGGTTTTTTTTCATCAGCTAAAGCGCGTTGTAAATCACGTCTTGTCATATCTAATCCTAATGCGTAACCAAACACATGATCTAAAGCTTTATCTATTGGAATATTTTTGCCACCAGATTTTAAAGCAGCGACCAGTTCAACTTCATAATGATAATTTTTAGTCAAGCTTGGATAAGGATGGTCACCTACAGTTCCAGGTTTTACATTTTGAATAGCATCTGTTGGCTTTTGAAAAAAGAAAGGAGGTTCTCTTGTTGGGTCTGACCCCATTTCCCTTGAGTGCGCTGCATAATTTCTACCGATACAATAAATCCTTCTTACTGGAAATAAATCTTTGCTATCAACAATAGGAATAAAAGTTGATTTAACTGCAAATGGAGTTTTTGTTTGTGCTGAGGCTGTGGATGATACTGCTGCTGCACCTGCCACTGTTATTGCTGCAACTCCCATTTTTAAAGCATCTCTTCTCGATTTTTTTTGTTTATTAATCATTAGATTTCCCCCCCTGATCAAAACATACAACTTATAACGATGCTATCAACACACTTTTGGAGGGAGGAATTTTAAAAAAGATTTAATAACTTGAATAATAGTGGGACTAAAATTGAAGTTGCAATCCCGTTAAGTCCAAGCGCTAGTGCTGCAAAAACTCCAGCAGTTTCATTTCTGCTCATAGCTCGCGCAGTTCCAAGTCCGTGCGATGCAAGACCAAGACCAAAACCTCTTGCTGACATATCTTTTAATTTTAAAAAATCTAAGGCAAAAGTTCCAAAAGATGCACCCATAATTCCAGTTATAATTGTTATAATTGCAGTCAATGATGGAATTCCACCAATTAAGTCTGAGATACCCATTGCAATGGGTGCGGTTGCGCTTCTTGGTAACATACTAAATAAAACCTGATCGTCTATTTTAAAAATTTCACACAAAATAAATGTGGAAATAATTGCAAATAAACTTCCGGTGATGAGTGAGATTGAAATGCTTAGTGCTTCTTTTTGTATGACTTTAAATTGTTTATAAATTGGAATTGCAAGCGCAACGGTTGCAGGTCCCAACATAAAGTGAATAAATTTAGCGCCATCAAAATATCTCTCATATGAAATATCTAAATTAATTAATACTAATGAAATAATTAAAATTGAAATTGCAACAGGGTTTACAAGTGGAAATAGTTTTGATTTTTTATAAAGATAATCTCCAACTAAATAAGAACCAATAGTCAGCGTTAACCAAAATAAGGGTTCTGCCTGTAAATAAACCCAAATACTATAAAGCTTATCTTTTTGAATCATTTCTTATTAATTCGTTTGTTAATTTTCTCCATTAAAAATGCCGTAAGACCAATAGTTAAAATAGTTGAGATAAAAACGATAAGTAAAACTTTAAATAAATTATTTTCTAAATAAGAAAGATGCATCACGACGCCAACACCAATCGGCACAAATAAAAGTGATAGATAACTTAAAATATAATTTGAAGTGTCCAGCACGTCATTTCTTAATTTATTAACGATTGTTGTTTTAAATCGTTTTAAAAATATTAATGTAATAAGAAGAAGAATAAGCCCTATAACTGGACCTGGTATACGCATCTCAAAAAATTTTTTTAAAGCCTCTCCTAATAACTGAAAAAAGAAAATAACAAATATAGCGCGCAGCATTAAATTAAATAAAAAAAATTAATAACCACAAAACTCCAAGACCTGAAAGAATCGTTGCAATCACACTTTCAGTTAAATAACCAACCAACACGGCAACCAGTGCAGCTAAAACTTTTGGATTATCTAAAAATACTAATTGTCCTGTTGAATTTAAAAATACAGCTGGAAAAATAATTGCTGGAAAAACTGCACTAGGCACATAACTTAAAACTATTTTAACCCTTGGACTAAAGTAATCTTTTTTTAATAATGCAATCATTGAGAAACGTGTAAAAAAAGTAACAAGTCCAGCAAGTATTAATGTAGTCCAAATCATTTTATTTTCTATAAAGTTTTGTGTGAGATAATCCGTAAGCCACTAAAATTCCAGCTGCCGCTGCAACAATAATATAAGTTCTAAGGGGTAAATTAAAAAAAATAATCGCAAAAACTCCGGAAGTAATTGCAACAATCAAATGATCTATTTTTTTAATATCTACAATAATTAAAGAAATAAAAGTTAAAGGTACTGCAAACGCTAAATTTAATTCTTTTGGAATAACTTCGCCTAAAACAATTCCAGCAACTGTAGAAAGTTGCCAAACAAACCATAATGTAAAACCAGATCCTAACAAGTGATAATGTCTATCTTTGTTTCTTGGCTGTTGTTTAAAATATTTCTGTGAAACGATAAAAGCTTGATCTGTTAAAAAGTATGACAAAACAATTTTCCAGAATAATTCTACTTTAGTTAAATATTGAGCAATCACAGCGCTATACAAAAAGTGCCTTGAATTTACAATTGCAACAGAACTGACGATCACTGGCGTTGTTGCTCCGCCTGTAAAAAGTTGCGCAAAAGCTAGTTGTGATGAACCTGCAAAAATAATAATCGACATTAAGAAAGTAACAGTAGAGCCAAGTCCAGATTCAATTCCAATAACGCCAAAAATAATACCAAAAGGAACTACAGGAATAAGAAGAGGAATAACATCAAGACATCCTTTTGAAAAAATTTCGTAACGGGTATTCATCAGTGAAAAATTATAAATTTTTAAATTAAGTCTTCCCGTTTTAAGTGTAAAAAATACAATAGTACAGTTATATCCCCTGTCTTTAAGTAATGGTCTTACTTAATATATGTTGGATATTGGCGAATAATGATAATTTGAGCTTTCAAAACAAATACTCTTATTTATTAAATTATATATAAAGCCCCTTCATGAATAATAAAAATGGTAACGGTAGAAGTTTACCTCTTTTAGTTATTGCAGCACTTGGTGTTGTCTTTGGAGACATTGGAACATCACCCCTATACGCACTTAAATTGTCCGTTGAGGCAACTCAAGGATCAGGAGCTGGCATTACTGCATCTGTGCTTGGAGTTTTATCATTAATTACTTGGGCATTAATTATTGTAGTCTCGATTAAATATATTTTAATTATCATGCGAGCAGACAACCATGGTGAAGGTGGTGTCTTTGCTTTGACTGCATTGCTTCTTAGAAAAATAGAAAAAAAATCAAAAACTTCTAAAACACGTTGGTTTGTTATTGTGCTTGGTACTTTAGGCGCTGCACTATTTTTTGGTGATAGTTTAATTACTCCAGCAATTTCTGTTCTCAGCGCTGTTGAAGGTTTAAAAGTTGTCTCTCCTCAACTTGGTAAATACGTTATTTATATTTCATTAGCACTTGTCTCAATTTTATTTGCAATTGAAAAATTTGGTACAAGCAAAATTGGATCATTCTTTGGTCCTATTATGTTGGTATGGTTTGCAACCATTGGATATTTTGGACTACTTGAGATTATTGATAAGCCTTCAATATTAAGAGCGTTAAACCCGATGTATGGTTTAAACTTTTTACTTAATCATCAAGGTGTATCTGTTGCGATCTTAGGAGCTATTGTTCTTGCAATCACTGGCGGTGAAGCATTGTACTCAGACATGGGCCACTTTGGAAGATCGCCTATAAAATTTTCTTGGTTCTTAGTGGTGTTTCCATCGTTGTTATTAAATTACTTTGGTCAGGGTGCTTTATTAATTGCAGATCCTAAGGCCATCGATAACCCATTTTATAGACTTGCTCCTGATTGGGCATTAATTCCACTTATTATTTTAGCGTCCACTGCAACAATCATTGCATCTCAAGCAGTAATTTCTGGAGTATTTTCAATTACAAGTCAGGCCGTTCAACTTGGTTACATTCCAAGACTTAGAGTTAAACACACATCCGATAAAGAATTTGGTGAAGTATATTTATCTAAAATAAATCTTTTTTTATTTATAGGTGTCGTATTATTAATTTTAGGATTTAAAAATTCTGAAAATTTATCTCATGCTTACGGAATTTCAGTAACCGGCGCGATGTTAGTTGATACTATTCTTGCAACTTACTTGCTTATAACTGTTAGAAAATGGAATAAATTAATTTTCATTCCAGTATTTTTAGTTCTGCTTATTATTGATGTTGTTTTTCTTTCTTCAAATTTAGTAAAATTTTTTGATGGGGGTTGGCTACCAATTGTAATTGCAGGTGGATTACTTACAATTATGTTAAGCTGGATTACTGGTCGAGACCGTATGTTGGCTGCACGTTGGCAGGGTTCGGTTAAACTTAATAAATTTTTATCTCAATTAAAAAGAAAAAAAATTACAAGAGTTCCAGGCACCGCAGTATTCTTTGTTCCAAATCTTGCTGTTGTTCCAATGGCAATGCTGCACAACTTAAAACATAATAAAATATTACATAAACGAATTGTGTGTATGCACTTAAGTTTTGAAAACTTTCCAAAACTTAGAAATGATGAGCGTTTAATTGTTAAAAATTTAGGATCTAATTTTTATACCATTGTGGTTCGTTATGGTTTTCAAGAAGAGCCTAATATTCCAAGAGTTCTTGCATTACTTAGAGCTAATGAATTTAAATTTAATATGGAAGAAACCTCTTTCTTTGTAGGTAAAGTTAAAGTGATTGCAAAAGATTCATCCATTGTAACAAGATTATTTATCTTCATGCACCGTATTATGATGGGGGCAACGGAATATTATAAAATTCCAAAAGAGCAAACGGTTGAGCTCGGCGGCGTTATAGAAATCTAAATTATTTTTACTCTTTTAAGGGGAGAGGCCCAGATTTTAATCTGGGCCTCGGTTAACTTAAATTATAAGGGGAAACTTATAATGTTTAGTTTACTTGTTCTCCATGCTGAGAAAGATCCAAACCATCTCTCTCTTGAGCATCAGAAGCTCTTAATGGTGTAATCAAATTAACTACTTTTAATATGATGTAAGTTGCTATCGCTGTGTAAGCTACAGTCACAACAACACCGATTAATTGTAATTTAACTTGAGCAGCATTTCCTTCTAATAGTCCTGCTGTTCCACCAATTGCTTTTAGAGTGAATACTCCTGTTAAAATCGCACCAAGAGCTCCGCCTAACGCGTGGATACCAAATACATCCAAAGAGTCGTCGTAGCCAAGAGCGCTTTTTAATTTAGTGCAAGTTAAGTAACAGAATATTCCTGCAGCAAGTCCGATAAAGAAAGCTCCACTTGGACCAACAAATCCTGAAGCTGGAGTAATCGCAACTAATCCTGCTACAGCACCTGAACACATTCCAAGTAAACTTGGTTTCTTTTCGCCTGTGAACCACTCAGCAAGCATCCAAGCAACACCCGCTGTTGCAGCTGCAATTTGAGTTACAAGCATTGCCATTCCAGCGCTACCGTTTGCGGCAACTGCTGAACCAGCATTAAATCCAAACCAACCCACCCATAACATTGAAGC
>Ga0214917_10006747_pt1 | contig 11829 bp, 9 predicted proteins | sample LL_1208_BB_MetaG_FD_177983 | JGI IMG/M metagenome (GOLD analysis project Ga0214917, IMG submission 177983) | Freshwater microbial communities from Lake Lanier, Atlanta, Georgia, United States - LL_1208_BB | ecosystem: Environmental > Aquatic > Freshwater > Lake | place: USA: Georgia | collected...
TTATATAGTTAAGAATTATCCCAAAATTAAAAATGTAAAAAAATTTAAATCAAGCTGGTCTAAAAAAGACATTCAAATATTTACTGATTACTTCTATCTTAAAAATTTCTTTAATCGAAATAATGGTTCCTTAAATTTATACTTACGAACTAGATTTTTTGGTCCTTATAAGATAAAAAATTTAAAAACTTTCATGCTAATATTTTTTTCGATGTTTAAGTTTATAAGGACTATTAATTGGTATTTTATTTTTGAAAACAGACAATCCACTCCTTCTGAATTCATCAAATCTATGAAATCTAAGAAAATTATTGCTGCTGATGACACTGCTTTGTTTACTAAGTATCTTCGTGATGAAAAAATAAGATTTGTAATTACTGTTGCAACGTTTAAAAATCCTCAAGTAAACGACTTTTTGCAAGCATGCAAAATGTTGTCTATCCCAAGCGTTGCATTGCCTGATTGTTGGGATAATATAGTCACTGCACCAACTTTGCCGGAAGAAATTTCGCACTTATTAGTTTGGTCTAGGCAGCAAAAGAATCATGTAACTAAATTTTATCCCTATCTTGCTAAGAATACTGAGATAATTGGAAGTTACAGGATAAAAACTAATAAGCAAGGAAAAGCAAAATTGAAATTATTAAAAAAACCTAAAATCTTTTTGCTTTACTTAGAAGGATATATATATGAGGATCTCAATCATGCAATTGATAAAATTGTGGGTTGTATAGTTGATTCATTTTCAGGTACAGTAATGTTTAGGGAAATATTCATACGCATCCGACACTACCCCTGGCCACGACAAAAAGAGGCAGCCAGTTCCCCGGTTTTCCGTACTCGTATTGAGAATAATTTAAAAATTATCATCGAATCGTCTTTCCATAAGACTTTGAGTGAGGATTTAAAGGGTGTTGATTTAGTTATATCTGAATTGACTACAGCTGGACTAGAAATTTCATTCAAACATAAACCTGTTTTTTTTATTGGATCTAAAAAATCCCCTCGGTACCTTGATACAGTCAAGGGATATTCTTTTGAATTTGCGAATGAATTACATAAACACCTCCCAGTGATAAATTTGAGTAAAAATAATGATTTAAAGGCTCTTCAATTTCATTTTACAAAAATTATTAATCAATCATCAATTTCTAGTTACAAAAGAAGCCAATTATATTTTGGTGAACCTCTGAACAGAAAAAAGCTAAAGGATATTTTGAAAAATTATGAACTCAATTAGCGAGTCCGCAATAGACTGCAAATCTTGCAAATGAAAAGAATTTTATTTTTTATCGGTGATGCCACAACTGGATGGAAAATGCACTCTGAGAACCTAAATCGGCTTTCTATATCAACTTTAAAATTATTTCACGAAGACAAAATAAGTGATAGCCCATTAAACGAAGAGGTAAAAAAAATATCAGAACTTATCAGAGGAGATGGGGAATTAAATAAAAAAGCACGCCTCTTTTATACTTATAACCTCGCTAGAAATTGTTATAAAAGTTACTCTTTTCGAATAAGGTTACTAATGATATTATTTGGAAAATACCGGATCAAAGGTATAACTAGTTTTAAAATAGTGCTAAGGCACATGATTAAAAATAATTTTTTTCTTGCAATAATTATTATTTTTTTCAGTCTTATTAGGTTCCCAAAATTAAGAGCTATTAGTTTACTTACACCTAAGACTGATTTAATTGAATCTTTTGAAAACTTAATCGAGAAAATAGATCCGTCTGTTATAGTTCTTTTCTCGAGCGGATCTGATAATTTTAGTTTTATTTTTGAGTATATTGAAAAACCTCTACATAGAAAATACGTATTAATAATAAATAATTGGGACAATATTTCTTCAAAGAGTTTTATTTCGAACAGATTTGATCTAGTCTGTCTTTGGAACAAAGAACAAATTTTCTTTGCTCAAAAATACAACCGAATAGCAGCCGATAAATTGGTCGTGGTAGGTTCGATAACGGCTGATAAAGCATATTTGAGATATGGCAATTCTTACAAGGGTGCTTTACCTCGAAAAAAAAATTTACTCTTTATTGGTCAGCAAAATGCGTATGATGAACTCAGTGAAATCCTCAAAATTAATGCATTTATTAGGACTAACAATTGTTACTATAATAATTTAACTTACAGACCGCATCCAATTTCCAATCAGCAAAACCGAAGGTTGTTAATTAATTCTACTAAATTAGAAAATATTGAAATAGACGATTCTTCTGATATTGATTTAAGGTATTACGATGGAATTATTACTTTACCAACTACATTTTTACTTGAAGTAATTTTATCCAAAAGACCATTTATAGTTTACTCTCCGTATTCCTCAGTTTATAGAATGAGCCCAAATACAATGTGGAATTATAATCATTTTGATCGTCTAAAAAAGATGAAAATTTGTAACATTGCTTATAATTTTAATGATTTAATACCTGGTTTGACTACAGGATTTAATTCTCCACAAAAAATTAATATGGATGAATTTTACAATATTTTCCCTTTTTTTACAAGCAATTATTACAAAAGAATTACAAGTTGCATAGAAAAACTTTAGATATTTGTTTTGCATATTAGCTTGCATTTTAATTCTTTAACATCATTTCCAGATTATCGAATTATTTTATAGCTTAATTTTTCGAACTAGCTTATGTAGTGGATCAAATAAAATTGTGATGATACTTTAATTTCCAATATGAATTATTACCTTTTTCCGAATAATCACTTTTAGAACCTATTGCTTAATATCCCATTTATTCAAAGCATTTAATGTGATATAATAATGCGGTGAAAATCAAGCAATTATTGAAATTAAGTTTGATCAATTTACTTGTAAGTTTATACAAACCATTTAGTATAAGAACTTTTTTTCACACAATAAGTTATTTAGAGTTAGCTGAGATAAGAAAATCTTCAAATTTTATATCAAAATTTTTGGGTGAAGCGGCATTATTTGACGATAAAAAAGGAGGATATTGGAGCTTTTGCATGGAGAAAGTGTCACATCAGTCTTCACAAGGAATGTGGATTGAGTTTGGAGTAAGAGATGGTGTGTCCACTAAATATTTTTCGCCATATGCAAAGAAATATTCGACAAATGGACTCTTATACGGATTTGATTCATTTCAAGGGATTAGGAACTCATGGTCTTCAGTAAATGAACCTGCGGGCTCATTCTCCCGAAGCGGTAAGCAACCTAACAAAATTTCTGGTTGTGAATTTATAGTTGGGTGGATTGAAGATACTCTCGGGCCATTTTTAGATTCAAATCCACAAAATATTAGTTTTGTACATTTTGATTTAGACGTTTATGCTCCCACTAAATTTGCGTTGTCACTGATAAAAAAGCGCTTACAACCTGGCGCGTTAATTCTATTTGACGAATTTCATGGCTATCCAGGTTGGGAATTGAATGAAAAAAAAGCCCTTGAGGAAATTTTTAACTCTAATGATTACAAGTTTATAGCGTTTTCACGTAAACAAGCGGCAATTCAGATTATCTAATCACATAGCTAACTTAAAATTAATTTTTCAAGTAAAAAATAGTCTTAAGAGTAAATTAATCGAATACTATTTATTCGAACTTTTTTAATATTTCAGACAAAAGTAATTTTCATTTGAACTTCTTTTTTTATAAAAGACTTAATGAGAGAATCCTACGATTTTGTAAATTTGACATTAATCTATCTTCTAATGAACGTACAGCGGGCAAATTTTTTGAGTCATAGAGACTGCAGTAAAGTATCAAATCAGTTTTAAATTACTACTGATTCAGAATGATTTTTTACACGATTATATATCCTAATCTCGAGCACGAAAATATTGATAGCTTTTTTCGAAGATTTATAGGAGTTATTTACTACACTCTTTTTTTCTGTATTTCTAAAATCAGGTGATTTAGTTATTAAGTCCAAATTCTAATTATGTAATGGAACTGTTTTGCATCAATTCAGAAAGTTTTTAATTTAAGTAATTTTACTCTAAATTATGAAATAGTTTTTGAATTTAAATTAGGTATAGTCGACATACTTAAAATTCGAATTTTTGATACGTGAATTTGAAAAAACAAAGCAATTACGAGGGGTAAATTTCGTCATTTTAAATCCTTTACTTAAGAGAAGATTGACAACTTCGGGACAACTTGACTCATGTCTGGGACCTTTTTCGAATCCAAGATCCACTGCAATATGACTGATTTTCTTTAATATTTTTTCTGCTCCCTTTATTACCTCATACTCAGCCCCTTCCGCATCAATTTTGAGCAGATAAATTTCAGAAAAAAGCTTATCTAATCTCACAGTATGTACAAATATTTTTCCCTCTACTACATCCGGAAGAAATAGAGATGAATCTGCGGAATTTGATGACAAATAAAATTGACTGATGCCATTTGAATCCGACAATGCCATATTTTTTGCTTTGTAATTTGTGGGCAAATTCTTGACAAGCAATTTAAACTCCAATGGTGACGGTTCAATACCCACATATTTTACTCCTGGAAATTTCTGAATATATAGAGCAAACTCTCCTACATTTGCTCCTACGTCTACTACCAAGTGGCCACGCGTAAACTTTAAGTCTCTGATGCCATAGTCTACAGCTAACTTGTTTGCCAAATTATTAAGCCCAAGGGCATATCTGGTAGCACGTGATTGAATAAAATAAAAATTTTTTTTACCTTCTTTTATGTAATAGTACCCATTTGAATAAAAATATCTGGCTTCTGACTTAATTGACATATACTTGGAGAACAATTCTCCGTTCAATAATTTTCTAATTTTATAATCTAATGCCTTAATAAATGTATGATATAATAAGGAAATCATTATTTATCAAAATAAGTTCTTTGCTAACGTATTAGTTTTCCCTATTTCACCTAACACATGTTGATTTAATTTAAAATTTTTCCCCTTAGTATAAAATTTCGATGGATAAAATCCTGTTGCCATAATGCGCTGATTGGCTTTTGCATATCCACCCTTATGAATACCTGATGTGTCACAAAAAATTATTGTTCCTTTCTGGGCGTTTGCTATGCAAATGTCTGAATTGGATACAGTTTGTTCAATTAAATGTGGATCAGGATAGCTACCTTTTGGAAGTACTTGTGGGGCAATTCTTGAATACTTTCCCTTGGAAGTAGGTGAACTGTGCTTAACATAGATGAAAGGTCCACTATCCGAGGAAACATCGCTCAGATATAGAAAAATCTTAAGCGTTCTTTTCTCTTGCGGGTCTCTATGCCAGTTTTGAGACTGAACGGCCGCGACACTACCCACAGGGATAGTTTTCTCAATGATAAATTCATTTAATTGTGGGACATAGCCTAAATAATTAGAAGCTACATAAATAAATTCAGGAGATAAATAAAATTTCAGTATGGGATTTGAAAAATCTAATTCCCAATTAGGCTCTAAATAGGAAAATAAATATTGTTTAATTGGATTCACTCTTAAATTTTTTTCTTCGCTTTCAATCCATTTTTGTGCAGAAGTGAATAATTCAGAGCCCAATTGACTACCAAAAATATCATTTACATGCGCAAAGGCAATCCCATCACTAAATAATTTTGATACAATCGAGTCAAGCTGTTTATTTGGTTGAAGTTTTAGCTTTTTTGTCCTGAATTTGAAATTTAATATGTTTCTGTAAAACTTATCATTATTTCGAATAAAGAATTTAAATCTATTGAATAAATTGGGTGTTTCCTTCTCCATTACTAACCTTCCTAACTTTCTATAGTTATTCCGTTTTACTATAAATCAAGAACGTTAAATTTCGTTCTGCTAGTGTATCAGGGAATGTCTATCAGGCCAAGCAAGGTGTCTCGAAGACTTCCATAAAAAGTAAATGCGAAGATATGTATATGCTCTTATCAGGATTTTAATTATAAATAGATGAGATTATGTCGAAAATTCTGCATACATTTATTTCAGCTTGCAAGGGGTAAAATTAAGGCTTCTACTTGTCTAATTAAAAGGTATAATAAAGTATGATTAAGTTAAATGATTTACGTAGACAAAATTTACCACTCATAAATAAATTCTTCGATGAATTTGGTGAAATTGTCAAAGACAGTGCCTTTATTTTGCGAAAAATTGTTTAAAATTTGAGTTAAAATTACAAGAATTTCTCGTTACGAAAAATACTGCAATTGGTGTCAACAGTGGTACTGACGCGCTTCTCTTAGCATTGAAGTTTGCAAATATTAGTTTAGGGAATCAAGTTTTAGTTCGTAGTCGAACTTACATTGCCAGCATTTCAGCCATTCTTCATGTTGGGGCAACCCCTGTATTCGTAGATATCGATGATAACTTCAATTTATGTATGGGTGACGCTGAGACAAAAGTTACAAATTTAACTCGCGCAGTAATGCCCGTACATTTATCTGGACAAGCTTGTGATATGGAGAAGCTTCAGCTGCTTGCTAGGAAAAATAATTTGGTTATTATTGAGGATGCTGCTCCAGCTGTGGGGGCACGATTTAAAAGTAAAGCGGTTGGAACGCACGGTGAATTTGGTGCAATCTCACTTCACCCACTTAAAACCCTGAGTGCGCTAGGTGATGGCGGGGTATTATTAGTTAAAGACTATTCGCTTGCCGAACGGGCTAGAGTCTTCAGAGACCATGGACATTTACAACCAAAGATACTGGAGGAATATACAGAATTCGGTGTTAATTCTAGGTTGGATAATTTACAAGCCGCGTTTTGCTCAATTAAATTAAAATCTCTAAGTCAATGGATTAATCGTCGGCGTCAAATTGCAAAACATTACTCGGAACTATTACTTTCAACTTCAGCTGAGCAGCAAGCCACTAAATATCTTAAAAGATTGGGACATGCTTCAGATTATTTTGATACATTTAATTCTTTTGTTTTAGAACTGGAAAATCCAAAAGGTTTTCAAGAGTTTATGGCTAATGGAGAAACTCCTATTGAGACAGCACCTTGCTTTTCAAGACCACTTCATAATCATCCCGATCTTTTGAAACAATATAAACTTGGTAAAAATGTTTCTCTACCGAAAACTGAATTTTACTCAAAGAGGACTATTAGTATTCCTATTTACCCAGAGCTGACTGATAATGAAGTAGAAATTATTTCAAGGAAGCTTTATGAATACTTTGCCTGACTCTAAGATAATTATGATTATCGTTGGATCTGAAGGGTTTATCGGTAGTCGGTTTTTAAATCACGTTTACAACTTACGGCCCGAGAAAATTTTTTTAATTGATCCTAAATTGAAGACCAAAAATTCTGCTTATTTCCCTAAAAAGGTGTCTTTAAATTTAACTTTGAAAGCGTGTTTGGCTAGTATAAACTTGTATTTTAGAAGTAATAACTCTCTGAGCACACGCTATAAGATTATTATTGCAAATTTTGGCGGTATAAGTAGAAAGGGCACATATAAGAATGATTTCTATGAGTCTTCTAAATTTAATACCAATTTAGAAGTCATTGTAGATGTTTGCCGTCTTGTAAGTAAACTATTAAACTTGAATCAAATCCAGAAAATTCTTATACTTCATATATCGTCCAACGGTTTAGTTGATAAAAATCAATTATCAGGTTACGAATACTCAAAATTTGCGCAAGAGAATATTTTACAAACTTTTACAAGCTCAATTAAGGAGAATCGAGTATATTTAATTGTTGTTCGTTTAAGCGACGTGTATGGCGATACTAATTATCATAAAGATAAAGTTGTGAACCTTATTGTAAAAAATGCAAAATTACGCCAAAGAGTTCCATACCTAAGGAATCAAATCAATTACAACCCAATTCATATTGCTTTTATTATATTTAATTTAGTTCAACAAGTATCTGATTTTCTTGATGAAAAATGCAAACTACAAATTATACGATATAAATATAAACCAAAGGTAGTTTTCAAGTTGACGCCAATTCAAAAATTTGCACTTTCAATACATAAGGGGAATTTTGAACTATTTTTAGTTTTTGCTTACGTTTTTACTATTGCTAAACTAAGATTTTACCTTAAGGTTATTCAATCTAAATTTAACTTCTTGCATCACAAACAAAAATCTGAAGATACAGATTTTTTTGTGCTTTATGACAAAACCAATTTTTTATCTTGGATGAAAAAAGAGATCTTGAATGGTTAGAATAGTCTTTTTTATATCTGCAGATACTGTTGGTCTAGAGATATTAAAATCACTTTCGCAACTTCCAAAAAAAAGTTTAGCTTTAGTATTATTGAATTCAAATTCGCAATCAGAAAAAATTCTTGATAGCTTAAATTTGCGAGACCAGATAATTTACTCTGGGATGGGTATTCCGCCTTGGCACGAAATTAAGACTGCGATATCTGGAATAGATCGACTTCTCGGCTTTTCTTGGTTTCCACACATATTTCCTGAGGATATTATCAACATTTTCGAGAGAGGAATATTAAATTTGCATAACTCCTTTCTGCCATTTAATCGAGGAAGACATTCAACGTTTTGGGGGATTTATGACAATACTCCGTTTGGTGCTTCTCTACATTGGGTTGATACGCAAATAGATCGTGGAAAAATTGTGGAGCAAATTGCAATTCACGTGCCAAAATTTGCAAATGCCTCAACAATCTATGACTTGCAATTGGAAGCCTGTGTGAAACTTGCTAATAATTACATTCCAAGATTGCTTTTAGAACTTCCAGTAGGGCAAGAACAAAACTCAAAAATAGGTAGCCATCATTACGCTAGGGAGATTGATTCGGTTACTCAAGTTAAAGCTTCTACCCAGGTTTCATGGTCCGAAGTTGTAAAGCTGATTAGGGCAACATCCACTGACTCTGGATCAATCCAAATAGAATTTGAAGACGGGGGTGATACTGTAAAAATCTGGGGTAAAGTTATTTATCCTTGAGAAACACATGATTATTTTTCTGAAAATAATTTAGAAAACTTTGGAATGATTACATTTGCCAAGCAAAGGTGCACCAATAAAGCTATACGCATTTCACTACTACTTCAGTATAAATTCTAAAGTTAGGCAGGTCCAAACTATCTGGTTCGATTCAAAGCAAAAGCGAATCGAACTCAAAATGATTCAAATTCCTACAATCCTGCTTTAATAATACACAATAAATGGAAACAATTATGAATTGGGTCCGACATTTTATTTCTCAGCTTAAGAAAGTTGTTCTGATTTCGAGTGTACACTAAATTGTTCGGTTATAGTATCTTCGAAAGCAAGTTTTAAAGAGATTGTAAATAAAGTATGTGATTCTTCACGACTTTTTTGCACTAATCATATATCCACCTGTAAATTCTTTACGAAAATTAATTAGTGCAAATTTTATTAAACAGTAATTGATAAATTTCTGAATCCTCCAAAGAAGTTTTGCAGCCAAGTTGCCTTTTTGGATGTAAAATCTAAAGTAAGTTTCGACTAGTTTCTTAAAAGTGCTAAAATCCGATAATAATTTTACATGCTCAATTTCGAATCCCTCTTCTTTTAATTTTTTCTCTAAAAAATAAAAAGTATACCTGTGGTAGTCATAAGGTTCTTGGTGTATCCCAAGTAAAAAAGGGACAGTGATATATAAATTGCCATTTTTCTTAAGTACTCTAGATGCTTCACTAATTATCCTAGCGTCATACAGATGTTCTAGTAAATTTGTCATTATTATATAATCAATTGACTCCGAAACTATTGGTATATTTTCACTTAAATTGCAAACTATGTTTATGCCCGGGTACCTAGTGAAGTCAATCGATATAAGATTTGGTAAATCCAAAAAGGGGCTAAAAGGTGAAGTGCCAGCTCCCAAGTCTAGCCCCAACGATTTTTTATTTATATTCTCACTCAATAAAAAGGACAGATTTTCTTGCCTCCAGTCAGTCCACGATTTTTTTAATTTTTTTTTCTGTCTAATAGGTAGCTCACTTGTGAAATGTTCAACAAAGTCTATCTGTAATGGATAAGTTGATAGAACTTTACCCACTTTACCTACCCCTTCGGCTTTAGCTGATCCACATTCAAAACAATGTAATTCCAAATTGGTCGATAAAAATAAAGGACTACTCAAGTGTTTAGAACACACTAAAAACTTTAATAGCTCATCAGGTTTAATAGTATTTTTCCTCTAACTTGGCATTAAGTATCTAGTGCAATATTAATTGTTGAGATTAAGATAGCCTGATTTCCTTCCAGTCAGATCCGCCATCTAATTTACTGACTACGAATACAATCGTTGTGCGCACTGACTATTCAACTAGAACAACTATACCACGTAGGGCGCGAACACAACTTCGCATTCTATTGAATCTATCGATTTATCTGGGTCTGCCCATATTTATTGACTGCCTATGATTAAAATCTAGGGTGCAAAAATCTTGGCCAACTCCTGTTAAGGCAATAAATCTTTGAATACCTGTTATAATGAATCGTGGATTTAGATTTTAGGAACATATTAGACCGTGGACAGTTCATTGAATTTCCATTCCCCCATTGGATAGTTAAGGATGTTTTTACTAAAAAAACTCTATATGAAATTGAATTAGCGTTCCCTAATTCACGTGAGATTTATTCCAAATTATTATTAATGAATCCTAAAATAAACCCATACGATCAAAATACTTCTTACCCATTACAATTTAAAGATACGCGTGAAGCTGACAATATCCTCGGGTCTGTAGCTCGTGCTTGGGAAGATCAGAAGGAGTCAATTCTTGATTATATAAGTGAGTATTTGCCTATTAAGAATCAATATGAACTAAGTCAAATTAAGTCTTCTAGTATTGCTCGCGGGGATTTTAGAACTACATCACCAGTTACAATTCCGGGAACCACTCAACTCGGCCCACATCTTGATAGTCCCTCAGAAATATTCGCTGGGCTAATTTACCTGAGGCAAGATCATGACCTCTCATCGGGTGGGAATTTAGAATTATATAAATTGAATTTGACCAGTCCACCCAAATATTCGAGTAGAAAAAGAAAAGTTCCAAAAAAGTATTTAACAAAAATTGAAGACATACCTTATGAAAAGAATATCGGTATTTTTTTTATCTCACACCCGGAAGCAATACATGGAATTTCCTCACGGTCTGTTACTGAATTTGATAGACGATTAATAAACTTGACAATTGAAGTACCTGTTAGCAGTAACTTTAAGATGTTTGACATTAACAGTATAGTCGATGATAACCTAACTAAATCTGATAATGAGTCCAAATTGAAGATAATATTGAATAAGATTTTATCTATCTTTATTTACAGAAATTTTAGAAAAAATAAGTATGAAATTAAGGGTTATATTAAAGAAGATGAACTCTAATTTTACTAATTTGAAAATCTAGCATTGTGGGTAACTTAAATCAATTGGAGGGACTACTTCCACTTCTACCATCACAGCGCGCCCGCAGGGATTCGAACCCCGAACCTTCTGATCCGTAGTCAGATGCTCTATCCGTTGAGCTACGGGCGCAAAGTAAATCATTGGAAAGTCTAGCGATTTATCAGGATGTGCCCAAACTTATTAATCGCTTCCAATCAACCTCTTTTATTCGAGGTTTCCCGGCCAACTCTCCTGAAATTACTTCTGAGGCATTAATTTTTTCCCACCCTACCTGATCTATTACCTCATGTCCTGATTTTAATAATCCTTCAATTCCAGTTGAGTTTTTTGGCTCTTTTAGATTATCTATAATTAAATCCACAACATCAGATGAATCACTCTTGTTTGTGCCAATTACACCTACTGGGCCACGTTTAGCCCAGCCAGTCACATAGATATTGTGCTCAACATGGCCTGCAATATTAGCTATTCGACCATTTTCAATCTTAACTCCAGGGTACTCAACTG
>Ga0214917_10006748_pt1 | contig 11825 bp, 22 predicted proteins | sample LL_1208_BB_MetaG_FD_177983 | JGI IMG/M metagenome (GOLD analysis project Ga0214917, IMG submission 177983) | Freshwater microbial communities from Lake Lanier, Atlanta, Georgia, United States - LL_1208_BB | ecosystem: Environmental > Aquatic > Freshwater > Lake | place: USA: Georgia | collected...
TCCAAGGCAAGGCGCAACGCCACAGGGTCTTTCGATGCCTGAATCCAAAGGGAAAAAATAAGCCCTCGCTCCACACGCCATTTATGTTGTCAATGTAGCGGGCGCCTCCTGCGGCCGGTTTTGCTCGTGCTCCAGAAAGACCAGCACCAGCTTCTCACAATCCCCCAAGTGATTTGCGCCCACCACCTCCCAGGTCAGCTCCCGCTGTCCGTGCCTCAGCTTGCGTTCCACCAGCCGTTCATTCGTCAGCTGGCTAACGTAGTCGCGGCCCAGATTGCGTGGCAGCCACCAGTCCGCGCCAGTGCGCTCCTTGATTTTGTTAATGTAAAGCGTGTGCTTAAAGACATTGTCGTCGTACTGCACAAGCGGCAGCGTCCGGCCTAGGTGTTCGATTACCTGCTTCACCACGCTGGCCCGCATCCCAGCGCTGGCCGCCCGGCCCTTGCTGGCCCAAAACTTTCCGGCCGCCCGGATCACAAACTCGTACACCCCGCCAGTCCTGCGGGCCGCGTAGCCGGAATCCACAAACCCACCCATGCAGGCTTTGCCCTCCCCCTCCTTGCCACGTACCGCATACCTTTGTCCAAACTTTTGCAGCACCGCGTCCCACCCGATCAGCTGGCCGTAGTCCACCAGCGCGCTCCATGGCCGGCCCGCGTTTTTCCCGTAGGCCCGGATGACGTACCACAACTCACTCTGCTGCACGTCCACCGCCATCATCAGCCCCTCAGGATCCATGGGGCACTCGCCCAGCAGATACTCTGGGCTGGCCTTAATGACGTCCTCCACCGCGCTCGGCTTCACCGTGGCCGCCGCCGGAGTCCATGGCTTGGCCAGATAGCTGTTCACAAAATGATGCAGCCCGCGGATGCTTTCCTTGTCTTGGATAAACATCACCGCTAGCTCGCCCCAAGTCTTGTGCGGGCTGTAGAGCGCGTTTAGATGATAGCTCCTCCTGCCTGGTTCGCCCTGGGCCGTGGCCTTCCACTTGCCTTGACGCATCATCTCGTTGCGCTCACTAAACGAGATTGCCCTGCGGCATCCTGGGCACTCGTAATGCGTGGTGGCCTTTAGCTTTGCAAAGTCCCACGTCTCGCTCTCCGCATCAAAACAGGATTCGTCCCACCGCACACCCTCCCACTCCAGGTTGAATTGATGATGGCATTGGCCGCATGCGATCATGTAGTGCCGCTGATCACCGCGCAGAAACTCCGTCCAGATGTTTACCCCCTGGTCGATCGTCGGCGTGGATGCCTGCACATACAGCCAGTGCGGAAAAGATTCCATCCGTGCCCCGATCAGCTGCAGCGGCGCCGCCTCCTTCGTGTTCCAGTCTGGAAACTTGTCGATCTCATCGGCAATGCTCATGCCGACGCTGCGGGAACTAAGATTGCTTTCAGACCCAGCTCCCACCCACCAAACCGTGCCGGACTTAAATCTCTGCTCATCCAGCTTCATCTCATCGTCGTTGTCCGGGCACAGCCGCTGCAGGCACTCGTTCACCTGCACCAGCTCCATCCAACGGTCCGCGCTAATTGATCGCGCCAGCTTTAGCGATGGCAACACCACCATGCACGGCGTGGCCCGGTTCGTCAGCCGGTGCGCCAACATCAGCTGCAGGGCCGTGCTCTTGCCGCACTGCACCGCAAAGCACAGCGTCAGCTCATGCACCCCGGGAGCCGTCGCGCTGTCCAACACCTCTCGCAAGTAGGGCATCGAATCCAGGCTCACCTTGCCCGGCTTGCTTGGGCTGTAGCGTTCGGAGAACCAAATATGCTGCTCCGCCCACTTGCTTACCGAGTCCATCCCAGCAGGGCGTAAAAACTTAAACGCCGCCCCTGCCCCATGGATTGATGATGATGACGTAACCGTCATGCCATCATGCGCGCCTTGATCGCCTCATACGTCCGGCCCGTTTCCTCCCGCATCAACTCGTGAATCTCCTGCGCACTTTTTCCTACCAAACGGCTGCCCATGTTTACCAAGGCTTCCAGCCCCCTTTGAAATTCAGCGGCTAACCGCTCCACTGTCTGATTGTGTTGGTTCACCGTCATCATGATCCCGGCCGTCACCCTTGCCTTGGCCAGCTCCTCGGCGGCATCTCGGGCCCGCTCCTGCGTGGAGATGACCTTGTCCAGTGCCAGCCGGATCCCGTGCACATCCTTGGCCTCCTTCGCCTGATCCAGCAGCTTCATCGCCTCCCGCTCAGCCACCTTGGCTCGGTTCGATCGCTCTCGGATCTCCGCTAGCTCCGGCCTTTCACCTGGTGCCGACCCCTCCAGACTCACCGGCCCGTCCGGATCCGCGTAGGCCGCGGCCGCCTGCGCCACTTTACAGCGCGGTGCCCTTTGCGAATTAGCCGCCCGCCAGGCACTTGCCTCCTCTAAGCTGGCTAGCGGCATGCCCTTGCCTACCCACTTAGCCACAGCCTGCCGGCTGCACCCCCACTCCTTGGCTAAATCGCTGGCCGTCATAGGTAGCTTTAACCCTGTCAACCTAGACTGCCGTAAAGTTACTCTCGCAAAAATTACGCGAGTCGTTGCCACCGCATGTTTGTTAGGCTTAAAAGATTCCTTACCAGCAAGGTCAAAGACCATGTTACGACCATGCAACTGACCATGTTGTGATATAAACCATTAATATTTAATAAGTAAGACACATGGCAACATGGTCAACATGGTCAGTCCCAATACAAATGCGCGCGCGCACCAGCGCGCCCGCGCTGGAGACGTTTGGCAACAGATAGTCGTAAATAGGCAACTTACCATGATCACCATGACTACTTTAATGAAACCAATTAAACGGGAGCGGGTTGCGTTGATACATGGTCCGCAACATGGCAGGGCACATGGTGCACTTCAATCATCCTGGCATGACCCTGCTCCTTAACCTCCAAGCGCTTAACACCAAACGTTCTACCATCAAACCTAGCCAAGATCTTACCAAAGGCTGACCTTTCACGCCGTACCTGCTTGTCCTGCCTTTCCTCGTCTGGAGGCGTTTCATCTAACACCCAAGCAAAAAGCCCCATCTCACGAGATTTTGCCATTAACTCTGCAGGGCGAAACTCTAAGACCGGCTGTGTCTCGTCTACCATCACGGCTCCTACCAGCTTCTCCATGTCGGCCAGGGTATCGTCTGCACTTACCATAGGCAAAGTGCATGGGTGAATCCCAGTGACAAGCTGTACAATGCCACCCACCTGAGCCGACCATCTGGGAAAACTGCTGTGATTTACGGATCCTGGCGTCCGGCCTTGTGCGTCCCAGTGCTTAACAAACGCCCACAAGGCGCCAAGTAACTGCGGCCGGGCCGACAAAATGTCCTCCTCGCTGATAGCTCGGCTGTACCGCCTTTCCTCAATCTTTGCCTCCCGAACGTGCAAAGACAGCTGCAAACACCGCCGACGCATGTCCGCATTTACCCTGGCGGTATTGGCGGTCACGTAAATCAGGCAGGACTTTTCCACCTCAAAATTACGAGATGCACCCAACACCCGGCCGGCCCATACGTTGGCCGTAATAAAAGCCTCCAAGCTGGACGACTTAATCTCACCCCTCCAGTTATCAAACACTAGGTAAGGCTCCCCATTGATCGCGGCCGCGTTAAGAGCCTTAGTCAGCTCCTCGCTTTCGCTGCCTTCTGGAGGTGCGGTGATCTTCATAGGACCAAACACCGGACACACCGCCAGACGGCACAGCAATGTCTTACCTGCACCCTCAGAGTTTGCTGAAAAAATGAACGCCGGACGAGGTTCCCGTGGTGCCAGCATCAGGTCAAGATAAGGCGCAAACATTGCCGCCAATGCCACAGCCCTTGACCTTGCCGCCTCGGCCTCATTAGTAGGCCATGGAAAATCTATCATCCACTCATCAAAAACAGCTTTCGCCTGCTCTAGAGTCATGTCGTCCTGCAGCTCCATTTCAGACCTAGTCAACACCTGTGTTTCTGCATCGTATCCCTCCGGCAAAAGCTCCAGCGTCCCATCCTTTCGAATAACAGGCAGCCTTACCGTGGCCACCCGACGGATCGGCCGCAGCTCCCTGATAAACTGCTCACTGGCTAACACCCCCGACGCGCATTTATCGCTCATGCTGGCCGCTTCTTCGCCGTGCTCGCCCAGCTTGTAGGGCGCCACGTAGTCCTCGATCCAACTGTGAAACTTCTCGGAAACCATTACCGACAGCCTCCCCCGCCTGTTCACCATTAGTACGATGCCATCCCTTTCAAATAAATCCTGCTCCCTTAGCGCCTTGCCCAAGTCCTCCGCCGTCTGGCCTATCCGGTGACCATTTCCAGGCAGCCGGATCTTTGGCAACACCCCACTGACCACAGCCGGCCCGGCCTCCGCTTGCCCAATAAAGTCCGAGACATCTGCGCTTGCCTCCAGCAATGCGTCATATACCTGCCCCTCCTTCACGCCGATCTCCTCCAGACCTGCATCCAATCATAAAAATCCAGCTTCCCCTCCATCGGCGCAGTCGGCCACAACAACTCCCACCTCACCATCCGCACCTGACAAGCCCCCTTATCCCGCAACGCCTTTGCCACTGCCAGCGCGTGCTCCTGCCCCACCTTATCCCGGTCTGGACAGATCAGCACTCTCCGCCTAGCCAGAGACCGCGTATACTCGTCCTTCCACTTGCATGCGCCCATGGGACAAGTCGTGGCTAATATCTTTGAATCCGCGGCCGCCGCCTCGTCAGCGTCCTTCTCACCCTCAAAAATAAAAACCATCTCCTCCGGCTTGGCTAGCAGCTGCGGCAGCCGATAAAGCACCGGCGTGATTCCAGCCAGCGACCAGATCCACCAGTTTCCCTCCCGATCCCGGCTGGCCTGCTTGTTACCGGCACGCTCACCCTCCGCCGCCGGCCGCCGCTGGCGAAACATCTTTGGCTCGTAACGCAGCGTCTGATGCCTTAGCTTGCCCTCCGCGTCCATGTAGTCATACACCTTGACGATCCTCGGCTGCGGCTTGCCGTCCTTTCGGGTTAGTACCGGTGCCACGTCCCCCGCCCATTCCCGCATCATCCGTATTGCCTCCTTAGGCGATACCCCCCGCACCTTTTCGATCAGAGTGATTTGGTCACCGCTTTCCTTTGTGCCGTGATCCGTCCACACCAGCCCCTTGTCGCCCTGCCATACCGAAAAGCTCGGGTTGTCGTCCCCCTGCCGGATCGGGCTGCACATCTTGCCCGGCCCATCCGGAAAGCCCGGGATCCCCAGCCGCCTGGCGGCGTCCGGCAAAGGGATCTGCTCCTTTAGCTGCTCAATCGTTAACATTTAATTTTTTACGCGACTTAACAGCCTTATTTTTAAAACGCTTTCCTAGAGATCCTTTACGAAGCCTAAAAAGCAAATCATTCTCCCTAATTTCAGCCGCAATAAGCGCTTCTCTAACTTCATTTATTTCACTTTTAAGGCGTTGATGCTCTTTTCTGCATTCAGCAAGCCTGGCTCCCCTAGATCGATCAGGCTCTTGCGCGTAGCCACGTTGAAAAAACATTTCTAGGTCTTCATGTTTTATAACTATCCTTCCGCCCGGGCCAAACGGCCTAGAAAGTTTTAGCATATTTTTATCGGCCGCTCTTAAAAGCGACCTAGTTGAACAACTAAAAAGCTCAGCTGCCGCGGCTAATGAAAAATAGGGTTTTTGCTTGTTGGATAAGTGTGCCTGTTCCTTTACTCGTTCGATTTTGTCTGCGTCTTGCATAGTTCCTCCTTTGGTTTTCCTAAAATAATCAAACACGTGTCCACCAGAACAATGGCCGTTCGCACATCCGGGTTGCCGCTTGCCTCCCGGATCCGCACGAGCGTCCCCCGCAACGTCCCCAGCACGTCGCGCAGCCAGGCCAGATCCGGCACCTAGCCCCCGGCCTTGACCAGCTCGACAAACTCGATCACTGGCTTAATTTGCTCGCGCACCTTGGCGCACCAGACCGTGTCACCAGGCCAGCCCTCGTCCAGCGATCGCTTCCACACCTCAAACTCCATCACCCAGGCCGCCAAAGTGAAGATCCCACTGGACCGCTCCTCAGATCCCCGCACCACCTCCCCCGCCGCGATCGATCGCTTCAGGTCGTTCGGCGTCAGCCTTTCCGCCACCGCCAGCTTAGCCCACTTGTCCTGATCCTTTGCTGTTTTTAGTTTTTGCAGCTCTAAGTAATGCGCCGCCGTCAGCTCCGGCCGCCGCTTCTCAATCGGCACATTGCCCAGCGTCAGCAAAGCCTCTGTTTTGGGTCCAAAGTTAAATTCCAGCTGATCCAAAGCCTCCTGCAAATCCTCCGCCTCGTAAGATTTTTTGCCATAGTTTAGCCAGTCTGCGTCCAGCCAAGTCTGCGCCCGGCGACAGCTCTGCAGCCACCGGCCCACCTCCTTCCACTGCTCAATGGTTAACGCCTTTTCAAACACCAACCCGTTGGCCGTTACTTGCACACCGGGCACCTTTTCCACCGCCCGACCTTCCCGATCCAGCCGTTTTAATTCAATGATTTGCACTTTTGCCTCCTTTTTTTCCGATTGATTGCCGCCTCCAGTGCCGCTCCCGCTGCACCGTTCGATAACTTTCCACCGCCTCCGCGCTCTTTGTGTGCGCGTTGCGTCGGAATCCCAAGAAATCCAGCCACCACTGCACCTGCTTGCTTACCGCCGCCCGCGTCACCCCCATCTCTTTAGCGGCGGCCGTCTGCGTCCACACCCCGTTTAACGCGTCAGAGTTGATTGCAAACATCAGCGCATACACCCGCAGCCGCACGTTGCCAGGCTTCACCAGCATCGGCAGCACCCGGGACAGCGTTTCCACCGTCAGGATCCGCGCCTGATCCGCCGTGGTAATCGTTAGCCATTTTTGAAAGCCGGGCAGGCCACCACTGCTGTACGATTCCGTCGCTTCCCTATAAAGGGCCTCGACGGGGTTGTCGCAAAGGCCGGCCATATCGGGGGTATGGCTTGCCTCCGGCCTGTCGGCCGCATCGCAATGGTGGCCTGCGTAGGTCACTACGCATCCCAGCTTTTTAAAATCGGCCAGGCTAAAAACAGCAGCACCAAGGCCACCGTCGGTATCGCCACCCGCAAGATTATGTCCAGCTCACTCATTTGTTTTACTCCTTTGGTTTTTTCTCTCTTTCAGAAGATCCGCCAGGACCTCCTCAAGTCTTTCGATCCGGGCCTGCAGCCCGTGGATCCGCATGTCCCGCGCCGCATTGCCAAAAGCGTCCTGCACCCCAGCACTCCAACTGGCGTGCCCCATCACGCCCTCCTGCTCCAAATCCCGCACGTCAGATGGCTCAATCACTGCCCCTTCTCCACGTGCTTTAGCTTTTTGTAATACCCGCGGATAGAATCGTACGGCCGCAGCCGGCTGTCTTTTTGCAGCGCCGCGCACAGCCGGTCCATCGCCGTGCCCACCTTCGCCCGCAGGCCCGGCCTGCCACGCACCGGCAGCCGCTCGATCAGATAGGCCGATCGGTAGGCGTGCCGGCTCATTAGCTTTTGGCCTCCAGCCCGGCCAGGTCCTTGCCGTATGCTGGCAGGCAGGTCTCGATAAAATTTCGCACAAACTCCTGGCCTAGCTTCTCCCCCTGCGTGGCGAACACCGATAAGCCGTTTTTTACCTGGCAGTCCACAAGTTCATTACCCTGCTGCCGGATCGTAATGACCACCTGCGTCATGCCCCCTCCTCTCGCAGATGCTCAAAATATTCATAACCCACCGGCTCCGGTTCTTGCGGCCGCTTGGCCAACAGCTCCCGGATGTTTTTAAGGGAGATCGTGCCCGTGTTCGGTAGATCCTGCATCAACGCGTCCAGCCGCTCTTCTAATTGCCGCTTGGCATCAGTCATACAGCTCCCTTTTGGCTTTTTCGTAGAGCCAAATTAGAAACGCACCCACAAAGACTAGGCCGGTCACCCCTGCGCCAAAGAGAAACAGGTAAAAAATTATGGTCACCGCCGTCTGGCCGCAGTAACCGAAAATTTCCCAGCTCATCGATAGCCTGCCCATCCGCGGACGATTTCGTCGCGCGAGTGATCCACCAGCCAGGCGCTTTTCTGCGCAGCCAGCGTTGCTACAATTTGGGAAATTTCGCGCTGCTGCTCCGCCTGCCGCGCTGAAACCGCCTCTGATTCATTTTCTGATTTTTCACGCCTTACACTAAATATTGTATCAAATTGCGTCATGCGGGTAGGTAATACTGAGGCCGTTTTAGTATGTCAAATCTTTTTTTGCTAAATTGAGACGATTTTTTTGACGTTCGCTTATACGCACCGCCCGAGCCTGCCGCGCCTTGGCCAACGCCCTCAACCTTGCCGGCGTCACCACCTTGCCACCCCTCCTGCCCATGGCCGCAAAAAACTCGCTGACGGCTGGTGTCACGGGGGGCGTGCGCATACTGGGTGGGTATAATTTTGCGCGGTAAGCCGTCAAGCGTTTTTCTATAAGTGGGCACGACGCCTTGCAATTAGCACAACCCTTATTAGAAAGCGGCTTGGTATCCCGGGGCGGATGTAGCTCCGACATGGGCACTTTGTACACCGCCTTGTTGCGGGACCGCCGACTGGTCACGTAGGCCCACTGGCCCCGGGCGTCGATCTCAACGTGCTGAATCCGAATCAAAGCTCCAGGCGCCAGCATGCACCCCAGCCGAGGCGGCCAGTCCACGGGACACCACCGGCAAAGATTAAGATCAATAAATTTATCAAACTTATTATGCATTGAAACATAAACTGTAACGGCCTCAACCTTCAAAAGCAAACTACATCGCGCAATACGATATCCTTATGCTGATATAAAATTTTGTTGATTTGGCAGCAAAAAGGAGAGGTAATTTGACCATGATTGCCCAAGCCACCGACGGGGCGTGGAAGCTGTTTTTTTTGCCTATTCTAATCAGCCTGGTTGTTTTGAGCTTTCTAGCCATCCTCATGCCCTACTACGTTTTTAAATGCCGCCACCTGCTGCAGGATCTAAAGACCAAGGCGGACGAGCAGCTGGTGGAAACGCGCCGGACCAACATTCTCCTGCGCAAGCTGGCCGGCCAAGAAAACCAAGAATGAAGGCCGCCCTGCTTGCCATGCTCTTTTCCGCCCTGCCCTGCCTGGCGGACAACCTAGTGCTAGTGGATGGCACCGTAACCCAGCGCTACTACCCCAACCCCAACCTTAAGCTGATCACCCACCTGGTCATTTCCATCAATGACAGCTCCTACCTAGTTCTGGATCACCCCGGCTTTCCCAACATTGCCGAGGGCGAAAAAATTAAGTGCGCTATTGTTAAAGGCCCAGTCTATGAAAAGACCGGCCAGCGGATCTGGTACTACGTATCCGAAAAGGAACCTACCCAGGCGGACAAGGACGCCGCCAAATCACGCGTCATGCAACGCTATCGCGAGGAGATTACTTTTTGACCAGCCTATAGTGCGGCCGCGGCCGGATCATCTGGCCCCACTGCACTCTAAAATCCCGCTTTTCCGCCATACCCAGCCGCACCATGTCCCGGCACTTGACCATGCCGGTTTTAGTGCAATACCCAAGTTTTTCCGCCACTTGCTCCGGCGTAAACCAACCTTCCGGCACCACTTCTTCCTGCCTGATGTTCACCTTATTGACTGCCGCCCGCCACGCTGCGGCCTGCAGATCGTCCGCCTTATACTTTTTCAATTTCATCCTGCTCCGGTGTGTAGACGATCTCATGCACCTCTGGCAGATCGCCGTCGCGCTTACGCCGCCAGTCCAGCACCAGCGCACTAGGCCGCGGTATGCTGTCTGGCACTACCTTGCGTCCATAACGCGTCAAAAACTGCCAGCCTCCCGTCACGCCCATCATCCCCTGCCCGTCTGAGAACCACCCGCCCGTGTGCCTATGGCCGCGCAGATACACCCGCGCAGGCTCCTGCCCGCACCGCATGCTGTTAAGCCGTGCGTTTCCCATGGCGATGCTTAAAGCCCCCGCCTCGAGGTAGGCCCGGCTGGTTGTACCAATATGGTGGGTGGCGTCCACCAGGCACCCTGCCATGCGAAACAGCCACTTTGCCCGCGCCTTGCCGCTGGCCGCCCCGATTTCCTTGGCGATGTAGTTTTCAATGAGCCCCGTGTGCACCTCCGTCCCCAGCGTCACAAAACTTTTTTCCGCCTTACCCGCCAGACCGCCCACCGCCGCGATCGCCATGTTGGCGTGGTCCTCTATTCCCTGCGTCAGCGCCTCGATGCTCTTGTGATGCACCCCCTCCGTCAAATCCCCGTTTAACAGCAGCGCATACCGATCCTTCCCCCGGATGCGGGCGAATTGCGACTGCAGATCCGTCCAGCAATGCCACAACCACTCCTGATGCACGTTGCCCCCAAACCCAATACGGTTGCCCGTCCGGATCTCTGCATCCGGCGGCATTAGGCCCACCTCAGATCCACAGTGCAGGTCACTTACGACCAAAAGGATGCGGGCCATTGCCTAGTACCCCAGTGTCAATACCTTGCACATTTTGTTACTTTTTGTCATGACTGCTCGGGATGCCTTGCAGGATTTGTAAAATCTTTACGCAGGCTTCCCTGCTCCTTGCCGCCGCCACGCTGTCGTCCTGGGCCCCGGCCAGCGCCAGATCTGCGATCTGCGCCAGCTGCAATTTATGCGTGTACGTATAAAAAACCAGATCCTGCACCTCGGAAAGCACTTCCGACCATACTGGCCTTTGCCATAGGTTCCCCCCATGCTCCGCCTGACCTGCCCGATACTTTCTAGACGCGTCTCGGACAAAAGCCTCCAGCACGCTAGCCAGATGCAGCTCGTGCTCCTTGCTCATCGGCGGCGACACCGGCGTCATCACGGCTTGCGGATCCGCACCCTACGCGCCGGCTTTGTTGTTGCCTTAATACCGCCGTTGTTTTGGGCCTGCATGGCCTGCCGGTTTTTCTCCGCGATCCGAGTGCCCGGGCTGTCGTTCCCTTTCCCCGCCAGCTCCCGCCAATCTTTCACGGTGGCATCCTCAAAATGGGGCATCTCCCACGACAGCCACCTAAGCTCATGTTTTTCCGCACAGTTGCGCATCAGCTGGTAAGTCTTGTCGTCATCCCAGCTGGGCGTGTATCCACCGGCGGCCGTGCTGGCGCAAGGCACCGCATCAATCGCCCGGCCGTAGCAGTGAAAGCTCTGACACACCGGAGTGCCCCGCGCGTTGGTCACCTTCGGCCGCTTTTTATACAGCTCGTCCTGCTCGGCCGGCGTCCTTGTGCTGCAGTAGATAAGCACTGGGATTCGTTTAGCCGTCAGCTCCTGATACCACTTGACCACACGCTCCTGAAAGCCCGGAGCCAGCTGAGAGATGTGGTCCTTGCTCCTATCTACGATCTGGCGCCAGGTCATTGGCTTTCCGCTCGGTGCCGCCACTTCTCTGTTTCAGCCAGGCTAGCAGATAACGCTTTAAGCGCGGCGACATACTGGTCGCGGTAAGCGTCTGGGGCGGGTTTCTGCCTGCGCTCGATGGCGTCCCACTGGTAGATGAGCGCCTCGATCGTCTCCGGGCGTGGCGGCGGGCCGTCCGTGATTTGCTGCGTGGTGGCACAACCGAGCAGACCTACGCTAACCGCCGTCAGTAGGAGGGCGCGTCCACCAAGAATCAATTTTTTGATCGCGCTTGCGGCGCTCGGCCTCAATGACGGCGTCACGATACTCATGCCGGTTTTTGCCGCGGTTTTGTAGCCACCAGAGGACCAATGCCGCCAAGGTGCCCAGCAGAGTAATGGCACCGGTAATCATCCCCTCCCCTTACTTGCGGGAGATCTGTGCGATAAAATCCACGATTTTCTGCAGCGTGGCCTCTGGCTCGTCGCCGGGGAT
>Ga0214917_10006750_pt1 | contig 11822 bp, 11 predicted proteins | sample LL_1208_BB_MetaG_FD_177983 | JGI IMG/M metagenome (GOLD analysis project Ga0214917, IMG submission 177983) | Freshwater microbial communities from Lake Lanier, Atlanta, Georgia, United States - LL_1208_BB | ecosystem: Environmental > Aquatic > Freshwater > Lake | place: USA: Georgia | collected...
AGGGAGCCATGATTAAAAATAAAACAGTAGTGGTTCCTAAAACTAATCCAAGTAAATTGGCTGAGCCATTGGGCAGGGCTAATATTCCAAAAGCTAATGCAATTGGCCCCATCCCATTACCAAAGTTAGATAACAATCTTGCAAAAAGTAATCGCTTTACATACCTATGGGATAAAACCTCTTTAGTTAGCACCCTACTATCTTGTCATATTTTGTACTGGTCGATCTGGATTTTAGACGGGAGTGGAATTGTGCATATCAAGTGATGCAAGCATCCGTAGATTCTTTAAGACTACAGATACCTGATAACTATATAGTCGGTTCCGGAATTCAATATAGTGTTTCAGAGATTTGTTCGATTGTTTTTGGTCAATTTGATTTAAATTTTGAAAATTTTGTATTTAAATCAAGTCAAATAATTCGTAAAAGAAATCCAAATTTAATCGCTAATCCTGTAAAACTTTTTAATGCATTAGGTTATGTGCCAGATGGAAATGCGGAATCACTAATTCAACGAGTATGTAATAAGTTAAGTTATAATTAAAATAATTTTTTATAGTTTGAAATGATAATCAGTGCAATGGCCGTGGCTAATTAATTCTTTTATGATTGAAAAGTAGTTTTAAAACTTTAATTATTTCGATGATTAATTTGATTTTTTCTCTGCCGTTAATTCTTGAGTCTGGGATATCTTTCCAAACATTCAAAGGTTCCTCCCAAACACTGAACTTATTTTTTGTGCTTATTAGAACCCTCAAATGCAATTCTATATCGAAGAACCATTTAGTAACAAAGGGTTTTAAAAAAATCTGAAATGTTAAAATCTTGGCCTTATAAACCTTAAAACCACTCTGTGTATCATAAGGAATTTCCTGCCAGAATAAACCAAAAATTGTCGTTATCGCTCTGCCTATAAAATGCCGACTGGTACTTCTAAAAACCTTTCTTCCCGATAACTTAACTCTAGAACTATAGAAGGCATCAAAATTTCTGTTAATCGATTTGTTTGTAAGTGTAAGCATGCGTTTTATATCTTCAATTGCGAACGCCCCATCCGAATCTAGAAAACCTATCCATGTGGTTTTGTAATTTAGAGATAATATGTATTTCACACCATGTGCTATTGCATGAGATTTACCACGATTAGTTGGAAGCTCTAAATAGAGTGTATTTGGTTTGTTGCAAAAAGCTTTTAAAATTTCAGAAGTTTGATCTGAACTACCATCATTAACAAAAATCCATCTTGTTTTCTTAATTTTTGTCAAATCTTCAAAATACTCGAAATTGAAACGATTACTTTCGTTGTAGCATGGAACTACTATTGAAATGTCTGTGCCCATGAGCCAACTTTAACTTAAAAATCTGAAGATGGACACTATTAAAAACTCAATCGTTAAATTCAAAGACCAAAAAAATGCTAATTGAGTAATAAGAGAATTACCCCCTATGTTTGTACGAACCAATTCTATTTTAATCAATTTAGTTAACGCGATAAAAACTTAAACTGCTCAGACTGTCTATAAAATGAAGTTCTCCATTTTTAATGTATGATTCCCAGTCGTTCGGATTTTGACTTATTATAAACTGAATATTTCGATCTTTTATGAATTTAATACAGCCATAATGGCTAACTTCAGCAAAATCATTTTGTATCTGCACGTTTAGCATATTTAGTTCCAAATTCAATATATTAATTTTTTTATTTAGAAACTCTTTATAGCCATCAAATAAATTTATCTGTTTTAATAATTGATATACTCTTTTTAATTTGCGCTCTTCTGAAATAATTCTGAATCCATACATGTGACTGTAACTAGTTTTATCAATTTGGGTGATTTTACATCCTGAATTTGCAAAGTACCTCTGATTAATTTCTTTTTGTGAGAAAGTATAACTCAGAATGTTTGTATTGGTTAATATAGGATTATTCAATAAAGCACCCCCGATATCGGCTAGCCCATTGTCATCTAGAATCAGAGCTGTGTTGGCTGGAATACGTTCTTTAATTAAGTTTATTTCTTTTTGAAATGTATTTGAATCTGTATTTTGATTTGAAACAGAATTTATATATGCAGTGCTTAAAACCAAAAGTGAGATTGATAGAAAATACTCAAATTGTTTTTTTCTATTAAACAAAATAAATTTTCTAATTATTGTTAATTGATTGAGAAAAAGCACTATAGCAATTACTAACAAAACTTTAACAAACACCTCAAAATGGTCAGAAAACTGCAGTGAAATCCCAGTTATAAAATTGGAATTAGCTGACGCAATAGTTGCAAAAACGTGAGAGGAAAAAAACAAATAGCCAATAAACAGTCTGTGATCTATTTGTTTAGGTTTTCGCTGTAAAATCCTATTGAACAGTAATAAGGCTATAATTCCAAGCACTAAAGTAGTAATTGCTGAGGGTATGTGATTTGCTATCAATCCACCTCTTAAAAGAAGTTCCTGATACTCTTTTAGTTGTTGTGCCTTATATGACCAAAAAAAAGCCGGCACGGATAGAATTAAAGAAATTATTACTGAAATAACAAAGCCTTTGATAGGAATTTTCAAGCAATGCATTAGAATAATAAAGCAAATAGTTCCAACTTGAATTTGAAGAAATAAGTACGGATAATGTAGGTACAATGAAACTCCTGCTATCAACCCCATCAAAATTGAATTTCGGGTTGAGCTTCTTTTTATTCCAATTATGCAGAGGTGTAAGTAGATTGCCCATACTAAGATTATTACTTGCGGACTTATGGGCCGCTCAAGACTATATGGGAAATAAGGGCCCCATAACAAGAATAAGCAGATGACAACTGTGATTATCGCCAACTTGTTGGAAACGTTAAATTCCTTAAGTATTTTCTCAAAGATCAATAAAATTAGAAATACTATTATAATTGAGCTAATGATATAGAGATTGCTTGTACCTATATTTAGAATTAGATTTATTTTACTCAGGAGCAGTTCACTTAAACTAAATATTTCAGGTTTACCTTCATTAATAGAATTATTCAATACGTATAACTGGGCAAGATCAAATGAGAATAAACTAGATTGTTTAATCCTTGAGGTATAAAATGGGTCACCCACTATTTCCAGATTTTTTATCAATCCTTGTGAAATCACGTTTGGTAAAAGTAAAAACAAGCAAGATATGTATATTACCACAATGAGATATTTCTCTTTTAATCTTTTAATCAAATTTAACTTGAACTTGTCCATTATCCTTTTCTTCATATTGGCATATATCAATCATTCTATTACAGAGTGCTTGAATTTCAATATCTTAGTACACGCCCAGACAAATTTATCTACATGTTGAATTAGGTTATCTTGCCTAAAAAATGTTTAATTCGAGAATACTCCGCGTAGTGCAACAATTCCCTTTTGGGGGCTCAATATCTTAAACTAAACCATGAATCATAACTGCCGGCATATTGAAATAGATTTAATTTTAGACATTAATCTTTGATCCAATAAGTATTTTCGGTTTTTGCGCTTACAGGTATTATTCACACCATTGCTAAACAAGTTAAGTTCGGTCCGTCGTCCTTCGTAAGAAAATATTGAAGATTAGAAAGTGAATTACTATCAAATCAGTTTCAAGCAATTAACATTTTAATTGGCATTATCATTGAAAAACTCGGCGTGTTTGACGTGGTATATTAACTTTACTATGAACTCAATACTTAAAATGAACCAAAAGTTTTTATCCCCTAAATTGGCAATGCAAAGACGCTTAAAGATAATTTTATTTAGGTTTAATTTTGGTTTGCTGTGCATGAGACTTGTATGTGTTAAGCCAAAATTAGTTTTTATGGGTGATAGCCACGCTTATTTCTTATCTAAAAATCATAAAGTAATGAAGAAGTTTTCAGTGGATAAATCAAATATTTTAACAATCTGGTTAGGACCGACATTATTATATCAAATTGCGGAAGATGGCTTTTCCGTAGATAAGCAAATGAATAAAGTTTTAAAACTTGTAAAAAACGTAAGATTAATTGCCATTATACTTGGAGAAATTGATTGTAGAGTACATCTTGTACCAAAAACTCTTTATAGAAACGATAAAGAATTTTTTAGAATTGCACTAAATTATAAAAAATCTGTGATCCAATTTATTACCGACTATGGCTTCGAGAAAGCAATAATAATTGCTCCATATCCGCCGTCCGATTTGGGCGTAGACAACCCAAGATTCCCGCGCAATGGTTCGATTTCTGACACAGTGCTGGTGACAAAAAAGATTACAAAGGCTTTGGCAGAAATTTCATCAAAAAGTTTCATTGTTGTAGAAAATAGTCGTGAACTCTCAAACCAAAATGGTTCACTTGACAGAAATTATACAGAAGATGGGGTGCATCTTAATTCTCAGGGATGTGATCTAATCCTAGATAAAATCAATTTTGAAATTTCGAAAATTGACTCTGTTAACAAATAGAATCTAGTTAATTTAGTAAGCACGTGCGCCCGCAGGGATTCGAACCCCGAACCTTCTGATCCGTAGTCAGATGCTCTATCCGTTGAGCTACGGGCGCAAAGTATTAAGCGATCGGAAGTCTAGCGATTTATCAAGACCTGCCCAAACGTATTAACTGCTCCCAATCCGCCTCTTTTACTCGTGGTTTTCCAGCAATTTCACCTGAAATGACCTCTGTGGCATTTATTTTTTCCCAAGCAATTTGATCAATTACCGCATGCCCTGATTTTATTAATGCGGTGATTCCTTGACTTATCTTTGGCTCCTTTAGATTTTTAATGATTAAATCTACTACATCATTCGAATCACTTTTATTTGTACCAATTAAGCCAGTTGGTCCGCGCTTTGCCCAACCTACTACATAAACATTGTGCTCTACATGTCCTGCAATATTTGTAATTCGTCCATTTTCAATACTTACTCCTGGATATTCAGTTGAGTTATAGCCAATGGCCGTAATAACTAGCCCAGTTTTAACTGAAAATGTCTCACCCGTAGCAACCACTTTACCGTTTTCAACTTTATTTTTCTGAAACACAATCTCCTCGACTTTGCGATTACCTTTAATTTCAACTGGTCCTGATAAAAACTTTATCTCTAATTTTCTTGGTGCACCTTTTTTATCATATTCTGCAATAGCCCTCATCACTTCAAGATTGTTTTTTAAATCTTTTTCAGCTTCTTCCATTTTTTCTACTTGCTGAGTTGCCTCTTCAATTTGTTTTAGGTCAAAAAAGACGTCGGTATTTTCAAGTTTTGTAAGATCTCGAAGCTCAGAGGCGGTAAAGGCAGCGTGCTCAGGACCTCGTCTGCCAAAAATAATTACTGTTCGGATATTACTTTGCTTTAACTTTATAAGTGCGTGTTCTGCTACATCTGTTGGATCAAGTTCCGTTGGATCAATCGCCAGTATTCGCGCAACATCCATCGCAACATTTCCTGCACCAATTACTACCGCTGTATCGGAAGATAGATCTACCTCAACATCAATAAAATCAGGGTGTGCGTTATACCAAGGGACAAACTCAGCAGCAGATAATGAGTTTATTAATTCTTCACCTGGAATTCCCAGTTTTCGCCCCCTTGAGGCACCTGTTGCCAGAACTACAACATCATATTGATCTCTTAGATCTTTTAGTGAAACATCTTTACCCAACTCAACATTGGCAAATAATCTAAAGTGTGGCTCCTTAGCGATCTTTTCAAATACTTTTGAGACATTTTTTATCTTTGGATGATCTGGCGCGACGCCACTTCGAACTAAACCCCAGGGTGTTGGTAGTCGTTCAATCATGTCAATTGCAAATGAAAGATCACTTGATTGTGATTTTTGAAATGCTTGCGCAGTGAAATAACCAGCTGGACCGGCTCCAACTATTACAACTTTGTAGTTTTTAACATTCAAACTCATTCAGTACCTTTAGTTAGCTGGAGAAACCTATTCGCTAAATCGCATTGCGAGAGATCTAAATCATATTTTTTTCTCATATTTATTCCAATTCCTTCATAATTCTGAAAATCGGTAAAAAACATACTTATTTTTTTTGCTAAATCATTTTCATCTCCCGCATTAAAGCATAAAATATCCTTATCTTCAGTAAACAGCTCTAAAATTCCATTTGACCTTGCGGATAGGTATGGTTTAGAAAGATAAGCAGACTCATAAGCTTTGTGTGGAATAGTTCTTTTAAGTCTTGTGTGGTTAGACAGTTGACCTAGAGTTAAGCCTGCCTCAGAATAAACTTTTGCAAGATTTTGCTTTGAATCCACGAAAGTATTTATCACGATGGTATTATTACTAAATTCTAGATTTTTTGGAATGCCTGGAGATAATATCCAAAACGTGATTTTTTCCTTACTTAGTAGTTTTGATGCTTGTGCCAAAACTTCTAGGCCAGCTTCCGCTGTATATTTACCCCTGAATAAAACTATTTTTGAATTATTGAATAAATCACTCGGTGTTTTAAAATTTGAGTTCATTTTGAACTGCGCTTCATCAACTCCAGTATAAATCACCGAACATTTCTTTTTTCTTACTAAAAAGATTTTGCAATAAAAACCTTTTTGCATATTACTTTCTAGAAAAATTCTTTTGGCAAAAAATGACGCCATAAAGTCAATCAGATAAACTTTTAGTATATTTATCCCTATAAATCCCTTCTGTCGCCGTGAAATAATTGAACCTTCAAACAAGGACCACCCTGCGTCGAGATAAACATTTTTTCCCAAGAAAACCCTGACGAATGGAACTAAATAGTGGCTTGGCGACATAATTACAAAAACGTCATGTTTTGATCTTTTTTTCCTAAAGACCCAAAAAGTTTTAATCAAATTTTTTGGGTCTAATTGCACAAATTCTGCATTTACTCCAATTTTACGTAAACCTTCCAAATAATTCCAACTTCTTGAGTATCCTGCTTCTGCAATAGTTAGAAAGTAAAAATTTTTATCCTTCAAATTGCCCTCTCTATTTGTGCAGTTTAATTGCATAATATGAAATCATTACAGCGGAGACGAGAGGATTTGAACCTCCGAAACCCTTTAGGGGTTAACCTCATTAGCAGTGAGGCGCACTAGACCGGGCTATGCGACGTCTCCAACGTCACAAAGTTTAGCATTTGCTATATATATTAACAATAAATATCCAATCTAGCATTAAATGCGTGAAGTCTAAAAAATTTTTGTATAAATCTGTGAATAATTTTTGTATCTTGTTAAAAATTGCCACAGATATATTTACAAAATATTACCGTTTATTTAGGACTGCGGAAGTTGTAGTCTTAGATTTATAATTTATCAATATTTATTGTACAGCGGTGATGTTAAGTCCAATTTAATTTACTATCTGAGACTTCAATCTCCATGATGAATCATTGATAAAGCTACCGTGCTGCACAATCGGAGGCTCTGTATAAAATGCAGATATATCAGAGGGTTCGAAATTCTTTTCCATAAAATAAATATTTAGTGACCAATCAATTGGAGGATAAAGCTTAGGGTCCCACCGCTCTTGAGTAAAATTTAAAAAATCTTTTGAAAAGGCGCGATTGACTAGATAAGCTACCGCAGTATTTGTGAATGGTCTCAACTGCGTAAAAAATATCTCATTAATTTTTCTGCCCAATAATTTCTGGCACTTTAATTTTTCTAAAGTAAATCCAGAACCTAAATTCACAAAGACATATGGCTTATTCAGATACTCCAAAAAATTTATTAATTTATTTAAGAAAAAATCCACATCATCAATCAAAAAATCGCTTTCTAGTATTACAGCGTAGCTAACACCCTTAGAAAAAAAAGCCTGTTGCAAGGCTATTAGGTGTTTTTGGGTAACAGCACTCTCAATTTGAGAAGTGCGAATCTTAGATTTAAGTTTTTTTGAAAATACATTTCCTATTTGATGTTTAATATATGACAATTTATTAGTTAACTTTTTTTCATTATTTAATGGATCAATATACTTTCTCCAAAAAAATTCAGACATCATCTGGTTCCACTCTTTTTGGAAGAATTCTTTAGGAGTTAATTTATCCAACTCTTGACGATGCACTAATGTAACGGTGAAACCTTTTGAATTAAGTCTATTTTTAAGGTTAAAAACGTTTTCCATTCGATCCGATTCAAAATTATGAATCAAACAAAAACTCAACATTTGCTTTATTTGATTAAATTTTTTATTCGCCGTTTTAATTTAGTACTGAAATGCTCAATGGACTTAGCGTAGAATGTAATTGGTTTGTCATCTATCTCAATTTTTGTTGAATCAATCTCGATATTGATTCTATTCTTCTTATTTGAAATCCCAATCAAGTCACGATTTGAAATCGTATAAGTGTCCACCTCGTCCTTATCTAAGGTTCCTTTTAATCTCGCCGCGGCACCGCAGCCAGGGCAGAAAGCCTTGATTTGAGAGCTAAAGTGCTGGATTGGTTTATTCCACCAATTCGGAACAACTTCAAATCCGTAGTCAGTTTTTCGTGCCAGGTCAAAGGAAGCGGCAACTTCACAAAAATAAGCTCTAAGTTTACCGTTATTTTCGATTACTGTCGCAGACCATTTTTGATTTATATCACATCTTGAAATCTTATCCCACATTTCAACTTCACCATAAAGATCTTTAATTGCTGTGAGTAATGGAGCATGGACCGAATTTCCTGAGTATAAATTCCCCTTACCATTAGTTCTGCGATAAACCTCCGAAAGTGACATTTCACCTTTCTTGTCACCGTGTGGGTTTAGATTAAATCCACCAAAAGTGTCTACAACGAGATCTGTGTGTTTAAAAACATTATTTGACCAAAGTCCACGTTTATTTTTGTCCGGAATTTCTTCAACTAGAATTTTACATATTTCTGTAAATTGACGATGCATGCATGGATTTCCCCCAATAATTGCAATCATCCCAGGAAAATCTCGTAGAGATTTGCAAGCCAAGCGAAAATTTTCAAGACTCATATCCCAGTATCCTTCTTGATTTTCAAGTAAGCGGGTGCAATTGCTACAACCTAAATTGCACCTGTTTGTAATATCGATACAAATAATATGCATATTAGCCGGGCTTTTCATTTTCGAAATTGAATCGTCAATAAAAGTCAATTTTCATTCCTTTCTAATAAATATTCTATGATTTATTAAATCTTTTTCAACCCGCAATATTATAGCATAGGGGTATATGTGGCTTTATCTAGTAGCTAATTTATTAAAAATTTGAAGAAGTTTCAAATTTTATAATAGTCAAATATTGAATCTAGTTTTAATTGCTCGCAAAAAATAAGATCTTTAAAAAAGTAATTTTGTGTGATTTTTTAGTTAATTGCAAATCAATTTATATTAAGTGGGCTTTTAAACTTCAATTTTTTTATTAAATTTTATTTTTGATGTTAGCCCCAAGATATAAAAGAATTCCTTGCTGTTGGCTCAACAAATATGAATGAAAGGATCTAAGTGATTGAGACTCTTATGAGGTCGTCCTGAAAAGTAATTAGATTTAGCCCGCCGAGTATCTTGTATTTTCAACAAGTAGAGCTTGTGGAGGTACTGTCATATTGACTCCTAGTAGCCCATTTAAGTTTCTCATGTATGCTTAATCAACTGAATTCAAGGAGTTATGCCAGCAATAATGAAAAAGGTGTTGAAGTGAGAATGCACGATATTCCAATTGCTGATGCAATGACAGAGTTTATGAAGCAGGGCTGGGCACCATCACCACTTACTGGAATCACCTCTCATCCTTCAATTCCATATACAAAACTACGCAGAGATAAGTTGTCTAAACAATATGTTGGTCAGAGATTAATTTTTCCATCAGGCACTTTAAAGGTTAGGAGTAATGACTCTGATTACCAATTTAGGGCTCACTCAGCCTTTAGTTGGTTTACTGGAATTGTCGCATCAGATTGTGTTCCTGATTCCTTGTTTGTAATGGAACCAACTAAATCAGGACATGAGGCTTTGTTATTTATTCACCTAAGATCACCTCGAAATAACAGTGAGTTTTATAAGGACACAAGATATGGCGAGTTCTGGGTGGGTCGAAGAATGACCCTAGAGGAGACTGAAACTAAGTACGGAATCAAGGTAAAGCAGGTTGAATCAATTGAGCAGTTCTTAAAGGATAAGAAAGAGACCTTGCTTGTACGTGGAGAAGATTCTGCAATAGATAAATTAGTTGAAGAAAATACGGAAGATGAAAAAGAGCTCTTAAATTTCATCTCAGTTATGCGGGCGGTAAAAGATAAGTATGAGATTAATGAGATGCAAAAAGCAATTGATGCTTCCGTTCGTGGTTTTGCCGATATGGTCCGTGTCTTTCCAGCAGCATCCGCGGTGCCAAGAGGAGAGCGAGTAATTGAGGCTGCCTTTTATGGCAGAGCACGTCTTGAAGGCAATGATAATGGTTACCCAAGCATTGTGGCTTCCGGCGCGCATGCCTGTGTATTACATTGGATTAAAAATGATGGTGATGTATTACCGGGAGATTTAGTTTTAATTGATGCAGGTGTTGAGGTTGAATCTCACTACACTGCAGATATCACTAGAACCTTTCCGATAAATGGAAAGTTCACTGAGGTACAACGTAAGATTTATATGATCGTATATAAAGCCCAGCAAGCAGGAATTGCTGCAGTAAAGCCTGGAGCAAAATTTAAAGATTTTCATGCAGCCTGCATGGTTGAGATTGCAAAGGGAGCTGAAGAGCTTGGCGTACTGCCAATGAGTGCTGAAGAATCATTAAAGCCAGAAAATGGATTACATAGAAGATGGCAGTTTCATGGCTCAGGTCATCACCTAGGTATTGATGTCCATGATTGCGCACACGCTAGAAAAGAGCAGTACTCCGAGGCGGTATTAGAGGCTGGGATGATTTTAACTGTTGAGCCTGGTTTTTATATCCAACCAGATGACACATTATTTCCAGAGGAGTACCGCGGAATTGGTGTGAGAATTGAAGATGACATCTTGGTTACAGAATCTGGAGCTAAAATTTTAAGTAACGCACTTCCTCGTCACCCAGATGAGGTTGAAGCGTATATGGCAAAACTACTTAAGTAATTACTTACCAGCAGTAGTTTTAACCTCCACGATTTCACAAGGCGCCCCATCACAGCAATTAGCCTTCACATGACAATTTGGACATAACCATCTAGTTGAAACTGGATCATATGGAGCCCCACAAAAATCACAGGGCATTTGATTATTAGCACCCATAAGTATTTAGCTCTTCTTACCTTTAAAACTTTTATTGATAATGGTGGTAACAATTGAGATTATTAAAGATGCAGCCAGTGCTGACCAAAAATCCTTCACATCTAACGCATCACTTAAGCGCGCTGTGAGCATTAACATCGCGGCATTTATCACAAAGGTGAATAGGCCAAGAGAAAGCAAGATGGCTGGCAGAGTTAGTAACTTAACCAGTGAACCAATTACGCCATTTATTAAACCAAATAACAAGGCCACCCAGAGATATGTCCAAGCACCACCGTTAACGGTTAAGCCAGTAATTAAGGTTGTTGCTGCCCAAAAGGCGAGCGCGCCAGCAATTAGGCGAACTAGAATTAACATAGTTTGCAAACAACTTCTGGAATCATCATAAAATCACTTAATGGCAATGCCTATAAATTTGCGAGAATCAAAAACAATAAATGATTTCCTGAAATGAGTTTTGGATAATTCTCCCCATGCAGATGAAGCATCCACGTCATCACTAATTAAATACCCCCCCGTGTTCAATGACTTAAGAGCCAATAAATATTCAAATTTTTGCCATCTATACCCATGATTTGAATCATGGACCCAGATATCAGCTTTAGGTAATTTGGTAATCTCTTTTACTATTTGC
>Ga0214917_10006751_pt1 | contig 11822 bp, 9 predicted proteins | sample LL_1208_BB_MetaG_FD_177983 | JGI IMG/M metagenome (GOLD analysis project Ga0214917, IMG submission 177983) | Freshwater microbial communities from Lake Lanier, Atlanta, Georgia, United States - LL_1208_BB | ecosystem: Environmental > Aquatic > Freshwater > Lake | place: USA: Georgia | collected...
GCAGCGAAGGCAAATGATGTTGTGCTGTTGATCCTGTCAACAATAATTCCAGCTAGCGCAGCGCCTGCTCCATAACCGATGTTCTGACCACTACCAATCCAGCCATAGACCTCAGTTGAATCATCGAGTGGAACAGCCTTACCAATAATCGAAGCCATAGTGGCAAATGCTGTCGCAACACCAATACCTGAAATGAATAAACAAACACCCAGCCAGATCGGATCGGTCGGATTGAAGAAGATCAATAGGTCACCAAGGAGAACAACTGCTAGCTGCTTGGAAAGCGCTCGAGGAGATCTTGCTCTATGCCCAAACGCCAAACCTCCAAGAACTGAACCAATGGAAAGCATCGCAATTACAAAGCCAACTTCTGCTTCTCCAACCGCAGCAACAGCACCAATCTCAAGCGCTGAGAACGAACCAACGAATAGGAGGTTGATGGCGATCATCACCTTCACCAACTTGGAGCGAAGAACGGAACCCATTCGCTTGGTAGAACGAGGTATCGGGGCTCCGTAGACAAGTGGAAGAAGTGCAAACCAGAGTCCACCAACGACTTGAACAATTGCCATCACAGCCATTGGAACAAGAGTGTTAGTTGTTGCAATAAGTACTGTTGCCAGAACTGGACCTAGGATCCAGATGATTTCCTGCAAAATCGCATCAACTGAAAACAGAGTGTTTCTCTGAGCTTCTTGTTTGACCAGTGTTGGATAAACAGTTCTAGCTGCCGCTTGAATCGGAGGCATTGAAAGACCAAGAACCAGAGAGACTGCAATAGCGAAAGTTGAGCCAATTGGAACAAATCCGATGAGGAGATAACAAACCGAGGCGATAAGGGATGTGGCAACCACCACCGGCCTGATGCCAACAAGAGCCATCCAACGACCAAGAATTGGTGATGAAAGAGCACCACCGAGAGTGGCCGCTCCAATAGCAAGTCCTGCCACTGTGTAGTTGTGGTAGATGTGCTCCAGGTGGATAGCAAAAGTGATGGTCTGCATGCCGAAAGCGAAGCGGGCTAGCAGTTGCGACCAAACCACCACGGCAACGCCGCGGACCTTGAAAAGCTCGATGTAGGTACGCATTTGTCTTAAGCCTAACCGAGGCTAAAGACAATCAAATCAGGGCTAAATCCAGGAAGGTAGCCACATTCGCCAGTGCCAGTGTTCATAACTAATCCAATGACCGACCCAGACTGGATAGAAGAATGCCGAGGCTGCTAGGACCAAAATCACGAAGCCACCAATGAGGTTGGCTGTTAGTTTCCTTGATTCGGTATTTCTAAACCAAGACCTGAGACCGGCAACCAATAAAAGAATCAACCAAGGTTCAAAAGCAATTACATAGAACTCGAAGACTGTTCTATTGGTTAGTGCTAGCCAAGGAACATAGCCAGCGATTAGACCAAGGCTAATCAAAGTGGTGATCTTGTCTCTGGTTCTAAACCAAGAAGCTATCAAGACTCCGATGGCTAGAACAGCAGCCCACCAGATCAGTGGATTACCTAAAGGAGTAATTGCTGAAACACATTCTGCAGTTGGAGTATCACCAAAGCAATCTGTTGCTCGCTGATCCCAGAAGAACGATGTTGGTCTCAACATGAAAGGCCAGGTCAGGGGATTAGAAGCGTAAGGGTGAGAGGCATGCAGGTTTACATGGAATTGATAGATGTCCATGTGATAGTGCCAGAAGGATTGCAGTGAGTGGGGAACCCAGGCTAGCCATCCGGTAAGAGCGTTCCCGTTTTCCCAAGCCCAATTCCTACCCCAACCATTCTTGGTAAAGAACCAACCTGACCAGCTGAGGATGTACGTGAGAAGCATTGGGAATACCACTAGAACTGAAGATCTAAGTCCTTGAGTAATTGATGGCTGTAACCAAAGTCTTGGTGAGAGTTTGGACTCAGAGCTCTTCTGGATTTTCTGATGAATCTTGTAATTCAGATTTGCTTCACTAAGGATGATGTATGCGAGGAAGACTGCAACAAAGTAAAGCCCTGACCATTTCACCGCAGTTGCGAGCCCTAAGGAAATTGCCATGGCTAGTAACCAAGGTCGCCTGTAGGTATTTAGTCTGACCTCTTGTCTATCTCTTAGTAAGAAGTAGAAAGCAAGAATTACAAAGAACCCGAGGATTTGATCTAGAAGAGCAGTTCTTGAAAGAACTATTCCAACTCCATCAACAGCAAAGAACAGTCCAGCTAATACTGCCCAGATTGTTGATCTGAAGATTAGCTTGGCACTAGCCATAGTTAGCCAGACTGCAGCAATACCTGCTAGGGCAACCATGATGCGCCAACCAAATGGATTGCCTGCTCCAAAGATGAGCATTCCCAGACCAATGATCCACTTACCAAGGGGTGGGTGAACTACAAAAGAAGGGTCATCGGTTAATCCCTTTGGATTCCCGTTGGCAAAAGATTGATCAGCTCCACTAGACCAAGCACCTTCGTAACCTGAGTGAATAAGCGAGTATGCGTCTTTGACGTAGTAGGTCTCATCAAAGACCAGAGTCTGAGGGTAGGCCAGGTCATAGAGCCTGAGTACGGCGGCTATCACCAACACGAGGATTGGTGCCCAGCGGTTGAATAAGGCGAATCTAGCTGGGTTAGCTGTGAGCCTTAGAAAGAGGGTTAGCACTTCTTCTATGTTAGTTTGCGAGAATAGAGCATGCTCATTTTGGCGGCAACACCCATCGGCAATCTCTCAGATGCCTCAGCAAGACTCATTGAGCACCTTGGCTCAGTGAAATACATAGCTGCTGAAGACACTAGAACCCTACTCAAGCTAGCCAGAGGGCTAGGTGTGAAACTAGACGCCAAACTCTTCAGTCTTCACGAACACAACGAAGCTGAGCGGGTTACCCAACTACTTGAGATAGCCCTTACCGAAGATGTCCTAGTGGTTAGCGATGCTGGAATGCCAACTGTTTCAGATCCTGGCTTTGTTTTAGTTCGAGCAGCCATCGAAGCAGGAGTTGAGGTAACTGTGATCCCCGGACCTTCTGCAGTTCTTTCTGCTTTAGCTGTATCAGGACTACCAACTGACCGATTTAGTTTCGAAGGGTTCCTACCTAGAAAGGCAGGAGACCGTAAACGTCTGTTCCAAGAATTACTAACTGACCCTAGAACCCTGATCTTCTTTGAGTCTCCTCACCGCATCGAACAGAGTCTTAGAGATGCAATCACGGTCTTTGGGGAAGATAGAAGAGCAACTGTTTCGAGGGAACTAACCAAGAAGTTTGAACAAACGGTTAGAGGAACCCTGACTGAACTTGCTACCTGGGCTGAAACAGAACCTCGCGGGGAGATTGTTCTAGTAATTGCTGGAGCAGAACCTTCAGAGCCAGCAGATGTCAATGACTCTGATCTGCTTGCTGAAGTGGAGTCAGTTAGAAGTTCAGGGCTATCCCTGAAACAATCCGTAGCCGAGGTTGCAGCCAAGCATTCAGTGAGCAAGAGTGAGCTGTATCAGGCTGTGCTCGATGCTAGAGCCAAGGATTGAAAGCCCAAGGGTTAAGATTGTAAAGATGTCTACCAACACCTCAGGTCAATCGTTTTATGTGACGACACCCATCTTCTATGTGAACGATGCCCCTCACATCGGACATGCCTATACCGAAGTTGCTGCCGATGTTCTAGCCAGATGGCACCGTCAACGTGGTGAAGACAGCTTCCTCCTTACTGGAACCGATGAGCACGGTGAGAAGGTGCTTAGAACCGCAGCTGCTAACAAGAGCACTCCTCAGGACTGGACTGACAAGTTAGTCCACGATGCTTGGTTACCACTACTTGAGACCATCGATATCGATAACCAAGACTTCATTAGAACCACAGAACCAAGACACGAAGCTAACGTTCAGAAGTTCATGCAGAAGCTCTATGACACTGGTTTCATCTACCAAGGTTCATTCAAGGGTGCATACTGCGTTGGCTGTGAGGAATACAAGAACAAGGCTGACCTAGTTGATGGTACCGGCGAATTCGAAGGCCAGGATGTTTGTGCAATTCACTCAAAGCCAGTTGAGCAACTAGAAGAGAACAACTACTTCTTTAGACTCAGCCAGTTTGAGCAACCGCTACTAGATTTCTTTGAGCAGAACCCAAACTTTATTCAACCTGAATCAGCTAAGAACGAAGTTGTCTCTTTTGTAAAGCGTGGGCTAGATGATCTTTCTATCTCAAGATCTAAGGAGAAGTTCGATTGGGGAATCGATATCCCTTGGGATGATTCACACATTACCTACGTTTGGTTTGATGCACTCCTGAACTACATCACCGCGATTGGTTATGGTCAAGATGATGCAGAGTTCAACAAGAGATGGCCTGCAACCGTTCAGATTGTCGGAAAAGATATCCTTAGGTTCCACGCGGTCATCTGGCCAGCAATGTTGATGGCAGCGGATATCAAACCACCTCAGCAGATCTTTGGTCACGGCTGGCTACTAGTTGGTGGCGAGAAGATGTCTAAATCCAAGCTCACCGGTATTGCACCTAACCAGATCACCGACATCTTTGGTTCAGATGCTTTCCGTTACTATTTCATGAAAGCAATTGCTTTTGGTCAAGATGGTTCATTCAGTTGGGAAGACCTATCTGCTAGATACCAAGCAGAACTTGCCAACGGATTTGGAAACCTAGCATCTAGAACCCTTGCCATGGTCAGAAGATACTTCGACGGTGTTCTACAAACACCTGGTCAATACACCGAAGCAGATAACCAAGTCATTGAGGTTGCTAGAACAGCAGTTCTAAATGCTGATAGAGCAATCGACGAAGTTGCCATCCAGGATGCCATTGCTGCCACCTGGACTCTGGTTGATGAACTAAATAACTACATCACCGTCCAAGAGCCTTGGGTGCTCGCTAAAGACGAAGCTAACCGTGAGCGTCTAGGAACTGTTCTTTATGTTGCTTGTGAAGGCTTGAGAGTGCTTTCAGTACTCCTTGCTCCAATTACCCCTAAGGCAACTGCAAAGCTCTGGGCTGCCCTTACCGAAGGCAAACTAGGGGATCTCTCAGAGCAGCGCCTTACTGAATCAGCTAACTGGGACCAGTTGCCAGCAGGTATCAACATTGGTGAACTAGAAGTACTCTTCCCAAGAATTGAAACTGAGAGCGCACAGTAATCAGATGAGCGACGCTCAAGCAGATCTACCAAGCGAGAACTACATCAGAGTTCGCAACCGTAAATCTGAAGACGGTGGATCCAGAGACCTTAGTTACCCAGAAGTTCCAGAGCCTTTAGAAGTTGGCGTCTACGATAACCACACTCACCTCGAGATAGCCGATGGTGAAAATCCAATGGACTACCGTGAGCACCTTGAACTTGCCAACCAAGCTGGAATCCTAGGTGGGGTCCAGGTTGGTGGCTCAGTTGAAACATCAATCTGGTCAGCAAGGACTGCGGCCATTGAACCAAGATTGCTAGCGGCAGTTGCTCTCCACCCAAACGTTGCTGCCGAATACGAAACTCTTCAAGAACTTGATTCAGCAATTAGTGAGATAGCAAAGCTAGCTAAAGAACCTAGAGTTCGTGCAGTCGGTGAAACTGGTCTTGATTACTTCAGAACAACTGAAGAGAGATTGTTCCTCCAGCAGCACAGCTTTGAAGCTCACATCGAGATTGCTAAAGAGAACAACATCGCACTTCAGATTCACGATCGAGATGCACACGCTGATGTTGTTGAAACACTATTGAGAGTTGGTGCTCCCGAGAAAACTGTTTTCCACTGCTTCAGTGGTGATACCGAATTAGCAGAAATCCTAAAAACAAATGGTTGGTATGCATCATTTTCTGGAACAGTGACCTTCAAAAAGAACCAGTATCTACGTGATGCTCTAGCGCTTATGCCAAGAGAACTGATTTTGGTTGAAACCGATGCTCCTTTCCTAACCCCAGAGCCATTTAGAGGAAGACCTAACTCTCCGTATCTGATTGGTCTAACAGTTAGAAGAATGGCTGAAGTTCTAGAACTTGATGTCAACGAACTTGCTACACAACTCACCAAGAACACCGAAGAGGTTTACGGCCTTTGGTCAGAGGGTCTAAATGGTTGAGTTACTAGGTGGATCTGATGTTAGAGCGCTAGCTGAAGAGCTTGGAGTTGTCCCTACCAAGAAACTAGGTCAGAACTTTGTCACTGACCCAAACACCATTAGAAGAATTGTTGCAGCAGCAAAGCTCAAAGGAAATGAAACAGTAGTTGAGATTGGTCCTGGCTTAGGTTCTCTTACCCTAGGGCTTCTTGAAGAAGCTAAGACTGTGATTGCAGTTGAGATAGATCAGAAGATGGCTCAGGCAATTGAAAAGACAGTTAGCAAGAGAGCTAAAGATAAAGACTTCAGGTTAGTTACCGCTGATGCGATGAAGGTAACAGAGTTGCCTTTAGCCCCAGATGCACTCGTAGCGAACCTTCCATACAACATCTCAGTTCCAGTGCTCCTGCACTTCCTAGAAACTTTCCCATCCATTCAGTCAGGTTTAGTTCTAGTCCAGGCTGAGGTAGCGCACAGGCTAGCTGCAACACCTGGCTCTAAGGTCTATGGGGTGCCAAGTGCAAAGCTTGCTTGGTATGCAGATTCCAACCTTGCCGGCAATGTAGGTAGAAGTATTTTCTGGCCTGTCCCTAACGTTGACTCTGCTCTCGTCTACTTCACCAAGCGAGTAACACCTCTTGGTGATGAAGCACTGAGACTCAAGACCTTTGCTGTTATTGACGAAGCTTTCTCGCAACGTAGAAAGACTCTGAGACAAGCGCTAGCCAACTGGGCTGGTTCACCAGCCCTGGCTGAGCAATGCCTTGTTGCTGCTGGCATCGATCCTTCTAAACGAGGAGAGGCACTGAATATCAACGACTTCGTTGCTATCGCAAAGGCAGCTGATGCTATTTAGAAAGAAGAAACAACAGGAGTCTGGCATCTTTGATGATCTGCCAGTGATCCCAGGCCACCCGAGCACTCAACGAGTTGAACACAAGAAAAGTGGCAGAAGAGCAATGCTTGTTCCAACAACAGCAGCTAATCCAGATGTCAGGGCAGATCAGCTCCTAGCTAACACAGGTAAGACTCGTGAGCAGTGGCTAGAACTAATCTTTGAGAGCACCGTTCGCGAAGCCAAACAAAGAGAGATTTCTCTGTGGCTGCAAGAAAACTATCGTGTGCAGAAATGGTGGGCTAACTCACTTTCACTCAGTTACCTCCAGTGGCGAGAAGCACCTAAGACTAACTCGGCACAGGAGAGTGTTCTACGTTTGAGTTTGGTAATTCCAACCACAGTCTCACTCACCTTCAACATCTTTATCTCTGAATCTCTCTACGGTGACGGTTTCAAACGATTCCTGAAGCAAGCAAAATCAGAGAAGCTCACAATCTCTTTCAACGATGAAACCAGAGCAACCTTGGTATTCAAATCACATGAAGAAGGTTGTGAGATTCTGATTGAACATGAGTTCATCGAGAACCCAGTAATGCTGAAAGCTAGAACTAAGTATTGGAATGATCTCAATGCCAAAGTAAAGGCACAGGTAACAAGATGACCGTCATCACCGCTACTGCACCAGCAAAGGTCAATCTAGTTTTTGAAGTTGGACCGCTCAAGTCAAACGGTTACCACGATGTTAATTCGCTCTTTCTAGCTCTTGACCTTAGAGAAGAAATCACGGTATCTGGTGCACTAGCTGGAACGGGTATCTCCATCTTTGTCAAAGGTGATGGACTACCGTCGAGACACGTCGCTGCAGTTCCAACTGACAGTTCTAATCTGGTTGCCAAAGTTGCACTTTTGCTGTCTCAAAAACTTGGCATTGAGACCCCAGATATTCAGATCGATATTCTAAAGAGAATCCCAGTTGCTGGCGGTATGGCAGGAGGCTCTGCAGATGCTGCAGCCATGCTCGTTGCATTCAACGAATACGCTCACCGAGAGTTTGGAACAACAAGACTCTCAACAGCTGAGTTGATGGATGTTGCAGCTGAACTAGGTTCAGATATCTCATTCTGTGTTCTAGGTCAGTTAGCAATCGGAACTGGACGCGGTGAACAGTTGCAACCAATTAACTCACTACCGTTCGAAACCCACTGGGTTCTAGCTATTAGCCCACAAGGACTTTCAACTCCTTCGGTTTATGCAAAGTTTGATGAACTAGTTGCCTCTAGTGAATTCAGTGACCTGAGCCAGGTCGCTGGGTCTGTAACCTCAGTTGAGGCTTTGGCATCTGTTCTGAGTAATGGCCTTCAACCTGCAGCTCTGGCTCTGATGCCACAATTGGAATCACTGATTGAGGAGATCGAAGGTCTTGGGGCTTTGAAGGCAATCGTCTCTGGTTCGGGGCCAACAATTGCTGCGCTGTGTTCTTCGAAGGATCAGGCAATTGAGATAGCCAAGACCCTAAATGAGCGGGGAATCTTTGCCCTGACCGCTGGTTCTCCCGCACTAGGTGCAAAACTAGAAGCCTAAGGGCTGAACATCTGGCAGACTTAGATGGTGCTAAAGCCTTCTGGCCTAACACAATGCTCCCTAGTGTAACGGCAGCACGGCACCCTTTGGAGGTGTTCGGTCCAGGTTCGAATCCTGGGGGAGCAGCGCAAGACAATGGAGGTTAAATGACTGAAGCGCACCTAGCCGTTGTCGTATTGGCAGCAGGTAATGGCAGCAGGATGAAATCAGCAACACCTAAGGTGATGCATGAGATCGCTGGCCTACCGATGCTCGGCCATACCCTAGCCACCGCTAGCTCTTTAGGTGCTTCCTATGTCATTCCTGTGGTTAGACACGAAAAAGAGATTCTCGAGTCATACATCCACGCTTTCTACCCAAACACTCACATTGCTCGCCAGGATGAGATTCCAGGAACCGGTCGAGCAGTTGAATGTGCTCTGAATGTTCTACCTGATGGTTTCTCAGGTGCTGTAGTTGTCACCAGTGGTGATGTTCCACTACTTGATGTGAACACCATTGAAGCAATGCTCGATGTTCATCTATCTTCAGGTGCTGGAGCAACTCTGCTAACAGCAGTCTTCTCAGATCCTTCAGGCTACGGTCGCATTGTTAGAGATGACTCAGGTTCTTTCTCTTCAATCGTTGAACACAGAGAGGCAACAGATGAAGAACTAGAGATTACCGAAGTCAATGCTGGAGTTTATGTTTTTGACTTTGATGCACTGAAGAGTGCGCTTTCTGCAATTGGAACCCACAACGCTGTTGGTGAAAAGTATCTAACCGATGCTGCCACCGAAATCTTGAAGTCAGGTAGAGCTGTTCAAGCCCTACAGGTTTCAGATAACTGGTTGGTCGCTGGAGTGAACAACAGAGTTCAACTTCAGGAAGTTAGTGCAGAACTTAACAGAAGAATCTGTGAGGGCTGGATGCTCTCAGGCGTTACCATCGCTGACCCTCAAACTACTTTCATCGACATCACTGTTTCTCTCGGCGAAGATGTCACTCTTCTGCCTGGAACCCACCTAAAGGGCATTACCAGTGTCGGAAGAGGTTCAACTATTGGCCCTGAAGTCTCGATTGAAGATACCCAAGTGGGCGAGGACGTCAGCATCATCAAGGCTCACATCTCAGGTTCGGTTATCGAATCAGAAGCAACTGTTGGTCCTTACTCATACATCCGCCCAGGCACTCACCTAGGAGCTGGTGGAAAGATCGGCACTTTCGTTGAGACCAAGAACGCCAAGATTGGTGCAGGCTCAAAGATTCCTCACCTGTCCTATGTTGGTGATGCCACTATCGGTGAGCACAGCAACATCGGTGCAGGCACCATCTTCGCTAACTACGACGGTGTTGAGAAGCACCAGAGCACAATCGGCTCTCACGTTAGAACCGGTGCGCACAACGTCTTCGTATCTCCAATTACGATTGGTGATGGTGCATACACTGCAGCCGGAACTGTTGTTCGTAAAGATGTGAAACCAGGAGATCTAGCTATGAACGTTGCTCCGCAACGTAACCTAGCTGACTGGGTTCTAGCTAAACGAAGTAACTCAGCAGCAGCCAAGGCCGCTGAAAAAGCTAAAGAATAAGAAAACAGGAGACCGCAGTGCAGATTAGAGCAACTGGACAGAAGCGTTTGGTATTAGCAAGCGGAAGAGCACACCCTGAGTTGGCTCAGGAAGTTGCCACCCTTCTAGGCATCGAGGTAGTTCCAACTACTTCTTATGACTTTGCCAATGGTGAAATCTTTGTTCGCTTCGAAGAGAGCGTTCGTGGTGTTGATGCTTTTGTTCTGCAGTCTCACTCAGCTCCGATCAACGACCAGTTGATGGAACAGCTAATCATGATTGATGCTCTAAAGCGAGCAAGCGCTAAGCGCATCACAGTTGTCTCTCCTTTCTTCCCATATGCTAGACAGGACAAGAAGCACAAGGGACGTGAGCCTATCTCTGCTCGTCTAGTTGCTGACCTATACAAAGCAGCTGGTGCTGACCGTCTAATGTCAGTCGATCTACACTCACCTCAGATTCAGGGTTTCTTTGATGGACCGGTAGATCACCTTTGGGCTCTGCCACTACTTGCCGACTACGTGAAGCAAACCTTCGGTTCAGACAACCTCACTGTTGTGTCCCCTGACTCAGGTCGTGTTCGCGTTGCGGATATCTGGGCAGATCGTCTAGGTGCACCACTAGCAATCATTCACAAGCGTCGTGACCCAAACAAGCCAAACCAGGTTCAGGTAAATGAACTTGTTGGTGATGTTGAAGGTCGCGTCTGTATTTTGGTTGACGACATGATTGACACCGCTGGAACCATCGTTGCTGCCGCTAAAGCACTTCGTGACAACGGTGCTGGTCGAATCATTGTTGCTGCCACCCACGCAGTTTTCAGTGACCCTGCAGTTGAAAGACTCTCCGGTCCTGATGTTGACAACGTCATCGTTACTAACACTTTGCCGATTGATGCATCAAAGCAGTTCGAGAAACTAACAGTGCTATCAATTGCCCCACTTATTTCAAGAGCAATTTCTTCAGTTTTCAACGACGACAGCGTTACCAGCCTGTTTGATGGCCACGTCTAAACCACAACAGCTTTCTCTTTTTGGAGCAGTCGCCATTGGCTTGGCTTCGATGCTCGGAGCTGGTGTTTTCTTCGTCTGGTCAACAGCCTGGGAAAAAGTCAACGACCAGATCTTCTTTGCACTAGCTCTTGCTGCTCTTGTTGCAAGTCTTAACGCGGCCTCTGTTTATCAACTAGCTAGCCATGTCTCCAGAGCCGGTGGTGTCTATAGCTACGCAAGGGTTTATCTACCCAAAGACTTCAGCTTTATTGCTGGCTTCTCATTTGTCTTCGGCAAGATTGCCTCAATCGCTGCGATTGCCATCATCATCGAAACTTATCTACTACCTGGCTATCCAGGCTGGCCAGCAGCGGTGGCTTCAATTCTTCTTATGACTGCACTCAATCTTTTGGGTATCAACCGAACAGCTCAGATGGCAGCAGCACTAGCCATCATCACCATTGGTTTCATAATCTTTGCAATCAGCACAGGCTTTGCTCACGGGCTGAGTTCGCAAAGCTTTAGCAGTGGCATGCTCATGCCAGAAGCTAACCTCTCAACTCTCTCAGCTGCTTCAATCATCTTCTTTGCCTTCGCAGGTTATGCAAGAGTGGCAACTCTAGGTGATGAGGTAAGGGACCCTAAGAAGAACATCCCTAAAGCAATAGCAATATCTTTAGGTGCAGTTCTAGTGATCTATCTTCTAATCACCATCGTCTTCATTGGAATACTTCAGCCAAGTAATGAAGCCGTTCCTGCAGCAGTCTTTGAAGCAATGGTTAGCATCACAGCACCCTGGTTCCCAGCTTGGCTAATTGATT